>JACZCU010117018.1_pt1 | contig 18390 bp, 13 predicted proteins | sample 8641851 | NCBI WGS metagenome assembly JACZCU01 (sample SAMN15324605, study PRJNA640507) | soil metagenome | isolation source: monocropping sugarcane control | place: China: Luxin town, Laibin City, Guangxi Province | collected 2019-07-25 | depth 10cm m | reverse complement strand
GGAGTTTATTGCGGCACTTGAACAACTACAGGAACGTATCCAGGCTATGCCTCCTATGCAGCGAGTCCCGGAGCCTGGACACGAATCAAGATCAGGAAATATTGGGTCGGCTAAGCCCCCGGTATCTCCTCCCAAACAGGCACGCATCGTGGTTCTCTCCAGCGGGCAGCCCATCCCCTTAACAGGTGATTTAATGGTAGTGGGACGCCAGGATCCAATCCTGGGGATTTATCCAGAGATTAATCTAGCTGATAAGACGGTCGGGCGACGCCATGCCTATCTGAGAAATCAGCAGGGCACGTTCACCGTTGAGGACCTTAACGCGTTAAATAAGACTCGCTTAAATGGTGTAACCTTAACACCACACGAAGAACGTACGCTCAAGGATGGCGATATTCTACGCTTTGGCAGTGTTGAGGTGCGTTTTGAATTGCGATAAAAAATGGTGTTGAGTCGCACTATGTCACAGTATAGGGGATATTCCTGGTGGATATCCGTGAGCGGTTTCTTGCATCCGCTCTTTTACGATCAGAGGGGTGAACGACATGAATGAGCTTGCGTTCATAGTTTTTGCAGCTTTACCAGTAAATTCATACATTTTAGTCGCGGCCGGTCTGGTAATTGCCGTTGTTGTCCTTATCGGCGCGGTCTTCCTTTTCCGTAGCCCAGCTAAGAAGAAGGGTGGGAAAGCCAGTACGTCTGGCAACGCTTCAGCTTGGCAGCCTCAGAACCAGCAACCAGGCGGCTGGGGCGCCCAGAATCCCGCCCAACAACAGCCTGGCAGCTGGGGCGCTCAGCAGCCTGGCGGCTGGGGTACGCCATCTGCTCAACAGCCAGGTGGTTGGGGGGCTCAGAATCCTTCCCAGCAGCCTGATAGTTGGGGCGCTCAGAATCCCGCCCAGCAGCAAGCTGGAGGGTGGGGAACACCTGCTCAGCAGCAGCCGGCCGGCGGTTGGGGGGCTCAAACTCCTGGTCAGCAGGCGGGTGGTTGGGGCGCTACTCCCGCCCAGCAACCACAGGCGAATACATGGGGGAGTCCTGCTCCCAACACACCATCAACCGGTATGGGTGGAGGAAACAACCAGAATGCCTGGGATGCTACCTTCATGCCGCAGCAGTCTGCTCCACCCGCACAAGATGCATGGGCAAAGCCTCAGGCCCAGGGCGCACCGATGCAGCAAGGGGCTTCTCCGTGGGGCGCGCCATCTCAGCCGCAGCAGCAACAAGCGCAGACAGCGTATGGTGGCGGCTCAGGTCAGTCGTGGGGCCAGCCTAACCAACCTGCTGCATCTCCCGACCCCTGGAACATGCCTGCTGCGCCGCAGTCTGCCTCTGCTCCACAAGGCTGGGGGCAACCAGCTCAACAACCGGCAGCGCCTTCAAGTGGTGCCAATCTTGGCATACCCTCATGGCAACAAGGACCAGCTCAGGGGCAGGGCTTCGGTAGTGGTACCCTCGGTGGCGCTAACCCATTCGGAAGCAGCGATAATGACAAGACCATGCTTCGTCCGAACAACCCGGTAGGTAGTGCCCTTGGTCTCGTGCGCGTCGAAGAAGGTAAAGAGCCTGGCCGCGTCTACGAGGTACGCAAAGAGGAATTGAGCATCGGACGCAGTCGCGAAAGCGATATCTTCCTGGAGGATCTCGCAGTATCACGCCTGCATGCCAAAATCCTGAGCCTGGGTAATGGCAATTACGCCCTTAAGGACGAAGGTAGTGCCAATGGCACCAAGGTCAACGGACAACTGGTGAATAAGTACCAGACCTATCCCCTGCAAGAGGGCGATAAAATCCAACTTGGCCAAACTGTATTAGTCTTCGCCAAACGTTAGCAAGCGGGGCGCGAACTCTCGCGCCCACTGAGGATGAGGAGGAAGGGCGTGGAAGATCATGCATACTTCTTCGCCCCACTATTATCTTGCAACAAGACGAACTGATCGGTGTGATGCTTGGTAACTACAGAATCCTGGCACCACTCGGCCAAGGCGGTATGGCTCGCGTTTACAAGGCACACCAGGAGAATCTTGACCGGGAAGTTGCCATAAAGGTTCTGCCGCCCTGGTTTGCGGCTGATCGCAATTTTGTTGATCGCTTCAACCTGGAAGCACGGCTCGTTGCCAGGCTCACACACCCTAATATTGTCACGGTACACGATGCCAATGAATATCACGGCAGCCTCTATATCGTCATGCAGTTGGTCGATGGTGGCACGCTCAGGCAGCGTATGGATCAACTACAGGCTATGGGTAAAACATTGGATATAGCAGAGGCCAGGCGCATTTTTTCTCAGCTTGCCATTGCCCTTTCCTATGCGCATGACAATGGCATCATTCACCGCGATGTGAAACCCGTTAATGTGTTGATGGACCGTTCAGGACGGCCCATCCTCTCAGATTTCGGCATTGCCAAGGCACTAGCCGGTACAAAAGCCTTGACCCGCCAGGGGGCCGGTGTGGGTACGCCTGAATACATGTCACCGGAACAGTGCCAGGGCGGCCCGGTGGACGCGCGCGCAGATATCTATGCCCTTGGCGTCATGCTGTTTGAGGCCCTGACAGGTCGCCTACCTTTCCTGGGTGACAACTACCCTGCTCTCGCTCATAGCCATATCTATGAACCACCACCACATCCCCTGGCTCTCAACCCAACGCTTGACCCGGCAGTTGCCCAGATCATCATCACAGCGATGATGAAGAATCCCCAGCAGCGCTATCAACGCGCCAGCGAGATGGGCGAAGCATTAGAGCGCACCGCCCAGCCATCACCTTCAACCTCAGACCTTGCGCGCAGCAGTGACCCGCGCCTAGGAGCCAATGATATCAGCCGTATGGCTACTACGCCTCTCTACCCCTGTCCACACTGCCGGCATTTCAACAAACCACAAATGCGCTTTTGTACTAAATGTGGCTCTGCCTTGCACCAATGTCGCATGTGCGGTTCTCACAATCCGGCGAGCAATCGTTTCTGCTCAAAATGCGGCCAAACTCTGCCCGTACTTTAGTAGACAAATTCATCGGATTGTGGTGTCAGGAGTTGTTCCATTACCCTGCGCTGTTCGTCCATCCGCTTATGCCGCAATAGCGACCGCTGCTCCACGCTCAACGAAAGAATAGTATTAATACGCTCGACCAGCATACTGGGCTGTGTAGGCTTGGTCATGTACTCGACAGCGCCCTCTTCAAAACCGTGGACTTGTTCTGTCACATGGGTCAATGCAGTCAATACCAGCACTGGCAAAGGTGGTGTTAAGTGGTTTACGCGTAACCAGTTCAAAACTTCAAAGCCATTGACGGGCTGCATCATCAAATCCAGCACCAGCAGGTGGGGACAGTATTCCGGGATAACACTGATAGCCTCCCGGCCATTCGTTACCCCTCGCACCTCAAATCTTGCGAACTCTAGAAATGCACATAGTACACGTAGAATATCCTCATCATCCTCAACCACCAGAATCTTCGAGTTGTTTTCTACACCATACATATCTTTCACCTCCTACCAGACTACTTAGACCCTGCATGACCTGCTACCAGTTCACTGAGTACCCCCGGTCCTGCTTGACGCTCGACCATGAGATCGAGCCAGAGGAAAACGCACTTCAGCTATTGTACCATGCTCTTCCTTATTACGCCGCAATACAAATTTACCACTTAAATCACCAATAAGATTTTTGATCAGCGAGAGACCTAGGCCTTCGCTGATCTCTTCTTCCCCCGACTCCCACTGCGCCAGCCCATTGCCCGTATCAAGCACCTGGACAACCACCATATCACCCTCTTCAAAACCGCGAATCGTCACTTTGCCCTTTGTCTGACCTGCCATTCCATGTTTGATCGCATTTGACACCATTTCATTGAGTACAAGGGCCAGGATAGTCACCGCACGTGAAGGGATTACAACTGGACATGGCTCTACCTCAAAGGTAATGTGCGTCTCCGGTGGGCGTAAGTTGGCATTAGCAACGCCAACAATCTTGCGCGCTATATCCTCAACCCTGGCCTCGCTTACATCTTCATGAGCCATCAAGTCATGTGTAGCCGCCAGGCCTTGTACACGATTCACGCTTTCCGCCAGGGTGTTGCGCACCTCGGGAGATTTCGTCCGTCTCCGTTGCAAAGAGAGAATACCAGCAACTGTAGCTAGATTGTTCTTGACACGGTGATGCAGTTCACGCAGTAACACAGATTTTAGTTCCAAACCGCGCCGTGTCTCTTCATATAAGCGCGCGTTCTCGATCGCAATAGCAGCTTCATTGGCAAAAGTAATCACAAGCTGCATCTGCTCGTGCGAGAGCAAGTGGCGGTGGTTGCTATAAATACAGATACAACCCAGCACCTTGCGTTTGACCTGCAACGGCACACATAAAACCGAACGTACCTCTGCTGAGATGCCTGGGTCCTTGGCAAAAAAGCAATCTTTGTCTTCATGGAAGCAATCAACCGCCATGCTTGGCCGACCTGTTTGTACCGTGCGCCCCGCGCAGCATTGGCCTACACTCAGTTGCAGATTCCGTACCAATGAGCTATTCAAGCCGTAGTGCGATACCACGTGCAAATGCTGTTTATCGGGATCAAGCTCAAAGATGCACGAACGCTCTGCCCCCGAAAGGTGAACAGCCTGGGTAGTAATGATCTGCAGCACTTCATCCAGGTTGAGGGTTGAGGCAATGATCGAGGAAACCCTGTGCATAGTTGCAAGTTCATGTACTTTGCGGCGCAATTGCTCATCTGTCTGCTCATAAAGTCGACCATTTTCGATATTGATCGCAACAATACCGGCAACCACCTCGACAAAATTTTGCTCCGAGACGGTAAAGTCCCGTGGTTCGCTCGATTGTACGCTAATGACGCCGATGAGCCGTATGGCGCTACCAAAGAAAATGACAGGAATGGCCATCAAACCGTGATATTCGGTGCTATACGTTTGCACTTCTGTAGAAAAGTGGGTATCAGCCAGAGCATCACGCACCAGTAATGGCCGCCCTTTATCCGCCACCCAACCGCTGTAACCCTCACCAAGGCGCAGCGTAAAATGCATGCCGCCCAGCGGACGCGGTCCATTCGTGGCCCGTAAAGTTAACATACGCTGCAGTTCGTCATAGAAAAAGATCGTGCAAAGATCAACCTTTAACTCTTCAGTGACTACTTTGGTGATAATTTCTAGTGTCTGATCCAGGTCCATCGTAGAATTGCTGACGCCATTAATACGCTGGAGAGCCAGGAAGCGTTGTTCAAGCTGCTGGGAAAGCATCTGGCGCTCGCTGGTGGTTTGATCCGTTACATTTTGGTAACCACGGGTCAGGGCAAGCACACAGGAGGACTGCAAATGATGCAAACGAGACGTTGCTTCTACGAGTAACTGAGAGCGCTCTACTTCATCAGGTAGGGCCATTTGACCGAAGATGTTGTGTATCTCAAGTGCCAGGGCATCAATGTAACGCTGTAGACCTTGAAAACGGGCGTCTAATTTCCCCCCTTGTGCGGCCAGCCAGCGTCCAGATTGTTCAAATCTGTCCAAAAGTGCAGGATTATCATTACCGATAAGTGCATGTAGTAGTAACCAGGCATCACTACCCTCTTCCGGCCCATAACTATCGCCCGAGACATGTTGTAAACAAACCTGCAGCCTGGTCGCGTTTTGCGCCAGTAATTGCTCTACCTTGCTACTCTGTATCATTAATCTCCCTGCCCAGCCAACTACTCTGCCACACACATTTTGAAAAAGTGTATGCCCAAAACGCTCTATACATGCATCTTCACACTACACCCTGCCTCTAATTGTAGATGAGCAAGCTATCTCTGTCAAGCTAATACCCACATTGGATTTTTAAGTCGCATTTCATGCATGAATACAAGTTGCATCTAATAGCCAATTTAGCGCGGTATTATTATCTATGACAGCCTTATTCGTTACCAACAGTAATGACCTGACCACCCCTATAGGGTGTATTGTGATATCAAAAGCAAAGCGCGCTTTCAATAAGGAGGAAACCTGCGGGTTCCCTGCAAACAGCAACGTACGCTACTAGTACGCTATTACAAGGATCATATTTATGAGATGCATACATTGTGGTTTACCACTTTCGCCAAATAACACATATAAAAATTGTCCCCGCTGCAATATGGCTTTAGTACCAGAGCCTCAGCCTGTCGTGAATCATTCACCACAGGCATACAATAACCAGGTATGGAGCGGCACACAAAGGGGAACGTCGGGTTCCTCTTGGGGACAAGAACAGGCGCAGCCACAGCAATCTTTTTCTACCTCTTCTCCCCAGTGGCCCATCAGCTCATCTTCCCCTCAATGGCCCATCAACACACCACAGGATCAGGTTCCTTTTCCTCCTGCCTCCCAACAGTTGCCATTTTCACCATCCGGTCTTAATTGGCAAGCAGCCCCAAACCCATCTCAACTATCTACGCCTGAACCTATGCCTTCACAGGCATACGGTAACAGTGCTCCATATATGGCATCCCCACGCGCGGCGGGTGCCATGTCCTCTGCCCAGATGACAGGGATGCGACCTCAGGCGCCGCGTTCGAGTAATATTGGTTTTGTTGTCGCTGGCCTCTGCGTATTTGCCGGGGCGCTCATTCTCATTTTTGTCTATTTCATGGGTCTGGGCTTACCCTCAAACAGTTCGACAAATGCCACGTATCCTAGCACCGGCATAACTGCTACACCCAATGCCAATACTAATCCACCTACTGCCGTTGCAACGGCTCCCACAGTCGCTCCATCTCCTACCGTGACTGGCAACCCGGGAGCCCAATATATTGATAATCCTCAGATGGCAAGTTCCGTCAATGTTAATACAGCACAGCCACTACAGGTCACTACGACATTCAAACCCCAGCAGAAGATCTACGTCACTTTTAACCTCCATCCAAATGGGAAGTTTGGAGCCGTATGCCTTTACTGGTACTTGAACAATAAATACATTACGCAGTACCCTTTCCCGGTTACACCGAACGATAAGGCGGGTTATTCTTATGCCATCTATGGAGGAGTGGGCCCGGCCTCTGTCGAGATCTTTTGGGCCAGTTCCACGGCTTGTAGCGATAAAGTTCTAGCTCAGCAAGTCAATTTTACGGTCACCGCATAAAATACATATCTGAATATCTTGGCAGAAAAAGGGAACCATGGTATGCTAGCAATGCATTGTTGACTTATTCGCTCTCCATCTACTGGAAGAGCGAAATTACTTAGCTCTTTCAGGAGAACTCATCATGAATTGTAGATCTTGTGGCGCGAATCTTCCTCCAGGGTCAGCGTTTTGTACTTTGTGCGGCGTTCCAACGCCATATAACACGCAGCCTGCGGGCTCAGGCAGTTCACCACAGTTTGATCCAACCGTTGCAGCTCCACAGTACGGGTACGGGGAGCCCGATAACCCACAACAGATCGATCCAACGGTGATGGCCTCACCACCACCATATGGTACACCAGATGCGCCCCCTCCGCCGTCTACTGGTTACGGTGCTCCCTCATATGGCGCTCCCTCATATGGCGCACCACCTCCACCTTATCAAGCCAACCAATACAGTGCGGGTGCTCCTCCTGTCGGCGGCTATGGACAGCCGGGGACATATGGCGCATATCAACAGCCGCCTAAGCCTCGCAGCAGACTTGGATTAATCCTGGGCATCATTGGAGGCGTTCTGCTTCTCCTTTGTATAGGTACATGCGCGATACTCTATCAAGTAGGCAAGAACAGCGCATCCACCATTAATTCACTGGCTACAACAACCTCCGCAACAGAAACTGCTGCCATCACTACAGTCACGGCTGCGAGCGGGGATTTGACGCCTACGATAGGATCAGGACAGATAACCGCACCTTCTGGTCAGTCCATTGATCCAACGGCCGCAAGTATTATCACCAATCCACAAACCGCCACTGCGGTTAATACAAACACTGCGAAACCTACCAAGCTTGCCACTACATTTAAGGTGGGATCAGATGTATACGTCACAGTTGACCTCAAACTTGGTGGTAAGACTGGCTATGCGCAGGCCAAATGGTATAATGGTAATTCCCTTGTGCATACGAGCAAAGTACTAAATCTCAACGACCCCAATTACGTCCACGCCTACTTTGGCTGGAATTATGACAGTTCGGGACAGGGTATCACCGAAGTATACTGGTGTACTCAGTCCGATTGTAGCGATGGCAAACTGGCAACTGTCATCGGCTTTAACATTTCTTCCACCAGTATGCACTGGACAGGTCAGCCTGTTATAACAAGCACGGATATCAATCGCCCAGAGTAAATTCGAGGAGGTTGCTACTATGAACTGTAGTTCTTGCGGCGCGAATCTTCCTCCAGGGGCGCCCGCTTGTCCCCTGTGTGGAACTCCGACTCCTTACAATGTACCAGGCCCTGGCAGTTCAGGGCCTTATGATCCCACTGCCGTATCTTCTGGTTATGGAACGCCTCCGCCGCCATCAACCGGCTATGGTGCTCCTCCATATGGCGCTCCTCCGTCGGCTCCGGGGCCGTATGATCCATATACAGTACCATCGCAGCCTCCAAATCCCTATACTGCACCGCCACCGCAGCAGAATTACATGCCACCTCCCAGGCCCCGCAATAGAGTTTGGCTGATCGTTGGTATTGTCCTGCTAGTGCTGCTGCTTGCCTGCGTTGGTGCTTCTTTCGCGATATATCAGGGCGTTAATTCGGCCGCCAGTTCGGCACAGGCTACCAGCACTGCTATCTCGGTGACTGCTACCAGAGAAGCAGCTGCTACGCCCACCCCCGCTGCGACGCCCACGCCCACAACTAGTGCTGTGACGCCCACTACGGCATCGGGACAGAATACGCCTCCTTCGGGCAACTCTATTGATCCTACAGCCGCCTCAATCATCACAAATGCAAAGACGGCAAATGGGGTCGATAGTAACTATTATCCCACCAGGGTGGCCAGTACCTTTACCACGCAGCAAACCATTTATGTTACCTTTAATCTCAATTTAAAGACGACAGGCTACGCGGTAGCAAAGTGGTACCTCGATGGACAGTACCTGTTCAAAGACCAGGTGCTTACCCTTGACAAAACAACTTACGATCATGGCTACTTCCCCACATCTGCTAATTATAGCGGTGCAGGTCAGGGCAGCGTCGAACTCTACTGGTGTTCTAAGTCCGACTGCAGCGATGGCAAACTGGCAGATGTCGTCTACTTCACTGTCACCTCTACAGGTATGCACTGGATAGGCCAACCTGTGGTAACAAACAGGGATATATATAACCAGGAAGGATAAGACACCAAAAGAGAGCACCCGACTGTTCAGGTGCTCTCTTTTGGTGTCTTATCCCTCTCCATCACGCTTCAATCAATAAGCGCCGCAGGACCTTGCCCTCACAGGTCCAACGCCGTGTATCACCCCTCTTTGAAATGATCAACACGCTCTAGTATATACGCAAGTTGCTTGCGTTCGTTTTCTGTCAACGGCTGCAAAGGACGGCGCGGGCGACCGCCATAACCAGCTGTTAATTCGAGAGCGGCCTTCAAACCGGGCACGCTATAGCTGGTGGTCACAGCTGTATTGGCAGGGACAAGCAGGGCCTGTAATCTGCGCGCCTCTTCCAGTTGTCCCGCCTGAAATAACTCCTGCACGCGGCACACCTCGCGGGGATAGATATTGGCAAGCGCGGCCACAGCTCCTACAGCGCCAACGGCGAGCGCAGGCAACAGATACCCTGCGCTACCCGCAAAGACGCTAAAAGGTCCGCTGCTCCTCTCGGCGGTCACGGCCACGATTTGAGCCAGCTTGGCGATATTGCCCGAGCTATCTTTGACGCCAATAATATTGGGATGTTCAGCCAGGGCGCAAATCGTTGCCACGTCGAGATCCAGGCCTGCAGCGCTGGCAGGCATGTTATAGATAACCACCGGCAGAGGGCTATTAGCGGCCACTGTGTGATAGTGATCGAGCAGCGCGGCGGCATCCATGCGACCCTTATAGTAGAAAGGAGGTAAAACCAGGGCTACATCTGCACCACTGCGCGCTGCCTGCTCACAATTGTGGATAGTGGCGCGAGTCGATTGCTCACCACAGCCCGCAATAACTTGCGCTCGCGGACCTGCTGCTTGGCGAGCCGCCTCAATCACCTGGACGCGCTCATCTCCCGTCAAATGCACTGCTTCACCATTTGTACCCATAACAACAAATCCCGTAATACCATTCTCCGCCAGGCGCGTGATATGGCTCTGGTAGGTAGCGAGATCAAGCTCTTCCTGCATCGTAAAAAACGTGGGTAAAGGTGGATAGATACCACTCAAGGTGAATGCCGCCATGTGCTCATACTCCTCTAGTAAATGTCCTGCCTGCCAATGTGGGAATTATATCATACCTACCCAACGCGATATGAGCCTTCCCCCCATGTGGTATCGTTGGCGAAGCCTCTCTTTAACTGATCAGCACCTGCGGCGCTTCATTTATGATATTGCTTAGTGCAAACCGGCAAGGTTCACGATGACCACTCCCAGGACCACGATAACCACCAGGGCCACGCTGAGAGCGAAAACACGCAGCAGCGCGGCACGGCGAGCGGCCTGCTCGCGTAAGGTATGTACGCGCGCATCTTCGGCGGGACACCAACCGGAGGCGCCACAATAGGGGCAGAGGGGAAAGAGTTCATAGGGCGGACAGAGTGTGCCATCGCCATAATTGTATGTTCCCACTTCGTAGCGGATCTGTTCACTTTCAAATACCGTATGGCAGCGCGCGCAGCGCAGGAGTAGGTATTCGGCCCAATCGCTGGCTTTACAGGCAGGACAGCTATCAGTCGCTGTGCCGCGATGTACTTCGGCAGGCGTCCAACGGTGATGACAGCGATGGCAATGGTGAGGGAGATTATTCTTTGTCACGACCGGCTCGTCATCCAGCGCTCGCGCCTCTACAGCCAGGCCACGTAACATGCCTTCTTCCCTCAACACACGTGCCTCTTCCGCAGAAAGATCATAGCTCATATCGCCCACGTCGATATGCACCGGACGCGTCTCATCCAGATCAGGAAAGGCATAGGAGCGTTGGCGATCACGCCGGGCCGAAGGTGAAACCTCTGTACGGGCAGCGCCCTTCCTGCTACTCCGTAATGCACTGTCAACATAGCCACGCGCACCAGAAGTTCCCAGCACATGTTCTGAGCGGCGCACGTCGTACGTTTTACGCTCTGCCGGGTCGCTAAGCGTCTGATAGGCCAGCAGCAAAATACGCATACGTTCTTGCGCATCCGCACCTTTGTTGACATCGGGATGATATTGCAAGGCAAGTTTCTTAAATGCTGCTTTGATGCTGTCGGCAGAGGCATTCGCATCCACACCCAGCACGGCATAATAGTCGATAAATGTGTCCATCAATAAATTCTTATACGTATATGTTATATGCTATGAAGTCAGGTGATAATGTATAACAAAAAACACTGTCTTACAAGATAGACGTTTGAAGAGGATAAAGGTTGCAGGTATGCACAATTCATGGGATTATCAACGTTTAAGCGAAGCCTGTAAGCAGGAGGGCTGCATTCTCTGTCGCCTGGCCGCGCAGCAGACACGCCGCTACCTCGAAACATGGAAAGATGAGATGTTCACCGATATCGATGTACGCGAGGAACTGCGGCGCTCCCGGGGTTTCTGCAATACGCATACCTGGCAACTGGCGCAGATGGGCGCTGCGCTGCCACTGGCCCAGGCCTACCGCGATATCCTCTCAGATGCCACCGAACTCCTCACAAATGAACACGGCATAGATACTCGCAGGCCTCGCTGGTTTGAGTCCAGGCGCACCTCCCATAAGCGTGCCCCCTGTCCGGCCTGCCAGCACAAAGATCAGACCCTGGCCCGGCTCGTCATTGCCCTACGCCAGGCCCTACCCGATCCTACATTCTACACACGCTTCATGGCGTCGCATGGCCTCTGCCTGCCCCATTTCCAGTTTGCTTGCAACCTGCAACCCCAAGATAAGCCCGAAGCATGGCTGCCCCAACTGCGTCAAGCCCAGTTAGCATGCCTACAGCGCTTGGATGAACAGCTCGCAGAACTGATCCGCAAACACGACTACCGCTTCAAACACGAGACACGCGGCGACGAAATGCTCTCCTGGCAAAGAGCCGCCGGCCTCGTCGCCGGTGAAGACGAACGCCAATCCTCCCAATGATTTCCGCTTTTTCTCTTTTGATGTGTATTAAAGATAGTAGAGCATTAGAGCATGGAGAGCTATCGCAAGTAAGGGCATGCTCTGGTGTCGATACAACAAAAGGGGAAAAATAGCGTGTTAGAACATCAACCATATGACCATGCGCTCAAGTCGTTAATGGGGGATCGTGCAGCTGAGATCATACCTCAATTCCTGCCAGAGTCAGAGGTAGTCACCACAGAAAATATCGAAATCAAACGGGAGTTGTTGCGCGCTGACCTGGTCTACCTGATTCAATACAAAGGTAAGGCTCATATTCTGAATCTGGAATTGCAAACAAATGCCGACAGTGACATGGTCTATCGGCTATTACTCTATCATGTAGAGTTGCATCTTGAATATCGACTACCAGTTATTTCAATCGTTTTGTATTTATTTCAAGCGAGTGTTCCAGAACCACCTTTTCGGGAGCTAAGTGGCGATGAAGAAGAGGAAATTCTTACCCTTCACTATCGTGTATTGGCCTTGTGGACATTGGATGCACAGGAATATGTAAAAAAGGGTATAATTGGGATGTACACTTTTCTGCCTGGCATGAGGGGCGCTAATGCCGCATTACTCCTACAGGCAATCGAAGATATGCAGCATCGCTATCCCAGGCCATTGTTCGTTCGTCATCTGAGGCGCTTTAAAAAAATATTACAACGGTCGGGAACAGTATCCGCACAAGACAAACAAATTGTGGAGGACAAAATGCACGAGCACTACGACAGTTTCGTTGACGAAGACCCTGAGGTTCAAGAAAGAGTTGCCAGGGGGAAAATACAAATCGCACAAAAAATGGTTGTTGGCCTTGTAGAAGTACGTTTTCCCGCCCTTACAGAGCTAGCTCAAGCGAGAGTGACACAAATTAGAAACACAGATGCTTTAGATCGATTAGCAAAACAAGTTGCTACTGTTCCCGACGAAACTACTGCATCCTGGCTATTAAATACCTTTGCAGCATGATAAAAGATGCTGCCTCCAAAAAATCGGATGTGGAGGCTCAATTGCAGTACTACGACAGCTTACTAGATCAAGACCCCTATTTACAACAACAAAGAGCCCTCGAAAGAGCTCTTGGAAGAACCGAGGCCATACAGGCGTTTCAAAATACTGTAGTAGAAATCGTTAAAAGTCGCTTTCCTACTTTGCTCGATTTGGCTCAACAAAGGGTAGTACAAATCCAGGAAATTGGTGCTTTGCAGCATCTTGTGGTGCAACTCTCCATTGCTCGTAACTATGCATCCGCGCGTCGCATTTTGCAGACAACCTGAGAGAAGGGCTTTGATTTGCCCTTCTCTCTCATCATCCACTTAATCTCCATTAGCTTCCCCCCACCAGTACCACGTCTTGCTCTTCGACATGCACATAGTCACGCGCTGAGTGCTCAACCCCATGAGGTGAGACGCGCCAGAACATCCTCTGCATACGGCTCCATTCGGCCAGGATTTGTGCCGCGCGCCAACTGCGCGTCTTGTCACGATGCCATTGGATAACCGTGCGCAGGGCCTCCATTTCTTCGCGGTTATCAATGCGTTGTAACTCCACCAGTTCACTATTGTAGCGCATAGGGAAGACGCCCGTCATATCCAGAACATATGCTACGCCCGCCGACATACCCGCCGCGAAATTCTTACCTGTTTCACCCAGCACAACCACCATCCCACCCGTCATATATTCGCAGCCATGAGCCCCTACACCCTCCACCACGGCCATAGCTCCACTGTTGCGTACAGCGAAGCGCTCACCGGCGCGACCAGCGACAAAGAGTTGACCACCTGTCGCGCCATAGAGAATGGTGTTCCCAAGAATAGTATTGGTATGAGCCGCGAAACTTGCATCCGTTGGCGGAGCAATGACGATCTGCCCCCCGGTCATGCTCTTGCCTACATAGTCATTGGCCTCGCCTTGTAGGATCAGGCGCATACCGGGCAAGCAGAAGGCCCCAAAGCTCTGTCCCGCCGATCCATGGAAGACGCCTGTAATGCTGACTCCAGGCAGGCCGACATTGCCATAACGCCGCGCAATTTCACCTGCCAGGCTCGCGCCAATTGAGCGATCATAGTTGGCGATAGGATGCTGGATAAGCACGCTGCGCTCGCCGCGTAAGGCCTGTTCGGCGTCTGCAAGTAACTCCTCCGCCAGATGCGAGAAAGCATTTTGCTTGGCCCGTTTAGCCTGTGATGACGTGCCACGCGCCTCCACAAGTAGCGGTGCGAGATCAACTTGCGCGCCCTCAATGGCTTGCAGCAGATCCGCGTGCCCAACCAGGTCGTCAAGCCGCGCTACCCCTAATTGCGCCAGTATCTGGCGTACCTCCTCGGCTATCAGGGTCAGGTAATTGATGATCATTTCAGCTTTGCCCGTGAACTTGGCCCGCAGGTCCTCGCGCTGAGTAGCTATCCCTGTCGGACAAGTATTCAAGTGACATTGGCGCGCCATATCACACCCTAAAGCCACCAGGGCCGCCGTGCCGAAACCAAATTCCTCGGCGCCTAGCATGGCTCCGATCACAACGTCTCGCCCTGTCTTAAAGCCACCATCCACGCGCACTTTTATACGGCTGCGCAGGCCATTGCGCAATAACACCTGCTGTGTCTCTGCCAGACCGCGTTCCCAGGGTATGCCGGCATGTTTAATGGACTGCATGGGAGACGCTCCCGTACCTCCGTCATGTCCGCTGATCAATACGTAATCAGCGTGAGCTTTAGCCACACCGGCCGCGATTGTACCAACTCCTATACTGGCAACTAATTTCACCCCGATACGTGCTCGAGGGTTGACCTCGTGCAGGTCGTAGATTAACTGGGCAAGATCTTCAATGCTATAGATATCGTGGTGAGGCGGGGGTGAGATCAGCGGCACGTATGGCAGTGTATGACGCAGCTTTGCAATAAAGGGTGTGACCTTAGCAGGCGGTAATTGGCCTCCTTCGCCGGGCTTTGAGCCCTGGGCAATCTTAATCTCCAATTCCTCGGCACGAACCAGGTATTCGGTCGTAACCCCAAAGCGCGCCGATGCCACCTGTTTGATCTTGCTGCTAACCGGATAACCGTTCAACTGCTCGACATACCAATCAGGGTCTTCGCCCCCTTCGCCTGTATTGTTGCGCCCACCGATACTGTTCATCGCGGCGGCAATGGTACGATGCGTTTCAGGGCTAAGGGCACCAATCGACATCGCCGAGACAACAAAGCGCGCGCGTATTGACTCCATCGGCTCAACCTGTTCCAACGCAATCGGTTGAGTTGGCGCAAATGTAAGAAAGTCGCGCAAATTGGTGGGTGGCCGCGAGTAAACCAGGCTGGTGAAGTTTTGATAATCCTCACTGTCACCGCTCTGCGCAGCCTTCTGTAATGCCCGTACAATCACTGGATTATATGCATGATACTCGGCATCACGCCGGAAGCGATAGCGCCCTACATCAAACAGCTTCCTTCGCCTCCCCACTGGCGCAGTTTCTTCTTGCACCTCTTCCTGCTGTAATTTGCGGCAGCGTTCAACCATCTGTTCAGCTATATGGCTATATGAAACGCTGCCGGGATGAGCGGCTGACCCTGCAAAACAACGCTCGATCACTTCCTTAGCCAGGCCAACAAGTTCGAATTGTCCCGCCCCGATCATGTTGCGCACAGTCGAAATACCCATGCGTGATATGACTTTACGCAGGCCCTCGCCTATGACACGCAGGTAACACTCGACTGCCTGCTCTTGTGTCAGGTGCTCCAGGTGTCGCTCGCCGGCCAGCGCGCGCACACTTGTCAGGGCAAGATATGGCACGATGGCCTCCGCCCCGTAACCGAGCAAAAGAGCTGTTTGGTGAACATCCCATGCCGCGCCTGTCTCACAGATCAGCGAAGTATAGGTGCGCAGTCCACGTCTCCGCAGAGCCTGGTGAATGCTGCTCACTGCAAGTAACATGGGTATAGGGGCGTTCCGGGGGTCAGCAGCGCGATCACTCAGCACCAGCAGCGTTACGCCATCGGCAACAGCTGACACGGCTTCGCAATCCAAACGATCCAGCGTCGCTTCAAGAGCGCCAGCATCATCAGTGGACTCAAAGACAGCATTGAGCGTACGCGAACGAAAACCGTCCATCTTGAGGCCGCGTACTGCCTCCAATTGCGCTTCGCTTAGCAGCGGTGTATCCAGGTGTAATAGTTGTGCATGCAAGGGAGTTTCGGCCAGAAAATTCTGGTGATGGCCAAGGTAACAATCAAGCGACATAACGCTGCGTTCGCGTAATGAATCAATTGCCGGATTGGTTACCTGCGCAAAGCGTTGGTGGAAGTAGTCCGAGAGCGCTCTCACCTGGTTTGAGAGGGCTGCCAGGGGCGTGTCGTCGCCCATGCTCCATACTGGCTCCTTCTGTTCTGTGAGCATAGCGCGCAGCACAAACTCAATGTCTTCGTGGGTAAAACCAAATAGTTGCTGCTGGGCAAACAGTGTAGCAGCATTTATCTCGGCAAAAGGCATGGCTGGCTGAGGAACATCTGCCAGGCGCACCAGGTAGCGCTCTAACCATTGCTGATATGGTTGGTGCTGAGCAAGCACGGTTTTGATCTCGCTATCGCGCAACAGTACGCCGTGCTCGATATCTACGGCGATCATTTCTCCTGGTCCCAGGCGACCTTTCTCGACTACATCATGAGCCGCACAGGATACAACTCCGGCCTCTGAGGCCAGCACAAGCAGACCTTGCGAAGTGAGAGTATAGCGTGCTGGGCGCAGGCCATTACGATCTAGCGCGGCAGCCACAATATGTCCATCGCTAAAGATAAGCGTCGCAGGGCCGTCCCATGGCTCGACTAGCCCGGCATGATATTCGCACCATGCACGCTGTTCAGCCGGTAATTCAGCATTCTGCTCCCAGGCCGGTGGAATCAGCATCTGCATGCTCGATAACAGATCTCGCCCGGAATACGTGAGCAATTCCAGCACATTATCCAACTGGGCTGAGTCGCTGCCCCCCGCTTGAATAGTTGGCAACAAATGCTCAAGCTCGTCTCCCCACTGCGGAGAGAACATCGCTCCTTCACGTGCCTGCATCCAGTGACGATTGCCCTGGATGGTATTGATCTCACCATTATGCGCCAGCAGCCTCATTGGCTGCGCCAGCGGCCAGGAAGGAAAGGTATTCGTGCTGTAACGTTGGTGAAAGATGGCAAAAGCGCTGCTATAGCGGGGGTCAGCCAGGTCAAGATAGAAACGCGCTAATTCGCTGGGAGCAAGAAGGCCTTTATACACAATGCTGGTACACGTAAGCGAGACAATGTAACAGTCCTGGAGCTGGGCCTGCTGAGCGCGTTGCTCAATCAGCCGCCGGGCGTGATACAGGCTGCTCTCATACTGTTGGAGTGTAAGATGCTGGGGACGTTGTAGCAAAATCTGAGCGATACTAGGAACACTTGCCCGTGCTCCCGCGCCGAGAACACTCATATCGATAGGCGGGTCGCGCCAGCACAGTAATAGCAGACCCAATTCATGCAATGTTTGCTCAATAATCTGGCGGCACTCGCTATGAGCAGCGGGAAAGCGTGCTCGCTCAGGTAAAAAGATCATGCCGACAGCCAGGTCTTCAGGATCTATTAGCGGAATATCTTGTGCTAGCAGTTCTTCGCATAATAACGCTTTGGGAATCTGGGTCATCAGACCAGCGCCATCACCCGTCTCCGCATCAGCATCCTGGGCTCCTCGATGTGTCAGGTGCGCTAATGCCTCCAGTGCAGTCTCTACCAGGTCATGGCTGGCCTCGCCGGAAACTTGAGCAACAAAGCCGGTGCCACAGGCATCATGCTCCCAGCGGGCATCATAAAGCGGATACCAAGAGTTGGTGACAGAGTGTTGCATAGGCAGTCCTCCCAAAAATTCAATTTGACCTAAATCAGGAGGCACCCACATTGGAGCCGGAGCATAATCAGCGATCAACCGGCGGTCGCCGAAGTCATCAGTTTCACAAAATTACTGGGGATATATGTTATACATCGCTCTATTAGCGAAATATTGGATGAGGCATCATTGAATCCCAGGAGCAACACAGCTCGTGGTATAACAGACAATGTTATGTATCTCAAAGTATAACATACTATAGCAACGCTGGACAAGAGCAAGCGATGAGTGAGATATATTCACGTTTTTGCATTGCTAAAAGATCAAGAAGCGAAGAAAAAAGAGTGGAGCGCGCTCCACTCTTTTTTCTTCGCTTCT
>JACZCU010009637.1_pt1 | contig 18392 bp, 13 predicted proteins | sample 8641851 | NCBI WGS metagenome assembly JACZCU01 (sample SAMN15324605, study PRJNA640507) | soil metagenome | isolation source: monocropping sugarcane control | place: China: Luxin town, Laibin City, Guangxi Province | collected 2019-07-25 | depth 10cm m | reverse complement strand
CATCACCTTCACACGGTGGGGGTCAGCGGTTCGAGTCCGCTAGCGCCTACCAATGCAACCACCTCACGCCGCGCAGGTTAGCCACACCGCGCGGCGTTCCCATTTAGTGGTCATGACCCGCAGGTGTTCGAAGAAGTGTTCGATGGGTCGAGCTCTGGTCGCGCATCGGTGTTCTGCGGCGAAGACCAATTGGCGAGCGCGTAACAGGCGGTTCCCCATGCGCGAGCGAGAAAAATAGGGGGGCGACGTCGCCCCCCCCTCGTTTCGCATCATGGCACGTAGTAGAAGTATGCCCAGTCCGACCATGCGCCGGCGCCGGAAACGCCGAAGGCTTGCGCGCGCCATGCGTACCACGCGGTTTGGTACGTGAGCAGGTCATAGTGCGCGCCAAAGGCATAGAAGGTCCCGACGTTCACCCATGAACTGCCCGTCCAGCGTACGACCGCGACGTTGTACCAGAGCGCGTTTTGCACGCTCGTCCACGACAGGTGCGCAGGCAGTCCATACGTTGAGGTGTTGTTCGGCCACAATCCGGTCGGCGCAACGACGCCGAAGAACGCTGATGCCGTCGTCGCGTACGTGTAATTCGGCGCCCACACCGTGCCGGCAGTGTTTTGCGCGGAGATGATGTAGTAGTACGTCGCTGATGGCGACAAGCCCGTGTCCGTGAAAGTTCTTGTGCTCCCTGGCAGTGTCGCGATCGGCGTCCATGATCCCGTCCATCGGTAAAGGGTGAAGGATGCCGTGTTCGAACTCCCACTCCAGGAGACCGTGATCGCGGAACTCGAGTTCGCAACCGCAGAGAGCGAGCTTGGCGCGGTAGGTGGTTGCGTGGTCGCGGTGCAGCCGCTGTTCGTGTCACTGTAGGTGAAAAACTGGATCGCTTGACCGCCCGTTGCAGAGGAGTAGTCGTAGTAGTAACGGTCAATGTCCTGATACGAGTACCCCAGATTCGCTAGGTACTGGGTGCCGTCTTGGTACATCGTGCCGAGATCCTGGCCGTACGTGATCGACTGATGAGAAGTATTGAAGTAGGGCGGGTAGAAGAGCAAGCCATTGGCTTTCTCAAAGCCGATGCCCGTCACGGCGCAGAACGCGCTGATGGTCCGTCCGATCGCTGTATTGGGCTTGTAGACCTGCGTGCAGTCCGAGTCGGACACGTCCAGGCCAAGTGCCGGGTATTTCGGGAAGACCTTGTGGTACCACCCCACGCCTTTCACGGCGAGCGCTCCCGCTTTGAGCGCTTCCATGTTGAAGTTGTTGGCCGGATACCACTCGTTGGGCAGCACGTTATTGACGTACGAGGTGAAGGAGATCGTGCCAAGCGAGTAGAGGTACCGACATCCGTCGTGGAAGTTTGTGAAGTGCCCGACCCTGATCGTTGAGGGGTAGGGCTGCGTTGTCTCGGTGTGCGGAGACCACGCCTGCGTCGCCGCGTTGTCCTCGGGAACGTGCGACAACCGTTTGAGTTGCCGGTCGCGCAGGTCACGTTCCGACTGCGTGCCGAGCGCGTACCCTGCCTCGTCGAGGCGTGCGAGGATGGGCTCGGAGACCTGGACGATCTTCCACCCTCCATCGGTGTTCGCGAGGACGTACATGCGTGCGTTCGGTCCGTTCGTGACGTACGCGTTCTCATCGTGGACGGTGTAGTCGATGATGGCGAGGAAGGCGCGCAGTTCGTCCGCCGTGTAGCAACAGGTGTCGATCGTTTGCTTCGCGACGTCGATCGGAATCTCCTGAACCTGTTCGATGGAGGCGGCGGTGATGTTGCCGCGGATGCCGGTGTCCGGCTCTTGCCAGCGTGCTGCGTAGTTGGACTGGCTCTCTGGTGCTCCAGGGAGGTCAGTGCGGAGGTCAAGGTATGCCTTCCAGTCGCCTGCGTTTTGGGCTGCAACGTCGGCGCGAACGAGGTCGGCTGGTTCGCGGATGCTTGTTTGTTTAACGGTCGCTGTCGCGCGTTGCGATGCTTGCTCGGGAGGCGTCGCGACGTCCGCGACTGCCGTTGTGGTGAGTAGCGTTGCTAGGAGAAAGACTCTGACCATGGGACCCCTCGATTTCGGTTACGGGTTGGACAAAAAAGCCTCCTAAATAGGCCGCTGAATACTCGTTTCGCGCGACAAACTGAATCCGGATTGGCCGAAGATACGTCCGGTCTCAGCGATTGTCAATGTGTTTCTGTCAGAAATTAGCAGCATGACAGAAATGCACTCCTGAGCCGAGTCGTGACAGAATGATGCTCGCGGAGGAACGGTGTCGAACAGCTTGACGCGCACGACCTTGCGTCTACCGGCGGAACTGCATCACCGACTGAAGATGACTGCCGCCGCCGACCGCACCACGTCCGAAGCCATTCTCGTTGAAGCGCTCCGCCGCGAGTTGGAACGTCGTGGCGCAGGCCCAGCGCGCCGGATCAGCGTGCCGGTCGCGATGGACGGCGTTCTCGCGGAGTTGTTCCTCGAAAGCATGCCGACGTTTACACTCATCAAGGATCGCCACGCACGCATCCTCTGGGTCAACGGTTTTGCCGAACGGGCGCTCAAGCTCACGCTGCAAGAGATCCTCGGGTGCACGATCACCGAGCTCGGATTTACGAACGGCCTGCAGCGAGAGACGATCGAAGCGAACATTCGCCGAGTGCTCGACACGCGCGAACCATTTCCCTCGAAGGAAGGCATGAATCTGAGTGGTCTCGGGAGAGTGACGATCCGCGCGCACCGCTTCATGATCGGCGACATGCTTGCGGATATCAGCTTCGTCGAGGACGAGATCAAAGAAGAGCCCTACCCGGCAGTAAAGGACGTGCTGGCACGCCTACGTCACCGGACTCCTGACGGCTCGATCACCGGGCTCTTGATCCCGTTTCTCGAACACGCGCCGGTCGCGATGGCGCTGAAGCGGCCATTGGAGACGGACTCCGAGATCGTGTGGGGGAACAGGACGTACATGGAACTCGTCGGTCGCGAACCTTTCGAGACGTTTGGCGGCACCACCACGGATGTGCTGCAGGTGGCGAAGGATCACCCGATCATCACGCACGAGATGGAAGTGGCAAGGAGTGGTCGTGCCCGGATGTCGAAGGAGAAGTTTTTGCACCATGACTCCCGGTGGAGTCTGCGCTTTCCGATCTTCGACGAGCATAACGCGGTCCGGTTCGTCGGCGTTGTGTCACCAGACTTCAAGCAGCAGGACGCAAGCACGCCCGCAGGCTAGGAACTTTAACCGCTAGGCAAGTGCGCGGATGACGGCGTCCAGCGCTTCGGCGCTGGGTCGCGCGTACCGTTCTGTCGTGCGCGTGCTGGCGTGACCGAGGAGATCGCGCAGCGTGAAGCTGTTGATGCCTCTGCTGGCGAGGGTGCTCGCGAACGTGTGGCGCTGGTCGTGGAACCGGAACCGCCGCGTGATGCCGGCGATCGCCTTGGCCGTTTTGAAGTAGCGCTTGATCGTGCTCTCGCTGTACGGCCGTCCTTCGGGCGTGAGGAGGACGTACTCGCTCATCACCGTCCGACCGCGGCACGTGTCGAGTGCTTGTCGCACGCCTGGCACGATGGGCAGGAGCACCGGACGCTTCGTCTTGCGCATGACCAGACGGATCACGCCTTGGTGCAAGTCGACGCTCGTCCACTTCAGGAGTCGGAGGTCGGAGCGTCGCAGGCCGGTATAGAGGGCGAGCGTGAAGAGTGGCTTGCTCCATTGAAAGCGCTCGAAGGCATACGTGACGTACTTGCTGCTCGGGTTGGGTGGCCGGTGCTTGCGCTCCGTGCGCTGCGAGGACGGAGTCTCCCGACGGCAACTCTCGGCGCGGCCGTCTCAGCGTCGTTGGGTCGTGGCCGACAATTTCGACCATCGACATACCGTAGCAACGTCATGGTTGCGGCGAATCATGACCAGGGCAATGCCCGGGGTATTCGTCGACGTGGACCCGCGTCTCGACCGGGTGGCTGAAGTAGCCAAGAGCGGACGACATCTCCTCAGCCTTCTTACGGAACTCGTCCGTGAATTCTTCGTTCGGGATATGGAGGAGATGAAGATCCCAGGACGCGCCAAGCTCGCCGGTCTTCACCTCTGTGCCGATGCCGATAACTGTCTCCACCGGCGTGAAGCGATGACGCGCAACGAAGCACCGCATCCTGAGTTCATCGGTCCGCTTCCCGCGATCCTCGTCCCTCGGAGCAGCCAAGAAGACATATCCGACGCCGGAAAGGGACGGCACGACACGCGAGCGGACGCGGCCCTCCGTGGAGGCCTTGAAGAAACTCACGAGCGCTTCACCGAGGATGCGACGACTGAATCGATTCTCGCGCGCCATTATGCGAAGGACACTCTCGTCTTCGCTGAGCGTGTTGTCGAAGAGCATGTTCCGCGCGGCGACATCGCGACCGATGCGCTCGATGAGGCGATCCCACACGTAGCTGATCTCGTCCGCAGCGCGCTTTTCCTGGACTTCGGGTTGCTCCGCGAACTCCTCCCACGAGTCCTCTTCAACAAGGAGAAGATCTGCATCAGGGAACGTGCGGTTGCCGTGGAGATAGATCGCGAGGATGTCCTCTTCGAGCACGAAGCGAACATCCGCGTTCTTCGAGAACATCTCCTCCTTTGCCCGGAGGTACTCGACGAAGTCTGTGACCGTATCCAGATTGGCCGTCAGAATCGAGAACGAGCGCTCATCGAAGACATGTACGAACCCCTTCCCGAAGTCGCCAAATGGAAGGGGGAAGTGGCCATTGCCGCCCAACGCGACCGCGACTCGATGGATTCGGCGGACATCCTTCGTCGGGTACGGTAGTCCATCGGCGCCGTCCTCTTGCCGGACGTGCGTGTGCTTGCCGGACTGGATGAACCGCTCGGCGCCGTAGACCTGATCGACGGACTCATTCACCGCGGCTCTGACCCACCGCTTCGTGCGGACCGTGTCGTCTGCGTGCTTCGTGGGACGAACTTCCTTCACGCTGAAGAGGATGATGTCCGGGTCGCAGACAACAAGAATGTCGCACATCTCCCGTCCGTGCGTCTTCCCCTCCGGGCTCGCGTAGCTCCAAAGCGACAGGAAGGACTGCCGGCAGACGGCATGAACAAACGCTTCGGTCGGGGTCGGGGTCCGCACGACGGACGGAAACACGAACGTCGAAGAGCGGCTTCCATGCGGGTACCCATGCCGGAAAAATCAGTGTCTTCGCGGATTCTGCGTGCCGAGCGCGCCTGATTTGCACGAATAACAGCGCGAAGCGATGGCCTCAAACACTACGTCAAGTGTTCGCGAGGTGTTCGCAGGGTCGCCCTACGGCCATCCGAGGCTATCCCGGGACGTCCAGAGACGCTCGTAAACGATTGAAACCACGTACATCCTAGGATATCCAGGGACGGGGATCGTCATTCACACGGTGGGGGTCAGCGGTTCGAGTCCGCTAGCGCCTACCAAAACGCAAGTGCTTCGAAGGCCGCGAGTTGCGAGACTCGCGGCCTTTTTCTTCAGTGCCTGACCGCGCGCCGGCGCGTGGCGTTGATCAGGGTCAGGTCGTGGCTGGCCTTGTTCAGCAGATCCTGGAGCGACATATTGCCGAGGAGGGAGCTCGGTACAGCCGGGGTTGGATGCGTTTCCGCATATTGAACGTCCACGTAAGGGACCTCCAGATAGTGCATGCGCGCATTGCCCGGCGTTCCGCCGTAGGATGCCGCGACCGGCGTCCCATTGAAAAAGACGGTCAGCACATGGTACGCGGCCTCCTCGATGGTAAGGCCCGCGCACACGGTCGGATAAGTCGGACATCCTTCATCCTGAAAGTTGCTCGAGCCCGAGACTGGATGATCGAATTCGGCTCCCCCGAGAAACGGAGGAGAAAGCGTCGGCGAAAACGACGTCAGCAGCTTCACCCCGCCGATACCAATATCGCCCGCCGCGAGCGTATCGGGGCTCGAGGCCGTCATTCCACCAACTCGGGTTACCTTTTCATTGGGACCGGTCACCGCGACGAAATACGACAGGATCTCCGTTTTCGCTTCGCAGGACATGATGCCGACATTGCCGGCGATGCTGGCCGCGCAGTCGTTGACGTAAAGTACGTTGTCAGGATGCGGCGTAACCTTCTTGCCGAACGTGGGCAGGTCATTCCCCGCGTCAGGACTCACGGAAAGGGTCACCCCTGAAAAAATCCGCTCATACGCGTCAATGACCTGTTTCCACTCATCGATGAACACTTGATCCGAGCCCTGGTAATTGCTGTTGCCCGGAAAGGAATGCTTGATCAGGGCGGCCCACGTATCGTCGACCAGCAGACCTGACGGTTGGATGGCCGGGTCGTTGGCAGTCGTAGGGAGGATCATCTCATCCGACGGGGCAGTCGGCCCGGCCACGGCGATGGAGACGAATGCGGGATTGGCGGAGTATCTGGCACTGAGCTGTGTGAGGAGATTTAGCCATGCCGTTTTGTAGACGCTGTTCCAGGGCAGAGGAAGCACCTTGTTGTCCGAGTGTTGCTCCTGCGGGAATCCCTCAAAGGTCACTGAACCGCAATCGGCCGAGGCGGTTCCATTGTTAAAGAGTCCATCACAGGAGGGGATTTTCGCCAACAGCCATTGCGGCGAATTGAAGCCGGGCGTAATGATGAGCTGGACGGGTTTCCGAACCGCATTAGCGTCATCGAAGGCGTCGTCCAGGTAACTCCAATCATAAGTCGCCTCGGATGGCTGGATGTTGTCCCAGTGCATTCCCACGGTGATGCCGGAGATCGCAGGGTCGGCCAACAGGTCCGCGTAGAGCGCGCGGAGAAAGGAGTGCAATTGTGCCGGCGACGGTGTGGCAGAACCGGGATAGTCTTTGATCGCCGCCTCGACGTCGACCTTTGCGTAGACGCCCAGCGGCCTGCGTATGTCTTGCGAAGCGTCTGCCTGCGGAACCGCCGCGCATACGAAGAGCAACGCCCAGCAAGCGACGATCGTTCGCAACATGGTGCTGATATCGACGAGGCGAGCAGCATAGCCCTTTCCCGTCCGGAGTCGCAACATCCGTTAATCCGTCGTTTCCTTCGTCGTCGCCCACGAGTGCGCGGAGATCAGCCACTTGCCGTCCCGCTTCAGCTCGGTGACGACCCACTGCCCCTCCTGATGAGTGTGCTTCCCGTTCATCCTGAAGTCGAGGTGCGCCGGGAAGACGGCATACGCGGCGTCGCCCTTGACCCTCACCATGGTCGGTGCGTCGATCGTCACGTGCTCCTCGTATCCCCGGATCTTGGCCTGCTCGGCGGTGTCGTGTCCCATCAGATCGCCGTACCAGTTGGCGGCGCTCCGCCAGACGTACGGCGCGAACTCGTCGAGCACCGTGCACTCCTCGGTGAACGCATCCTTCGGCATCGAAGCCTGATGGGCGTTGAAGGCATCGACGAACACCTGTAGCGGGCGGGTGACCCCAGCCGTTACGGCGGGATCGGCGGCAAAGGCGGACGTGGTGAGGAAGGCAGCGGCGGCAGCAGCAAGGAGAATTCGGCTCGTCATGGCCGCTATTACGCCACCAGTCGGGCCCGGTTGTCATTTGCTACGATCCCCGGCCATGACATCACCGCTCAAAACCGTGTCGTTGCGTGTCGTTGGATGGGCCCTGCTGATCAGCGCCGCAAGCGGCGCGGCCCAGGCGCAGATCAGTCCAAAGCTGCTCGACGGGATGCAGTGGCGCAGCGTCGGTCCCTTCATCGGGGGCAGGGTGGACTCTGTCTCCGGCCCGATTGACCAGCCGGCGATTGCGTACATGGGGACGGATGACGGCGGGGTCTGGAAGACCGTCAACGCCGGCACGACCTGGTTTCCGGTGACCGATGACGTGCCTGAGATCCGCGGGATCACGGCGTTGGCCGTGGCACCCTCGCAACCGCGGGTCGTCTACGCGGGGACCGGCAGCGTCTTTGGATCCGAATACAGCAGCGGGATCTGGAAATCCACCGATGCCGGAGCACACTGGCAGAGCGCCGGGCTGCAGAACGCAGGCGGCATCACTGCTCTACTGGTGGATCCACACGATCCCGCCTTGTTGCTGGCGGCGACCCGCGGAATCGCTCATTTCGAAGGCGGCGCGCGCGGAGTCTTCCGCAGCACTGACGGGGGAAAAACGTGGCACTCCGTGCTGGACGCTGGACCAAAGTCGGGCGCCATGGGGATCGCCTGGGCTCACGACAATCCGCGCGTGATTTTCGCCACCGTTGCGGACACCTACCGTGCGCCAGGCGCTGCCGCTGCAGGACGTCGTCAGCCCGGGCCAACGAGCCTTTATCAATCCGGCGATGAAGGCGTCACATGGTCACGCGTCACCGGCCGCGATCAGCCGTCCGTCATCGGAGAAATTGCCGTCGCCGACCATACCCATTCCCAGCGCCTGTACATGTTGACTCGCACCGGGTTGTACCGCTCCGATGATGGCGGCGGAAGTTGGTCGCTGGGAACGAAGACGATCTACACCTCCAGCAAACAGGTGCTGGTGGATCCAAGCAATCCTGATGTCGTTTACACCATGGGAACGGCAGCGTACCGCTCGACGGACGGCGGCCGCACGCTGGTCGCTTTCAAAGGCGCGCCCGGCGGCGATGATCCGAACCAATGGTGGATTGATCCGAGCAATTCAGACCACATCATTTACGGCGGCGATCAGGGAGCGTCGGTCAGCCTCGATGGCGGCCGCAGTTGGAGCTTGTGGTACAACCAGGCGACCGCCGAAGTCTACAAGGTCAGCACCGACAATCAGTGCCCGTACTGGATTTACGCCAGCAAGCAGGACAGCGGCGCCATCGCAGTCGCCAGCCGCGGACCGTTTGGCGCCGTCAATGGCTTCTTCGATTGGTTCCAGCTGCCGGGATGGGAAACCGGGTTTGTGACGCCGGATCCATCCGATCCCAATCTGCTCTTCATGAACAGCGATTTGGGCTTCCTATCGCGCCTCGATCGCAGGACATGGCAAGCGCAGATCATCGACCCGGGCATGGGCAGCATCACCAATACCAGCGACACCGCTTTCCGCCGCGCAGTCTCCGCGCCGATTGTTTTCTCGCCGCAGAATGGTCACGATCTCTATTTTGCTACCCAAAACGTCTGGGAGAGTCAGGATGGCGGGGCGCGTTGGCGGAAAATCAGTCCGGACCTCACGGCTCATCCGGGCAAACCACCGGAACCACCGCCCGAAGGCGTGCACCACGGCGATGCGCTGACTTCGTTGTCGCCTTCCACCGTACTAGCCGGCGTCGTTTGGACCGGCAGCAACAACGGCGTCGCTTATCTGACCAAGGACGGCGGCCAGCACTGGCAGGATGTGACGCCGCCCGGCCTGACTCCATACGGCGACGTCAATATTCAGGCGTCCCACTTCAATCCGGCGGAATCTTATGCCTCGGTCGACAATAGTCGCGCCGGGGACTCCGCACCGCATATTTACCGGACGCGTGATTATGGCGAATCGTGGCAGACCATCATCGCCGGTCTGCCATCCGATCAGCCGACCGGAAGTTTCGTGCAAGTGGTGCGCGAGGATCCTCTGAAGCAGGGGTTATTGTTCGCGGGGACGGAAACATCCGTTTATGTTTCCTTTGATGACGGTGATCACTGGCAATCGCTGCGGCTCAATCTGGCGACGACCTCTTATCGCGACCTGACGATTCACGACCACGACCTCATTGCCGGCACCTATGGGCGCGCGATCTGGATTCTCGATGACATCACGCCGCTCGAGCAAATGAGCGCAGAGATCACCGATGGCTCGGCACACCTGTTTCGCCCGGAGACTGCCATTCGGGTTCGCTTCGACGTGAATCAGGACACGCCGTTCCCGCCGGAGGTTCCGCATGCCCGGAATCCACCGGAGGGGGCGATCGTCGACTATTACCTGAGCCAGCCCGCAACGACAGTGGAGCTGCAGATTCTCGATGCCGGCGGAAACCTGGTGCGCAGCTATTCGAACGCTCCCATTCCGACGTTGGATCAGCCTTTACCGCCGGTGCAGAGCCTGTGGCTGCGGCCGCGGTTACCATTACCGGCCACCTCGGGAGCACATCGTGTGACCTGGGACCTCCGCTATCCGACTCCGCCCGCGATACGCTTCGATTACGGCGACACCATGGGAGCGGTGCCCGGGGACACGCCCTTTACACCAGAAGGGCCACTCGCGCTGCCCGGAAGCTATACGGTAAAGCTGATCGTGGACGGAGACACCTACACGCAGCCACTGATCGTGAAAGAAGATCCACGCGTTGGCGACTCACCTGAAGTGATCGACGGATTGCAGAAGCAACTTGCGCTTGCCCAAAAGATCGTCGCGGCCCTGGCGGCCAGCAGGGCAGCTTACGAACAGGGGAAGGCGCTGGAGGCAAAGCTGGCTTCGAAACCTTTACAGGAAAGCGTTGCGAAACTGACCGGCACCTTTGACGAAGCCGCCATCGGTCTCTCCGGCAGCAATTACGCCGTGCCGCCGGTCAAGGGGGTCGTCACGTTCAGCAGGACCAACGGACAAGCCTCCGCGTTGCTGCATTTTGTCGACTACCTCAGCGACCGCGCGCCCGTGCCGTCGCAGTACGCCACCTACCAGCAGGTGTGCATGGATTTCAATGCCACCGCGATGGCTTGGCAAGCGCTACAGCCTGAGATTGCCAAGCTGAATTTGCAACCGCAGCCCGTTGCGACTCTCGCGTGCGAGCCCTAGCCAGGTTCCCTTGCGCCTCCTACGCGACTTGTAGTAGATTCACCGCACGGTGTAGTAATGAACAAGATCGTCACCTCACTGCTGTTGTCCGTGACGCTGAGCGGAGGGGCTTGGGCGCAAACGTCCCCTGCTCCGGAGATGGTCGTCATCCCCGCGGGCCGGTTCACCATGGGCTCGTCGCCGGAAGAGAAAGCGTGGGCTGCGAGTCACGGTGGCAGCCTCGGATCGGTTGCTGACGAGGCTCCTCAACATCAGGTCTCGTTGCGTTCCTTCGCCCTCGGCAAGTACGACGTCACTCGCGGTGAGTACGCGGCGTTCGTTCGTGACACGGGATACCCGGCCGGCGATGGTTGCGGCCGCGGCCGCGCGATTTTCAAATGGGAGAAGGATCCCAAGTTGAACTGGAAGAATCCCGGCCATCCGCAGACTGACCATGATCCAGTCGTCTGCGTGAGCTGGGACGATGCACATGCATATGTCGCCTGGTTGAACCGGAGGGCGCATCGCGACGGCACTGTATCGGCGAGCGGACCGTATCGGCTGCCGAGCGAAGCGGAGTGGGAATACGCCGCACGCGCCGGCACGACGACGAAGTTCTACTGGGGCGACGACGATGCTGCCGCTCCCGTCCACGCCTGGTTCAACGCCAACTCCGGCTGCGAGAACATCAAGGGCCTCAACTGCGATGGTGGCCAGACGCATCCTGTAGGAGCGAAGCCTCCCAACGCATTCGGTCTTTATGACATGTCTGGGAACGTCTGGCAGTGGACCGAGGACTGTTACGACAACACCTACGCCGCCGAACTGACTGACGGGCGCGCGAACGAGACCCCCTCGACCGATCCCAAGGCGAAGGATGCTCGAGGCAACTGCCTCCGCGTCGATCGCGGCGGCTCGTGGATGTTCCCGGCGTGGCTGCTGCGGCCAGCCACCCGAGAACGCAATCCCGCCGATTTCCGCGCTGCCATCATGGGTTTCCGCGTGGCTCGGACGCTCCCGTAACGGCACGAGCCGCGCTCAAATACTTCACCGCTGCGTCCAATACCTCGTCCTTCCCCGCGCGAATGCCGCGGATCGTCGGCGTGACGCGCACATCGGGAACGATTCCGATTCGCTGCACATGGCGCCCGTCGGCGTGTCGAAACTCGGTGCCTGGGAACACGACTTCGATCCCGCCTGGCAGCAACGTCGCGGTATCCACGCCGGCCGCTCCCGCGGTGTTCGATCCGACGAACTTCGTGCCGTTCGCCGCTTCGAACCAGAGTGCGGTCAGCTCCGCCTGGCTCAGTGCGCGCTCGTCGATCAGCATCACCGTCCGGCCGGTGTACTTCGGTTTCTCCGTGCTCTCCAGCAGCTGGTCGGACAGGAAGCGCGTATTCGACTGATCGGACGTCGCCGGCGAGATCTGCGGCTTAATGAACACGGCGCCGGCGGTCGCGTTCTTTCGATTGATGCGCGATGCCATCGAATACCCAACGTCATCCGGATAGCCGCGCATGTCGAAAATGATCGCCTTGGTGTTCTTCAGAGCATCGAGCGCCGCGTCACCCTCCCCGGGCGCCACGCGCCGCAGATCGATGTAGCCGATGTTGTGGTCGAGGACCTGCCATGCCGGCCGGGCGTATGTCATCTGCGGGAAGCGGACACGCGCGATCTTGACGCTGCGCTGCTTGCCGTTCGCTCCGCGAACGCCGAGGTCGGCGATTGCATCACGCGGACTGCTCAATGCGACCGCCGCCACCCTCGCCAGGCGTGCGGTCTCGGTCGATGCCGGGAAGTACTTCCAAAGTCGTCTTATGCGGTCGGCGAGCGGCTCGCCGTCGACGCTGACGATCTCATCGCCGATTGCGATGTCTGTATCGGCAGGCAATTCCTTCGCTTTCGCGGTCACGATGAAGCGTCCCTCGATCGGGCGCACTTCGAGCGGCAGCAGCCGCCTGCCCCTCACATCCCACACCGCGGGCGGTCCGAGGACCTGGATATGGCCGTCTTCGATGTGGCCGGAGAGCTCCATCACCACACGCGCGTAAGCGTCTGCGCCTTCGGCCGTCTCGAAACGGGGGATGAATTCGGGCAACACTGCATCCCAGTCGCCGATCAGGTTCTTGAACGGGTAAAACCGGTCGATCACGCTCCAGAGACGGAACAACCCGAGAAGGCGGTACGAGACGTCCGGTGCGACCATCTCGGCATACGGGTTGTCTTTCTCGTCGAGCGGAACCGCTGCCGTCATCTTCGGTTCGGGCCGGGCGGCGAGCGGGGCGGCACTATGCGCGAGTGCGATCGCCGCCGTCAGAGCGGAGGCGTCGTCGGCCGTCGCGTCGGGGGTCAGCCCTTCCTGAACCGAGTCGCCGACGCGGACGAACGCCGTGAGGCCGTGCCCAAGCTCGATGCGCTGGGTATCGCCCGCCGTCGCGGGGTGAGTCGAAACGATCGCGGCTTTCCCGCTCCACCACAATGCCGCCGCTTTCGGCGACAGCTCGTCTCCAGGGATCAAAACGATCCGCGAAGGCACATGTCTCTCCTTGGCGGCTCCGCGGATCGAATTCGACGCAACGACCTGCAGCGCCGAATAGAAGACGCCCGGAAGCGGGTGCTGTTGGTCAGGATACCCGGAGCGAAAAACGAAACGCTGTGCTGGGACCGGCACCGGATCGCGGACGAGGCGCACCTCCTCCAGCAGCCATGCGGGCGGTTCCCCGCTCACCGTCCGCAAGTCGATGACCACCGCGTTCGCTTTCGCCAGCTCGGGGACCAGCGACTGCTCGGCAGCGAACAGGTCCGCCTGGGCGCGAACGACATCGGCGTACGGTCCGATGTTGATGACGAGGACGTCGCCGTCCCACCAGAAGAGCTGCGGTTTCGCCCGTCCCTCCGAATTGCGGACAACGCGCGTCGCAGGGTCATCGAGCGCAGCGAGCATCGTCTCAATCGCAGCCGCAGATTGCTCCTCGGTCGTCGCGGCGCGTGCTGCCGGAATCGCGCGAAGGAGCGCGCCGTCCCAGTCGACCCTGTGCGTCATCAGTTGTGGGTCGAGAAACTTCACCGCCGACCATGTCTTGCACAGCTGCACGAGCGCATCTGTCGAGGCGGAGAGCGGCTGCGCCAGCGCGGCGCAGGCCAGCAAAGCGACGAAATGTTTCCGCATCACGACAGCGTACCAGCGTTGCCGGAGTACTTGTTCTTCGCAACGATCGACACGGTATGCACCACGGTCATCATTTGGCGGGCGTGGACCTGGTCCGACGTTGCGGCCGCTTCAGTTACGCGAAGATCCAGAATAAGGACAGACGCTCCTTGATGTCGTGCATGTCAACCTCGCCACAATCCGCGCACCGAGAGGGCGACAGAAAAGCCGCCATGACGCCAAGCGCCATGAGCGTCCAGACAAAGAAAAAAGCGCCAGCGGGGCGTTCGCGCCGATGAGACGGAATCCGGCTCCGGCCTCGGGCTCGCCATCGTCAGCGATCTCGCCGATCTCTATCGGGGCTCGCTGGCGCTGGAAACCGCGCCATCCGGAGGTCTGCGCGTGCAGCTCGTGCTGCCGCGTGTGCGCTAGCAAGTGCTACTCTGGCCGCTCCGTGCGAGAGTTGCTGTCCATCCTGCTGCTCCTCGGCTCCGTTCCTCTCTTCGGGGCGTCCTGGAAGCCGATCGGCCCGTGGTTCGGAAACGTTTTCTCACTGGCGGTTGAGCGCTCGAATCCCGATCACCTCTACGCGCTCGCCTGCAAAGACGACTCGTGTAACGGCAGCGTTTGGAGAAGTACCGATGGCGGGAACTGGTGGACGCCGGCAGGCAAGGAGCTCACCGCCTCGGATGTGGTATGGATCGCCGTCCATCCGACGGTGCCGGGCACTCTGTATGTCGGCACTCTGTCACGTCCGGAAGAACATCCGGGCATCGCCAAATCGACGGATGGCGGCTCTTCATGGCATTGGCTCTTCACGGATGGGGATAGCGCCGAAGGCGCGGGTGCCCTCGCAAACCCGCCCGGCCGGCTGTGCTTTGGTCCTGGGAATCCGCCGTCGATTTGGCTTCCCAACGTCAACCTTCACTCACGTTCGTCGGATGACGGCGCGCATTGGACGAGCTTCTATGTGGTCGTCGGCGACCACGAATACAGCGACGCGAATGGATTCGCGTTTTCGAGCTCCGACCCGAACCTTGTCTGGGCCTATGGCACGAGCGGCGACTATCTGCGCAAGAGCGTCGACGGCGGCGCGACGTGGGCGCGCGTCACCAGAAGGAGTTACGGATTCATCGGTTGGTGCAGCCCGGCGTTCCTCATCGATCCCGCAGACCCGAATCGACTCTTGGTCGGCGGCGGCGGCTCCAACGGCATCGTCGCGAGCACCGACGGTGGCGAAACCTGGCTGTCACTGGACGATTTCCCGGACACCGTGACGGTGCAATCGCTGACCGCCGACCCTTCCAAATTCAACACGCTCTACGCCAGCACGAACGACGGCATCTTCAAGAGTACGAATGGCGGACGAAGCTGGAGCAAGATCGGCGCTGGTTTGCCGCTGGACGGCGAGAAGAACGTCGTGAAGTCGATCGTCGTCGACCCGCGTTCATCGAACGTGCTTTGGGCCAGCGTCTACAACAACGGGATCTATCGAAGCACGGACGGCGGCTCGACGTGGCGGGAGTCCGACAACGGAATGTCCACGGCTCCCGTCGATGGCTTGTGGGTTGGCGCGAGCGGGACTGTTCTCGCCGGAACATCTGCCGGTTCTTTTCGGCGCGACGGCGCCGATCGGTGGACCCGCGACGACTCGATTCCAGACATCGACTCCCTTGCCGAGGATCCCAAGAACCCGCAGATCGTTTACGGAGGCGGTGACCGCGGGCTCGGCGATCGAACGATGGGGGAAAGAGCTGGCGCGCCGCCGGGAACTTCCATCATGAGATCACGCGGATCGCGATCGCTCGGGATGGACGCGTCCTCTATGCGGCGTCGGGCACGAACCTCTACAAGAGTGCCGACCGCGGTGAGCACTGGAAACGTTCGGATCACGGCTTGCCCGCGGCATCGACGCTCATGCTCGAGAGCGGTACCGCCGGTAACGTGTTCGCCGTCGTCGATGGACGGGGGTTGTGGCATTCGGGCGACGGAGGATCGTCGTGGCAGCCGGTGAAGGGCGAGATGCCGAAGCAGATCACCGACCTTGCCGTCGACCCTGCGAACTCTGACCACATCGCCGTCAGCGTCAAGATCAGTGCCTTTCACAATGAGGGTGTCCTCTACTCGAATGACGGTGGAAGAACGTGGGAGAGTGCCGGCGAAGGAATGAACAATCAGGCGGTGAGCGCGGTGACTTTCGGACCAGCGTCGACCCTCTTCGCCGGCGGCTCCGAAGGCGTCTTTTGCTCGAGGGACGGCGGCCGAACGTGGACAGAGTTCGGCGACGGGCTCACGACTACAAACGTGACGAGACTCAACTGCTCGAAGAAGCGGCTGTACGCCGGTACGAATGCCGGAGTGTTTTCCGTGGATCTGCAGTGAGGTCAAAGAGCGGCGCCGTCATGAACGTCGTCACCAGCGCCATCACGACCATCATCGAGAAGAGGGGGCGGGAGATCACGCCGACGTCGAGGCCGATGTTGAGGATCACGAGCTCCATCAGGCCGCGCGTGTTCATGAGGATGCCGAGGGCGGCGGACTCCCGCCACGGAAGTCCGGCGTAGCGCGCCGCGACCGCCGAGCCGCCGAACTTGCCGGCGATGGCGAGCGCGATGATCACGGCGCAGATGAGCCACATCTGCATTCCGTGGATGAGCGCGACCGACGTGCGCAGGCCGGTGAACGCGAAGTAGAGCGGCAGGAGGACGACGACGGTCACGGTTTCGAACCGTGCTGTGAGATCGCGAACGAGGTCCGGCGTCTTCGGCATGCAGACGCCGGCCAGGAAAGCCCCGAACAGCAAATGCAACCCGAGGCGTTCGGTCGTCAGCGCGGAGAGGAGGATGATCAGGAAGATCGCGGCAACACCGATCTCGCCGAGCTTGCCGTTCCGCTCGTACGCGCTCGCGAAGGTGCGCATCAGCCGCCGGCCGGCGGTGAGCATGAGCACGACGAAGAGCAGAAGACCGCCGATCATCCACCACATCGGCATGACGGCCGCCTCGCGGGAACGGACGAGAACCACGATCCAGGCGAGGATGGTCCAACCGACGACATCGTTGACCGCGGCGCAGCCGATCGCCATCGACCCGAGCTTCGTCCCCACCATCTTCCGCTCGGCGAGGATCCGCGCCAGGACGGGAAAGGCGGTGATGCTCATCGCCGCGCCGACGAAGAGCGCGAAGCTCGTGAGACTCACGCCGCCGCTCGACAGCCTCGGATAGAGATACATGGCGAACGCCGCGCCGAGGACGAACGGCGCGACGATGCTGGCGTGGCTCACCAGCAGCAGCGCGCGGCGCTGCTCGCGCAGCTCCGCTGGGTTCATCGCCAGGCCGACGAGGAACATGTAGAGGACGATGCCGACCTGGCTCAACGCGCCGAGCCATGGCAGGCTCGCAGTCGGAAAGATCGCCGCGGAGAGCTGCGGCGCGATCCAGCCGAGCAGCGACGGACCAAGGATGATCCCTGCGAACATCTCACCGATGACTTTCGGCTGCCCGATCTTCTGAAAGAGGATGGCGGCGGCCGAGGCGGTGGCGATGATCACCGCGAGCTGAACGAGCAGCGTCACCACACTCGGCATTCAGGGAACAATAATGTGATCGGGAGGTCCGATGTCGCTCTGCTGCTTTGTCCTCGCCGCCACGATGTTCAAGTTGACTCCGGCGCATCTCCAGCTCCTGCGCCACTCCGTCGCGCTGTGGTCGCCCGTGGAATCAGGCGCGCCGGGTGCGGTGATCACACCGCTGCTGGTGCAAGACGACGGGAAGCTCTCGGACGCCACGTATGCCGACATCGCGAAACGTGCAGGGCTTCCAACCGTCGACAAAGCGCAAATCGATCAACTTCTGATGGAGATGCCGGAGGCGTTCGACATCCTGCTGGCGCATGGCAAGCTCGCGCCGGGCACGTACCAGTACGACAACCCGCTCGTCGCCATTCCGTGGGCCGCGCAAGCGCTCCCGGACGAGCTGGCGAACCTCGCCAAGGACAAGGTCGTGTCCTTCCAGCTCACCGAGCGCCACCTCAAGCTGCTCCGCCACGCAAACTGGGGAGCGATGATGATGAACCCCAAGCGCCCCTACGGCGACATGACGTCGTTCGAGCTCGACATGGCCGACATCCTCGGCGAGCCTCACAACGAAAAGCGCCTCTGGAAGCTGCACACGGAGATGCTGTCCGCGCTCCAGGTGTACCTGCAGAACGCGAAGCTAGAGCCGGGGGAGTACGCGCGGGTTGGGGAGTGAGTGACTGTCCGCCCCCGTGCCGAATCGAGCGTGTCTTCCGACCGCAGGTGGATCGACCAGCACCGCTCGACAATTCGGCGGCGCAACATCGGACCAGCCGTACATTCGTTTGTGATCCTGGCTCGCGGGAATGACGCGCCCCCTTCTCAAACGGACGGTCTCAGCGCCATGACGCTGTTGATGTTCTGGTGACAGATCGTCGTCAAACGCGACTCCAGTCGACCAGAAGGCGTGAACGTCTTCATAGCTGCAAAGCCTCAACCCATTTAGAACCCGATCTTTCCGCGCCGCTTTCTTCACCTAATAGTGGCTCGTGCCTTCCTATCAATCACGGATAACTTGAGGTTAT
>JACZCU010215610.1_pt1 | contig 18402 bp, 18 predicted proteins | sample 8641851 | NCBI WGS metagenome assembly JACZCU01 (sample SAMN15324605, study PRJNA640507) | soil metagenome | isolation source: monocropping sugarcane control | place: China: Luxin town, Laibin City, Guangxi Province | collected 2019-07-25 | depth 10cm m | reverse complement strand
CTCCCCTGGACGGGGGGGGGGGGAAGAGGGGGAGAGGGAAGAGGGGCACCCTTCGCGGGGGCACGGTCCCCGGGGGAGACGGCATGATGGCATGAGGGAAGAGGTAAGAGGGGGACGATGAGGGCAGCGCCTGCCCTGCTTAAGAGGAGAACCTTTCTTTTCGTAATATAGTAGGGGCGATTCCTCGTGGTTGCCCTAGAAGAGAACCTGAATAGTAACAAAAAATGGTTGGCAGTTGACCAACCTGTTAGTATCGGCAGAGCGGCCACCACCCTGTCCGGAGCACTCTCTCCGGGGCCTCGGTCTCCGGGGGAGACGGCATGACGGCATGAGGGAGGAGGTAAGAGGGGGACGATGCAGGCAGCCGCCAGCCTGTCCGGGGAACAGGTAATAGGGGGACGGTGAAGGCAGCCTCTGCTATTATTTTTCCCCAGGAGGACATGATAGACAATGCTCAACTTGGATGTGATACGTGCGCACTTCCCCGCCCTGAACTCGCAAACCATTTATTTTGATAATCCCGGTGGCACACAGGTGGCACAGGAAGTGCTTCAGAATATGACGCATTATTTACAATACACCAATGCTAATCATGGTGGTGCGTTTCGTACCAGTCAAGCGTCAGATGCAACTGTAGCGGAGGCCCGTCAGGCCATGGCTGACTTTTTGAACGCTGCCCGGCCAGAAGAGATCGTCTTTGGGCCTAACATGACCACCCTCACGTTGTCACTGAGCCGCAGCCTGGCACGCACCCTCAAAGCAGGCGACGAGATTGTGGTCACGCGCCTGGATCATGACGCCAATATCGCTCCCTGGCTGCTCATAGCCGAAGATCGTGGCTGCAAGGTGCGCTGGGTTGATTTAAATGCTGAAGATTGCACCCTGAATATGGAGGATTTTGAGCGACAGATTACCGAGCGCACCAGGATTGTCGCCGTTGGTTATGCCTCCAATGCGGTGGGTACGGTCAACGACGTACGCAGGGCGGTACAGCTTGCCCACCAGGTGGGAGCCATCTGTTACGTAGACGCCGTGCAGTTTGCACCACATAAACCCATCGACGTCCAGGCGCTTGATTGCGACTTCCTGGTTTGCTCGGCCTACAAGTTCTTTGGCCCGCATGCAGGCATTCTCTACGGCAAATACGACCTGCTCGACAAGTTGACTGCATATAAAGTTCGCCCAGCAGGCAACCTTCCGCCCGATAAGTTCGAGACGGGAACGCAGAGTTTTGAGGCTATCGCTGGCACGCTGGGAGCAATGCAATATTTTGCCTGGCTCGGCCAGACATTTGGCGCCGAATTTGCTCCCCACTACCAGGATACCTTCAGTGGACGTCGCTTAGCCCTCAAACAGGCTATGGCTGCCATTGAAGCCTATGAACTCGAACTCAACCACTCGCTCCTCGAAGGCCTGGGCTCCATATCTGGCCTGCATATTCGCGGCATTACCAGACCCCATAGCCTGGATCGCCGCGTACCCACCTTTTCTTTCACCCTGGAAGGCTGGACACCCCTGGCCGTCGCCCGGGCCTTAGCAAAAGCAGATATCAACGTGTGGGATGGCAACTTCTATGCCCTATCGGTCACAGAACGTCTCGGTGTAGAGGATACCGGCGGCCTGGTGCGCGTTGGACTAACCCACTATAACACCCAGGCCGAGATAGACAAGCTGGTGGCAGCACTCTCGAGCGCCATACGCGCCTAACCTCTATTGCTCAAACAGCCAGGACGAAGAGAAACGCGGAATTTCGCGATGTTTTTGAGAGCTGGAGCCGGGGGAGGCGCAGGCTACCCCGGCTCCCGCTCTCTAAAAGGGATGACTCATGGCTCCAAATACGATTATAGATATTTTTGGCATACTTAAAATTTCCTCGTTCTATGTTGTATTAGTAGATGGAATCATTGATAAGCGAAGTAGCAAGAAAGTAGTGAAGCACTCATCGAGTGAACTTATCGAGATTTAGGACATATATTGTAGTGCATTTTATGGATTTTTGTGTTATTCTGTACATGGAAGAGTTATTCCCTATTACTGACTCAGTTATCAAGAAGAATATACACTAGAAACGCTTCCGCTCACACGAAAGCATCGCTTGAGATTGGGGATATTTAAGAGATTATCTCCTAAAAGTGAGCATGCAAGGGATTCTACTTTCAATCCGACTCGTATGTGGATGTTTGCGCCCATGGTCCGGTCTAATCAGCCCCGGCCTGGATATTAAGACCGGAAATTTATAAGTAAATTGTTTGTGAAAAATGGTGGGGGTAAAATGACAAAGAATCCGTTCACATATGGCAACCGAATTTCAGATCCGACCCGTTTTTTTGGTCGTGAGCGTGAAATTGAGCAGGTATTCAGTCGTCTACGTAATGCCGAGTTTGAGTCAAGCTCGATAGTGGGTGAGCGACGTATAGGGAAGACATCTTTGCTTAATTACATCGCAGATCCAGGTGTGCGCAAAGCCAAAGGGCTTGATCTGGATAGATACCTCTTTGTCTACATGGATTTGCAGTTGTTGGACAAAGATATCACCCCGATGCGTCTATGGCAAAGACTGTTGCAGCAGATAGCACGAAACTGCCAGGATACCAAAATCAAACGGATTATTACAACAGTACGCAAGGCAGATACTATTGATAGTTTTGTTCTTGCAGATATGTTCGGTAGTATAGACGACAACGATCAGTACATCGTGTTGCTGCTTGACGAGTTTGATCACGTGGTACAAAACCCAAACTTTGGACCTGGCTTTTTCTACAGTTTGCGGAGTTTGGCAATTCAATATAATCTTTCCCTTATCACTTCTAGCCGCCGCGAGTTGATCGATCTCTGCCGCTCAGATGAGGTCCGCTCTTCTCCGTTCTTCAATATTTTTGCTAATATTAACATTCGACTTTTTACAGAAGCTGAAGCTCGTTATCTTATTTCCACATCACTAGCCGAAACCACTATTCTTTTTACTGATGCTGAGATAGAGGCACTCTTGCAGATTGCTGGCCCTCATCCCTATTTTTTGCAAGCGGCATGCTTCTTTTTGTTTGAAGCCTACATACGCGGCCTGACTTACACTGAGCGCAACGCGTTCCTCAAGAAAGCTTTGCGTGAGGAAGCCATACCGCACCTGGACGATTATTGGCACAATTCAGATGAGCAGGAGAAGATCGTACTCACTACACTGGCTTTACTAGGACGACAGGGAAGGGCCGGCGAGCATCATTTCAACATGAGGCAATTGCAAGCTCTCTATACGCGTTCTGACCAAACACTAGGACGTCTAGAAAAGCGTGGATTGGTCTTATCCAGGTCGGATGTGTATTCCCTCTCCAGTTTGGTATTCGGTGAATGGATTTGCAACGAAATTACTGATACGATGCGTGACCAACAGAGGTACGAAGACTGGCTCAGGTCTAACACGAGTGCGATAGAGCGTCTTCCGACGAGGGCCAGAAAAGAGATAGGAGATATTCTTCCCCGGATTAGCAGTCGGTATCGCGAGTTGATCATTACATGGGTCAGCGACCCCAGAAATTTGATAGCCGTTGCAGAGCTGCTGAAATCAACTCTTGGTTTTCATTGATATGCCTGGTGGAGGAAGTATGTCCAATATTATCAATCCTTATATCGTGGGCAATCCGATTACGGCTGCCGGTTCTGAAATGTTCTTTGGACGAGAAGATACTATTACATCCATTTGTCAGAACCTTATAGGACAGTATGGTGACCACGTTGTAGTGCTATACGGTCAGCGGCGCACCGGTAAAACCTCTATATTATACCAACTATCTGCTCGTTTAGAGCCGCACTATCTTTGTATCATGGTGGATATCCACAATTTCGCACTCGAAGGCATCAGTGGGTTTCTCTGGGAACTTGCGAATCATATGGTGCAACGTTTACGACGCGATCACCAGGTGACCATACCACGCCCATTGCATACCGAATTCATGAGCGGTCCGCGCAGTTATTTTGAAAATGAGTTTCTAGATCAGGTCTGGTCAGCTGTTGGCGACCGGCATATTTTGCTTATGTTCGATGAGGCAATACATTTACAAGAACAAATACAAGCTGGCAAATTAGAACCAGGTGTCTTCGAATATTTGCGCTACCTGATGCAGCATTGCAGACAGTTAAATTTCCTGTTCTCGCTTGGCAGCGGTCTGGAAGAGATGAAAAAAGAGTATGCGTTCTTGTTCAATGTCGCGCTCTACAAAAAAATATCCTTTCTTGACGAGAGAGCCGCAGCAGATCTCATCACACAGCCGATCAAGGACTACTATCACGTAGAACCGGCTGCGGTAGAACGGATTATTCAAATTACATCCGGTCACCCCTACCATACCCAATTGCTCTGCCATTGTCTCTTTCAGCGTTGGCAACAACAGCACCTCTCACATATTGAGGCTCAAGATGTAGACGGAATACTCAATGAGGCCGTCGAACTCGGCCTGTCTGTGCTCAAGTTTATTTGGGAAGATTCAACACCGGCTGAGAAAGCCATCATGGCAAGCATGGCTGCAGCGACGCATGATCAGAGTAGTTCGGTTGGGGATACAAATATCAGTCGGGTCTGGAAACACTCTAATGTCACCATACCCAAAGGAGAGATGGCAAAAGCCGTCCAGAGCCTGATCGCGCGTGAAGTCATTATTGGTCAAGACAAGTATATGTTCACTGTTGACTTGCAGCGATTATGGGTGCAAAAATATAGACGACTCGCATGGGTGAAAGAAGAGATCGCGGATACTATTCAAGAGTGGTCGAAGACCAAATCGCTATCACGACGTACGGTCCTGCTGGGCTCGGCAACAGTGGGACTGGCCGTGATTGGTGGGACGGCGCTTACCTGGTGGACGCTTACCCCACGTTTTCCCAGCAATCTGCTTTACATCTATCATGGCCATACGAATAACGTGGTCGGTGTAGCGTGGTCGCCTGATGGTTCGCGCATCGCTTCAGCAAGTTATGATCATACAGTGCAGGTATGGGACGCAGTAAATGGAGACCATGTCTTCATCTATGCTGGTCATAATAAGAAGAACGTGACGTGCGTAGCATGGTCGCCCGATGGGACGCGTATAGCCTCGGGAAGCGATGATCATACGGTGCAGGTATGGGATGCAGCAAATGGAGGCCATGTCTACACCTATCGTGGTCATATTGATGATGTACATAGTGTAGCATGGTCACTCTATGGCACACGTATCGCTTCAGGGAGCAATGATCGGACCGTGCAGGTATGGCAAGCACAGAACGGAAGCAATGCCTTGATCCATCACGATCCCATATGGGTATGGACCGCAGCATGGTCACCTGATGACACACGCATTGCTTCAGGGACTTCCGATAGCGCCGTGCGGGTATGGGATGCCCAGGATGGGCATCTCCTGGTGACTTACCCTCTTCATAGTAGTTCAGTGCATAGTGTAGCGTGGTCACCCGATGGCACACGCATCGTTTCAGGGAGCGACGATAACAGTGTTCAGGTATGGAATGCGCGGAATGGAAAGCATTTTTTAGACTATAAAGGTCATACCGACAAGGTGTGGACGGTGGCGTGGTCACCCGATGGCACACGTGTCGCTTCGGGAGGTCTTGATAGCACAGTGCAGGTGTGGGATGCACGGAATGGAAGCACACTTTTGATTTATAGAGCTCATTCTGGTGGTGTGGGTTCGGTGAGATGGTCGCCTGATGGCACGCGCATCGCTTCAGCCTCGTGGGATCACACGGTGCATGTATGGGATGCACCGTGATATTGGAAAGAACCTCTGGAATGCGCCAACTATTTCATCTTCCATGATGAAGCACCCTTAAGGATTGCTTGGAGAAATAAAAATGCATGAAAATCAGTTGACACGGCGGACGTTCTTGTTGATGACAGCAACTGGCACCTTGATCACCCTTCTTGACAACTGTAGCGGTGCATCCACCAAACCAACTAGCACAAGTACTCCATCACCACAATCTTCAAGCACACTCCAGCAATTCCTCCCTGGCAGCATTTCACCAACAGGGCTGGGCGTCAATATTCACTTCACCGAGCCATGGCAGGACTATACAAAGAAGATCGCCGAAGCAGGCTTTGGCTTCGTGCGTATAGACTTCCCATGGTCAGATGTCGAGCGCCAGAAGGGTGTATATGACTTTTCAACCCAGGAGAACCTTGTTAAGGCCCTTGCAGAGTACAACATCCGCACTCTCGCCATCCTCGCCTATGGCAATCCGCTCTACGACAACAGCGCGGCACCGTTCCACATAGGTCCACATACAGATGAGGTACGGCAAGCATTCGCAAGTTTTGCAGCGGCGGCGGCGGCGAAATTCAAAGGGAAGGGCATGATATGGGAAATCTGGAATGAACCAAATAACCCTGATTTCTGGCAACCCAACCCCAATGCCGATGACTATATGAAGCTCGCTCAAACAACCATTAAAGCAATTCGCCAGGTCGACACCGATGTAAGCATCATTGCTCCTGCCGCAACAACCTTTCCGCTGAAGCTGGATGCCTGGAACTTTCTTGAACATTGTTTTAAACTCGGCTTGCTGGAGCAGATAGACGTTGTTAGTATTCACCCATATCGTGACAAGCCACCTGAGACGGTTGCCGACGACTACAAGCGCCTACGTGCTCTAGTTGCCCACTATGCATCGGAAGGGAAGAAAAACATCCCGACTATTTCAAGTGAGTGGGGCTACCCAGCCACAACCACCGTTTCCAGGGATTACCAGGCCGCGCTCCTCGTGCGGCAATTCCTTATCAACAGCATGAATGGAGTCCCCCTGAGTATCTGGTATGACTGGCATGACGATGGGCAGGACCCACAAAACCCGCAAAACAACTTTGGCGTCTTGACCTGGAACAATCAGCCCAAGTCCGCATACCTTGGGGTCCAGACGCTAACGAATGAACTCAAGGGTTTCCGTTTTATTGAATCCCAAACTCCACCATCCAGGGGAGATTATGACCTACTCTTTGCATCTGGCAAAGTGAAAAAACGTGTGCTGTGGACGATCAATAATCCTCATCCAGTTCGACTCTCTGTTAATGCGCCATCTATTGTAGTTGTCAGCATGCTAGGAGAAAGGCAGGTACTCACTCCAACTGGTGGTACATTAGTGATAGAAGTGACAGGCAGCCCACAGTATCTGCTAACGGGAAGCTAGTTAATACTCCTTTGTTCGTTTGGATTAGCCGCTGCCTGCAGCGCGGCTTCTGTTTGATGTGTTGTTAGGAACATGTGGACGATGGGCCACATGCTCCTAACAACACATCGTCGTTGTTGGATAAGCGGTGAAGGCAGTGCAGCCTGTGAGCTGCACTGCCTCCACCGCTTATCCAACAAGGGGAACCAAACTCCCTAAAAGAACGCTTGGTGGAGCTTCCCCTATGGACGCCGGTACGAGAAGCTGCTCCAGATGATGACGAGAATAATGGCGGCGATAATTGTGCTGATCAATGGCACACCCTCTAGTTTTGGTTCTCCGTCAATACTGAAGTGGAAGAAGCCGACGATCAGAAAAATTGCGAACAGGCCGACCATAATTGCGCCAAGAATACCGGCGGGCGCACGACGACCCGCTATTAATTCTCCTAAAAAACCAACAATTGCAGCGATGATGATCCAGACGATGAGTTGTGTAAAAGTAATGGTCATGACTTCCCTCCTTGGAAACACATTTAAATCCATTAGCTGCTATTCACACGGTTATCCAATAAAAAAAGACTCAACTAAAACAAGATCAAAGATGTTTGGTTGTAATGAAGGCGCTCTGCGAGCGCCTTCATTACAACCAAACATCTTTTTTGTATTGAATACATTACTTTAGCTGCCCAGGGCCTCAAGCAGCAAATCCCCTTCTTCTGGCGTTACGCGCCCTTCGGCAATCATGCGTAGAATGGCTTCACGTTCTTGCTCCAGGTCAACCACAGGATGGTCCGATTGTGGTTCTTGCTGCTCTGGTGCGCCATCGGTAGGGACCCGATTTATCGCGTCCAAAGGGGGCTCATGAACCGTTGGCCGTAGGGGCAGGTCTTGCCCCTGCCCTGGTTCAGGAGGCACCGGAGGAACAGGTGGCGCACCAGATGGTGGCCGCGGCGGAGATGGAGGCATCGGTACACGCAGGTTGCTCATGGCCCGTTCTACCGCTTCCCATGCACCTGTTATGCCCTCGCTAGCGGCATGCCTGGCCTGTTCGCGAATGCGCTCCAACCTTCCCGGATCGAGTCGCCACTCGCGATCGTTGAAGCGAATGTTGATCCGTGCCGCCCGTTCATTAGCCCGGCGAACTTGCTCTTCAGCCTTGCGTTGAGCTTTACGAGCTCTTTCATCAGCCTTGCGCGCAATATCATCGGCAAAATTAGCCCCGTATGACCAGCCTGCATCACTGAAGGCCGAGGCAATTTCGCGGCCCAGGTCCTGGCCAAGCTTACCGAGGTCTTGACCTAGCTTGGACATCTCACGTCCAAAATCGTTCCACGAGCCACTCGAACTACTGGAACTACGAGGATTGCTCGTTCCATTCAGCCTGAGATCACCTCCCACGTTCAAATCAAGATGTGCACGCCCCTCGCCATAGACAAGATTTACCAGGTTGCCACTTCTACCTGTAATAATGGAGCGGCCGCTAATATCGCCGCCAACGGTGGCCCGGATACTCAGGTCAGCATCGTCTGGTATGACGATACTCGCGTCTCCACCAACGATTAAACGTGTGCGTGTATCAACGGGGAAACTTGACTGCAACTCTAGATCGCCGCCAATACTGCCTACCTCAACGCCTCCCTGGATGCCTTTCAGTCCACCATCGCCGCCGATGTTGCCCACCTGGACATCGTCACCAATGCCCTTAAAGCTGCCATCGCCGCCCACAAATCCAACCTCGACCTCACCTTGCACATCGCGCAGTACGCAATCTCCACCTATGTTGCCTACATGTACACTCTCGGCGCCGTTAACTACAAAATCTCCACCTGCATTACCTACTACGACCTGTGTACGCCCGCTTCCCTGAACCTGGCAATCACCACCAACAACACCACAGCGCAGAGCTACCGCCACATTCGACGCATCCAGGTCGCCGCCAACTGTGCTCACCATGGCTGTTTCACCATTGGCTACCGCCATGTCACCACCAACCGTCTCGATCTCTACCAGCGCAACGTTCTTGAGCGTTGCATCACCTCCGACAGTATGTTGCACACGCAAAGCGGGGGAATCGTTTACATCCAGGCCGCCGCCAAGGTTGGTCAGTTCGATGGCTCGCGCAACATTCTCCAGCTTTGCATCACCTGAAATGTTTCGTAGCGCCACATCACCCGCGACATTCTCTAACTTCACCAGGCTCACGCCTTCAATATCTACATCTCCTGTAGTATTGAGAGCATTGATACTTGTATCCGGGGGTACTCGTAACTCAATATCACTATCGCAATCGGTGATCATCAATGTGTTGCCCTCCTGTTGCAAACCAACCACGCTGCCATCAATAGCAACTTGAATAGCTCGCTCTTGCCAGGAGCGCACGATTAAGTCACCCTGTACCTGGGTAATCACTACGCGCGGCTCTCTATCAACCGAAAATGTTTGCTGGGCCATTGCATCCTCCATGTCTTTATGCTATTCAGCGAAAATCTCTACTCGTTCGCCTTCTTCCATGTCCTGTAAATCCAATAGACGGCCGGTCGTACCACTCTCGATTGCGCGCGTTAGATCTTCCAGCGCGCTGCCACTGACCTGTGGTACCAGGCGCGCTCCCAGGCGCAGGGCAACATTGATCAAGCCAACCGGCACAGTTACATTGAACTTTTGGCGATTATTGGCCAGGTTCGTCACTCGCACACGCACAATCCGCTTGCGCGCCTGTACACTGGTACCCGTATGCTCGCGCTCCAGTTCCAGCATATCGAGCAGTTGGGCCGCCTGGGCTGCCGTCACCTTGCCCGACTCAACCATGTACAGGATACGATTGCGTTCATCTATCGTAGGGGCGCTCGGTCTCCGGGGGACCCGGTCTCCAGGGGCTCGGTCTGCGGGGGCTCGGTCTGCGGGGGAGACGGCATTGACGACATTGACGACATCCCTTGCGGTCGCCCTGGCCCTTATTGAATCAGCCATGGGACTATCCTTTCATCAAGCGCATCGCTTCTTCAACACTGATCTCTTTGGAGGCGAGGCGATCCAGTATAGCCCGGCGATCAGCGCGCCCATCATTTTCGGGAGAACCGCCCAGGGCTGTCACAATCTCATCCAGGCGGCTGCGCGCTGTGTTGTAAGCCACGTCCATTTCTGCCGCCAGTTTCTGAATATTGCCACGATACTTCACAAGCATTTCAACAAAATCAAGTTGTTCACGCGTCAGGCGGCCAATCCAACCCAGGCTAAATTGACCCTCAATTACAATGCCACTTTCGGGACATTCAAGTCGCGTAACAACCAGTTCACCCCCGCTGACGGGGTCTCGCGTAATCAGTGGATACATGCATGTACTCCTTATTACCTCGACGTAATATTTCTGTTTGATTTGATGTTTATCGTTAACGACATGGTAATAATAGCATATAAAAATAAATTTTGTCAATAACATTGGCGATTAATTTCAATTTGTTGGTAAATTTTATAAAATCCTACGTATATAATATATCACTCCTTCACGGTAGCGAATGTACGCACGGCGAGCTAATGGGGATGCCTATTGCTAACTTGACAAGAATTTTCCTTTGACTATAATAATATAGCTCTACGATAGTATTGCCATTGATCTCTGACCGCGCTAAGCCTCACTGTTGCGCGGGACCTCTCATGGGTTGTGATTAAGAGCAGTTAAAGCGTGAACATAAGTGTAATCCTCTCGTGTTGTAGGCGTCTTTCTTGTATGGATGTTGTCATCTATCCGAATTATTTTGTTAAACTTCAATAGCGCGTCCAATGTGAGAGAAAGCAGGAAACATTATGGCAGGCTATACCGTTACAGCCCTTTCCCTCGATCAACAAGAACCCACATCGCATTTCACTATCGTAGTCTCTGTCTTTGACAGTAATGGATTAGGAGTCCCGAATCTGAGTGAAAGTAATTTTACTGTGCATAACATCAGCGGCGAAACACAAGTCGTCATTGCAAAACTGCAAAACACAGGTTTACGAGGTTACTATCGCCTCTTATTGAGGATGGAACCGGTGGCATATGCAGGAGAATATATCCTCGCTCTTGTTGTAACGAGCCGATACCATATAGTGGGACGTGTTCCTGGGGATATTGACGGAAATACGATGTTCAAGGTGAGAGCAGTATAATATAGTAGGGGTAGCATGTCGTCATGCCGTCTCCCCCGGAGACCGAGCCCTGGAGACCAGGCTTGCGGCTACCCTGGCCTTGGGTGATACCGACCTTACGCTTCAATAAGTTTATAACTGTGCGTTAGCTTCGTTACTTTGCCCAGCATAATACTGACGCCGCAGTAGCGTGTCTCGGCCAGTTCGATGGCCCTTTCCACCGAGGCGGAACGTATATGATGGCCTGTGATGATATGCTCGACATTTATCTCTACAAAGACCTGCGGGTATGTTTCGGCTCGTACGCCTTGCACGCGCACCTCGTAATGCTTCACGTCTTCTTGCTTTTTCTGGAGGATGGAGATGATACTTATCCCTGAGCAACCGGCCAGGCTTGCCAGCAGCATCTCCATGGGACCATAACCGGCAACGTGCTCTTTATCCAACATTATCGTATGACCAGCGCTGGACTTAACCTCAAAACGCATCGCTGCGTCATACGTTGCCTGCACTTGTACGATATCTGCCATAGTGCCTCTCCTCGTGCGCTGTTTATCCCGCACCTTATCTAAATTCCTACAATACAAACGACATGAGATCGCGTCCTACCAGGATTGTTCCCGCATAGCCCTGCTGTTCAGCCAGCACCTGCAGGTGCCGCGCGTCAATTTCCCGGTAGAGATGCGAGCAAATTATGGTTTTCGCACGGGAGGATGATGCGAGTTGTACAATCTCCTCATCCGAGATATGTCCTGAATCGATAACTGCCAGATCGATATCGCGCAAAAACTCGATCTCCTCAGCATGAAAATACGAATCGCCGGTGATAGCGTAACGCTTACCGTGCCAGACAAAACGCAAACCATGATTACCGGCAGGCGGTAAACTGATAAAATCAAAACGATGCGCAGCTATCTTAAATGAACCAGTCGGAATTTCATGCATGACGATCTTATAGGTGGGCTGTTGCAGGGCAGCAGGGCCGAAGACCTGTAGTAGTCCATTCATGATCGCCTGTACACCTACTGGTCCATAAATATGCACATCGCTGGTACGAGGGTTCCGCCTTGAAAATGCCCCTGTCTGCAAAAAAGGGATGATATCAGAAATGTGATCGGCGTGAAAATGCGAAAAGACGATATGCTGGAGCTCGTTATGCTGCACACCCACCTCCAGCAGTCGTTGGACTACGCCATGCCCACAATCAAAGAGGATATGCGTACCATCCAACTCAAGCAAGACACTGGATGCGCGGCGTTCATGTTCTATCTGGCACGTTCCTGTCCCCAGTAATGTTAAACTACTCACGGCTGCCCTCCGGTAGCTTTACCGACAAAGGACGATCCTGCTCTTCCTGTAGAGGTAGCCACAAGCTCGGTCTCTGGGGAGACGACATGGACGACTTGACGACATGCTACCCCCTCGCTTTCTTTAAAATGGTATGATACATAAAACTTTAGACCTGACTTAATAGTACCATGTTCGCACGAAATAAGATGTCTCATTATGAGACAGAAGAGGACGAGCGAAATTATTTCTTGCCCATCACCCATAGATGCTACTCTTTAGATGCCCCTCCTGAAAGGAAAACTAACAATTATGCTACTCTATCATATTCGTCCCTTGACTTGCGACGATAAAAACATGGTTGCGCAGTTCGTGAGCGAACACTGGGGAGACGAGGTGGTTGTTGGACACGGTATAGTCTATGTGCCAGCCAACTTGCCCGGCTTTGTAGCAACTCAGGACGACGGAAAGGTCGTCGGCCTGTTAACCTATACCCTGGCGGATAATAGCTGCGAGATTGTAACGATAGATAGCCTGTTGCCAGATCAAGGCGTCGGGACGGCCCTGATTGACGCGGTCAAGGAAGTAGCCCTGCAACAGCGCTGCCAGCGGCTCTGGCTGATTACCACCAATGATAACATCAATGCATTACGCTTTTACCAGAAAAGAGGTTTTGTGCTGGCGGCGCTGCATAAAAATGCGCTTGAACAGTCGCGCAAGATCAAACCTCAGATCCCCCTGCTCGGAGAACACGGCATTCCCATACGCGACGAAATTGAACTGGAAATGCTGCTAAACTCGTAGGTCACAGCATGGTCTGTGATCTACATTTTATTATTATGGCCAACTTGTCTCTGTCATTGGCGTAATAATTACTTCTTGTAGTGCCGATTCGGGCGGTACCTGGGTAGCGAAAACAATCACCTGCGCCACGTTGGCGGGATCTTGCAGGTTTTTCTCGTCAGGCATAGGGATGCCCTGGTCAGCGAAACGATCAAAGAAGCGGGTACGCATACCACCTGGAATAATGGTTGTCACACGGATACCGTCAGCACGTCCCTCAACTCCCAGCCCTCGACTAAAGCCGACCAGCCCCCATTTCGAGGCATGGTAGGCCGAGGCGTTAGCCCAGGCGCGTGTTGCAGCCGTCGAAGCAATATTGATGATGTGGCCGTAGTGGTGTTTACGCATCAGCGGCATAGCGGCTTTAGCCAGTAGGAAGGGAGCGCGTAAATTCACGTTAATAACCTGGTCCCACTGCTCGACACTCATCTCATTAACTGAAACCGTATGATCGACCGCGGCGCAGTTTACCACAATGTCCAGGCGACCAAAGTGCGCTTCAACTGCTTCGATTCTTTTAAAAACGGCCTCGGCATTGCTCACATCGCACTGCAAGGCAATGCATTTTGTTTCTTGTCTGGCAAGCTCGCGCCTGACGCGCTCAGCCGCCTCGCCATTGATATCAATACAAACAACGTCACAGCCTGCCTGCGCAAAAGCACGCGCAGTCGCCTCACCCAGGCCGCTGCCAGCACCCGTCACCAGGGCAACTTTACCTTTCAAAGGGGCAGTATCCATAGTGTACTCCTTTATTTTATATATTTCTAACCCTGTGATGTGGAAGCGTGCAGTCTACAAGCCGCACGCTCCCACATCACAATATATTCTCTTATTTCACGAATGAACAGATTGGGCTGGATAAACATTAAATTCTTCTATGAGTTTCTCAAAGAGCTCGGTGGCATTGTGGTGGCGATCTTCAATTGTGGTTGGCAGGCCAAGGTGATATGTGCCACTTGGCAGTATGCCGCAGCCGCCGTACTTGCGCAGGAGCAGAAACTGGACTACAACCTCTTCGCCTGCATGCTCAGGGGGCAGGCGATGCCACCAGGAGAAACCACCCACACTCAGTAGCTTCGCGCGGTCATAGAGAACATTTGCTCCGCCAATCCAGGCAACTTTATAGCGCACAACCTCACCTGGTGAAACAAGGCGGTGTTCAAGGTGGAGAGGATTAGCCGCGTTATTTACCATGTGCCGTTCCCAGGGAATGGTGTTACTTTCAAAATGCTCCGGTACGACCGGACCCGTCCATATTTCGATGTTTTGCTGGTGATGGCGTATATCGTTCAGGTAACTCAGACCTGCAGCAGCGCAACCGACAAAGCCGCACTGCTCCCTCTGTAAAACATCAAGCATACGCTCCATCACCAGTGGATCGAGCAGGACATCATCATCGAGATAGTGCACATAGGGTGCGTGGCTCTGCTCAAGCAGGAATTGGCGTTGTTCAGCCAGGCCCTGCCGTGGCAGGTGCCGGTGCAAAGTCACATTGTGGCCGTGCCACCGCAAGGCCTGGACAAGCGTCTGAATCTCGATACTCTCAAGGTAGGTTGCGTCATCCCGCGTCTGATCCGACACAACGACATCAAAATCAGTGAAAGTTTGACCAAGCAGACTTGTCAAAACAACCGCTAAGCCGGTTTGACGGCCACAGGTTGGAATGAGAACATCTACGAGTGCCACAAAATCCTCCTAATGCATAATCAATTGACCTACGCGGTTTCCTCGCGGATATTCTTTCCCTCGTGGAGGGGCGCAGGAAGGTAGGCGGTCACCGCACTCTTTTACGATCCGATCTTTAGGATACTGCAACTAAGGATTAATTTCCGGAATTGTCGGCAGGGAAGCTAGTGGTGGTCTCTCTATCTCAAGCGGCAATGACGTAGTTTGTTGCTCACGCTCAGCCATCACTGTCTCATAGAGGGCAGCGGTACGCATAGCTACGATCGACCAGGTAAATTCGCGCTCTACACGCTTACGAGCTGCAGCTCCCATCTGTATACTTAGCTCTGGTTGACTCAGCAGCCGTTGTAAGCCAGCAGCTAGCGCGGCGGGGTCGCGTGGCGGAACAAGCAAGCCAGTTTCCCCATCCTTAATCGTGAAAGTAATGCCGCCAACCGCCGAACCAATGACAGGCCGCCCGCAGGCCATTGCTTCAAGTGGCGTCAGGCCGAATGGCTCATACCATGGCGTTGTTACCACCACATCACCTGCACTGTAGTAATCACATAGCTTATTGGCCTGGCGTTTACCAATAAAGCGCACATGCTCTAAGACGCCCAGTTCTCCTGCCAGCCGCTGCAGTTCGCCAATCTCAGGCGTAGCGAGGGGATCTGGTTCCACGGTTTCACCGCCAACAACCATTAGCGTCAGTGGAGAGGCTGATGAGTGTAAGCTTGCATCGCCCTGCTGTAACAGTAAAGCCAGGGCGCGCACTATGTTACGAATATCTTTGCGTGGCAGCATGCGTCCGACGTACACAATGACCTTACCTACTGGCTCAAGTCCTATGCGGCTCCTGGCCTCCGCCTGGAGTACTGGTCGAAACACTCGTGTATTAACGGCGGAGGGAATAATCACGACTTTTTTCGCATCGGCGTGGTAGTCATCCACCAGTTCGGCCCGTTCGGCCGGACATTGAGCGATTAATCTATCAACTTTACGTATCACTTCTAATTCGGTCTTAATGCGATCGCCAGGACTGGTATCGACTTTTTTCTGATGGCGTCGCTTGGTCTTACCCATAGCGTGGAAAATTTGCACTGCAGGAATATGCAGCCGCTCCCGCAGTTCGCTGGCAACCCAACCAGACATCCAGAAGTTCCCGTGAATGAGATCGTATTGCACCTCATCGCGCAGCATAAAACGGAGGAATGAGTCACGAAATTCCGGCATAAAAGGCCACAGTTCATCCTTTGGCCGCGGCCGACTGGGTCCTGCCTTTAGATGCACGACTCGCACACCGGGTGCCCATTCAACTATTTCAGGTGCGTTCATGCTATCACGACGTGTAAAGACATCTACCGCGTAGCCGCGACGTGCAAGGTTACGGCTCACTTCATCAACATATACATTTTGTCCACCAGCATCTGCTCCACCCAGGAGGGCGATGGGGCTGGCGTGTTCGCTGAGAAACGCAATCCGTGTTATCCGATCCATCAATAAATTATCCTCTCAGTAGACGTTTGCTACATCGTTCCTACCTTGCATAGAAGCCTCCTAGTAGTGGCAGAGCAGCCGCCACCCTCTCTGGGGGACAGGTAATAGGTAAGAGGGGGACGATGAAGACAGCCTCTGTCATTAGAGCCTCTATCCAATTTGAGAACGCTGCGCCAGGCTTCCACATGTCGCAAACGCCTTATTCCAATCTCGTACAAAGCGCTCCAGGCCAAAACGTTTCCGAGCGATAGCCTGGGCGTTTGAGCCAATCTGGCGGGCCTTTTCAGGGTTAGCCAGTAAGAATTGCATTGCTTGCAAGAGTTTGTCAACATCACAGGAAACATAGCCGCTCACACCATTCTCGATAACCGTGGGCAGCTCAGTTGTCGCCAGGGCGACAACGGGCATCCCAATGGTCATCGCTTCAATGACGGCCAGTGGCAGGCTGGTATAACGAATAGGGCTGAACAGGAAGCGATACGCAGCCATGCGGCGATGCAGATCGCGGTAAGGTATATCACCCACTCCCCCAAAGTCCTCTGTTTCCATACCGGCTGCATCCAATGGTACAGCCTGACTTGCCTGTAAAAAGATATCGTAACCGGCGATGCGGGGGCGCTTTTGCATGCCGTTGATGACAGTGATGCCTCGCTCAATATGCCCGCAATACGTAGCATGAGGATCAATTGCCACGCTGTGCTCTATAACCATGGTAGGGGTTTTGCCATTGTCCCACATCAGGCAATTATAGTGAGTAACGTGCACCAGCAGCATATCAGGGTCATCAATAGGATGACGAGTATTGACAGCGCTTAATTTCGGCGTGTTATGTTCCAGGTAAATCCTGGGCAATTGTCGCTGTTGAGCGCTTAGAATCTCGAATTGGTCCTCAAAGTAGTTCTTTGGTGACTGGTAGAGAATAAGGTCGAGTGACAGATCTCGGACCTGTTCCGCCGGTACCTCGCGCACATACTCTGGCAAATCAAAGGTTGGGCCGCGACCTCCATATCCTTCTGGGCGCCCCTCTTTAACCGGTAAGTACCAATCGGCATCAATACGCGCCAGTGCGTTAAGGTAGCTGCCGTGAATATGCCAGGTCAAAATTCTCAAGCGCTGCATGCAACAGTTCCTTTCATAAGTAGCTGGCGAGCCACATTGATAACTTCATCCGGGCTAATCCAACGCAGGCAGCGATGGTCAATCGGGCATTCCCAGTAGGCGCAAGGGCTACAAGGCACCGCTCGTCGCACGATGGGATGACGTGCCCGATCTGTTGAGGCCCACCGCCGGGGATCAACCGGGCCAAAGATAGTCACACTTGGTGTATCCAGTGCGTTTGCGATATGCGCTGGACCAGTATCGTTGCTAATAAAGAGATCCAATTCACTGATCAACCCGGCCAGCCCACCAAGTGAAGTCTGGCCAGCAACATTGTACGGCCGTGTCCGCATACGTTCCGCTACGGCTCGTACTGTCGCCTCTTCATGAGGACTACCTGTCAAGATAACCTGTGCGTTAAAATGTTGAACGAGGTGGTCAGCTACCTGTGCGAAGTAAGCAGCAGGCCAGCGGCGTGCAGGAGCTTTTGCACCAACATGCAAACCAATCCAGGGACGGCCGCGCGGAAGCTTGAGCAGCAATTTCGCAGCCTCAACGCGATCGGCCGGCAGCAAGGGAAACTCCAAACTGGAGTCGAGTTCGTAGGGACCCGATTTATCGCGTCCTAATGCAAAACCACTTGACCTATTCGGAGTTTCCCTGGGAGAATGATCTCCATCCGTAGGCGTGAGAGGCGGCATCAGGGTTTCTCCAGTTCTTCGATCCGTTTGAGGAT
>JACZCU010003838.1_pt1 | contig 18414 bp, 20 predicted proteins | sample 8641851 | NCBI WGS metagenome assembly JACZCU01 (sample SAMN15324605, study PRJNA640507) | soil metagenome | isolation source: monocropping sugarcane control | place: China: Luxin town, Laibin City, Guangxi Province | collected 2019-07-25 | depth 10cm m | reverse complement strand
GGGGGGGGGGAAGTCGAGAAATGGGGGGCGCGGCGGGCCCCCACCCCCCCAACGAAGCGAATACCGGGGGGGCAAAGAGCCCCCCGCTCCACGTTTCATCCATGCAATGCATCGCTCCAGCGATGCGCGCATCTCATTTTTCGCGAGATGCACCGGCCTTCCGTGTCCTGGCAGCACCCACTCGAACTCGTACTCCAGCAAGCGTTCCATCGAACGAATCTGCTCGCTCCACGAATACCAGCAGGCGTCGCGAAATGCGTAGAGATGGCCGCGGCGCTCGCTCCATGCGAGGTGATCGCCGGTGAAGAGGAACGTGTTGCGATAGAGAAACACCGCGTGGCCGCGCGTGTGTCCCGGTGTCGGAATCATGAAAATGTCGTGGCCGAGATCGATCGCGTCGAGGCCGTCCGGTTGCTGCTCGATGTTCGCGGTCGAGCGACGCACATCGTCGCGATGCAGCACACGTTCGCATCCGAAATGCGCGTGATACTCCTCGTGATCCGCGACATCATCCTGATGCGTGAGCAGCATCGTATGCACGCCGCCGCGCGCATCGAGATTCTTCACGAGCTGCGTTGCAAAGCGCGGTGAATCGACGAGCACGTTTCCGTCGTCGCGTTGAATGAAGTAACTGATGGCGCCGAACGAGCTCTCGCTCGTGTAGCCGCAGCGAAACACATCTTCATGAACGAGCTCCGGCAACGTCGCGAGCGCGCGCTTCACGTCGTGCTTCTCGATCATCCCGATCGAAGAAGTCGGGCATGAAATCAGCGCGCGTTGTGCCGCGAGCAACTCGTCATCGGAAGCGGGCTGATGATGAACGGCCGAGAGTCCGCCGGCATCGTGAAAGACGCTCGGCGCAAAGATGCGGCACGCATCGCAATCGATACAGCTCGAGTCGACGTAGAAATCGCCGTCGACGTTCGTCTCGAGCCGCAGTGCGAGTTGCGCCACGACTCGATCAACGAATCCGCGGCGGCGTGAATTGCGCGACCTTCTTCTGCGCCTCCTCGATCATGCGCGCCTCGCCATACGACTGCGCGGCTTCGAGCGCGCGCTGCGCATGCTTGCGTGCGAGCTCACGATTCGACGACAGCTCCGCGAGTTTCGTCTCCGCGTCGTTCACCGCGCGCCAGCTCTTCGCGCAGCGCGCGGTCTGCGTCGATTCCTTCAGTAACTCGATCCGACGATCGCGATTCGATTCCGCATCGGCGATGAGGTTCAACGCGAACGGGACGAGCACATGCGCGCCGGACGCGCGTCGTTGCGCGAGCGACGTCGCGTAATGCGCGCGCGCTGAGTTCATGTCGCCGGTCGCTTCGTACACGTAGCCGATGTGGCGATGCGCGAACGACTGCAGCAGCGGATCGTCCGTGAGCGCGAGCACGCGCTCGAATGCAGTGCGCGCGGCTTTGTAGTCTTCGTTCATCTGGCGCACGAGGCCGCGATAGAACCATGCGTCCGCGAGCTCCTGCACGCGCAGCGTCTCGTCGATCGCGGTGTCGACCGGCGCCCACGGCGCGCCGTCATCGAGTGCTCGGAAGTAATGCCAGCGCGCGTTTGCGTGCAACGCCAGCGCGAGTGCGGTGCGATCGTTGGCGTGCCTCGCGGCAGCGATCGCTTCGTCGATGGCTTGGCGAGATCCCGCCGTGTCGAGGTGGTGATACGAGCTGCGATCGATGAGGAAGTGCGCGCGCTTCGCGAGCAGGCGCGCTCGCGTCGACTCATCCTTCGCGTTCGTGATCGCGGTGTCGAGTTTGCGCGCGGCGGAGGACCACGTGCCGGCGAGCCATTCCGTTGCAGTCAGCGGCAGAGCGAGAAGCGTTGCGAGAAGCAGCGTGACGATGCGCATGCCCGCGACGATACGACGCGAATTCGCACATCATGCGGAGTCGTAGCCGTCGTGTTGCGCGTTGTTGCGTTGTGTTGCAAGTGCGGCTTCCACTTCCTTCAGCCGCACCTTCTTCGCCGTCATCTCCGACGACATCCAGCGAATCGTTCCGAAAATCGGCCGTTCCGGAACCCATGGGCGATCGTGCTTGCCGAAACACCACTGCACGCCCGCGTACGTGTTCGGATCACGGCCGTCAATCGCGTAGATGTCGTGCAAACGAATCATTGTTGCGAGCGCATCTTCCGGCGTCTCGCTCCACTCGATGATCTTCTTGCCCCACAACATGCGCAGATAGCCGTGAATCGTGCCGCTGGCGAGCAGTTGTCGCTGCGCGAGATTCCAGACCTCGTCGTACGTTTGCGCGTCGCGCAACTCTTCATACGAGTACGACGGTTTGCGGCGATCGCGACGATGCTTGTCGAGCGTCGCACGACACCACGACGGCAGCGCGTCGAGTGATTCGTAGCGCGGGTTGTAAAAGCAGAAATTGAACGACAACTCGCGACGAATGATCGCTTCTTCGAGAAAGGCATCGATGTCTTCGAGCGGCGCATCGCTGTGCAGCACGCGCTCCGCGATCTCGTGAATGCCGATGAATCCGAAGTGCAGATACGGCGAGAGTCCGCTGAGATGCTTCATCGCTTTGTTGCGTTCGTTCGCGTAACCACGCAGTCCGTCGCGCAACCACGAATCGAATCGCACGAGTGCCGCGTCGCGACCTCCGATCGTCGGCACCATCGCAATCGAATGATCGATGTCGCATGCACGCGCCGCATCGCGAGGATTCGCGCCGTCGTACGACGGAAGCTCGAGCGCGACGCGCGTCTTCTTCTTCACGTCGTGCTCTTGAATCGATGGCCACATCTCGCGAAAGAGTGCGTGCGCGCGATCGCGAAGAAAGCGCGCCGAGTACTGCTCTTTCTCGAACACGCGCATCGGCAGGATGCCGTTGCCGTCGATGAGATGGACGGCGACAGGACTGCGCTCGATGAATCGCTTCGTCTGCGATGCGATGATCGACGTTGGATACTCGTCGGTGATCACGCGTCGCGCATCGCTCGCGATCCGTCGCACGACCCCGCGCGCTTCTGATGCACTTCGCGGCAGGAAGAAGTGGTAGTTCAGTCCGCGCGCATCTGCGTCGATCCGGTTCTGCCGAACGCCCTCCAGCACGAACGCATGAATGCGGTCATTCGCGAACGGATAATCGGGACGCAGACTCTCGTAGACGACGAGCGGAAGCTTCGCGTCATTCGCGCATTCGATGGCGTACTCGAGCGCGAGGTTGTTGCGAAGACGTCGTGCGGACTGCGCCCAATAAAGAATGTAGCGGCCGCGCGGATTGTCGTTGCCGAACGCGGTCACGCGCCGCGCGAATGGATCGCCTGTTGGAGTCCAGCGCCTGAGATTGCGAAAGGAATGGCTGGACACGGCGGGGCATTCTAAAGAGACTGCGCCGGCCCGACGCTGTCGGGTTACGCTGCCGAGGACACTCGCAAATGTTCGATAACCTGCAAGAAAAAATGGATCGGGTCTTCAAGACCCTGCGCGGCGAGGCCACTCTCAACGAATGGCACATCGACAACGCGCTCAAGGAAATTCGCGTCGCGCTGCTCGAAGCGGACGTGCACTTCAAGACCGTCAAGGACTTCACGAATCGCGTTCGCGAGAAAGCGGTCGGCGGCGAAGTGCTCACCGCGTTCTCGCCCGCGCAGCAGGTCACCAAGATTGTCCGCGACGAGTTGCAATCACTCCTCGGCGGCAACGAAGTCGGACTCGCGCTCGTCGGCAGCCCGGCCGTGATCATGATGGTCGGCCTGCAGGGTTCCGGTAAGACGACCACGTCCGGCAAGCTCGCGATGCAGCTCAAGAATCGCGGACGCCGTCCACTGCTCGTGCCGTGCGACGTCTATCGTCCCGCCGCAATCGATCAGCTCCGCATCGTCGCGAATAACGTCAAGGTCCCGTTCTACGAGCTCGGCGACAACCGCAATCCGATCGACATCGCGCGCAAGGCAATCGCCGAAGCGAAGACGCTGATGCACGACACCGTCATCCTCGATACGGCGGGTCGTCTGCACATCGATGACGAGCTGATGAAAGAGCTCCACACGATTCGCGATGACTCGCGGCCGTCGGAGATTCTGTTCGTCGCGGACGCGATGACCGGTCAGGACGCGGTGAAGTCGGCGAAGGAATTCGACGATCGTCTCGGCGTCACCGGCATCATCCTCACGAAGCTCGATGGCGATGCGCGCGGCGGTGCTGCGCTGTCGATCAAGAGCGTCGTCAATCGTCCGATCAAGTTCGTCGGTGTCGGCGAGAAGATGGCGGATCTCGACGTCTTCTATCCGGACCGCATGGCCTCGCGCATCCTCGGCATGGGCGACGTGCTGTCGCTCATCGAAAAGGTTGAGGCCGAGGTTGATCAGAAAGAAGCGGCGCGCCTTGCGGAAAAGGTTGCGAAGGACAAATTCACCCTCGAAGACCTCCGCTCGCAGTTGCAGCAGGTGAAAAAGATGGGGCCGCTCTCGCAGCTCGTGTCGATGCTGCCGGGTGCGGGCAAGATCAACGAGGACGACATCGACGAAGGCGCGGTCAAGCGCATGGAAGCGATTCTCGACTCGATGACGAAGAAAGAGCGCGAGTTCCCGCAGATCATCAACGGCTCGCGCAAAAAACGCATCGCGAAAGGCTCCGGCACGTCCGTGCAGGAGATCAATCGCCTTCTCAAGCAGTACCTGCAGATGAAAAAGATGATGCGAACCTTCTCGAAAGGCTTCGGCGCGAGAAAGTTCGGAAAGATGATGAAAGGGTTACCGCCGGGTTTCATGCAGTAGGCATGTCACCCCGAGCGGGAGCGAGGGGTCTGGGGCTCGGGTGGCGGCACGAGGCATGTGTTACATGCCATCCTCGCTACGCTCGGGATGACGTGCGCTACGGAATTCGGTCATACCTGTTGCTGTTCCGGCGCGGGCTCGGGTAGGATTTCCGGCCCGTCGTACCCTCGGCTCGTTTGCGAGCCTCACAAACCAAGGAGTCAGTCAGATGCTGAAGATCCGTTTGCGCCGCGGTGGCGCTACTCACGCTCCGTTCTACCGCGTCGTGGTTTCCGATTCACTGAAGACGCCGTCCGCTTCGACGGTCGAGCAGATCGGACATTACGACCCGAAGAAGAATCCGGCGGACGTGAAGATCGACCGCGAGCGCGTCGACTACTGGGTGGCCAAGGGCGCACAGCTCTCGCCGACCGTGAAGTCGCTTCTCAAGAAGCTCAAGTAGTTTTCTTTTCGCTCATGAAAGAGCTGGTCGAGTTCCTGGCGAAGTCCCTCGTCGACAATCCCGACGAGGTCCGCGTGCGTTCGTATGAGCGCGGGGACCAGGGGGGAGTGCTCGAGCTGGAAGTGGCCCCTGCCGATCTTGGAAAAGTGATCGGCCGGCAGGGCCGTACCGCGCGTGCCATTCGCACGGTGCTCGCGGCGGCGGGACAGAAGTCGCGCCGCCGCTACACGCTCGACATCCTCGATTGACGGCGATGTCTCGCATCGCCATTGGCATCCTCCGCAAAGCGCATGGAGTTCGCGGCGAAGCGAGCATCGAGCCGTGGACCGATTCGCTCGATCGCTTCGACGAGCTCGAAACCGTCACGCTCGTTTCTCCCGATGAGAAGCAGACGCGCGATGTGACGATCGAGCGCTGGCGCGCACATGCCGATCGCGCTCTCGTGAAGTTCGTCGGACTCGACTCGCCGGAAGACGTGCAGCGTCTGCAGAACTGGACCGTCGAGATTCCGGAAGAGCAGGCGCGCGAGCTCGATGAAGACGAGTACTTCCTGCACGACCTGGTCGGCCTCACGCTCTTCGATGCCGAAGGCGTGAATCGCGGCGTCGTCACGGATGTGATTGAAGGCGGCGGCGGTGTGCTGCTCAACGTGAAGCGTCCGGACGGAAAAGAGTTCGAGCTGCCGTTCGCCGCGGATCTCTGCACCGAGATCGACATCGAAGCGAAGACGATGATCGTGGCGCTTCCGGAAGGTTTGGACGATCTTGATTCCGTTGCGGATTGATTTCGTCACGATCTTCCCGTCGATGTTCGCGCCTTTCACCGCGGAAGGCGTGATCGCGCGCGGCATCAAACAGGGACTGCTCGAGATTCGCACGTGGGATTTGCGCGACTACACGAGCGATCGTCATCGCTCCACGGATGACGAAGCGTACGGCGGCGGGCCGGGGATGGTGATGCTCGCGGAGCCGGTGTTGCGCGCGGTGGATGGCATCAGGGCCGAGGGCCGAGGGCCGAGGGCCGAGGGAGAAAACGACGTCGCGCGCAGCCCCCACATCATCCTGACTTCCCCTCAGGGCCGTTGCTTTGATCAAGCCGTCGCGCGCGAGTTCGCTGCGAGACCACATCTCGTCTTTCTCTGCGGCCGTTACGAAGGCTTCGATCATCGCGTGCATGACGCGTTGCAGCCCGACGAGATCTCGATCGGTGACTTCGTCGTTTCCGGCGGTGAATTGCCGGCGATGCTCATGGCCGATGCGATCGGTCGCATGATTCCCGGCGTCGTCGGCAACAGCGGCTCGGTCGAGGAAGACTCGTTCTTCAACGGGCTGCTGGATTACCCCCATTACACCCGCCCTGAGGAAGTGCGGGGAATGCGCATTCCGGACGTGCTGCTTTCCGGACATCACGAGAAGATCCGCAAGTGGCGGAAAGAGCAGGCGTTGCGGGCAACGCTGGCGAAGCGGCCCGATCTTCTCGACTCGGCCGAGCTCGATGACGAGGCGCGGGAAATTCTCCGCCGCCTTCGTGAGTTCTAGGCCGAGCTACGGGTTGCCTGTTGCCTGTGCCCAGTTCGTCCCGCGCTCGAAACTGGTTACGGGCAACCGGCAAACGTTTATACTTACCCGCTTTTTGGAAAATGGAGTCTAGTCAATGCCAGACATCATGAAGCTCGTCGAGTCGCAGGAGATCAAGCGTACGGACATCCCGTCGTTCGCGCCCGGCGACACCATCAAAGTTCACGTCAAAGTCAAAGAAGGCGACAAGGAACGCATCCAGGTGTTCCAGGGCGTCGTCATCTCCCGCAAGGGCGGCGGTACGCGCCAGATGTTCACGGTCCGCAAGATCTCGGGCGGCATCGGTGTCGAGCGCATGTTCCCGCTCTACTCGCCGACGATCGACAAGATCGAGGTCGAGCGTCACGGCCGCGTCCGTCGCGCGAAGCTGTACTACCTCCGCGAGCTGCGCGGCAAAGCGGCACGTATCGAAGAGAAGCGCCCTCGCTGATCGCGAGCGCGTCATCCTTCCGCTACATCCGCAGTCGGCCGCTTCATCACTGAGGCGGCCGATTTGTTTTTGCGCGAGAATCTCGCAGCTCGATGCCCCCGACAACCTTCACCACGCGCCCGCGCGCGAAAACGAAGCCAAAAAAACGCGAGCCCGGCGAGCGTCTGTACGACTCGCTGTTCCAGGAGCTCGCACGCGTCGCGGAGTTGTCGACCGTGGAGCGAGAGCTGCGATCGTTCGGCTTTCGCGCCATCGCAGGCACGGATGAAGTAGGCCGCGGCTGTCTTGCCGGCCCTGTCGTGGCCGCGTGCGTGATCCTCGAATCCGATCCCACGCTGTTCGGCGTGAATGACTCCAAGCTCATCGAGCACGCGGATCGCATCTCGATCTGCCGATTGATTCTTTCTCGCGCACGAGCCGTGAGCGTCGGCGTCGTCGAGCCATCGACGATCGATCGCATCAACATCCTTCGCGCAAGCAAGCTGGCGATGGAGCAGTCGATTCACGATCTGTCGATTCGTCCCGATGTATTGCTGCTCGATGCGGTGACGCTCGAGAACATCGAGATGCCGCAGATTCCGTTGATCAAAGGCGATCGGCGCAGCGTGTCGATCGGTGCGGCATCGATCGTGGCCAAGGTCTATCGCGATCTGTTGATGGAGTCGTATCATGAGCGCTACCCCGTTTACGATTTCAAGCACAACCGGGGCTACGCGACAGAGAGTCACCAGGCCGCACTGAAGACGTACGGTCCTAGTCCGATTCATCGCAAGTCGTTTGAAGGGGTGGAGGAGCCGAGGCTGCTTTTCGGCGTCAGCGAGGAAGATGGCGGTACAACGCGATAAAGTCATCGCCAGCGCGGAAAAGCTGGTCGCCAAAGGCAAGATCGAGCCGGCGATCAAGGAGTACGAGCGGCTCCTCGACGACAATCCAAACGACGTCAATACTCTCAATCGCATCGGCGATTTGTGGGTGCGCATCAACCGCAACGACGAAGCGGTGATGGTCTTCAGCAAGATCGCGGAGCACTATTCGAAGGATGGTTTTTTTCTCAAAGCCATCGCGATCTACAAGAAGATCAACAAGCTCGATCCTTCGAAGCTCGACATATACGCGCGTCTCGCCGATCTGTACGCGAAGCAGGGTCTGGCGATGGAGGCGAAGAGCCAGTATCAGGTTCTCGCCGATTTCTATCTGAAGCACGGCGAGCCCGCCAACGCCCTCGGCATCTACAAAAAGATCTCCGAGCTCGACCCGAACTCGATCAACGTTCACGTCAAGCTCGCCGATCTCTACTCGCAGAACAATCAAACCGGCGATGCGCTGAAAGAGTACGACCGCGTCGGCCGCATGCTGCTCAAGCGCGGCATGCTCGACGAGGCCGTGCAGGTTTTCCGCAAGGCGCTGAAGATCGACGCGAAGAACACCGATCTCGTCGATTCACTCGTCACCGCGCTGCTCGAAGCGAAAGACTTCGCAAACGCGCAGCAGATCGTCGAGGCCGCGCTCGAACAGAACGCCAATCATCCGCGTCTGCTGGCGATGCTCGGCAAGATTCAGCTCGGCAAAGGTGACGCGAACACGGCGCGCGCGACACTCGAGCGCGCACTCGCATCGGATCCGAACGAAATCTCCGTGCGTGATGCACTCGCCGAGTTGTATCTGCGTCAGAACGATGCGGACAAAGCACTCGAGATGATCGCGCCGCTCGTCGAGAAAGCGCTTGCGCGCGGCGAGAGACACGTCGCGATCGAGATGCTGAATCGCATTCTGCGCATCGACGCGGGTCACGCGCCGACGCTCGAGCGTCTCGTCGCGGTGTACACGCGACTCAACGAAGAAACGAATGTGCTCGCGTCGATGAACAGCCTCGCCGAGGCGCACATGGGACGCGGGCGATACGAAGAAGCGGCGAAGGTGCTGGAGCGGCTCATCGCGAAAGAGCCGCAGAACTCGCAGCACCGCACGAAGCTGCAGTTCGTGCGCACGCAGATCGGCGGCGTCGATACGTTGCCGCCGCGCCCGCGCTCGCCCGATGCGCCGTTGCCGCCGATGGAGATCGAGGAGCCGGCGCCATCATTCGATGTCGCCGAGGAAGCGGATGACGCGCTTTCGATCGATCTCGATGCATCGCCGGGACTCGAGCTCGATTTCTCACTCGATGTTCCGCCTGCGCCGCCGCAGCGCACGCCGCCGCCGTCCTCGCTCGAACGCACGCAGCCGCAACCGCCGCCTCCGGCGCAGGCGCTGCGTCCCGCGGTGGAGCTGGCAGGAGATGCCGCTGAATCCGGCGACGATCTCGATTTCATCACCGAGCATCTCACCGAGGCCGAGGTCTTCTCGAAGTACGGACTCGCGGAGAAAGCGGCGGAGCATCTGCGCGCGGTGCTCGAGCGTTCGCCGAAAAATCTCACCGCGCACGAGCGGTTGTTCCGCATCTTTCTCGAAGAAGGCGATGTCGCTGCCGCGCGCAATGCCGCGCAGGCGTATGTCGGCGTGCTCCATGCGAATGGCGATGCCGCGACGATCGATGCGGTGCGTGACGAGTTCGTCTCGCGTGGCCATGCGTTCGAGCCGCAACTTGGCGCGAAGACGGGTCCGGTGCGCGCACAGACGGCAGAGCGCCCGATGCCTGCCGCCGCGAAACCGGCGCCGCCTCCCGTTGCGCCGATCTCGCTTGACGACATCGGCGCCGGTGGCGATGAGCTGACGTTCGATCTCGATGCTGGTGGCGCGCCGGAGATCGAGTTCGATCTCGAAGAGCCGGAGCCGGTGATCGAGACCGTCGCCGAAGAGGCGATCGAGCTCGCGCCGGAAGAAGAGCTCGAACTCACGACGTCGCTCGAGATCGAAGCAGAACTGATCTCTGAGTTCGCCGCGGAACCGGCAACGGAGTTCGCGAGCGAGTTTGGTTCCACCGAGACAGCGACGTTTGATGACGCGTTGTCGTTCGATGAGCCCGCACCAGCGGTGAGCTTCGAACCGGAGCCGGAGCTCGAGCCTGAACCGGTCGCCGCATCGAATGAAGTGTTCTTCGGCGGCGATGATTTCGACAGCGGATTCGCCGGCGAGCAGTTGCCGCTCGAAGAAGTTGGCGAGATCGATTTCTACATCGAACAGGAGTTGTTCGATGAAGCGCGTCGCAAGCTCGATGTGCTGCAGGCGCGATTCCCCGGCAACGCCGATCTCGAAACGCGTCGCGATCGCATCGATGCCGCGGCAACTGCGGCCGCCGCGGCGCAGGCAGCAGCGGCGCCGCGTCCTCCGGTTCTTTCGCGCGATGAGATCGAAAGCGAATTGCTTTCCGCGATTCCGGATGAAGACGAAGATGATTTCGTCACGCCGGCGCCGGTGATTCCTCCGCCACCGCCCGCTGTTGCATCCGCGCCACCGGTCGCTCCGATGAGCGCGTCACTGGTGCAGGAAGAGAATCTCTTCGCCGACGAGGACAACTTCTTCGATCTCGCGGCGGAGTTGGAATCGGAGCTCGCGGAGGACGAAGAGCCGATCTCGCTGTCGGAAGAAGAGCAGTCGCTCGAAGAGATCTTCAAGGAGTTCAAGAAGGGCGTCGAGCAGCAACTCGATTCCGAGGATTACGACACGCACTACAACCTCGGTATCGCGTACAAGGAAATGGGACTCATCGATGAAGCCATCGGAGAGTTCCAGCTCGCATCGAAAGATCCGAAGCGCGCCGTCGAGTGCGCATCGATGCTCGGTCTCTGCTTCCTCGAAAAAGGCATGCCGCAGCTCGCGATCAAGTGGTATCGCAAAGGTCTCGAAATGCCGGAGATCACCGAGGAAGAGCACATTGGATTGCTCTACGACCTCGGCTCCGCGTATCAGGAAGTGGGCGATACCGACGCCGCGCAGAAAGCGTTCCTCGAGGTGTACGGGATGAACTCGAATTACCGCGACATCGTGACGAGGATCAAAGCGCTCGAAGATTCGCGGCGGTAGCGGAGCGGAGCGCGAATCACAAGCCTCGTACCAGGCCCCACGGGTTGTCATCCCGAGCGTAGCGAGGGACCTGGGCGGGAGGGTGGCGCGAATCACAAGCCTCGTACCGCCACCCGAGCCCCCAGACCCCTCGCTCCCGCTCGGGGTGACAGGCGACCTGGCTGGGCGGTGGCGCGAATCACACGCCTCATACCGCAATCGCGAGCGTAGCTCGCGCGGAACCTTTTCTCCTGACCGTCGTTCTTCATACGAATGAACGACGACGCATTGATGCAGCGGGTCCGGGAAGGCGACGACGACGCCTTCGGCGAGATCGTCGATCGCTACAAGGATTCGCTGGTGAACTACGTCACGCATCTCGTGCGGTCCCGGGATCGCGCGGAGGAAATTGCGCAGGACGCGTTCGTTCGTCTGTATCGCAACGCCAATCAATACAAGGCACAGGAGCGGCTCGGGCCGTATCTGTTTCGCATCGCCACGAACCTCGTCGTGACCGAGGCGAGACGCGAGAAGCGCTGGACGTTACTGCTGCCGAGACTTCATGCGAGCACGCGCCAGAGCGAGCCCGCTCCCGACACGAATCTCTTCTCGAACGAAATTCAGCGACAAGTGTCCGCTGCACTCGAGCGATTGCCGCTCAAGTATCGCGCGCCGCTCGTGCTGTTTGAGATCGAGGAGTGGTCGTACGACGAGATCGCGCGCGCACTGGATATTCGTGGCGGCACGGTGAAGTCGAGAATCTCACGGGCGCGAGATCTCCTGCGGAGACAACTCGCGCCCTGGTGGACCGGAGGATCGGAACATGAACGACACGCAGACCGGCGACTCGTTGCGAGCACTGCCGCGCACGAAAGCGTCGCCCGCATTCACTCGTAACGTGATGCGCGCGCTGCATGCGGAAGAAGCAGCGCCACGCAGAAGCCCGATGATCTGGCGCATGGCCGCGGCAGTCGCGATGGTCGTGTGTCTCATCGGTGCCGTGCAGTTCGCGATCGTCCAGCAACAGCACCGCGCGCAAATGGAGTCGCTGCGCGCCGAACAACAACGCATCGAAGCGGAGCTCGAGGCGGTGAAGAAGATCGCTGATGACGCGGAGCCGGTTGTCGTTCTCGAGAACAACCAGGGCACGCGCGTGATCATGGATCTCGATACCGCCGTGCAGCCCGCATCTCTTCGCACCTTTGACTGAGAGAGGAACCCGTCATGAAATCCCGTCTGTTCACCCTTGCTGTCGCGGTGCTCGTCACTGCATCTGCATTCGCGGAGAAGCCGATTCGCCGCACCGTCATCATCAAGGACGGCAAAGTCATTACCGACAACGCTGAGCCGATCGAGCTCGGCGGCATCCTCGGCGACCTCGGTGGTCTCGGCGGCAAGCGCGCGTATCTCGGCGTGAGTCTCGTCGATATCTCGCCGGAACTGCGCGAGCACCTCGGCGCATCAAAAGATGCGGGCGTGCTCGTCGAATCCGTCGCCGATGACAGCCCTGCGGAAAAGGCCGGCGTCAAAGTCGGCGACGTCATCACCGCCGTCGACGGCAAAGACGTCAGGTCGTCTTCCGATCTTCGCGCGGCATTGCGCGACAAGAAAGATGGCGACAGCGTGCGCGTCGAAGTGCAGCGCAATCGCGGTCGTTCGACGCTGGTCGCGACGCTGATCGAAAAAGAAGGTCCGCGCATTCTCCTGCGCTCCGATCTCGGAGATCTTTCGAAGCGCATCGGCGATGGTCAATGGACCGCGCGCGTCGAAAGCATCGGCGGCGGCGATTGCGATGAGCTGCGCGGCCGCATCAAGGATCTCGAATCGCGATTGAAGGAACTCGAGAAGAAGTTGCAGAAGTGATTTCGTGGAGCGGCGAGCTCTCAGCTCGCCGATTTTCAGAGCCGGCGGGCTAAGAGCCCGCCGCTTCACTTTGTATACTTACCCTCGTGAATCGCACGATCGAATCGGCACTTCGTTTTGTGAACCTCACCGCGGCGGGATTGCTCGCCGGCTCGCTCGGCTTTGGCCGAGCCGCGCTCGTTCCCGGCTGGAGCGACGAGTTGCCCGTTGCGGACCGCACGCATGAAGCGCAGAAGACCGCAAGTTACTTCAATGCAATCGGTCCCGTGGCACTCGGTACCGCGGTGACGCTCGCAATTGCAGCGCCGCGCGGCAACACGACCAAGCGTCTTCTCGACTCCGCATCGGCGGTCGGACTCGCGGGTGTGCTCGCGGCGACGATCATGGTCACGGTCCCGATCAACAAAGAGCTCGAGGCGCAACCGGCGACCGATTATCCGAGCGATCGCTCGCAGTCGCTCGTGAAGAACTGGAGCCGCGCGCACGCCGTCCGCACGTCCCTCGGCATCGGCGCATTCATGTGCGCCGTTGCCGCGTCCGGAATCCTCACGAAGTCTTCGCGGTGAAGTGATCCCACCCGCGCGCCTCGAGCGGCCGCGCCACGCCGTTCTCCTTCAGCAACACTTCGCGATCGCGCGTGATCCGTCCGATCGAATACACCGGCCGGCCTAACGCGCGGCTGAGATCGAACTCGCGCAGCGAAGACGTGAAGAGCAACGCGTACTCTTCGCCGCCGTGCAGCACTGCATCGCGCACGTTGAGCTGCAGCGCGCGCGCGTGCGCCATGAGATCAGGGAACACCGGAATGCGTTCCTTCTCGATCTCCGCGCCGAATCCCGATGCATCGCAGATGTGATGCAAGTCGGTCGAGAGTCCGTCGGAGATGTCGATGCACGATGTGACTTCCGGAATGCGTGCGAGTGCGAGTCCGAGCTCGAGCTCCGGCTCGGGATCGACATTGCGTCGAATCGCCGAGGCGACGAACTCGCGCTCCGCGTAACTCGGGGGCTCCTTGCCGATGAGCGAAAGTCCTGCAGCGCTGCCGCCGATGGGACGCGAAACGTAAATGCGATCGCCGGGCTTCGCACCGCCGCGCGCGAGTGCGCGCGTGACGATCGTTCCGACAGCGGTGATCGAGATCGTGAGTTTTTCCGCGCGCGAGAAATCACCGCCGATGATCTCGATGCTCCACTGCTTCGACGCTTCCGCGTACGCGACGAGCATTTCGTCGACATGCGGTTGCGCCCATTCCGGCACCGCGAGCGCGAGCAATGCGTACGTGGGCTTCGCGCCCATCGCAGCGATGTCCGAAAGATTCACCGCAAGCGATTTGCGTGCGATGAAACGCGGCTCGATCGCGCGCGTGAAATCGACGTCTTCGACGAGCAGATCCGTGGTGTACACGCGATCGTCGACGATCGCCGCGTCGTCGCCGATGCGATTCGAGAACAGCTCGCGCACGCGCGCGACGAGTTGCGCTTCGTTCACTTGCGAGCTTTCTCCACCGGCACGATCGGAATCAGCGGGCGCTCGAACGTTTCGCCTTTGTAGACGATCGCTTCGAGAAACAATCCGGACGGCGGCGCGGTCGGCTGCCACGCTTCGGCTTTTTTGTTCAGTCGCGACGCGATTTCTTTTTCATTGCCGCGTCCGACTTCGACGAGGAACGACGTCAACTTGCGCACCATCTTCCAGAGGTAATGCGATGCGGCGATGCGAAAGAGAATCAGATCGCCCGCGCGCACGAGCTCCGCGCGTTCCACGACGACGATGCGCGATTCATCCTGCGCCAGTCGTTTGTCGGTGAACGCGCTGAAGTCATGACGACCCGCGAGTTGCGCCGCGGCCGCATTCATCGCGTTGAAGTCGAGCCGATCCTTGATCCACCACACGAACGACTTCGCGAATGCCGTGCGTCGCGTGCTGATTTGATAGAGATACACGCGCGAGATCGCATCGTGGCGCGCGTGAAAGTTGTCCGCGGCTTTCGTCGCATCGAGGATGCTGATGTCGTGCGGCAGCAGGTCATTGAGCTTGCGCATGAGATCGCGCGGATCCTGCGATTTGTGCGTGCGCAGATGCGCAACCTGGCCGGACGCGTGAACGCCCGCATCGGTGCGGCCGGCGCCGCCGAGATCGACGTCGCCAAGGATCTGATTCGCGGCGCGGAGCAGATGACCTTGCACGGTCTTCTGCGTGTTACCCTGCGCCTGCCAACCGGAATACCGAGTGCCTTCGTACTCGAGAGTCAGTTTGTAAGTCGGCATGCGCCCGAATTCATATCAGGTTCTCGGTGATTTCTTCGTGGTCGTCTGGGATGACGGACACGAATCGTACTATTCGCTCGAAGCGCTTCGGCGCGCGTGTCCGTGCGCTGTCTGCTCCGGCGAGCCCGATCTCTTCGGCCGCATCTACCTCGGCGGAGAGCAACGCTACCGGCCCGAATCGTTCGTGATTCAGTCGATCGAGCCGGTCGGAAATTATGCGTTGCAGATCAATTGGGCCGACGGCCACACGTACGGCATCTGGACGTACGAGCGCCTGCGCGAAGTCGAACCTACGCCTTGACGTGGCAGCCCGTGCAAACGACCGGGCCCTTCTTCTGCTCCTTGTGACACGCGATGCAGCGGATGTGAAACGGATTCTTCGCGAGTGACATCTCGCGCATGCTCGGTGTCTTCGCGTTCTTCGGATCGAGATGACACGTCGAGCACTTCGCGACCTTCGTGTCCTTGTCGGTGGTCAAACCCTTCTGCGTGTGATGACACGTGTCGCACTTGCCCGCCGCGAGTTTCGTGTGCTTCTCGTGCGAGAAGTTGACTGCCGGTTGTTTCTTCGCCGCCTCGTTGATCTTGATCGTGGCGGGGCCGTGATGTGCGAATAGAACCGTGGCCGCCGAAAACAGGATCGCCATGAGCACCGTTAGCCTTTGACGCATGAATCGTCCCTCCTTCGGTGCGGTTGTGCTCGCAACCAGCATTCCGCCGCAAGACGACTGTTGCGACGTGATGTCTCAGGCGGGAACGATGACGCGCAATCGCTTCGGCGCGAGCGCGAACGAAACCGGCGTGCGCGTGAGTGGCTCACCATCGGCGTAGACCGCGAGAGAGATCTCGCTCGAGAACGAGAACTCTTTTCCGCGACGCACTTCCACGAATGGGCTTTTCACGTGCGCGCCGCTGTACGCGAGCGGCAATGTCTTGAGCAGTTGCGCGCGCGTGGTCTGGTGCACGATGCAGAGATCGAGCAGACCGTCGTCGGGTTTTGCGTCTGGCGTAATGCGAATGCCGCCGCCGTACTGGCGCGTGTTGCCGATCGCCGCGAACATGATGCGTTCGTCGCGCGCGCTGTTCTCCGTACGAATGTGCACAGGGCGCGGCGTGAACTTCGGAAGGACGCGAAGGATCGCGTAGAAGTACACGGCCGATCCGCGCAGGAACTTGACGTTGCGATTCGCGTATTCGGCAACCTCGGAATCGAACCCGAGTCCGGCGACGCCGAGGTAGCGGAGATTGTTGGCGAGAGCGACGTCGAACTCGCGCACGCGACCATTGATCACGTTGTCGCACGCGCCGCGAATGTCGCGCGGAATGCCGGCGACGCGCGCAAAGTCATCGCCCGATCCTGTCGGAATCAACGCGAGCGTGCCGTTCTCGAGATCGAATTCGCGAATCGCGAGATTGAGTGTCCCGTCACCGCCAGCGACGACGACGCGATCGTACGTGTTCGCGCGCGAGCTCTCCGCGGCGATGCGCACGAGATCATCGGGACCGGTGCTCGGCTCGCAATCGACGCGCGCGCCCTTCGCGCGAAGGTACTCCTCGACCTCGCGCACATGGCGCCGCGCGCGGCCGCGGCCCGCTGTTGGGTTATAGATGAGTTTGAGATGCACCGACGGCGCGCAGTGTAAACCGCATTCCATATCGCCGGAACCTCACACGGCCTGGAACGTAGAATTTCAAGTCATGAAGTGGAGAACTGTCCTCCTTCTGTTCGCTCTTGGAATCGCGTGCAAGCCGGCCGCGGAGTCGCAGCCCGCGCCGCGCGCGCAATCGCCCTCGACCATTCCGCCGACTGTCAGCGCCGCGCGACGCACGCCGATCGTCGTGGTCGCGCACAACGTCCTGCCGTCCGTCGTCAACATTCAAACCGAGGCGACGATCCGTCGTCGCGCGACCGATCCGTTCTTCGATCCGTTCGGCATCTTCGGCGGCGGCCGCGATCGCGCCTACACCTCGCAATCCCTCGGCTCCGGCTTCGTGTGGTCGAGCGACGGCATCATCGTCACGAACAACCACGTCGTCGAAGGCGCGTCGAGCATCACCGTCAACTTCAACGACGGCACGAAAGCCACGGCGAAACTTCTCGGCGTCGATCCGGACAGCGATCTCGCCGTGCTGAAAGTTGACGGCAAGAAACTCGCGGCCGCGCCGATCGGAACGTCGTCGGATCTCATGATCGGCGAGACCGTGATTGCCGTCGGCAATCCGTTCGGACTCAGCGGCACCGTCACGACCGGCGTGCTCTCGGCGTTAGGCCGCAGTGTGCCTTCGGAAACGCAAGGCCGCACCTACACCGACTTTCTGCAGACCGATGCGTCGATCAATCCCGGCAACTCCGGCGGTCCGCTGCTGAACATCGAAGGCAGAGTCATCGGCATCAACGTCGCGATCTATCAGAACGCGCAGGGAATCGGCTTTGCCATCCCGGTGGATCGCGCGAACAAAGTCATTCAGGACCTGCTCAAGTACGGAGAGGTGCATTCGGCGTGGCTCGGTGCCGTCACGGCGACGCTTACGCCTGAAGAAGCGCGGCGCCGCGGCCACGAAGTCGTCGACGGCGCGATCGTCGTGCGCGTCTTCGCGAATTCACCTGCAGCCGCCGCGGGATTGCAGTCGGGCGACATCATTACCGCTGTCGATGGGAAGCCCGTGGATTCGCGCGAAGCGTTCTCGACGTTCACCGCGACTGTTGCACCGGGACAGCAACTCGATCTCGCGTATGAACGTGATGGCGCAAAGCGTCGCGCGTCGCTGCGCGCCGTCGATCCGCCGAGCGGACTCGGATTGCGCATTCTCGAAGAAGTCGCGGGACTGCGCGTTGCCGATGAACGGCGTTCGGTGGTTGTGGATGACGTCGTGCGCGGCAGTCGCGCGGAGGAGATCGGCATTCAGCCTGGCGACATCATCGCCGCGGTGAACAATGTCGAGGTGAAAGATACGAAGAGCGCGAACTCGGAAATGATGCGCGGCGCGGATCGCAGCTCGATCGTGTTGTCGGTGCAACGCGGGCGATATATCTACTCGCTGACGTTCCCCATGGGCCGCTGACAAAGTGGAGCGGAGGGGGCCTCGCCCCCCCCCGCCCCCGGGCCCCGGCGGGCGGGGGGGCCGCCGCCCCCGCCCGCACCACCAGGGCCGCCCCCGCCG
>JACZCU010104763.1_pt1 | contig 18544 bp, 9 predicted proteins | sample 8641851 | NCBI WGS metagenome assembly JACZCU01 (sample SAMN15324605, study PRJNA640507) | soil metagenome | isolation source: monocropping sugarcane control | place: China: Luxin town, Laibin City, Guangxi Province | collected 2019-07-25 | depth 10cm m | reverse complement strand
GGCTGGGAAGCGCAGGAACACGATCGCGCTTCGAAAGCCGCGGCGTTCATTCGCTGCCGCTATCGCCACTCGCGATGGGAGCGCAAGTGGACGCGCGACGCGTCGCAGCCCGAGGACGGCTTCACCGTTCCGGCATCGATCGACGAGCGCGAGCTCGCACTGCTGTGCCGCACGTGGGAATCGGGCGATGAATCCGCGCGGGACATGCTTCGCGATACAGCTCGTGTGTCGGTCGAAAGCGTGCTCCGCTGATGCGTGATTGAACGGCACCTCTGCCACTCTGCTGAATTCCGCCGTACCATAAAGCTGGCGAGGCGCAGGGCGGCAGTGAATGTTGTGCGGGCATGCATGCGCGCGAGCGTGCGTTAACACGCGAGTGAACATGCGTCCCTGAGTGCGGCGGCACATGGGTCGCAGTAAGCCTCTCGCCCGAGGCTTTCACGCGACGATGAATATTTTGATCGCTGACGACCACCAGATCGTCCGCAAAGGACTTCAACTCATCATCGCCCATCGACCCGAGTGGCAGATCACCGGGGAAGCCGCGTCCTCGGCCGAGTTGTACAGCGCACTCGCGGCGAGCGCGTTCGACGTTCTCGTCCTCGGTCTTCGCCTGCGTGGTGAGAGCGGTCTCGACATCCTCAGCCGCGTCCGTCGCGAGCATCCCGCGCTGCCGGTGTTGATCCTCTCGCGAGAGCCGGAAGAACAGTATGCGTTACCCGTGCTGCGTGCCGGCGCCGGCGGTTACGTGCAGAAGGATGCGACCGCCGAGGAGATCATCGACGCGATCGAGCGAGTTGCATTGGGACGCCGCTGGGTGAGCCGCGCCGTTGCCGAGCAACTCGCGAACGAGTTCGCCAGTCCGCATGAGATGCGACCGCACGAGCGGCTGTCGGCGCGTGAGCTCGAAGTCTTCCACCGCATCGCCGTCGGCGAGACCGTCAGCTCGATCGCGAAGGCGATGAGCTTGAGCGTCAAAACGATCAGCACGTATCGCACGCGCATTCTCGAAAAGACCGGCTTTCATACGAACGCGGACATCGTCGCGTACGCGGTGCGAAACGATCTGTTGTAGCGCTGTCAGAATCGTCCTACTTCGTCCTACTTTTTGTCTGATTGCTCGCCTTCCATCCTTACTCTTATCCTGCTTTCGGTAGATTTTTTGTAATACTTCAGCATCGAAATGACCGCAATGCAGGCTTTTCTCGACGGGCCCGTTCCGACGCGCGCCGGACGTTGGCCATTGCTCTCCATCGCGGGAGTTGGCGCGACGTTCGTCGCCACCTTGATCGCGGGTGCGGCGTGCGTGCTTTTGATCGAAAACCATCGACTCTCGCTACGCATGGGCGTCGCGCTCTTCACGTTCCTCGTGTCGTGCTTCCTGGCGGCGTTGCTCGTCGTCGCGGATCTGCGCGTGCGTGCGAATGAGGAGCGTTACCGCACGATCCTCGAGAACTCGAGTGACGGCATCTTCATCGCCGACTCGCATGGCCGGCTGACCTTCGTGAACGATCGGTTCGCGGAGATGCTCGCGCGCAAACCCGAGGACTTGATTGGACACGACGGACCATCATTCCTCGCCGATTCCGATCGCGAGCTCGTCAACGACAGCATGCGCTCGCGCCGCTCCGGAGTGTTGCGTCGCGCACAACGCGAGCTTCGCTTCACGCGTCCGAACGGCCGCGAGATCGCGGTGCTCGCGACGACAACCACGCTGTACAGCGCGAGCCGCCGATTCAGCGGCGTAATCGGCACCATCACCGACATCACCTCGCGCGTCGCCGCCGAGAACGAGATGCGTCGCGTGTACGAAGAAAACGCCGCGGCGCATCGTGCATTGCAGCGCGCGCATGACACGTTGCGCGCGCGTGTGAGTGCGGCAGGCGGCGCCGACACGATCGAGGATCTCGCCGAGCGTCTCGCGAAGGCGAATCAGGAGCTCGAGACGTTCACGTACTCGGTCTCGCACGATCTGCGTGCGCCGTTGCGCGCGATCGGCGGATTCACGAACGAATTGCTGCTCGATTACAAAAGCGCGCTCGATGAACGCGGCCAGCATTACCTCGAACGCATCGTGCATGCAACGGAACGCATGACTGCACTCATCGACGATCTCCTCACGCTGTCGCGTACGTCGCGCGAAGCGTTGCAGCGTCGAACCGTCGATGTCGGCGCTTGCGCGCGCGTCGTTGCGAACGAGATCCTCGACCGGCATCGAGAGCGCGCCATCGACATCGTCATCGAGCCGGATCTCCACGCGCAGGCCGATCCTCGCCTGCTCCGCATCATCTTCGAGAATCTCCTCGGCAACGCGGTGAAGTTCTCCGCCACGCGCGAACGTGCCGAGATTCGTATCCACCGCGTCGTGCGCGACGGCCGCTCACTCTTCGCCATCACCGACAACGGCGTGGGCTTCAATCCCGAGTTCGCATCGAAGTTGTTCACGCCATTCCATCGATTGCACCGTGCGTCCGAGTTCGAAGGAAACGGCATCGGCCTGGCCATCGTGCACCGCATCGTGCACCGTCATGGCGGCATCATCCTGGCCGAAGCGGTACCCGGCGAAGGCGCGACGTTCGCGTTCTCGCTCGGGTCCGCATGAAGCTCCTGTTCATCGAAGACAGCCCTGACGATGCCGAATTGATTGCGGCGCATCTCCGCCGCTTCGGATTCGAGTTCGAGCATCGCCGCGTCGACACGCGCGAGGATCTGTTGCGCGCGCTGCGGGAAGAGACGTGGTCGGCGGTGCTGTCGGATTACCACATCCCATTTTTCGGCGTCGAGCAGGCGCTCGAGATCGTGCGCGAGCACAGCAGCGATCTGCCGTTCATCGTCGTGTCCGGAATGATCGGCGAAGAGTCCGCGGTCGATCTCATTCGCTCCGGCGCGAACGATTACGTCTGGAAGGATCGCCTCGCGCGTCTCGGCCCGTCATTGCAGCGCGAGATTCGCGATGTGCAACTGCGCACCGAACGCCGTTCGCTGTTCGATGCATTGCGACGTTCCGAGGAACGCTATCGCCGCGTCTTCGAGAAAGCGCCCCTCGGCATCGGCATCTCGACCAGCAACGGTCTCTTCGTCAGCGTCAACGAGCGACTCGCCGAGATCTTCGGCACGACGCGCGATCTCGTGGTGGGCCGGCTCTTTCACGAGTTCCAGCATCCGGATGATGAGCCCGCGAAGATTCAGGGCGAACGCACCCAGTTCGATTGCCGCGCCGTTCGCAGCGATGGCTCGATGGTGTGGACGCGCATCACGCTCGCGCCGATTGCCTCCGATGCCGGTGACGTCGAACAGATCGTGTGGCTCATCGAAGATGTGACGACGCGCAAAGCGACGCAGGAACGTCTCGTCATGCAGGCGCACTTGCTGGACTCCGTCGAACAAGGCGTGGTGGCGACGGATCTCGAAGGCCGCATCGTGTACTGGAATCGCTTCGCGGAAATGCTCTACCTGCGCGAAGCACGCGAAATGCTCGGACAATCGCTGCTCGAGATCGCCGCGTGGTTGCGCGACGATCGTTCAACCGAAGAAGCGGTTGCAGCGCTGCGGCGTGGCGAGTCGTGGTCCGGCGACATGATTCATCGCCGTCACGACGGGACGCTGTTTCCCGCGTACGTGATCAACGCTCCGCTCTTCGATGACGCCGGCAAATTCGCGGGTGTTGTCTCGGTGGTTCAGGACATCACCGAACGTCGTCGCGCGGAAGAAGAGTTGCGCTCGAGCCGTCAGCAGCTCGCGGCGGCACAGGCGATCGCGCATGTCGGCAGTTACGAATACGACCTCACGACGGGACGACGCACGTGGTCCGACGAAATGTTTCGGATTTACGGCATGGAGCCGCGAAGCGAAGTCGATATGGAGCTCGTCGATCGGCAAATCCATCCCGACGACATCGAGCTCGTGCAGCAACGTCGCGGTGATTTTCTCGCGACGCTCGACACGTTCTCCGGCGATCACCGCATCATCGTGCCGAACGCCGGCGTACGCATTCTGCACGGCCGCGGACAAACGATTCGCGACGCGAGCGGAAAGCCGGTGAAGGTCATCGGCGTGCTGCAGGATGTGACCGAGGCGCGCACCGCGGAGCGCGAGTTACGACGTCGTGCGCAGCAGCAGGGTGCGATCGCGGAGCTGAGCAAAGTCGCTCTGCGCTCCGTCGATGCGAACACACTCGCGCTCGCGTGTGAGCTCGCGGCGACGCGACTCGGCATCTTGCACGCGCTCGTGTTCGAGTATCGCAACGACGCGCTGCATCACGCGGCGGGCACGTGCAAAGTCGAAGACCAGCAACTCGTCGAGGTCGCGCTGCAAATTGCCGAGCACGAGCTGGGCACGACGCGCGTGCTGATCGACGCGCCGAAGCTCGCTCCGTTCGGCGTGCGCGCAGCGCTGTTCGTGCCGATTGCGAGCGCGGCGTCGACATTCGGCGTCCTTTCGGCGTTTGCACGAGACGCAAATCGTTTCGGCGAATCGGATGTGCAGTTCATCGAGTCGCTCGCGAATATTCTGGCCGAGGCGCTGGAGCGCGAGCGTGGACAACGAGAGTTGGTGGCGTCCGAGGAACGGTATCGCGCGGTGGTCGAAGGCGCGTCCGAAGTCATCTTCTCGCTCGATGCCGACGGCGTCTTCACATCTCTCAACGCCGCATTCGACTGGGTGACCGGCTATCCCGTCGAAGACTGGCTCGGACGCTCGTGGCTCGAGCTCGTGCAAGCTGACGATCGCGATTTCGCCGCGGCAGAGCTGCGTGCGGCGATCGAAACGCGCGAAGCAGTTCTCACCGAAATCACGCTCGACTGCAAGCGCGGACCGATCCTCGTCGAGGTCTCGCTCATCGCAAAAGACCAGCACGAAGTGGTCACCGTGTACGGCTTCGCACGCGACATCACGGCCACGCGACGCGCGGAGCTCGAACGCCGTGAGCTGACGCGCAATCTGCAACTGCTCCTCGACTCCGCGGCCGAGGGAATCATCACGACCGACCTCGAAGGGCGTTGCGTCCTGTGCAACGCCGCCGCCGCACGCATGTTGCGCACTTCGCCGCACGACATCATCGGTCAGGACATGTACGGCCTGATGCGCCAGCGGAATCCTGAGTCGCCGATTCGCGAAGCCGCACGCACTGGCGAGACGCATCCGTCGGCAACCGACGAATTCCTGCGCACCGATGGCAGCGCATTCCCGGTTCAATACTCCGCCGCGCCGATCGTCGATCAGGGCAATCGCGTCGGAGTGGTCATCGGCTTCACGGACATCAGCGAGCGGCTCATGCTCGAAGCGAAACTCGAGCAGGCGAATCGCATCTCCTCGCTCGGACGTCTCGCCGCGACCGTCGCGCACGAATTCAACAACGTGCTGATGGGCATCTCGCCGTTCATCGAAGTGCTGCGCCGCGGACGCAACGTCGAGTCTTCGCTCGATCACATCGCGCGCGCGGTGAAGCGCGGCAAGCGCGTCACGGAGGACATCCTGCGATTCACGCAACCCGCCGAGCCCGCGCGCGTCGCACTCGAAGTGCAGCCGTGGCTGCAGAACATCGCGCTCGAAGCGCGCTCGCTGCTCACGCCGTCGTGCAGCGTCGAAACGCATGTCGCCGACTCGCCGCTCGTGATCGACGGCGATCCGAATCAACTGCAGCAGATCTTCACGAATCTCGTGCTCAACGCGCGCGATGCGATGCCCGCGGGCGGCATGCTCACCATTCGCGTGCAGCGTGAGAAGCCCGGCACGAAATTACCGTTCGGCGTGCTGCTCAATCCCGAGCGTTACGCGCACTTCATCGTGCAGGACACCGGCTCGGGCATGCCGGACGAAGTCCTGCGCCACATCTTCGAGCCGCTCTTCACGACGAAGCGAACCGGCACGGGACTCGGCATTCCGGTCGCGTTGCAAGTCGTGCAGCGGCACGGCGGCGACATGTTCGTCGAAAGCACTGTCGACGTCGGCACCACGTTCCACATCTTCCTGCCGCTCACGGAGTCCGCATTGACCGCAATGGAAACGATGCCCGCACCGGAACGCGTCGCAGCCGCGAAACGCGTATTGCTCATCGAAGATGATCCGAGCGTCGCCTCGGGCATCTCGATTCTGCTCGAGCTCGAAGGCGTGACCGTCACGACCGCGAACAGCGCCGAAGCCGCGCTCACCGCGTTGCGCTTCGACATCCCCGACCTCGTGATTCTCGACGTCGGCCTTCCCGACATGGACGGCACCGCGCTCTTCGAGATCATCGCGCGACAACACCCGACGCTGCCCGTGATCTTCTCGACCGGACACGCGGATCGCTCGAAGATCGAAGGCTTGTTAGGCCGGCCGCATGTCGGATTTTTGTTGAAGCCGTACGAAGTGGCGAATTTGCTGGACGTGATGCGCGAAGTGATCGCGGCGGCGTAGGCGCGTCACATTCACTTGCAGCGATGTACGTCGCTCGCCTGCAGGTCGAAGTGCTTCACGCGTTCTTCCAGTTCGAGCAGGAACTCGGCATCGCGCGGAAGGTGATGCGTCTTCTCGATGTCCTCGCCGGCAAACGCGCGGATCGCATCGCGCGAGGGCCAGTACGAAATGACGTAGAACTCCGCGACGTCACCATCGATGCGCTTCAGCATCTCCGCGCCGCAATTGCCTTCGATCGCGCGAATCTTCTTCACGCCCGCCTCATCGAGATACGTCGTGTATTCATCGGCCTTCGCAACCGGCACACGGCCATGCCACACGCGCGCGACTTTCGCGTACGTCTCTGCGGCGGAAGCATTGATTGCGATGAGCAGCGTGAGCAGAAGCACGAGACGTGTGCGGTTCATGATTCCTCCACATTCTCCATGAATTCCGCGCGTTGCTTTCGCGCGAGTCTCTGCAGGAAGTCATACGCGATTCCGCCGCTCGTCTTGCGCAGCGTCATCAGATACACCGCGAGCGCGATCAAGCCTCCGAGCCACGCGAACGTGCCGAACGCGCGCTCGCCGGGATAGAACGGCCACAGCATGAACATCAGCGCGCCGACGACGCCCGCGATCAACAGCAGCACGCGTTGAATGCGCGGTGCATCGACATCGCGATTCGCGGTGAGTGTCACCTTCGCCTCCGCTTCGTTCGCCTGCGCCCACGAGATCGCGCATTCGACGCCGCCACTCGCGGCCACGCCGCGCCGCAGCGGAAGCGTGAAATCGCGCGCATGCTCGCGCGTTGCGGTGATCTCGCCGCCGTATAACTCGACCAGTTCGGCGATGCTCTCTTCGATTCCGGCGAACGGAACGCCTTCCTCGTGCAGCTCCACTGCCGGCGCGGTCAGTTCTCTCTCTTCAGCCACGATCTGCGTCCCTCATTCTTTTCGTTCGCCGTCAGTTGCACGGTGGTCTTCGTGTCGATGCGACCGCGCAGCGTGAGCGCCTTCAACGAGCCCGCGCGCGCGACGACGAGCTCGATCGCGTCGCCTTCCTTCAACCCGCGCAACGCGTTCGCGAGCATCAGCTCGTTCGTCGTTCGCAATCCACCGATGGCGACGATCTCGTCGTTCGGCAACAACCCCGCTTCCATCGCCGCGCCGCCGCGAACGACGGAGTCGACGATCAGCAATCCATCGGCGATTCGGAGCTTTGCGCCGAGGCCGATCTTCGAACCGGCGACGGCCGCGAATGCTACACCGGCCTCGCCGAATCGTTCCGCGTACGGCAGCGGCTCGATTCCATCGACGTAACGCGCGAAGAAATCGCCGACGTCCGCGATCTCCGCAACGGCGCGCTCGATCGCATCTTCTTCGAGACCTCGCCCTGCTTTGCCGTAGCGTTCCCACAACAATCGCACGAGATCATCGAGCGACTTCCGATCGTTCGTCGCCGCACGAATCGTGAGATCGAGCATCGCCGAAACGAGCTCGCCTTTGTTGTAGAACGAGTACCACGCGTTCGGCTGATCGTGATTGTGCGCCGGATCCGCGAGCCAGCCGTCGAAGCTCGCCTGCGCGAGCGAGAGATGTTTGCGCGCCGGCATCGACTCGTACGTCTCGATCTCTTTGCGCAGATGCTCGAGATACTGCGCGACGCTCCAGTTGCCGCTGCGCACGAGCGTGAGCTCGCCGTAGTACGACGTGAGTCCTTCCATGGCCCACAGCAACCGCGTCGGCGTTTCGTTCCAGTAATCGTACGGATGAAACTTCGCCGGCAGAATGCGCTTCACGTTCCACGCGTGAAAGAGCTCGTGCGACGTGATTGCCAGCAGATGGTCGTAGCCTTCATCGCCGGGCTTCGCACCGATGAGCGCCGCGCGTCGCACGATGATCGAGCATGAGTTCTCGTGCTCCACGCCGTGCCAGCGATCGCGCACGTGATAGAGGAATCGATATTCATCGAACGGCAGGCCGCCGAACATCTCGGCCTGCGTGCGCACGATCATGCGGATCGGCTCGACGTACTGTTCGGTGTCGATGCCGTCGTCATCTTTGAAAATGAGATGAATACGCGCGCCGCTTTCGACGAACGAGTGACGCGTCATCGTCTCCGCTGCGATGGTCGGTGAATCGATGAGATGGTCGTAGTCGCGCGCGCGATAACGTCCCTCGTCTTCTTTCGTCAGCTGCGTTTCGATGCGCCACTCGGAAGGCGCGGCGATCGTGAGCACATGCTCTTCGCTCCGCAATCCGTCGACGAGCATGAAGAGATTCGAGCCATTGAAGTACGCCTCGCTCTCATCGAGAAAACTCGATCCCGCATCGAGCACGCCGGCGTAGTAGCGATAGCGCACCACGACTTCCTCGCCCGCTCGCGCGTCGACACGCCACGAGGACTTGCCATCCTTCCAGACGTCGCGCTCTTCCGCCGACCACTCGCGCACGTTCGCGGCGTAGTCCTGAATCAGATATCGGCCCGGACGCCAGGCGGGCAGAAGAAGTCGCGGTGTATCGACCGGAGCCGTGAATCGAATCGTGATGTCGAAGAGACGCTCCGCGGGCGCGCCCCACGACAGGAGGTAATGAACCATGCGCTGCGGATCATATCGAGGTGGAGCGGCCGGCTCTCAGCCCGCCGGATCGTTCGTCGCTCGTCGGGCTGAGAGCCCGCCGCTCCACTTGGTATATTTCCGGACCCGCGGTGTCAACAATGAACCCTCATTCATGAAAGAAATGGTGCACGTTTAGACCCCTTCCGCACGTAAGTCATTGATTCTTCGTACGGCATCATCGTTGAAGTGCTGACCGCCCGCTCGCAAGACAGGAGGCGGTAGCAAATGAAACGAACGGTCCTGCTCTCTCTCGGCATCGCTCTGTTGTTCGCAACATCGCTCTTTGCGAAGACCGGCGTGGTCTTCATTCACGGAAAAGGCGGCACCGACCTCGCGTCGCCGAGCGTTGCTCGCGCGTACTGGGGCGAAGACATGATCCGCGCGACGACCAAAGGCTTCACCATCCCCTACCTCATCTGCTCGTACGACGGCACGCAATACATGTGGGTTGCGGGCAATCAGGTCGCGGGACAGATCTACAACTGGATGAACGCGAACGCGATCGACGACATCGTCATCGAGACGCACTCATTCGGCGGCGTGGTGATCCGCTGGATCCTTTCGAATCCGACGTACGACTCGCGCTACCAGCCGATCATCAATCGCATTCGCTGGGTGAATTCGATCGCGCCGCCGAACAAAGGATCGGAAGCCGCAAACCTCGCGGGCACGCTGTCGGGCTCGTGGCTCACCGGCTGGATCGTCGATCTCGTCGGGCAGAACAACGACTCGACGAAGAACTGCACGACGTCGTCGATGTCGTACTACAACACGTACTACCTCAAAGGCACGTCCGGACGTCCCGCGCTCCCGAAGACGATCTACAACATCGCCGGCACGGGTTTGTGGAACGACATGATCCATTCCGAAGACTACGGACTGGCGACGCTCTCGGGCGTTGCGGGGATGCCCGGTGAAGACGACGGCATGGTCTCGCAGTACAGCGCGCAGGCCGTTGGCGTCGTGTGGTTCACGACACTCGCGAATCATCACCACAATCGCCGCAACGACTATCGCAAGATCGGCGACTCGCTCGCCACCGACTTCTGAGAAGGAGACGAACGATGAAGAAGACATTGCTGCTCCTTCTCGCGATTGCACCGATGGCGCTCGCCGCCGACCTCACCGGCCGCTTCGACGCCGGAACGAAATACGAAGAACCGATGGCGCATGCACCCGCGAGTGAATCGCGGATGTACACGAAGCTGCTGGCGCGCGGCGCGAATGCGATCGAGCTTCCCGCAACCGGCGACAGCGGCTTGATCGTCTGGACGATTCCGGCACGCACTTCGAACAAAGACGCAAAGATCCCGACGCGTCTCATCGCGCCGGACGGCGCGGTGCTCGACACGAATGATCGCGGTTCACGCGTGCGCGGCGTACAGCGATTCCTCCTCGAAGCAGCCGATACCGAGGAGATGGGCATCGGACGTGGTGCACATGAAGTTGTGCACGTCGATCGCGCGGCCGCGGCGCCGTATCAACTCGAAGTCGAGATGCCGGATGACGTCGAAGGAGTGCTCGTCGTCGCGGCGGAACCCGACAGCAAACTGGCGATGTCGACGTGGGCCGCACCGCTCTCGCGTCAACCGGGTGAGCCGGTGACGCTGCATGCGGAACTCCGCGATGGCGATGTCGCAATCGAAGGCGCGACCGTGTTCGCGCGCCTCGCATCGCCGAACGGCAAGACGTTCGCGCAGATCACACTCGAACCTCGCGGGAATGGCGTGTACGAAGCGACGCTCGCGGAATTGCCCGAGACCATTGCGGGCAATTGGCAGGTGCGTTTCGAAGCGTCAGGTGCGATCAACGACGTCGCGTTCGCGCGCACCGGTCACGGTGAATTGTTCGCCGAGCGTGGAGCCGCGACGTTGTCCTCCCTGCGCAGCGAGATCGTTGGCGATGTGCTGCGCGTGAGTGTCGACGCGTCGATGCACATCGCGGGCAACTACCGGTTCGATGTATTCGTCGCCGATCGCGATCGCAACGCGATCGCGTGGGGCGAAGGTGCGCGCTTGTTGTCTGTCGGTCCATCGATGCTCACGATGGAGATTCCGATTGGCGACGCTCGCGAGGGTTTGTTTGTCGATGCGCGATTGGTGGGGCTGGATGCACCGGGCGTAGCAGGACGAATCACAAACTAGCGGAACGCCGGCGTCCCGCCGGCTGAGCACGCGGCGCCTCGCCGCCCGCCCGGAGCGAGACGCTCCACTGCTCAGCCGGCGAGGGCGCCGGCGTTCCTATTCTTTCCCTGCGATGTTGTACTTCTGCATCTTCGATTTCAGCGTATTTCTCGCCAAGCCCAACCTTCGTGCGGCCTCCCGAATCCTTCCTCCGGAAGTCTCCAGCGCCCGCAAAATCAACTGCTTGTCGACGGCGCTCATCACCTCGTCATAAACCTCGCTCGTGATCTCCGCCTTACCCACCAGCGGATTCACGATCGACGTCGGCATTCCGGGTGCGCCGCTCGGTGCGGCCGGAATGATCGGCGGTGCGCTTCCCGCATCGAGACTGTAGAACTCACTGCGCGTCATCGTCGGGCCGTTCGACATCACGATCGCGCGATGCAGCGTCGCTTCGAGCTCGCGCACGTTGCCCGGCCAGTCGTAACGCATGAAGAGATCGAGCACGCCGGATTCGAGACGCTTGTTGTCGGTGCCGAGGTCCTTGCAGATCTTGCGGATGAAATGCTCGGCGAGCATCGGAATGTCATCCTTCCGATCGCGCAGCGGCGGCAACATGATCGGGATGATGTTCAGGCGATAGAACAGATCCTCGCGGAACGTCCCCTCCTCGATCGCCTTCTCCAGTTCGAGATTCGTCGCCGCGATGATCTTCACATCCGTCTTGATCGTCTGCGTTCCGCCGACGCGCTCGAACTCCTTCTCCTCCACGACGCGCAGCAACTTCGCCTGCATCGCCAGCGACATCTTCCCGATCTCGTCGAGAAAAATCGTTCCGTTGTTCGCGAGCTCGAATCGTCCGAGCTTGCGTCGATCCGCACCAGTGAACGCGCCCTTCTCATGACCAAACAACTCGGACTCGGCGAGCGTCTCCGGCAGCGCGGCGCAGTTGAACTTGATGAACGGGCCATTTCGGCGCGGACCGATGTTGTGAATGATGCGAGCGACGAGACCCTTTCCCGTTCCCGATTCCCCACGCACGAGGACTGTCGAAAATCCCGCCGACGCTTTGCGAATCGCGAACTGCGTCTTCGACACCGCATCCGATTGACCGACGATCGAATCGAGATGCTTCTCGACCAGCACTTCGCGTCGCAGTCCCTCGTTTTCGAGCGAGAGCCGCGTGCGCGCTTCTTCGAGCTCTTCGTACAGCCGCGCATTCTCGATCGCGATCGCGGCCTGATCGCCGAACGCTTCGAGAAAGCTGAGGTCTTTTTGCGAGAAGAGATGCTTGGCCTGGCGATGATCAATGTAGATCGCGCCGGCGATGCGCTCTTTGATGATCAGCGGCGCGCAGAGAATCGAGACGATGTTGTCCGCGATGACCGATTCGCTTTCGACGAAGCGCTGATCGCTGCGCGCGTCGGCCGACATCACCGACTGCCCGGTCTGAATCACTTCCTTGACGATCGATTGCGGCGACCGCCGTGAACCGCGATCCGATCCGTCTTTGATGTTGCGCACGACGCGCGTGCGCAGCGCACCGGTCAATGGATCGAGCAGGATGATCATGCCGCGTTCCGCGCGCAGCCTGCGAATACAAACGTCGAGCACGCGATTGAGCACTTCTTCGAGATCGAGCGTCGAGTTGATGATCTTGACGATCTCGTACAACCCGACGACACCCGCTTCCGGCGCTTTGCCCGCGGGTTTGATGCGGAACAGAGCGCCGCGCGCGCGCTCGAGATCGTGCGTTGCGTCGAGTCGCTCGAAAATGCGAATCGCGGCGCGAATGGTTTGCGTCGCTTCTTCGGGCTCGTCGCGCAAGAGGCCGATGTCGAACAACAAGCGTCCGAGCTCGTACGGCGTGTCGAGCTCTTCGAACGCCTGACGCACGCTCTCGAACTTTGCATTCGCCGCTTCGCGCTCGCCGCGTGCGCTGAGGATCTTCGCGGTGGCCCAGTCGTTCTTCGCGAGACTGAAGCGATCGCCGAGTTGTCGCGCGTATTTCTCCGCGAGCTGCGCATGTTTCACGGCGCCGTCGAGATCACCCTTCTGCAAGACCTGCACGGCGGCCGCGGTGTAGGCACGCGCGAGTCCGTGCAGCGTGCGATTCGCTTCGAAGATCTGCGTCGCACGCGAGAGATAGCGATCGGCATCTTCGACGTTGCCGCGCTCGTCCTCAATCGATGCGAGCACATACGCCGCTTCGCCGATGAGATCTTCATCACGCGCACGTTCGCCCGCGGCGAGCGCTTTCTGTCCGAGCTCGAGTGCTTTCGCGATGTCGCCGCGTTTCTTCGTCAGGCGCGCGAGCGGAACGTACACGGACAATCGCGACGCGCGCGTTTCATCGAAGCCTTCGAGACTGAGGCAGCGGCGATACTGCTCCATCGCTTCATCGAGACGGCCTAACATTTCGAGCGCGTCGGCGAGGTTCTCGCGCGCGAGCGCTTCGTGTTCGAGCGATCCGATTTTCTCCGCGATGCGCAGCGATTTTTCGAAGAGCTCCGCGGCGGTATGAAAATCACCGCGGCCGTATTCGACGACGCCGACGTTCGAGTACGCGGTGACGAGATCCCATAGATCGCCTTCCGCTTCGCTGCGCTCGAGATTGCGGCGAAACCACTGCAGCGCCGCATCGCAGTCGCCGAGTTTCCACAGCGTATTGCCGAGGTTCATCGACGCGACTTTGTGAAGTTGCTCGGAGCCGAGCTTCTCGCCGATCGCAACAGCCTCTTGAAGAATGTCGCGCGAGCGCTGCCAGTTGCCGCGTGCAAATTCGATGAGGCCGAGAATGTTTTTGACGTAGCCGTAGACGACGGTCGGCTCCATCTTCTCGAGCATCTGTCGCGCGCGATCGGCGGTTTCGCGCGCGGTGTCGAGGTCATCGCGCATGCGATACAGCCACGCCAGTCGATTGAGCATCTCCGCAACATCAACAGTTGCGCCGAGGCGATCGAAGATGACGAGCGCGCTCTGGTAGTACGTCATCGCGGCGTCCTGATCTCCGCGACGCGCGAGGACTTTGCCGATCTTCTTCATGACGCGCGCGATGTCGAGATTTGCCTCGTCATCGGGATGGCGCGCCTGAATGCTCTTCAGCAGGAATTGATACGCGTGCATCGCGCCGCGATAGTCGTCACGGCGGTAGTAGGCATCGGCGAGTTTCTCGCGCACTTCGGCTTTGCGCGCTTCTTCCACGCCGCCGAGGTCCATCAACTCGAGTGCAGCGCGATAAAACTCGGACGCTTCTTCGTGCGCGAGCGAGCGCGTCGCGAGATCGCCCGCTTCGATCGAGTAACGCGTGCCGCGCTCGATGTCGTTCGCACGCGCGAAGTGATACGCGACCTGGCCGATGAGCTGCGTCAATCCTTCATTCGCCGCCGGCTCCAGTACTTCGGCGATCTTCTGATGGATCTCCGTGCGACGCCGCTCGTGCATTCCGTTGTACACGGCGTCGCGAAGATGAATCTGTGGGAACGTGATCGTGCGTCCGTCGTGCGATTCATCGACGAGACCTTTGTTCACGAGCTCGCGCACCGCGTTGTACACGATCTCGACCGGCAGGTCCGCGACGCGCGTCAGCAGCTCCATGTCCATCGTCTCGCCGACCACGGCCGCGATCTCGAGCAGCGTTCGCGGTTGCGCGGAAAGCGTCTCGACCTTCTCGGTGAGAATCGCCGCGGAGCCGCCGGGAATGCGCAGCGAATGCATGCGCGACATGTCGACGGTCCAGCCGCGCGCGCTCCATTGAAGATAGTCGTGTGCGATGAGGTAATCGACGATGCGGCGAATGTGCAGCGGGGAGCCGGTGGATTCCCACAGCATCCAGCGCGCGAATTCTTCGGGGATCGTCGCTTCGCCGAGGAGCGCTTGCAGATGCTCGAGTACGAGCGACTCGTTGAGCGTTTCGACGCGCACGATCGTGAAGTTGCCTTCGCGCGCGCGCTGCTCCCAGAAGCCGAGCGTTGGCGATGCGGATTCGATCGCCGCTTCGCCGCCGGTTTCGAGCGTGAGCGTTCCGATCACGAGCAGCTTGTTCTGCTTCGCTTCGCCGATGAGAAACGAGAACAACTCCGCGGTGCTCGGATCGGCCCACTGCAGATCTTCGATCACGAGAATCAGCGGCGAGCCGGAGTTCTCACTACCGACGCTGAGAAATCCGTAGATGTCCTGCATCGACTGCACGATGCGGTTGTACAAACGAAACTTCTGACCGTGTTGCGGCGGACTCGTCTCCGGTCCTGACGAAGCGATCATCGGCCGCAAAAATCGCCGGATTTCTTCGGAAACATCGGCATTCGGATTCACCGCCGCGACCATCTGTCGAAAGATCTCGAAGAACGGCGCGTAGATCGTTTTGCGATTGACGGGACAACGTCCGCTGAACACGCGCGCGCCATCGAGCTGCGCGCGCAACGTCACGTCGCGCACGATGCGGCTCTTGCCCATACCTTCCGCGCCCGCGAGGATCACGCCGTTCCCGTGACCATCGCGCGCCTCGGCGATGAGCGACATGATCTGCTGCACTTCGACTTTGCGTCCGATGAGCGGCGCGGCGTAAAGCTCGCCACGACCGACGAGCAGTTCCGCGGGCGATGCAGTTTTCCCCGCTGCATCGGCAACTGCTTGCAGCAACGCCGCGGCATTGGCGAAGCGATGTCGCGGATCTTTCTCGAGCAGCTTCATGATGATTCGCTCGAGCGCTTCGGGAACGCGCGGATTGATCGACGATGGCGTGCGGATCTCTTCGTCGAGATGCATGCGCATCACTTCGATCGGCGCACGACCATATCCCGGTAATGCTCCGGTAACCGTCTCGTACAGCGTCATGCCTAACGCGTAGAGATCCGCACGCGAATCGACGCGATCCTGCCGCAACACCTCGGGCGCCATGTAATGCAGCGTGCCGCGAATCTTGCGATCGAACACCAGCCGGCTTTCGATCGCGAGACCGAAATCCATGATCTTCGCGACACCGTCGTCACTCACGAGAATGTTCGACGGCTTCAGATCGAGATGCACGATGCCGTGGTGATGGATGTGATGCAGACCAGCGGCGATCTGCAGAATCACGTCGTACAGCCGGCTCCAGTCCTGCCCGTCGAAAAATTCGGTGATCCGCTTCCCCGCAAAGAACTCCATCGTGAAGTACGGATAGCGGTCGTTCAGGACACCGAAGTCGTAGACCTTGATCACGCTCGCGTGCTCGAGCGATGCGAGCGTCGCGAACTCGGTTTTGAATCGCAGAAGTTGCTGCGGATCGCCGATCGCGTGACAGAGGATCTTGATCGCCTCGTCGCGATTGTCGGGAACGTCGAAGACGCGATAGACACACGTCTCGGGCGTTTCCTTGAGAGTGGCGCGGATCTGATAGCGCGGCGGTAGAACGAGATCGGCCATGTGGGATCGAATATAACCCACCTCGATTTTGCGCGGGTCAGAAACTGGGCAGATCACGGTTTTTACTTCGCTCACCGGGCACGCGCGACCACCTCTTCGCTCTATCCATTACAATCTTCGACACTTGGTGTCGGATAACGTTCCAGTCTTCGGCGGTTTCGAGATCGTCCGCGTCCTTGGAAAAGGCGGGATGGGGACGGTCTATCTCGCGCGAGATCAACGGCTTGGCCGCTACGTCGCGCTGAAAGTCCTGAACGCCACCGACCTTGCGTACGACGATCGTCGCGCGCGATTCCTTCGTGAAGCACGCTCAGCGGGCGCAATCCGCCATCAAAACGTCGCCACGATTTACGACGTCGACGAGACCGCTGATGGCACTCCGTTCATCGTCATGGAGTACTGCGAAGGCGAAACGCTTTCGCAGAGAATTCGCCGCCGTCCTCTCGACTCTGTAGAGTTCCTTTCGATCGCGCGACAAATCGCGGCCGGTCTCTACGCCGCGCACGAGAAGGGAATCATTCATCGCGACATCAAGAGCGCGAACATCATCATCGAGCCGACCGGCCTCGTGAAGATTCTCGACTTCGGTCTCGCGAAAGCGATCCCGCGCTCGATGACCGATCCCGGACTCGAAAAGACGATCGAGTCGACGAGCGGTCACTTCTTCGGCACGTTGCATTTCATCGCGCCGGAACAAGCGCGCGGGCAAACCGCCGACACGCGCAGCGATCTTTTTTCGGTGGGTGTCGTGTTCTACCACATGGCCACCGGCTATCTGCCGTTCAACGCCGACGGTCCATTGCTCGTGCTCGACAAGATTCGTGAGGGCGAGCCCGAGCCGTTCCAGGCGAACGATCCGCACTTCCCTCCTCCGGCGGCGAAGATCATTTCGAAGCTGCTGCAGAAAGATCCGGACGATCGTTATCAATCCGCGCGCGACGTACTCTCGGATCTCGAAGAGATCGATACGCCGACCGTGCGCATGCAGACATCGACGTCGCGCACGACGTTAGGCCGAACCGTTCGTCGGCCGAAATGGATTCGCGCCGCGATCACAGTTGCGACGGCGCTGATCGTCGCGATCTCGATTTTTCTCGTGCAGCGCAACGACGGTCCATCGAGCGGAACGCCGACTGCGACCGCACCACCAACCCCGATTCGTTCGATGGCCGTGCTGCCATTGCGCAACATCGCGAACAGCACGAGCGATGAGTTTCTCTCGGTCGGTCTCGCCGATGCGCTCGTGACGGAGCTGCAGCAGATTCCGTCGCTGCAAGTGCGTCCCACTTCGGCGGTGCTCGAGTTTCAGGGGCAGAAGACCGATACGAAGGAAGCGAGCGAGAAGCTGCGCGTCGACGGGATTCTCGAAGGGCACTTCCTCGCGCGCGGCGATTTCGTGCGCGTGACGCTGCAACTCACCGATGCGCGCACAGGGTTCACGGTGTGGACCGATGCCGTCGATGGACGTCGCGACAATCTTCTGAAGCTCATCGACGAAGTGTCGGCGCGCACGGTCAAAGGTCTGAACGAGAAGATCGGCATTCAGCAGGCGCAGATCACGCGCAGCGAAGCGCGATCGACGAATCCGAAGGCATACGAAGCGTATCTGCGCGCGCGTGCGTTGAACGGGAGTTTCCTCCCCGATCACTACAACGAACAGGTTTCGGCGCTGAAGCGTGCGATTACGCTCGATCCGAATTTCGCAGCCGCGTACGCCGATCTCGCGGCGACGATCTCGCTCGGGCAAGCGCGTTCGCTCGCGCCGCAGGAAGATGTCGAGAAGCAGGAGTGGTACGCGCGTCAGGCGGTGCGACTCGATCCGAATCTGCCCGAGGCACATCTGGCGTTAGGGCGCGTGTTCGTGCGTGATCCGCAACGATTCCGCGAATCGGTTCGCGAAGTGCTCGCGGCGCTGCGACTCGAAGCGACCGACACGCAGGCACTGCATTCGATGACGACGTACTTCGTCTCAACCGGCGACATGCAGAAGGCGCAGTGCATCGGCGATCGTCTCGTGC
>JACZCU010307455.1_pt1 | contig 18547 bp, 19 predicted proteins | sample 8641851 | NCBI WGS metagenome assembly JACZCU01 (sample SAMN15324605, study PRJNA640507) | soil metagenome | isolation source: monocropping sugarcane control | place: China: Luxin town, Laibin City, Guangxi Province | collected 2019-07-25 | depth 10cm m | reverse complement strand
TTCAGCAGCGAGTCGTAGAACTGCTTGCGGTAGAGGATGTCGAGGCCGAGGGTCGGTTCGTCGAGGACGAGGAGCCGCGCGTCAATCGCCATGATCAGCGCGAGGTGGAGCTGCGCCACCATTCCCTTCGAGAGCTCCTGCACGCGGCTATGGCGCTGGATCGACGTCTTCGCCAGAAAGCCCTCCGCTTTCACACGATCGAAGCGCGGATGGACGCCTTCGACGTAATCGAGCGCCTGCGTGACGCGGATCCAGCGCGGGAGGACCGCGACGTCGGCGATGAAGCAGACGTCGTTCATCAGGCGTTCGCGCTCGGTCCAGGGATCGCGGCCGAGGACGCGGAGCTCGCCCTGATACGGCGTGATGCCGAGGATCGCGTTGAGCGCGGTCGTCTTGCCGGCGCCATTCGGACCGATGAGACCGAGGATGCGGCCTTCCTCGATGTTCAGATCGATACCGTCGAGGGCGATCGTGGCGCCGTAGCTCTTCCGAAGGCCGCGCGCTTCTACCGTTGCCATCTCAGCGCTCCTTCCCCTTGTTCATCCCGTTGTTCAGCAGCTCCTCGGCGGAGAGACCGAGGCGCCGGATCGTGGCGCGGACCCGCGGCCACTGCTCGCTCAGGAACTTCTCGCGCTCCGCCGCCATGAGGAGCGCCAGCGCCCCCTCCTTCACGAACATCCCACGCCCGCGCCGCGTCTCGACGAGCTGCTCGTCGACCAGCTCCTGATAGCCCTTCAGGACGGTGAGCGGATTGACCGTGTACTCGGCCGCGACGTTGCGCACGGAGGGGAGCGGGTCGCCCTCCTTGAGAACGCCGTCGAGGATGAGGTCGACGACACGATCGCGGAGCTGGCGATAGATCGGTTGGTTGTCGTTCCATTCGCGGTCCATTCGGTTGCCCAGATGTAGTGTTATAGATAAGTACAACACTCCATCTCGCGCAAGGGTTTTTTCGCGTGGAAACGAAGAAAAACGGCGGTAGAGAGGCGGAAGGCGGCTGGTTCCCTGATATTCTTCCGCGCATCCATCCGAATTTCAGGTGACGAGAGGAGGTTCCGCCCATGGCCACCAATCGCCGTACTTTCATTCGTCAGGTGATCGCGCTCGGTCCGGTTGCGATGACCTTTTGGATCGAGCCGGACCTGCTCTGGGGAGCGGAGTGCAACAAACCGGATCCGCACCAGGACTGCACGCTGCCGAACCCGCCGGAAGCCACCCGTTTCATCCCGAACGAGCCGAAGGTCGGCATCCGTTACTCGGCGGCGGAGATGTCGCAGCCGGCGATGAAGACGCAGCTCGCGAATTTCCGCGCCGCGATCTGCCAGGTGCGCGACCTTCCGCCGACGGACTTGATCAGCTGGACGAAGCTGGTGGCGCAGCACTGCATCCGCTGCGCGCGCTCATACCCGACGAATGTCCACTACAACTGGCAGTTCCCCACGTGGCACCGCGGCCTGCTCTATTTCCTCGAGCGGCAGATGCGGATCATGAGCAAGAACGACAGCCTGCGGCTCATCTACTGGGATTGGGAGAACAAGAACAGCCGCGTGATGCCTGCGATCTACGGCGAGCTGAACCAGCCGCTGTACTGGGCGAACCGTTACCTCGGTCCGCTCTCGTTCCCGTTGCCCGACGAGGACGTCAACGTGCAGCCGCTCCTGGCGCTGCCGACGTTCGAGCAGTTCGGCGGCACCGCGGCGCAACGCCAGCCGGTTCCGGCGCTTTACTCGGGACCGCACGCGAACGTGCACAACGCCTTCGCGAATCCGACCGGCGCGCCACCGCAGGGCGACATGGCGAACCTGCAGTACTCGCCGCGCGATCCGCTCTTCTACGCGCACCACAGCAACATCGACCGCGTCTGGTCGTCATGGTCCGCGATCGCCGGCCACAAGAACCCTGACTTCGGCAACGACAAGGTCTACTTCTACGACGAGAACCGGAAGTGGCGCTACGTGCTCATGAACGATCTTCGCGATGAGCGGAAGCTCGGCTATCAGTATTCATCGCTGATGAAACCGACGGTCACGGCGCCGAAGGTGTTTGCCGTCGCCATGGCGAAGAACCACGTCACGGTGAGCCCCGAGGCGATGACGCGCATGCAGGCGCCGACGCCCGACTTCGTTCACATTCGCGACATTCAGAATCTCGACAAGTTCCCGCCGGACACGCGGCGCTTCGGGATCTTCGACGTGAATCCGCCTGTCGGCACCGACGCCCGCAAGTCGCCCAACTTCCTCGGCATGGTCAGCCGCGTCCTGAGCCAGGGCGAGGGACACAATCACGCTCCGGAAGTGCTGTCAGCCGCCCTCGAGGTGACGGGAAGGATTCCGGCAACGGCAACCAAGGGCCTCGACCTCTTCATCGCGCCGCTGAATGCGGAGAAGAAGACGACCGCCGCTGCAATTCCGCTCGTGGCCGAGGCGATTACTGTGATTAGTTGATCACTCTTCGGGGAACGTTCGCCGCCCTCGTGCTGACCGCTACGGTCTGCGGGGCGGCGAACCGTGCGATGGAAACGACGATCCGGCTGGCAGTCCCGAAAAACACCGCGACACCGGTTCTGATGCTCGAAGAACTCGAGGTCAAGGCCGGCGAGCGGATGACGATCGAAGTTCTCGGACCGCCGGACGCGAAGTCGCACGCGAAACCCCTCCTCGCCGTCTCGGGACTGGTCGGGACGGGCGGTTCGACCGAAAACGCGCCGACCGAGAAGATGGAGCTCGTCATCCCGCTCAACGAAAAAGCGGCACCGCTGATGGCGAATCACGCCGAGGTGACGCTGACGCTGCGGCTCCGGTACGGAAAGCACCGGCTGAAATTTAAACGGGCCTATTTGAAATAGTGTCGTCTGCAATGAACGACGACCAGTCACAGCAGCAGCTCCGCATCACGATCGACGACGCCGTTTCGCAAGGCGAGTACGTCAACTTCGCGAACATCATCCACTCCCCTTCCGAGTTCGTCATCGACCTCGGGCGGATCATGCCGGGCCGCGCGGACGTGAAGGTCTTCAGCCGCGTGGTCATGACGCCGCTCCACGCCAAACAGCTCCTCGAGGCGCTGGCGCAGAACATCGCGATCTTCGAAGGGAAGTTTGGGCAGATCCGCGTCGACGGCAGCGGCTACTCGACCGACGAGCCGTCCAACTAGGCAATGGCCCGCGTCAAGATCGTCGGCGCCGGCCTCGCCGGATGTGAATGCGCGTTCGCGCTCGCGCGCAACGGGCACACGGTCGACCTGTTCGAGATGCGGCCGGCGACGACGACCGCCGCACACCAGACATCCAACCTCGCGGAGCTCGTCTGCTCCAACTCGTTCCGGTCCTCGGCGGTGACGAACGCCGTCGGCCTGCTGAAGCACGAGATGAAGCTGATGGATTCGCTCGTCATCGCGTGCGCGGAGCAGGCGCGCGTGCCGGCGGGCGACGCGTTTGCCGTCGACCGCGAGGCGTTCTCAGCCGCGGTGACGAATGCGATCGCCTCGACGCCGAACATCACGCTCCGTCGCGAAGAGGTGACCTCGCTCGACCGCGGCGATTCCGACTTTCTCGTCATCGCCACCGGCCCGCTGACGTCGCATCCACTCTTCGAGGCGATCAACGACTTCCTCGGGCGCGACGGCCTGTACTTCTACGACGCCATCGCACCGATCCTCGCCGCCGAGTCGCTCGACCTGTCGAAGCTGTACTGGAAGTCGCGATACGACAAGGGCGACGGCCGCGATTACCTCAATTCGGCGATGACGCAGGAGCAGTACGAAACCTTCGTCGGCGCGCTCCTCGGCGCGGAGCTCTACCCGCTGCACGATTTCGAGCAGGCGGCGCACTTCGAAGGCTGCCTCCCGATCGAGGAGATCGCGTCGCGCGGCATCGACACGCTCCGCTACGGCCCGATGAAGCCGGTCGGCCTCGATCATCCGCAAACCGGCGAGCGCCCGTACGCCGTCGTGCAGCTCCGGAAGGAAGACCTCTCGGACGAGTACTTCAACATCGTCGGCTTCCAGACGAAGATGAAGGTGCCGGAGCAGAAGCGCGTCATCCAGATGATCCCGGGCCTCGAAAACGCGCAGTTCGCGCGGTTCGGCTCGATGCACCGGAACACGTTCATCAACGGGCCGAAGCACCTTCGCAACACGTTCCAGACGAAACGCGACGACCGCATCTTCTTCGCCGGCCAGATCACCGGCGTCGAGGGATACGTCGAGTCGGCCGCCGTCGGCCTGCTCGTGGCGCGCTACATCAGCGGCGGGTCGCTCATCCCCTACCACACCGCCCTCGGCGCCCTCGGACGCCACGTCTCCGAGTCGTCGCCGGAGCGCTATCAACCGTCGAATGTGACGTGGGCGCTGATCGAAGACGTGATCGGCCGCGCGAAAAAGATCGTGAAACGGGAGCGCCAGGTCGCCGCCGCCGTGAAGACGATCACAGAATTAGCGCCGCGCGCGGCGTAGCTTCGAAGCGTGCACCTCATCGGCGTCCTCGTCTTCGCGGCGACGGTCGGCGGCTCGCTCCCGGCTCCGCTGCCGCTCTTTCCGCCCGACAACTGGTGGAACACCGACATCAGCAGCGCGCCGGTCGACCCGAAGAGCGCGAGCTACATCGCATTCATCGGCGGCTCGCGCGGGATGCATCCCGATTTCGGCGCCGCGCCGATCTACGGGATTCCCTACGTCGTCGTCGACGGCGCACAGCCAAAGGTGAACGTCACGTTCGTCGAGTCGGACGACGAAAGCGATCACGGCGGATACCCGATTCCCGATGAGGCGAAGACGCAACCGACGTGGATCGAAGGCGGCCTCGCCGGGGACGATCCGAACGCCGACGGCGACCGGCACATGCTGATCGTCGACCGCGACGCGCGCGTGCTGTACGAGCTGTACGCGACGCAGTGGAACACGTCGTTGAATCGGTGGGAGGCGGGCTCCGGCGCGATCTTTCCGCTCGACTCGAACGAGCGCCGCCCCGACGGCTGGACCAGCGCCGACGCCGCAGGGCTCGCGATCCTGCCCGGACTCGTGCGCTACGACGAAGTGTACGGCAGCGATCCGATCCGCCACGCGTTTCGCGTCACCGTCCGCTCCACGAACGGCTATGTCTACCCCGCGTCGCACCGCGCCGGCTCGACGAGCGGCGCGCTTCCGATGGGCGCGCGGCTACGCCTCAAGGCGAGCAAAGACATCTCGGCCTTCCCCGCACCGCTGCAGCGGATCTTCCAGGCGATGAAAACCTACGGCCTCATCGTCGCCGACAACGGAACGGACATGTACGTCAGCGGCACGTCCGACACGCGCTGGGACAACGACATCCTGAATCCCGCGTTCGGCACCATCAAAGCAAGCGACTTCGAAGTCGTGCAGCTCGGGTGGCAGCCGCCGCCGCGGGCGGGCCGCCACCGAAGCGTGCGGCATTAGTTACACGCCAAAGCGCAATCCGACGATCGCGCGGCGCCGCGGCGAGGGATATCCGGCCACCGTGTCGTAGCGCTTGTCAGTCGCGTTCTCGAGCTTCACGAACGGCGTCACACGATCGAGGTGCATCTGGGCGTTGATGTCGATGGTCGTGTAGGCGCGGTCGGTGATGGCGTTGAACGGAAGCACCGGCAGCACGTCGGCGCGCGCGCCGGTGCGGGCGATCTCGACGTTCGTGTCCACGTTCCCGGCGCGGTAGCCGACGAAGATCGAGCCGCTGTTGCGTGGACGGCGGGGGAGCGGCTTGTCGAGCCAGGTGTACGAGAGCGAGCCGTACATCGCGCCGAGGTTCTGCGATGCGCCGAGCTCGACGCCCTGCGCCGTCGCGCGGCCGATGTTCGCGAACGCGAAGGTCGTGTTGTCGAACGTGATCAGGTCGCGGTAGGTGCTCCGGAACGCGGTCGCCGAGATCTGCGAGCCCGTCGTGAAGGTGTAGTCGTAGCCGACTTCGGCGCTGCGGCTCCGCTCCGGATTCAGGTCGCGATTGCCGCTGAACGGGAAGTACAGCTCGCCGATCGACGGCGCGCGGAACGCCGCGCCGAAAGCCGCGCGGAACTTGTTCGCGCCGTCGATCAGCGCCGCGGCGACGCGCGGCGACACCTGGCTGCCGAACGTGTCGAAATCGTCGTAACGCGCGCCGGCACTCACCTCGAGGCGGTCGCCGCCGATCGCGTGCGAGAAACGATCTTCGGCGAAGAGCGACTTCTCCGTCCGCCGGTTGTGATCGAGATTCGGGCCGAAATTGTTCACGTCAGTCACCTCGGCGCGCGCCCACTCCGCGCCCGCGACGAACGTCCCGAACGCGCCCGCCGCCGTGTGCGTCGCGAGACGCGCGCGATGCGTCGTCGACGTCGTCTGCGATGACACCGTACCGAATGGATCTTCCGGGTCGGAGAAGCGGTCGTTGTTGCGGCTCTCCGACACCGTGAGGTCGTATCCGAACGCGCCCAGCGTCTGCGACACAGGCAGCGCGAACTGCCGCTCCGTTCCGCTCTGACGCCGCTGCAGGCTCGGCACGAGCGCCGTCAGATCGGCGTTGAGGTTCGTCGGGATGCCGAGGTCGTACGTCGTGTAGCGGCCGGCGAAGCCGAGGGAGAAGTTCGGACGCGCCGTCCAGCGCCAGAGCGCGTTCGCGCTCGTCTGCGCGAAATCGTCATTTGCGGAGAAGCCGTCGTCCTCGCGCCGCTCGAGCGAGCCGCTCACGAGCTGCGACGCGCTGACGAGCGAGCCTTCGACGTTGCCGTTGCGGAGACCGTGTCCGCCGGCCTCGACGACACCGCTCGCGCCGCTCTTCTTCGGGTTCGTGATCACGTTGACCACACCCGCCACCGCCTCGGAACCATAGAGAGACGAGTACGGTCCGCGAACGACCTCCACCTGCTCGACGCCGGCGGTGGAGAAGCGCCCCCAGTCATAGCCGGAGAAGTACGGGTTGTTGATCTCGATGCCGTTCCACATCACGAGCGTGTGCGTCGACGCCGCGCCGCGCGTGAAGAGCGACGTCGCGTGGCCGGAGCTGCCGGTGCGGCTGACGGTGAGGCCGGGGACGTCGCGCAGGACGTCGGCCACGTCGCGCGCCTCGTGCTGGTCGATGTCGCTCTTCGTCACGACCGTGACGGCCGCGGGAGTCGACTCGACGCTCTCCGGCAATGCGGAGGCGGTGACGACGATTTGATCAGTGACTTGGGTATTTGCGAGAAAAAGGAGAACCAGAAGCAGATTCACGGCGACTTCCCTCCGAAGCTGTGAATTGAAGTCACCGATGCAGCCGGTCTCCTGGCTTCCGTGTCCTCCTCGCCGCGCGCCCTTCCCGCTACAGCAGTGGGCATACGATGCGCGACTCGTCGACGGTTACAGTGGCGGGGGCCGCGCCGGCATCTCACCGGCTTCCCGTTCACTGCAGCGGTGTCAGTTGTTAAAGAGCGGGGCGCGCATTGTAGCGCGCCCGATCACGGCCGTTGTGAAAACTTCTTGTACAGCAACGTCTGATTCGACTCCATCGGGATGTCTTCGCCGTCGATGAAGACGCGCTTGACGTTCGTCGTGATCTCCAGCGGGTCGCCGTCGGAGATGAAGAGATCGGCGCGCTTGCCGACTTCGAGCGAACCGATGCGGTCGGCGACGCCGAAGATCTGCGCCGGGTAGATCGTGATCGCCTTCAGCGCGACGTCCTTCGGCAGACCGAAGGCGGCGCACATCGCCGCGTGGTACGGCAGGTTCCGCGCGTTGTGCGCGTCGTCCGACTGGATCGCGAAGCGGATGCCCGCCTCGTTCAGCTTCTCCGCGTTCGTGAAGATGAGATCGTACGGATCGTCTTCGCGCGGCGGGAGCGAGAGGATCGGCCCGAGGATGACGGCGATGTCGCGCTTCTTGAGCTCGGGGATCACGGTCGCAACGTCGTCGGCATCGGAGAGGATGATCTTGAGCTTCTCCTCGTCGGCGAACTTGATGGCGGCGCGGATGTCGCGCTCCAGGTTCGCGTGGATGATCACCGGCACGCGTCCTTCGACCACCGGCACCATCGACTCGAGCATCACGTCGCGGTCGTAGCGTTTGACGTTCACGTCCTTCATGCGCGCGGCGTCCGCCTTCGCGTAGGCGCGCGCATCGCGGAAGAGCTCGCGCAGCTTGTCGAGCTGCTCGGTGTAGCTCTTCTTCGCCTCCTTCTCCGCCTCTTCGTCCTGCGGCTGCTCGTCGAACGACGCGGTGCGCAGGCGCGGGAAGTTGATGTGGAGCGCGAGCGGCGACTGGATCACCATCTCCTGCGGCGTCCAGCCGGAAAGCTGAATGAGCGCGCTCTGGCCGGAGACGATGCCGCCATCCGGCTTCGTCACGACCGACGTGATGCCGTTGATGCGCGTCACCGGAATGAGATTGCTGTTCGGGTTGACCGCAATCGCCGCGAACGCGTTCGGGTTCAGATCGCCGAGCTCCGTGACGTCGTTCGTGCCGGGAACCGAGTCGATCTCGGTGAGGCCGACGTGCGTACCCGAGTCGATCATGCCGGGGTAGACGCGGAGGCCCGTGCCATCGATCACCATCGCGCCGTCCGGAACAGCGACGCCGGCGCCGATCGCGGTGATCTTGCCGGCGCTGAAGACGATCGTGCAGTTGTTGCAAACCGGCGCGGTGACCGGAACGACCATCGCGTTCCTGATCGCGACCGTCGGCTTCTTGCCGTTGTTGTTGAGGATGACCGACTGCGCGGAGAGCTGCAGCGCGGCAAGTGCGAGCACAAAGACGAGTGCGATGCGCTTAACCATTTGCCGGCTCCTTCTTCCCCTTCTTGTTCTTCGCTTCCTCGTCTGCTTCCTTCTTCAAGCGGTCGCGCTTCTCTTTCGCGAGCTCGGCGCGCATGGCGAGGTCTTTCGCACGGTCGAAGTAGACGTCGCCTTCGATGAACGTCGTCTCCACGCGCGAGTAGGTCGAGAACGGGTGGCCGGTCCAGATCACGAGGTCGGCGTCTTTGCCGACGTCGATCGAGCCGAGGCGTTGGTCGAGGCGCAGCAGCTTCGCGCCGTTGAGCGGGCAGAGCTTGGGCGCCTCTTCTTCCGAGAGACCGCCGTACTTCATCGACTTCGCGGCGTCGAGATTGAGACGACGCGCCAGTTCGTCCGAGTCGGAGTTGACCACGGTGACCACGCCGGCGCGATCCATCAGCGCCACGTTGTACGGAATGGCGTCCAGCGCCTCGGCCTTGAAGCCCCACCAGTCGATGAACGTTCCGCCGCCGACGCCGTGCGCCGCGATCTCCTTCGCGACCTTGTAGCCCTCGAGCACGTGATGGAGCTCGCGGACCTTGAACCCGAGCTCGTCGGAGAGGTTGAGCAGCATCAGGATCTCGTCGGCGCGGTAGCAGTGCGAGTGGACGTCGACCTTGCCGCGGAGGATGTCCGCCATCACGTCGAGCATCAGGTCGCGGCGGGGCGGGATCGGGTTCTCGCCGCGTTTCTTCTTAGCGTCGTACTCGTCCCACGCCGCCATGTAGTCCTTCGCCTTCAGGAACGAATCGCGAATGACTTCCTCGACGCCCATGCGCGTCGCCGGGTACTGCAGCGGGATGCCGGGAGGCGGACGGAAGTTCGAGCTCTTCGGGTTTTCGCCGAGGGCGAACTTGATCGTGCGCGGCGCATCGGGGATGAGCCACTCCGACAGCGGGCGGCCGTACTTCCACTTCACGATCTGGCTCTGGCCGCCGATCGAGTTCGCGGAGCCGTGAAGGACGAGCGCAGTGGTCGTGCCGCCCGCGAGCTCGCGGTAGACGTTCACGTCCTCGTTCGTCAGCACGTCGCCGATGCGCACCGCGCCGCTGTTCGGCAGCGAGATCTCGTTGACGCTTCCTTCGACCGAGGTGTGGGAGTGCGTGTCGATGATCCCCGGCATCACGTACTTGCCGGAGGCGTTGATGACGTTCGCGCCGGCGGGGATGGCGATCTCCGAGTCGGGACCGACCGCCGCGATCTTTCCGCCGCGCATGACGACGGTGCCGTGCTCGATCTTGCCGTGCGTGACCGTGAGGATCGTGGCGTCGCGGATGACGGTGACGTTGTCCGCGAATGCGGCGGTGGCGAACAGCGAAATGGCGAGTGCGAGTCTTCTCATCGTCCCTTTCATCGGGCCTTGCTCCCGCTGAACTGCAACGTGCCGAGGTTCGTCGTGACCGAGCCGCTCATCGAAGTGCCGTCGACTGTGCCGTGGAAGACCCAGTCGCCCGACTCGGTCTCGCTCTGGCCCTTCACCGCGATCGTGAACTCGACCGTCGTTCCGTCGAAGCTGCCGTTGTGGATGTCGCCCGAGCCTTTGTCGCCCGAGAACGTGCCGGTGAGCGAGCCGTTCTCGTTGTGCAGCGTGACGGCGATCGCCGTGTCGCCCTGCGAGGTGCGAACGGTGAGCCGCCAGGTACCGTCGATTGCCGACGGCGCGCTCTCGGCCGCCTTCTTCTCCGGCGACGGCAGCCGCACCTCGCGGCCGTCGACGAATTCGTGCGTGATCTTCGCGTCTTTGTCGAAAATCGGCTTGTCGCTGACGACGACGTCGGCGATCTTGCCGTGGTCGAGCGATCCGAGCTGCCGGTCGACGCCGAAGATGCGCGCCGGCCAGAGTGTGGTCGCCTTGAGGGCGTCGTCGGCAGAGAGGCCGTTGTCGATCGCCTTGCGGATGCCGGGGATGAAGTCGCCCGTCTTCCCTGCGCCCGAGACGAGCGCGAAGGTGACGCCACTCTTGACGAACGCGGAGGGGGTGGTCGGCGCGAGCTGCCGGTCGCGGATGACGCGGAGCGGCTGCTCCTCGCGGTCTTCCTTCGACGCCGGCGCCACCGGCCACTTCACCGAAACGAGCACCGGAGCGTTCCACCTTTTCAGCTCATTCGCGAAGCGGTATCCCTGCCGGCCGCCGGAGAGGATGTAGCGGATTCCGAACTCGTTCGCGATCTTCTGCGCCCGGCGCATCATCAGTTCGGTGTCGGCGACGAAGACGATCGGGAGGTTCTTCGCGATCACCGGCTGCATCGCCTCGAGCGACTCGCTCGTCTCCGGACGCTGGCCGACGGTCGGGTTCTTGTCGTAGATCGCGCGCGCGTTGCCGTACCACTGCGCGTCGAGCATGGTCTGGCGGATGTAGGCGATGACGCCCATGAGCGAGTCCGGGAAGGTCCACGCCGGCCTCGGGTTGAACGAGATCTGCATTCCCGCCGGCGACTTGATGACCCGCTCCTCGGGCGTTCCATTGCCGAGGTTCAGGACGACGGATTGGCCGTTGAAGATGCCGAACGCGGGGGCGGTGACGATCGTCGTCACGCCGATGCCGCGGCGCGCGTCGATGTCGTCCTCGCTCAGGCTCACGTTGCGCATCGCGACGTAGGCCGGCGACGTCTCCGGCAGTTGCTCCTGCTGTTGACCGCCGCGCCCGCCGCCACCTCCGCGACGGCCGCGCGTCTGCGGCCGCGCCTGCGGGAAGCCGAGCGACGTCTGCGCGTCGATGAGGCCGGGATAGACGTGCGCGCCCTTGGCGTCGATGACCGCCGCGTCGGGCGGGATCGGCACGTTGGCGCCGACCGCTTCGATCAGGCCGCCGCGGATGAGCACCGTGCCGTTCGCGATGTCCGGCCCGCTCGCCGGATGGATCGTGGCGCCGGTGATGGCGTAGACGCCGGGCGCCTGGGCGTGCGCCGCCAGCGGCAGCAACAGGAGAAGGAAGGGCAATACAGAAGTCCACCTCGACCGCATCTGCACCTCCGAAGCCGCGCATCATATGCGGCCAAAGCACGGCTGAGGTTGCAGCGATGAAAATTTTCTGGAGTTGCAGTACCCTCATCCCCTCCCATGGTCCTCTTCAACTACGCGACCAAAGAGATCACGGCGAAGATCGTCTACTACGGGCCGGGTCTCTGCGGAAAGACGACGAATCTGCAGTTCATCTACGATTCGCTCCCCTCCAACAGCAAGAGCAAGATGCTCTCGCTCGCGACGAAGACGGACCGCACGCTGTTCTTCGACTTCCTCCCCCTCGATCTCGGCAAGATCCGCGGCATGCGGACGAAGCTGCAGCTCTACACCGTGCCGGGGCAGGTCTACTACAACTCCACGCGGCAGCTCGTGCTGAAGGGCGCCGACGGCATCGTGTTCGTCGCCGACTCGCAGGACTTCGCGCTCGACGCCAACCTCGAGTCACTCCAGAACCTGGAGGACAACCTCAAGCGCCAGGGCGTCCGGATCCGCGAGATCCCGATCGTGATGCAGTACAACAAGCGCGATCTCCCGAACGTGCTGCCGGTCGCCGAGATGGACGCGGAGATCAACAAGACGCTCCACGGCCCGTCATTCGAGTCGGTGGCGACGACCGGAATCGGCGTCGAGGAGACGCTGAAGGGGATCACGCAGCTCGTCCTCGCGCACCTGATCAAGAAGTACAACCTCGAAGGCTCCGAGCCGATCGACCGCGAGATCCAGATTCTCAACGCGCCGGCCGAAAAGGCGCCGGGCGCCGACTCGCTGTGGGAGGACGTCGACGAAGAGCCGGCGCCGAAGCCTGCCGCGAAACCGGCGCCGAAAGCCGCTCCTGCCAAACCCGCGGCCGGAATCGTCATCGACGACGATGCGGATGAAAGCATTCCGCTCGTCGCGACGGAGCTGGTCGGATCGAAGCCTTCTCCGCCGCCAGCGGCCGCACCTCCGCCATTCGAAGAGAACCCATTCGAAGACGTCACCGACTACTACGCGACGTCAGGTCCGCCGCCCGGCCTCCCCGATCTCATGACCGAGGTGCCGATGGCGTCGATCGAGATCCCGCTGCCGGCCGGCATCCTCGACTCGCTCCCGCAGCTCGAAGCGCAGATGGCGACCGTGACCGCGCCGCCCGCCGAGCGCCGCGCTACGGACGGCCTCGTGAAGGAAGTCAGCATCCCGCTGAATCTCTCGCTCGACGAGATTCGCAATCACCGCCGTCTCCGGCTGAAGATCACGATCGACGTGAATCTTTTGACGTGAGCGCCTGTTCCCCCAAATCCCGGAGGAGTGGTCGAGTGGTTTAAGGCAGCGGTCTTGAAAACCGCCGTACGGGTAACCGTACCGTGGGTTCGAATCCCACCTCCTCCGCCAAAACGCAATCCCGCCTTCTATCCGGATGGTCCGTGCTCCAGCGACTCGGCAGTGGCGTGGCTGGAGGAAGCAGCCGAGCAGTTCCAGCCCACCCTCATCATCATCGACACTCTGTCCCGTTTTGTCCGAATCGCGGATGAGAACCGCTACTCCGAGGCGACTCGCGCGATGGACCCGGTGCTGCGGCTCGCACGCACCTTCAACATCGCCGTGCTCTTTCTTCACCACGCACGCAAGAGCGGCGGCGAGAACGGCGACGGGATGCTTGGCTCGACCGGCTATTTCGGGTCCGTCGATGTCGGCATCGACCTCATGCGCGATCAACGCGGAAAACGGTTCATCACCAGCGAGGGTCGCTTCGGGACTCCGTTCGACAAGCACGAGGTTGTGATGGACTCCGACACGGGCCTGTGCGCCATCGGGCGGACCTCGGGAGAAACAAGCGTTGAGGTGATGATGGAACGCATCGTCAACACCTTGGCGAAGCACGGCCGTCTCGTGCGCAGCGAGCTTGAGCAACTCGTCGGCGGCAACAAGACGACGTTCACCTCGGCGTCGCACCGGCTGGTTCCGTCACGGGTCCGGCAACTGGGCACCGGAAAGAAGGGAGATCCGTACTGTTTCGAACTCACGGAAGCTTCCTCGTTCCCCGTATCCATATAGGGACAGGAACAATCGCGAATCCGTTGCCCTGATCTGGGATCGGGCAATGCGTTCGGACCGTATCTGCGGTGAAATAGCGGCTGAAAGGTCGGCTCCGATTTCTCTCCTGTTTCCTTTTCCTACTAGGAGGTAAGGATGCAAGGGAGCATCGACAACCGTTTGAAGATCAAGGGCTGCACGCCGTAGCGGGAAGTGGTGGCCGCTTGATCCTGGCGCCGCCCGCCGGCGATGCGCTGCGGCAGTCATACGTACCACCGAGCGCATTCGATGGATGCGCCGGAGGTCGAATCTAAACCGGAACGCCCACGATATCAGGCGCTTACCGGATGTCGTCGGATGATATACCCCCAGTCGTACCCCACCGGAGCGCGCGCCCGCAACTCTGCCGCCTCATGGGGTGGGTACCACTTTCGGCGCGCGCGACAAGAGCAGGGTACCCTCGAAAATTTTTCTGATGTTTCGGAAGGGATCGTCCTACAGCGTCCCAGCGTGCCCGAATCCCACGGAGCATGAGGCGCGGAAGGGTTGGGCCAGTGAAAAAGCCGCGAGTCGCTCCGCTGCGAAGAGTCGGGCTGAGCGATGGTGCCTGCCTTGGGAAGCGCTACCGCAAGACAACGTGATTCTTGGGGCAGGGTTTCATATCGAGACCGACGACCACTTCTGAGCATGGAACACGCTGAACCCTTCCCTTCACTTCCTCCCAATCCCGAGCGTCGATCAGCCCCTCGTTGAAATGATCCTCGAACGAATGCACTCGCCCCGCGCCGTCTTGGTAAGAGTGCAATGCAAGTGGCCAGAGGCATGCGACCAGAGCAGGACCGATGAATATCCCTGCGAGGCGACCGTTGTGTAAAACAGGAGCTCCGCTGAAGCCGCCGGGAAGCTCGCGATGTAGCTCGTACACAGGGAAATCGCCGAACCCGTGGGCGAAGAAGCGGTGATGTCGCTCGACCCGTGCGTTCCACCACCACACATCTGCACCGACGCTGTGATTCTCCTGCTCCACTTCGATTCGCTGCTCCGGCAGTCCGTACACGGTGACCAAGGTTCCGACGCGGGGTGGAAGCAACTGCCATTCGAAGAAACGCTGCGCCGACTCAGTGGAACGTGCCGCTTCGGTACGTGGCTCAACCAATATGGAGGCAACATCTGTGTCGGCCGAGCCAAACGTCGAAACCACTCTCCATAAGATCTGATCTTCACCTTCAGGTGCGGGATTCCAAGGGGACGCCTGGTAAACCATCGATGCGAATTGCGAAGACACGACCTTGACCTCGTACTGAGGATCGAGTGGCGTTTTGCGCCGATTCATCGCGTCGAATTGCGGGTCGAATTTCTCGAAACTTTTTGCAACGTGACGGGCGGAGAGACCCAACCGAGGCGCGACGAAAATCCCGCTGCCTGCCTCCTTGATCGTGCGCTTCTCGTTCGTATCGGGCCAGCCGAAGAACCCGAAGAGCAGTGGATCTATGCGGTTGCTTTCGACGATTTGCCGCGCCGTGATTCGGTACACCGCACAGCGGAAACCCCAGGGAGAAAGAGACGATTCCTCGTCAGCCCGATGGATCTCACGCTAAGCCGTGTGGCCGATCCGGCGGGCGAATTCGGAGCGCCGCGGTGGTCGCCCGCCGGATCGTCCAGGAGAACCGAGTCGCAAACTGCAACCGCCACCCCGTCAAGCCTGGGAGAGAACTCGACTACCGGACCGAGTTGCTCCACGCCAGCTTCAGCGTGAGGCTAGCCGCCAGGGTCTTGGGAAAACTCGTTAGGACGTGCGACACCTTCCGCTCGAAGATCGCGGAGTAGACGGGCGAACGCGTCTGCAAAAACCGTTGGCGAATGCCAGTTTCGAAAGTCGCCGATGTGACGGCCGTTTCGTAGCGTGACAGCCCATCCGGACTCAGCCGTCATAACAGCGTTATCAACCCGGATTGGAAACAGCACGGATCGGGCTTGTTGGCGCTCAATCTCGAAGGCGCGCTCGACTTCATCATCAACCCAGTGGCTCGCGATGGATTCATGCGAAATGAGAAGGAGTAGACGATCGTGAAGGCGGATGGCGTCATGTATCGCGGGGCGGAAACGGTCGCCGATCTTTAGATGTTCTGGCGCGTACCAGCACCGGACACCGTGGCTCTGCAAGTTATCAAATAACAACCGAGCCAATGCCTCGTCGGCACTCGAATAACTGATGAAACAAGAATAGAACTGTAGTGGTCTTTCAGCTCGCAGCTCATGAACACGATAGAGAATATCCGTGATCTCGGCTGAAGTAAGGCTGGTCTCCGAGAGTTTTGAGACCTCAATTTGCCAGTCGAAGAGGCCACAACCCCGTAAGAACTGTAGCGGGAGCTTGGGGGAGCGTGCGAGAGTCGCAAAATCAACATGGCTCGGTCCGTGATAACGAGCTTTGTCGAGGCCGACAACTCGCGGCATATTCGTGGCCAAGAATTGAGTGTTGACCAAGTGCGCCTTGGTAAGGTCAGCTGCGTAGAGATCTGCACGCGTAAAATCAACGGACGCTAAGTTGGCGTGAGACAAGTCAGCGTACCGCAGGTTCGCCGTCTCAAACTCCGCGCCGGCTGCGTTCACGCGCCTCAGTGTTGTACGGACCAATGTTGCGCGCGACAAATATGCACCGCGCAGCGACGCGCCGTCGAGATCCGCACCGGTCAAGTTCGCATGGTTTAGTTCTGCTCGGGTAAGATCCGCGTCGCGAAGATCGCAATTTGAAAAGTCAGCCTCGTTCAGCTTACGACGCCTGAGTTGAAGCCCGCTAAGGTCCACGTGGGTTACACCACTTTCGCGTCGCCACGCATTCCAAGCTGCACTTCCCGCCTCGAGAATATCGGCTGGTATTGTCACCATCCGGAGATTGTATCTAGCGGCCGCTTGCCGGAACCTTAGACAGCGTCAACAGGCGTGCAGCGGGCCTAACGAATGACGGCGCCGACTCCTCAAAGGTGATTAGGCAGCGATGCGAGAGTGTCGCTTCCGCCCGTTCGTCTTCCGCGTTCTTCTGTTCACGTTCGCTCTTTCCGAGGCGCTATGAGCTTCATCGCGTGCTCTTCGTAGTCGAGGACGAGTTCCAGCAAGTCCCACCACTGATGAGATCCAAAGCGGTCGACGTGTTGCAGGATGTCTCCGGCGCAGATGTCGTCCGGATAGGTGGTTGCGATCCGGCGGACCTCCCGCGCAAAGTCCAGAAGGTCGTTCGCCGCTTGCGAATACTTCGGGTAACGTCCCGTCGTCATCGTCGCCGCTTCGGTTCGATATCGAACATCTCGCGCACTTCGACCTTTCGACCGAGGATGCGGCGCGCTGCCGTAGCGAGGATGATCATCATGTGCAGGGTTGGTTGCGAAGTCCCACGCCGGAGTCGCATCAGGTGCTGGCGGCTGATTCCAGCGTCGCGCGCGAGATGAGCCGCTCGGATGCCCTTCCCCTTCAGAAATGACTCCAGCCGCGTCACTCTCGATTCCCTGTCCATGGTCGGGTGGAGTTTATTCCGGTCCATGGTTAGGGTTCAAGATGATGCCGCGACGAGGGACCCGAAGTATCGAAGGGCAGCGTTTCGGCGATCTGCTGCGCCGGTTGCGGAAGGACCGCGGCTTGAGTCAGGAAGCGTTGGCGGAAGCGGCAGGGGTGACGGCGGACTATCTCGGCTTCATCGAGCGCGGCGAGAACGTCCCGACGCTGACGGTCATTCTGAAGCTCGCGCGAGCGCTGGGCGTCGATGCCGCGGATCTGTTGAGTGAGTTCACGCTTCCGACGTTGAAGCGCATGAAGCTGTGACGGAGTACGGTCCACCCCGGCGATCGAAGGGCGACCGATCGGAAGCAGCGGTTTTGTTGCGTGGGGGTACGTTCAGGGGTAGTCCTGACGCCACCAAAACGTAACCTTCAGCAGAACTTACGCTTACGCCCAGCGTTGGACTTCCACCTCCTCCGCCAAACGCTACTCAATGCCTTTATACGAGGCCAGCGTCGAGCCGTCGGACGCCGGCAGCCTGATGTCAGCACGATGGTTCAAGAATCGTCTCGGATGGCTCGACATGCTGCCGAATGCGTTGGCTTAGTCCGGTGACTTAGCTAATATCATTGGCGTGATCGAAGTCAACATTCACGAGGCGAAAACGCAGCTTTCGCGACTCATCGCGCGAGTCGAGCAGGGCGAAGAGGTCGTGATCGCGCGGGCCGGCGAACCGGTCGCGAAGTTAGTGCGCGCCGGACGCGCCAAGCGAAGCCGCAAACTCGGCTCGTACGCCGGGAAGATATGGATCGCCGACGACTTCGATGCGCCGCTCGATCCGGAAACGTTCGACACTGAGCGTTGAGAATCCTCGTCGATACGCACTGCTGGCTGTGGGCGCTCGCACGGCCCGAGGCATTGAATGCCGAGGCAGTGGCGCTCCTCAGCGACGGCGAAACAGAACTTGTCCTCTCCGCGGCCTCCGTTTGGGAGATCGCGATCAAGTTGGCGCTCGGCAAACTGCGGCTTTCGACAGCTGGCGATTCCGTGTTCGAGATGATCGAACACCAGAAAGCCGTACAACTTCCGATTCTAAACACCCACGCCCGGCACGTGGCCGATCTACCGCCGCATCATCGCGACCTGTTCGACCGGCTACTGATCGCGCAAGCGCAGATCGAGAAGATTCCGATCATGACAGCGGACGATGAGTTTCTCCGTTATGAGGTCGAAGTCATCTGGGCGGCGCGCCGGAAGCCTCGGAAAAAGCGACATAGAATCTGAGATGGCGTCTGATCACGGCGGGCGAGCTGCGGATCGCGACGATCGGCGTCTGATCACGGCCGGCG
>JACZCU010228884.1_pt1 | contig 18596 bp, 14 predicted proteins | sample 8641851 | NCBI WGS metagenome assembly JACZCU01 (sample SAMN15324605, study PRJNA640507) | soil metagenome | isolation source: monocropping sugarcane control | place: China: Luxin town, Laibin City, Guangxi Province | collected 2019-07-25 | depth 10cm m | reverse complement strand
TCTACCGGAGCCACGACAGCCAGGTCAAATTCTTTAGCGAGGCCAAAGTCCTCGCGCCCGCAGCCGGGCGCGATATGGACAATGCCCGTACCTTCGCTGGCACTTACTTCTTTCCACGGCACAACTGTATGGATGACGCCCTGTTCCGCGGGAAGTTCGTCAAAGGGACCGCGATAGCTCCAGCCAACCATATCACTGCCTTTAAGCGTCTCTACAACACGGTAGTCGCCTTTGTCGCGTCCCTTAAGCGCTTTTAAGACCGGGAGCAGATCTTCGGCCAGGTAGTAGTATTCGCCATCCTGTTCAACCTTCACGTAGGACAGGTCAGGATGCACGGCAGCGGCAATGTTAGCTGCCAGAGTCCAGGGCGTAGTTGTCCACACCAGCAGGTATTCACCAGGCCGGCCTACGAGCGGGAGGCGAACATATAGGCTGAGGTGACTGGTCTCTTTGTAGCCCTCCGACTCCATCTCCATGTTGGAGATGCCGGTAGCGCAGCGTGGACACCAGGGCATGACATCGTGTCCCTTATAGATCAGGCCTCTTTCCTGGCACTTTTTAAGGAATGACCAGATGGTATAGTTGTTTTCATCGGATAACGTATAGTAATCGTTGCCCCAATCCATCCAGTAGCCCAGGCGCATGGATTGCTCAGTCTGGCGCTTGGCAAACTTGAAGACCCTTTCCTTACAGCGTTGGACAAATTCTGCGATGCCGTATGCTTCGATATCGAGTTTACTTTTTAGGCCAAGCTCTTTCTCGACTTCGACCTCGACCCAGAGTCCCTGGGCGTCAAAGCCATTCTGGTAACGCTGCTTGTAACCCTGCATCGTCTTAAAACGCTGGTAGAGATCCTTATATGTCCGTCCCCAGGCATGGTGTACACCCATAGGATTGTTCGCTGTAATGGGGCCATCCAGGAATGAATATTGCTTATCGCTGTGCTCATTGCGATGCAGGTACATTTTGAGCACACCCTGCTCATCCCACCATTGCTGGATGGTTCGCTCCAGGGCGGGATAATCAACTCGATCAGCCGCTGTAACTGATCTGAATACGCTGGATTTCACTGACACGACTTCTGCCTCCTCTGGATTGTAGCGCTTGCGCTTGGCATTGCAAATCTGTTTTAATCAATTAACATAATTTCTAGGCGCTTATTAATCTTGCCTTTGTTTTCTGTCTTGGTAATTTTTATGCCGCCTACCTCTTTAGTATGGGCTACATGCGTTCCCCCATCGGCCTGTAGATCAAGGCCGACAATTTCTACAATGCGTACCTCTTCAATTTCTGGCGGCAGCAAATTGATCTTGGTGCGTATCAAGTCAGGTATCTCAAACGCCTTCTCACGCGGTAGTTTATACACGCGAATGGGATAGTCTGCTTGTACTGCCTGGTTAATTTTTTCTTCTATTTCGGCTATGCGCTCCTTGCTCAGATTTTCCATGGCAAAATCCATGCGTGCGCGATCTGGATACATTTGACCACCTGTCACCTGCACGCCATATTCCTTCCAGATTGTGCCGCACAGAATGTGCAAGGCTGTATGGGTGCGCATCATTTTGTATCGGAAGTCCCAGTCAATTGTGCCTACGACCTCTGTGCCCACCGCAGGAGGTGTGCAACTGAGCGTGTGCCAAACAACATCATCACGCTTATTCATAGCGAGAACAGTAGCCTGTATTTGATAGTCGTTCCAGGATATGGTGCCGCGATCAGCCATCTGGCCGCCCCCCCCGGGAAAGAAGACGGTAGCGTCAAGTGCTATCTCATCGCCTTCAACAGCGACAACCTTGGCGCTACATTCATAAGTGAAACTATTTTCATGGTAGAGCAATTTTGTTTTCATAGGTATCTGCTCCTGGCTTCAAAAAAAATCCCCTCGCCGCGCTAGGGACGAGAGGTATTCCCGTGGTACCACCCTGATTAGCCATACAGCTTAAAGGTAAATAGCGACATGGCTCTCTTGTTTGCACTATAACTCTCATCAATGAGAATTACAGTCCTTTATGATAACGGAAAGGTACCGGCTAGGTCTACTTAATACGCTTCGGCTAGCGGCTCAGGAATGATTTTCGCACCACAGGCTTGATCCGGTTTCACCGGCCCCGGACTCTCTATAACAAGCTAATGCGCGCTACTCGTTCCTTCATTGCCTGTACTCTGGCTATTTTATCTGAACGATTTTATCTCGCTCGATATATGCGTTTACGAGTAATATAACATTGAATATTTGCAGTATCGCAAAGCTATGATACCATAATAGGTGATAAAATACAATGGTTAGGGCTAGGAGATCACTGCCACAGCAGGATGTGATTCCCCAACTCGAACATATAATAGTAGAACTTCTGATTACAAATCGACTCAAAGGATGTATAATGAGCGAACTTGAAACATTTTATGGACCTAATGCTGGCTACGTCCTGGAATTATATGAGCGATATCTGCAAAATCCGGCAAGTGTAGATGCTGAAACACGCGCCATTTTTGATACTTGGTCACAAGATCAAACACATATCTCAACACAGCCGCAAGAGATGGCAAAGGCCAATGGTGCGCTACCCTTTCAGGTCTCACACGTCGTAGCGGCTTCCGCGCTTGCACACGCCATTCGTGAGCGGGGGCATCTTGGTGCACATCTTGATCCGCTGGGTACCGAGCCCATAAATGATCCCGCGCTTTTGCCTGAAACGCACGGTATAACGAATGAAGACCTTGCCTCTTTACCTCCCACCGTTGTAGGTGGGCATGCCGCCGAAGGTGTGCATGATGCCCTCGCAGCCATTAACACTCTTCGGGCTATGTATTCTGGCACGATTAGTTATGAATTTGACCAGGTGAAAGCTCCAATCGAGCGCAGCTGGTTGCGCGATGCTGTAGGCTTGCATTTATATCAAGAGGCCAAAGGTCCCACAGCCAGACGCAAGCTCTTGCAACGGTTGACCCAGGTTGAGGTGTTTGAGCGCTATCTTCACCAGACATTTCCAGGTCAGAAACGCTTCTCCCTTGAAGGAACCGATATGCTGGTTCCCATGCTCGATGTGATTGTTGCTGATGCCATTGAATCTGATACACGTGAAGTAATTATTGGTATGGCCCATCGTGGACGCCTCAACGTTCTGGCCCATATACTTGGCAAGTCCTATCAAGACATTTTGTCGGAATTTAGCCACTCTAAGCACGAGGAAGGAGTACCGCTAACTGATACCTTTGGCTTTGGCTGGACAGGTGATGTTAAATATCACCTTGGCGCGGAACATATTCTAGGTGAAGGAGCCTCAGTGGACTTGAAGGTTATCCTGGCACCTAATCCAAGTCACCTGGAGTTCGTCAATCCGGTGATCGAAGGCATGGCTCGCGCAGCACAGGAGGTTTCTAAAGTAGCTGGTGCACCGTTACATGACGTAGATTACGCCTTACCTGTACTTATTCATGGTGATGCCGCCTTCCCAGGTGAAGGTGTAGTTGCCGAAACACTTAACCTGTGGCATCTACATGGCTACTGGGTTGGTGGTACCATTCATATCATCATCAACAACCAGCTTGGCTTTACCACTGAACCTGAGGATGGCCGCTCAACCCACTTTGCTAGCGACCTGGCAAAAGGTTTTGAGATTCCTATTATTCATGTCAATGCTGATGATCCAGATGCTTGCCTCACAGCTGTACGCATGGCCCATGCCTTTCGGGACCAGTTCCACAAAGATATCCTGATTGACCTGGTGGGCTATCGCCGCTGGGGACATAATGAAGGAGATGAACCAGCCTTTACCCAGCCAAGTATGTACGAAATGGTGCGTAAACATCCCAGCGTGCGTGAAATCTATGCGCAACAGCTCGAGCAAATGGGTATTGTCTCACAAGAAGAAGCTGATACTATGGTGAAGGATGCATTTGCGTTTCTGGAACAGGCCAAGCGCGAAGCTGATAGTGGCTCGTATATCGACCTGGATGATATGAGCAATGGTAACGGCACGTATGATAGACAGGAGACAGTGCCAAATGTCTCTGCTGAACAATTGACCACCCTTAACAATGAATTACTGACATGGCCTGAAGGCTTTTCCCCTCATCCCAAACTACTGCGCTTATTGCAGCGACGTGCTACCACCCTTGGTCCGGATGGCGGCATCGACTGGGGACAGGCCGAGGCACTTGCTTTCGCCTCTATCCTGGCGGAGGGCACGCCAATCCGCCTGACCGGGCAGGATGTTGAGCGCGGTACCTTTAGCCATCGCCACGCAGTGCTTCATGACCAGCATAATGAAACCTATGTGCCACTCCAACACATTTCTGAGGCCCAGGCTGCCTTTGCCATCTATAATAGCCCGTTGAGCGAGGCCGCCGCGCTCGGTTTTGAATATGGCTATAGCGTACTCGCACCAGAAACGCTACTTTTATGGGAAGCACAGTTTGGCGATTTCGCCAATGCTGCGCAGGTGATTATCGACCAGTTTATTGCCTCGGGACGCCCTAAGTGGAAACAGCAGTCGTCACTGGTGCTCTTGCTGCCGCACGGCTACGAAGGACAGGGGCCAGAGCATTCCAGCGCCCGCCTGGAGCGCTATCTACAACTTGCGGCTCAGGATAACTGGCACGTGGCGAATTGCTCGACGGCTTCGCAGTACTTCCATTTGCTGCGCCAACAGGCCTTCTACTTGAGTCGTGACCCACGTCCACTGGTTATTATGACGCCAAAAAGCCTGCTGCGCCATACGCTGGCTTCGGCGACCTTAACAGAATTAGCGGAAAGCACCTTCCAGACTGTCATTGATGATAAAATGGCCCTGGCGCGTGCCAAAGATATCCGGAGATTAGTGCTGTGCAGCGGGAAAATCGCTATAGAGCTTCTTTCCCAGGAAAAACGAGCGCAGGCCGAGGACATGGCTATTGTGCGCGTCGAAATGCTGTATCCTTTCCCTGATGCGGAACTTCGCAAGGTCTTTGCCAACTACCCCAATCTCCAAAAAATTACATGGGTGCAGGAAGAGCCTCGTAATATGGGAGCGTGGACATATGTCTCTCCCCGCCTCTCAACCCTGGTGGATCCGCGCATCGAGATGAGTGTGATTGCTCGTCCTGACCGAGCAAGCCCCGCCTCAGGCTTTATGGATCTGTTTACCGCTGAGCAAGAGCAGATTTTGAACGAGGCCCTGGGCGCGACAATTAAAGAACACGGAGGGAAAAATGTCCGGTGAAATACGTGTCCCAACATTGGGAGAATCAATCGTTGATGCTGTAATAGCTACATGGCTTAAACACGAGGGTGATCCAGTGAGCAAGGGTGAGGCTGTAGTGGAATTGGAGACCGATAAGGTCAATGTTGAAGTTACTGCTGAGGACAATGGCGTACTGCAAAAAATTGTCAAGCAAGAAGGTGATACAGTCTCTGTCGGTGAGGTACTGGGTATGATTGGAAGTGCTGCTACTGAGGAATCTACTTCAACGGCTGAAGCTCCCGCTCCATCGGCTGAGGCACCTGCTCCCGCTGCTGAGACTTCCACTCCTAAGAGCAATGGGCAAAAAGCTATGCTTACTCAGGCTCAGGGCACAGGCGGTGGTCAGGGCCAGCGAGCTAATACGGGATCGCAATCAACTGCCCAGATAACGGGTGATGGTCAGAGAGCACCCTCTCCACTGGCTCGTCGCATCGCTGCCGAGAACAATGTAGATATCTCTCAGATCAGGGGAACAAGCTCTCATGGGCGGGTTACCAAAGATGATGTAATAGGCTATCTAGAGCAGAGCGCCCAGCCAACGGGTCCGTCTCAACGAGTTGCACTGGCGCAGGAGAGTGCTGGCGTGCAAGCGGCGCCTGCCCCGGTTCCTACTACGCCTGCTGCCATGCCTGTGCCCCAGCCGGGTAGACATGAGGAACGAGTACGGCTCTCGCGCCGCCGCCAGACTATTGCTCAACGCCTGGTCGAGGCCCAGCACACAGCCGCAATGCTCACGACCTTCAATGAGATCGATATGAGCGCCGTCATGGAGGTACGCGCTCGGCGCAGGGATAGCTTTAAGGAGCGGCATAATATCTCACTTGGCTTCATGTCATTCTTTACCAAGGCAGTCGTGGGAGCGCTGAAAGCCTTTCCTCGCCTGAATGCAGAGATTCAGGGCAATGAGATGATCCTCAAGCGCTACTATGATATCGGTATCGCGGTTGGCGCAGAGGAAGGCCTGATTGTGCCGGTACTGCGTGACGCCGACCGTAAGAGCTTCGCAGATATTGAGCGCGAGATTGCTGAATTGGCGAAGAAAGCGCGTGAGAATACACTGGCTTTGAGCGAATTGCAGGGAGGAACTTTCACCATCACTAATGGCGGCATCTTTGGCTCGCTTCTATCCACGCCGATTTTAAATGCTCCGCAGGTCGGTATCCTGGGTATGCATAAAATTGAACAACGTCCTGTCGCACTCAATGGCCAGGTAATGATTCGACCTATGATGTACGTCGCGCTCTCGTATGATCATCGCATTGTCGATGGTCGAGAAGCCGTGCAGTTTCTGGTGCGCGTCAAGGAGCTGGTGGAAGACCCTGAAACACTGCTCTTAGAAGGTTAGTACCTCTGAAAAGAACGTCAGCGCGGAAGAATCCACTCGACATGGACAGCTTATATCTGTATAATCAGGATGAATAATATCGGATGGCAGGAACAAAGGGAGAGACCTCTTACTATGCAGCAGGGAAATAACGATGATATGAACGTCCTGGTCGGTAGGTCGTTGGGCCAGTTCCGTATCGTCGAGCGTATTGGTGCTGGCGGTATGGCCACTGTCTTTAAAGCCTATCAACCTAACCTTGATCGCTATGTCGCGATCAAGGTTTTGCCTGCCTATCATGCGCGAGATCCGATTTTCGTCAAGCGCTTTACGCAAGAAGCACGCGCAGTGGCAAGATTGGTTCACCCCAACATTCTTCAAATACATGATTTTGGTGACCAAGAAAATATCACCTTTATCGTTATGGAATACGTCGATGGTGGTACGCTCAAAGATCGTTTGAAGCGAGCCCTGCCTATTCCCGAGGCGGTGGACTATATGATCCAGGCTGCTGAGGGCTTGAACTGTGCCCATAATAATGGAATTGTGCACCGCGATGTCAAACCTGCCAATATGTTACTACGCAAAGATGGCTATCTCTTGCTATCTGACTTTGGCATTGCGAAAATTCTTGAAGGAACAACCAATCTTACGCGTGTAGGCACGGGCATTGGTACTCCACAATATATGTCACCGGAACAGGGGACAGGTCAGGCAGTAGACCGCCGCAGTGATATCTACTCGCTTGGTATTGTTTTGTTTCATTGCCTGACGGGCCGCGTACCCTTCACCGCTGAAAATCCGCTGACCATTACGGTCAAACATCTTAACGATCCCTTACCAGTTGAGATGCTGCGCATGGCGGGAGTACCTGCACCTATTGAGCAAGTCGTGGTCAAAATGACGGCGAAAGCCCCCCTGGATCGTTATCAAACATGCGATGAGCTGATTAATGCACTGACGAGTGCATTAACGGCATCACAGCTCTCGATGCCTTCACGCTGGCGTCCTGGTATGTCGTCATCTATGCCTCAGCTAGATGCGCAGGGTAACATCAAAATAGGTCCTGGCGGAAATGGAGCACAGGGACAATTACTAAGCTCGCCTGGATATACTCCAGCTTTTAATAATCAGCCGTTGCCCGTAGTAACATTGCCATGCTTCCGCTGTGGCGCATCCAATCCAAGTACGCGCCTGTTCTGTACTACCTGTGGCTATGAGCTCTCGGATAAACGGGCGGCCGCTGATAATTTCATGGGCCCAAATGGACGTCCTGTACTCGCGCGCTTGACTATTCAAAATGGTCCTATGGGAGGTCGCTCATACCTGTTTCACCAGGATGTAACGACGATTGGCCGTACTAATGGAAATGACCTTGTCATCTCAGGTCGGACTGTTTCGCGCCGTCACGCGCGCCTCTGGTTTGACAATGGCCGCTGGTACCTTGCAGATTTACAAAGTGCTAATGGTACACTTGTAAATGGGGTGCGTGTGTATCAGCGCACTGCACTCAACGATGGTGATGTCATTAATTTTGGTGATGAAGTTGTAGTATTTAATACTACGTATTGATACACTGTGTTGTTCGTAGGAGGAGTGTAACTTATCCTCTCGTGTGCTCATTGGAACATGCGATCTGTTATATCTGTTTCCTATGAACCTTGCTTGACGTGTTATAGAGTAGAGGGAGGAAATACTGATGAGTTCTATTAATCCGCTGGTTGCCGTAGCGCAACAGTTTTTGTTGGGTAGCGCGGTCAGGCAGAATCATGCGCTTGAGCATGCTACCATTGTATTGCTGAATAGAAAATATCCCGAGGTGCGTCTATCCGGTAACTCCACCGCTATCGGTTTTTTTGTTTATGGTGACATACCAACTGAGGCTATTCTTCCGGCTGCACAGGAAGCTTTGACGTTATTACGTACTACGCAGCCAGATCTCGCTATTCACGAGCGCTGCGGAACGAACCTGGCTGTGGCGGGAACCCTGACGGGATTGGCGGCCCTGGCCGTCGCCAAAATGCGCCGCCCTTATAATACCGCCAATAACGTGATTCTGGCCTCGACTACCGCATTGATACTCTCTCGCCCTTTAGGTCTGACGGTGCAGCGTTACTTCACCACAAAAACGCCTAATTCATCCATGGTCATCGAGAAAGTATCCCCGCTTCGCTTGTTCGGGTCACCTGCTCACTTTGTACATACTGATAATCCAGATGCGGCTGGATTGTTCTCCTGAGAGAAAGTATAGGTCGTTTATGGATCGTCACCAGTTTCTAGTAGAGACAGCCTGGTTAGCTGAGCATTTGAACGATGCTCATCTGCGTATTGTGGATATGCGTGGCTATGTGCGTACGGTGGAACGTGATGGGGTGCAGGATGCTCTCTATGTAGGCGCAGAGGATGAATATGAGCAGGGCCACATACCCGGCGCCATATATATTGATTGGACCAGTGATATCGTTGATCCAGATGCGGCTGTGGAGGCTCAGATTGCCTCACCTGAGCGCTTCGCGGAGGTGATGGGGAGTTTGGGCATAGGTGATCAACACCTGGTTGTTGCCTATGATGCTCATCCCTCTTCTCAATTTGCCACGCGCCTCTGGTGGGCCCTCAACTATTATGGTCATGACCAGGTAGTTGTGCTCAACGGTGGTTTCAGTAAATGGCAACGCGAGCAACGACCTCTGGAGACTGCTATTCCCGCGTATCCACCGGCAAGCTTTACAGCCGTTACTCAACCCCAGCTACGTGCCACCGCTGACGATATCCTGTCGTACCTTGGTCAGCAGGGTATAGCCCTGATAGATGCGCGTGATCGTGGTCAATATACCGGTGAAATAGTTCGTGGTCACGCGCGACCTGGCCATATTCCCGGTGCGCTGAGCATTCCTCGCGAAGAAGTAATCGATCCAACAACGGGGACATTTCGCAGCAATGATGAATTAGCCCATACGTTTGCTGACCTTGGCGTGTCGCCACAAGACCACGTGGTTGCCTATTGTAATGGAGGCGTAGCCGCCACGACTATTCTTTTCGGCCTGGCGATGCTAGGATATCCCAGGCTGACCAACTATGATGGCTCCTGGAATGAATGGGGACATAGGCAGGATTTGCCTACTGAACTCTAGAGAAAAGAAGGCAGCAGAAATCGGGTATATGGACGAGTATACACGTGGTAGGGAACAGGAAGATCTGCTTGATCTCAATGAGATCATGCAAGCTTTCGGCGTCACTGAATGGACCAATCTTGGTCCGGCAGAGATGATCCCTGCTCAAAACCTGAGCATACAAGTTGAGATTCATGGGCAACGCTATATCCTGCGGGAGCGGCCAGAAGGGATGATGGTAGAAGATACTGATCATCGCTACGCTTTTCGGCAATTTCTTCAACAGGCAGGTATTCCCATTCCATCTCTGTGGCGCACTCCACAGGGTGAAGCTGCTGTACGCGTTGGTGAAAACTTCTTTGAGCTTGAACAGGATGTAGGCGGTGAGCGTTTTAGCACCACCAATCAGCGTAGCCGGGACTGGATTGGCGCGGCCGGAGGCATGCTTGCCCGTATTCACCAGGCCTCGCGCCGCTATCTGGGACCACAACAACGTTGGCCATCAGAGGCACATATTGGTGGCATTGTGCAGGGATATTTAAACCTGGCACGTAGCAAAGCCGAAGAGAGTGAGATCGCGGCTATTGCCGCGTCGCTTGCAAATTGGTGCGACCAATGGGAGGCGGTACTGCCATCTGCTATGGTCTCGATTGGGGCCGTGCGCAGCTTACCAGAGTTTCATATTCACGGGGACTATCACGCGCTCAACTTGCGTTTGAGTTCGCGTGATGTGAAGGCTGTGCTCAATTGGGAAGCCTCGCGCTGGGAGAAGCGTATTATCGAGCTTGCCTATGCTCTCTTCTATTTCAGTGCCCTGCAGTGGCTGCCAGATAGTCCCATTACCCGGCCGCTGGTCAAACGGGGCTTCGATCCCGAACGTGTACGTCACTTCCTGGAAGCGTATGGCGCAATCTACCCTCCAGCGCCTCAGGAGGGTTCAGTCCTCGGAGACGCTTTATTGCTCGTCTCCCCTATTGTCACCATCAATGGTCCTCTGGAAGACATCTTTTTTACTCCACATGGCATTGAAGATGCCCAGATCGATGATGTGATGGAGCGTCTGGCGTGGGCAACGTCCCTACCTGCCTGGCTAGGCCGTGTACGTCGTTCACTGGGCGAAATGTGGCGTTGAGCTGCGCTGCTGTAAGATGGTGACAAGGTCGCTGAAAACTCCATAAGCGGTCTGCAAAACGGCGGGCTCATATTCATGTTCTACCAATGTAATTGTACCCATTGCTTCCGTCTCAAGCGAGATAACACTGGTAGAGCCTTTGCCATAGTTCAAAATGTCGTCTCCAGCGATTTTGTGTGGTTGTACTTCAGCTACTACTACGCCATCCTTACAATGCGCCTGGCTGAGCAGGCGAATAGGTGTACCCGCGGCTGCAGCTGCACAAATGGCAGCGGGTGTCAGGCTACGTATCCCCTCTCGCTTAACCATAGCCGGTGTAAGTTGTCCACTAAGCAAATTATTTGCGAGAATAGTTGTTTTCATAACTGCATCCCAGCCGTCCAGATCGTACCAGGGATCGGCCTCGGCTATTCCAATCTCCTGTGCTTGCGCAATGGCCTCTTCCAGGCTAAAACCTTGCTCGATCCTGTTCAATACAAGGCTACTTGTGGCATTCAACATAGCACGAAATGAGTGTATACCTACGCCCTGAAGGGTAAATTGCGCCAGGTTAATCAGCGGCAGACCATCAATTACCGTTGCTTCAAAACGCAACTGTACATTGTGTTGGCGTGCCAGCGTTTGTAGTTCGGCTTGCGCAAAAGCGATGGGCCCTTTATTGGCCGTGACGACATCTAAACCGCTCTCAAGAGCGCTGCGGATATGCAACAGAGCGGGCTGGCCATCGCGTGGATTGAGGGTGGTCAATTCGACAAGGACAGATGCCCCGGTATCCTTACCTGCCCGGATAAATGTCTCCACATCATCCACGCGTGAAGCGCTACGCTTAAACCAATCTAGCTGCTTCTCCTGCGCCGCTAGCAAGTGCGCATCCATCCCTTGTGGATGTATATAGTAGCCATAGCTGCGTGTACCAATGCCGTTGATAACAGGATTGACTCCCAGATTGCTGGCGAGCCAGTCTTGACGAGAAGCTAAAAGTGGAAGTAGAGCCTGAGCGACACGCCCGTAGCCCACAAGCAACAGGCGTAGTGGCGACGCTGGAAGAGGAGACATGCTCATAATAAATACATCAAAGTCCACTGTGCGTCATAGTGCGTAGCCTGACTATGATGGCCCTGATTGATAAGAAATATCGCCAGGAGTATGATGATAAGCAATACCACTACAATGACTATTGCTATAATGAGCAGCTTTGTTTGCTTACTGAATCTATTACTGGCAGCAGGCGTATTGTTAGCTGGTGCCGATGTGGAAGGCGATACTTGGTTAGTATTGTTCTGAGGTGGTTTAACCTGTGTCTGTGTCATAGTTGGTGCCGCAGTCGTATTTCCTTGTTGGGCGGACACATTATTTATTGGTTTCGCTTCAGACTTTAGCGTAGGCGGCTTGTTATAGGTTGCAGCCTGGGCTTGTGGCTGTCCCTGGGGTTTGATGAGCATTGTGCTATCCGAGCTGTCATCGCGGGCAGATGACTGTCCCTGGGCTGTAGCTCTATTGCTAGATACATCTTTAGGGGCTACTGTCGGATTTACCGTGTTGCCTTTTGATAAACTGTTAACGGCAGAGCCACAACTGGGGCAAAATGATGCCTGTTTAATCAATGGAGCACCGCATCGGGGACAGGTTGCAGGTTGAGAAGCTGCCGACTGGTTTGCCGCTGCCTTTGCCGCTTCTAAGGTCTCATAGAGCATGGGCAGATCTGGCTGCGTACTATTTGGATCAATTGGACGCTGTGGCGGCCTGGACGTATTCGGAGGTGGTGTTGCAGGCAAAGCATCCAACACTTTGCGCAGGTCATTCCTAAATTCTGCCACGGTAGGATAACGGTCTTTTTGCTTCATTGCCATCGCGCGCCTGATAATACGATTAAGCTGGTCAAGTAGTTCTGGCGGCAGTGTGCCGAGCTGAGCCAGGTGACGTATATGACGCTGGACTGGCTTTGATGGTTTGGTGACGCCCAATCTGAACTGCCGACCTGCATTCGCATCGGCACTATCTTCGGGCGGGTTATTTGCCAACTGTTCCTGTAAGGAGGGCAAGTCAGGTAATCCCTGCTGAAGCGATTGATTGCGTGTTGAGACGCTGGGTGGTTCGTGCGCTGTGAGCGCGAAGTACAATGTGCCACCAAGAGCGTACACATCGGATTGAGCAGTCGTACCAGATCCCCCTGGATACTGTTCCTGGGGAGCATAGCCTGGCGTACCTTGATGGCGGATAAAAAATAAAGTGCGCGCGCCATCCGCTGTAGCTTTCGCATTACCCAGGTCTACCAGAATTGCTGTTCCGTTGGGTATAATACGAATGTTATCGGGCTTAATATCGCGGTGAATGACAGGAGTTGATTGATTATGGAGAAAAATTACCGCGTCGCATACCGCTAGAATCCAGCCTAGAATGCGTGGTAGTGGTATGATATCGTTGCGCTGGCGCGCCACTCGAATAAGATCGGTAAGATCATTGCCTTCGATATAGCTTAATACAACAAAGTAATGGCCTCGCTCGCTAAAGGCCTCGTGAAAAGCTGGTAGGTAGGGATGGTGCAACTGGCTCAGAACGCGTGCTTCATGCTGAAGCTGAGCCTGTCCACTTGAACCGGTAACAAAATATTCTTTGAGCGCATATTGCTGGTTCGTTTGCACGTCCAACGCTAAATAAACGTGACCAAAGCCCCCGCTGCCCAGTACACGCTCGATACGGTAGCGTCCGTGTAAGATCGTACCAGGCGGGACCGTTTCCATCATCATAGAAGGCGTCTCCCTTGTTGTATTTTGATGCAGTATAGGCAATGGGGCATGTTAGGACATGAAAAATATCATGTTCTAACGACGTCAGCATACTCACTCAGCGTATTATACACTACTGCTTTGCAAGTGGCTAGTCGTGCGGGAAGTAGGTCATGGTCTGACCGACACTGGTCGAACCTTTTGCAAAGAACTTTTCTTCAGTCCTTCACGAATCTATATGTGAGGGAGGTCGTATGGATGCGTTAAGAGGAGATCGGCTCCGGCAATATAGAAAAGGTCATCGGCACCTACCAGCAACGGATTATGGATTTTCTGAACTTCCTTAATGTGATGCGTGGACGCTATGAGCAAGCCACCTTCCAGGAAAAGCGAAATGCCCTTGAAGTCTTAGGTGTGCGGGTGCTGGTGCACGAACCGAAAGACACCTTTGGCATACCTTCAGATGCTTTGGTGATAAGCGAAAGGCAGGAATGGTTCAGTGCCAAGGAAGCAGGACACATACTTGGGGTGCACGCCAAGACGATACGCTTCTACCAGAAAAATGGAACGATCACCAACTATAAAGAGGAGTCTTTTCTGTTGGTTCACCGGGACGAGCTTCTAAAGTTACAGAAAAAAGGCTTTTTACAGCGCAACACGGAAGAGATTGTGCGTGAGAGGATAGAAATCAGCTACATACCAGCCTTTACCGGCGGGGGAAAAAGTCTGACAAGTGTTCCGGTATCCTTACAGACACGCAGGTACATGTAGGTTTCCGCTTGTTGTACGCCCTGTACCTTGTAGAGTTTCTCCGTGAGGAAGCTGAGTAAATGATCGTTATCGCGACAAACAACCTCGGCTAACATATCAAAGCTGCCTGTACAGAGAATGAGATAGATCACTTCATCAAATTCCGAGATCTCCTGAGCTACCTCTAATAGGCGGTCACCGGAGACACGAATACCGATCATACTGGCCAGCGAGAAACCTAGTTTAATAGGATTTGTCACCGCTACAATCTGCATGACCTGGTTGTTGATAAGATTTGCCACGCGTTGGCGTACGCTGGCTTCAGAAATGCCAAGATCTGCAGCGATTTTTGTAAATGGACGTCGCCCATCTTGTTGCAATGCTTCAATAATGCGCTGGTCTATGTCGTCTATTGGATTTTTATTGTTACTATGTTGATCCATGTGTCCACTATACTATCACTATCGAAGCATAAGCGCAACCGATTGTCGACCCATCATGGATATTGTATTATGATTATATCCTCAATGCCAGAAAGGATACTTGCTATGTCCAGCCATGCTACTGGTCTTGTTTTCGATGAGCGTTATCTTGACCACGATACGGGTGTTCAAACTGTGGTTACCATGCGTGAGGGTTCTTTCACCCTGGCGCCAGAGCCACATCCGTCGTCCCTCTATATTACGCAGCGCACCAAACAGTTTCTCGACGGTGCTGGTTTGACAGCACGCATGCAATCTATAGCTGCCCGCGCTGCCAGTGAAGATGAACTTGCCGTCTATCATGCACGTGAGTATATCGCGGGTATCCGTGCGCTTGCTGAAGGGGAGGGGCCTGTGAAGGGGTCCTGGGGTGAAGCAGAAATTGATACACCTCTAAGCCATGGCTCATATGAAGCAGCCCTTTATGCCGCCGGTGGAGCAATGAATGCTGTGCGTGCAGTAATGGATGGCGAGGTACGAAACGCTTATGCTCTTTTACGACCCCCTGGCCATCATGCCGTCAAAAATCGAGCTATGGGTTTTTGCGTCTTTGGTAATGCCGTCATGGCTGCCCATCACGCGCGAAACGTGTATGGCCTGGAACGGCTTATGATTGTCGATTGGGATGTGCATCATGGCAATGGCACACAGGATGCCTTTTATCAAGACCCCAACGTTTTATTTGTTTCGCTGCACCAGCAGAACTGGTATCCCCGTTTATCAGGTGAATTGGAACAAGTAGGCAGTGGTGCAGGAGCAGGTTATACTGTGAATATTCCTCTGCCTGCCGGAACAGGTGATAGGGGATATCGCGCCTCATTTGAACAACTGGTCTTTCCCATTGGACGGCAGTTTCAACCTCAACTCATCATCATCTCAGCAGGTCAGGATGCTAACTGGCTAGATCCCTTGGCCCAGATGATGATGACGATGGCAGGTTTTCGCCACATATCTGAACTGATGGTGCATCTCGCGGATGAGGTGTGTGACGGCCGACTTGTGATGCTGCAGGAGGGAGGCTATAGCGCTGCCTATGTGCCATATTGTACTGCTGCAACAATCGAACCCTTGCTAAGTGTCGATCTAGGCATAACGGATCTTTATGCAGGCTCATCAGAGCTGGAACGCTCTCAGACCATCTTCACCACAGAGACTCAACACGCGCTACTAACAGCACGTACCTGGCATAAGAACTGGTGGAAAATATAATCTCTTCTTCCGTAACCGTTTTGTTCCCCAGGTCAAAGGTATCTCTCACCTGCAAATCTTCAAAATAAAGCATAGGGATGTGCTTCCTTACTATTTTTTTTCTGGTAACTATTTATGTCTCTGCGCCACCTCCGATGGCTCCCTCTGTGTGCGGGCTGTGAACTCTGCAGCCCGCACACAGATATGCGAAGCGCCGCAGGCGCTGAGGAGTCACGAGTCTTTTTATAATTCGAATATCTGAGTTTGCTGTAAATCAGATAATGAATTAAGGTAAAACCATTTCTACATTTAAATTTAACCTGTAGATGACCAGCAATAAATACAAAATACATTCAGCAGAAATATTGAGGAGGTTTTAATGCGACAGTCAACTACCCAGATTTCGCCTGATTATTCCTGTCTATGGTCATGGTTGCGCATAGATGTGCCAACCAATCCCTTCGTTGTCAGTCTTCGGGCGCGCATTTTCCTGGTCTCCTTCGCTATGCTCTTCTTCGAGTTGCTCTGTATTCGCTGGATTCCCTCCTACGTTCGCTACTTGAGCTATTTCAACAATTTCATTCTGCTCGCCTCGTTCCTGGGTATCGGCCTCGGTATGCTCTCTGCCCGCCGCGAACGCTTCTGGTTCCTGCCTTTCCCTCTCATGGTGTTGCTATTGGTCATAGTTGTTGGGCTCAATCGCTTCAATCTGCGTATCAGTTCAACCGAGGTATTATATTACGGAGCTGGTGAATATCAGAGTGCGCAGGCAGAAAACTTCATCGTCCTGCCCATTATCTTTGGGCTGGTGACCGCTTGTTTTATTCCCCTGGCTCGCTCATTTGGTCAGTTGTTCAGGCAGGTAGAGCCACTTACCGCGTACACCTTTGACATAATTGGCAGCCTGCTGGGCATTGCCTGCTTCTCAGCAATGTCTTATTTTTCCCTACCTCCGCTTGCCTGGTTTGCTATCCTGGCTCTGCCAATCTTGCTGCTGAGTGCCCGGCAAACTGTTCTGGCCGTGGCTGCGACGTTTCTCGCAAGTCTGGTCATTGTCGGACAACTGCAGCGTGCTGCCTACTGGTCACCATACTATAAGATCTTGCTTCATCCTGCTGTACCGAGTGGTTATATTGTTGACGTGAATAACGCTGGAGGTCACCAATCGATGATTCCCTGGCAGTACAAGGAACCGTTCTACCGGCGTTTATACCAGATTTTCCCTGGTACATCGTTTCATCATGCCCTGATTCTTGGTGCGGGAAGCGGCTCCGATGTAGCTACCGCACTGGCCTATGGTGTCCGGTCGATCACAGCAGTAGAGATTGATCCAACAATTCAGCAACTCGGTGCTCGCTATCACCCTGATCATCCTTATGCTGATAGCCGGGTGAAGGTTGTCATCAATGACGGCCGCTCCTATTTGCAAAACACAAACGAGAAATTTGACCTGATTATCTTTGCTTTGCCCGACTCCCTTACTCTTACGTCGAGCAATACGAGTCTACGCCTGGAGAGCTTTTTGCTGACGCAAGAATCGATCGCAACTGCACGGACGCGGCTGACCAATAATGGCGTCGTAGTACTCTACAACTATTACCGCGAGCAATGGCTCGTGGAGAAATTGGCCAATATGGCCGGGCATGCCTTCAATCAGGAACCGCTTGTCTCTACGTATGGCGGTTGGGGGCGCGCGGCGGTTATCATGGTAGGACCGCGGCTGGCGACCATACCGGCAGGAAAGTTTGGTCCCTATCATGAGCAAACCCAGCGCGGGCAAGGTTTGCGCGTTATCGGCGAGGGCTACTTTCCGCTCACTTCAGTGATACCGGCGACCGATGATTGGCCGTTCCTCTACTTACGCGAGCGGAGCTTCCCAACGCTCTACATCCTGGGTCTTGGCATGGTTGGTCTGTTTGCCCTGGGCGGAACCTTGACGCTCGCGCCCCGCAGAGTACTGCGACGTTTTGACTGGCACATGTTCTTCCTGGGTGTCGCCTTTATGCTGCTTGAGGTCAAGAGCCTGACGACCTTCGCGCTCCTATTTGGTAGTACCTGGCTGGTCAATTCACTCGTCTTCTTCGCTATCCTGAGTAGTGTTCTGCTTGCTGTACTGGTGAACAGCCGCTTCCCCATCCGCCGCATCTGGCCATTCTACCTGCTGCTGTTTGCTATACTGGCCCTCAATCTACTTCTGCCTCCCGAGGCCCTTCTGCTGCCCAACCCAATCGCTCGCTATCTGCTTGCGAGTATACTGGCATTCGCGCCAGTGTTTCTGGCGAACATCATCTTCACAAATTCATTTCGCGATAGCGAGGCTGCTGACATTGCTTTCGCCTCGAACTTGCTGGGTATCATGGTTGGGGGGGCACTGGAATACTTCAGTATGCTGATGGGCTATCGTCTCCTGCTCCTCTTCGTCATGTTCTTCTACGCCTGTGCCTTATTGCAGTGGCGTCGTCGCAAAGCAGATGTGTCGGAACCAGAACTATCAGCGGTACATTCAGGGGACTAAGGGCTGAATGTTTGAAACCCAGGTTCGATTGTGATGAAGGGGCTCTGCGGGCGCCTTCATCACAATCGAACCTCTTTTGTGTGTTGATGGGCGGTGAAGCCGCCCATCAACACACAAAAGAGGTAGAGCCCGTCGTGTCAAGGCGCC
>JACZCU010164063.1_pt1 | contig 18663 bp, 10 predicted proteins | sample 8641851 | NCBI WGS metagenome assembly JACZCU01 (sample SAMN15324605, study PRJNA640507) | soil metagenome | isolation source: monocropping sugarcane control | place: China: Luxin town, Laibin City, Guangxi Province | collected 2019-07-25 | depth 10cm m | reverse complement strand
GCGCGTCGACGCCGGTGTAGCCGACGCCGATCTGCATCGACCTCGCGCTCGCGTCGGCGCGGTCCGGCGCTTTCGCCGTCTGCCACACCACTCCGTGCAAGAGGCCGTGGAAGACCGACAGATTCGGGTTTGTACCCGACGCGCCGAAGACCTGCCAGTTGAGCGACTGCGGCGTCTGCCTCGCCAATGGATCCTGCGAGACGTCCGAATACCAGCCGGCCACGAGATACGTGAGCTGCGTGTTCTCCGCGAGCCTCGTCGTGTCGTCCCGGAAAGCGTAGACGCCGAATAGGCCGGGCTGATAGGCCGTGAACGTCACGTCGGCGATGCCGGTGGCGCGGAGAAAGAGCTGGCCGCCCGGCTCCCCGCTCCACTCTTCGATCGGCGAGATCTTGCCGATCTTCGTCGGCACGACCTTGCCGCTCTCCGATTTGACCGGATCGGCGAACGGGCTCAAGCCATCCGTGCCGAGGTAGTCGCTGCGGACGATCCAGGCGGTGAGCTGCGGCGCCGTGACGGCGTTCGCGGCCGCGGCCAGACGGACGATGATCCAGCGATTCGGCGTCAAATCAAACTGCACACCCGTCGCAGCGTCGCCGACACCGCGGCGCAGCGCTGCCGGCAACCTCCAGTGCAGATGCACGCCCTGATCGGGCGGAGTGTTCTCGACGTTCTCGAACGGCTTCGGCACGGGGTCGCCGAAGTCGTTGAGCTTCGCGTAGTCGTTGGCCCAGCGCTGAAACGGACGGCCCTGCACGGCCGCATTGACGACCAGCGCCTGCAGCGAAATCGGCACGAGGAGCGGAGTCGGATCGGTCATGCGCTCTTTCCGTTCTGGAAGATCATGCGAAGCGGCGCGCGCACCATCTGCAGCGCGAACGCAGCCGGCCCCCACGGCGAGGCCGCGATCTGTCCGGCGAGGAACTTCTGCCACTCGTCGACCTTGATCACGCGCGGCGCGTCGGGGCGGACGTACGTCGACGCGAGCTCGACGCGCTTGATCACCTTGCCGATGTCGGCGCCGCTGATCTTGCGAAGGTCGATGTTCCGGGCGCTGTCGGTACCGAAGGCGAGTGACTCTTTCGGCTCGTCGATCTCGATCCAGGCGGGGACGCGCGGGTAGAGCGCCAGGAGGACGTCGTCGCCGATCTGATCGATGCGCACGGGATCGATCGGCGCTCCTCGGTCGGCCGTGGCGAAGGCCTTGATCTCCAATCCGGGCCAGCCGGAGACGACGGACGAGCGCAGAAGAACGCCGGCCACCGGATCGCCCGGCTGCGCATTCGCGTTCAGCGGCGTGTTCGTGACCTTGGCGCGGAAGCGGGCGCCCTCGCGAATCGCCTCTTCGCGGATCGCGCCGCGCACGACCTGCTGTTCCATCGCGTCGCGCGACGACTGCACGCCGACGCTCTGCGCGCCGTCGCACATCGCGTCGAGGTAGTTCGGATCTACGTAGAAGAAACGGATCGACTCGGCCGGCAGCATCTGCGCGTGCGGCACGAGATGCGCGAACGGCACCCGGTTCAGGAGCCGGAGCTCGCCGAGCCAGCCGGCAACGCCGCGGAGCGGGCCGCTGCTCGCCATCGCGGCGGCGGTGCGGCGCTCGAGCAACGACTTCACGTCGCGGCGCTCGAGGAGCTTCTGCACCTGCGCGACGGCCGTGACTCCCTCCCCGGCGCGAAGCTTCGGCGCCGGAGGCTCCGCCGGCGCAACGGCGGCGGCTCCCTCGCGCGGCAGATGTTCCGCGGCGGTGTCGGCGAGCCAGTCGGTAATCGACCTGCTGACGTGCTGCGGATCGAGCAGGTCGTCGAGACTCGACGAATCGGACTCGCCCGATTTCAAGAATGCTTGCTGCCCTTCCTGCCAGCGGGTCCGCTCGCGCAGGAGGTTGGCCATCCGCCGCACCGTCCGCCGCGAGCGCTGCTGGTTCTCGGCGTAGGCGCGATCGGAGAGCGCGAGCAGGCGTCCGATCTCCCACGCCGCCGCATAGGAGAGATCGAACGTGCCGGTGGTCTCCTCATAGACGGTCGCCGCCGCGCTGCTCGCAAACGGGTGCGTGCCGGCGGCGAGAGGCGCGACCGGATGCGGAACGAATGGCCCGTGATACCAGGCAAAGCCGCGATCACCGGCGCGCGTCTGGTATTGCAGTGCGGCGTAGCCTTGTGCGAGGGCCTTTTTCGCCAAATCGCCGGCCGGTCCCGGCGGGACCGATGCAGTCGCCACCGGCAGTTGCAACCGCAATCCATCACCACCAGGTTGCTGCCCGGCGACGAGGTTCTCCATCAGGCAGCGGAAGTTGCCGCCGCGCTGCCGCGCGGTGAAGGACCAACTCGCGAGCGCGGCGAGGCGCACCTTCGTTTTCCCGGCCGGCCACGTCGGATTGTCGACGAGGTACGGCGCAAATCCTTCGAGTGAGACGAGGTGCACGATGTTGCGGATCCCCTCGGCGTTCGCGGCTGGAAAACGATTGGCGATGACGACGGAGAACCAGCCGTCGGTGCTCGCCAACGCCGTCGTTTTGTTCTCGACGTTGACCTGCCGCGCGTGCGCGAGAAACGCGAGCTCGTTCAGGCGCGGCGTGACTCGTTTGAAGACCTCGGTCGTGACGTCGATGGCGCGGCATGACGCTTCGTCCAGCGTCTGCGGCGTGACCGCGGGTCCGAGGGTGTCGCTGTTCTTCGGGTTCAGCAATTCGGCGACGGGATACGTGCCGAGCAACGTGGCGTTCGCGAGCGCACTGTTGTCGGACTGCCCCACCGGCCGGACGATTTCGTCTTCGGTGAAGACGAGGAGCGCGAGCCACGGCGCCGAGCCGCCGCCCGGGAGGCTGCGCTCCCACGGCAGCGCGCGCTCCATCAACACGATGTGCGGCAGGTTGTCGGCAAAGATGCCGTTCCCGTTCGGCGGTGGAAATCGTTGCAGCACTTCCGCGTCGGCGAGTACAAAGCGCGGCGCGGCGACGAAGAACGGCTGGTTGGTCGAGACGCTCTTCGACAGCGGATGCGCCGCGTCGGTCGAGTCGATCTGCTGATCGATTTGCAGCGTGTAATCGCCCGCGCCGAGGAGCGGACGATAGTCGTCGTAGAAGCGAATCTCGGCCGGCGAGATCGAACGGTCGTTTCTCCCGCTTCTCATGCCGCCCCCTGCCACGGAGCGCCGAGCATCGGAGCATCGGGATATCCGTCATTCACGTTGGCCGCGAGGTTGGTCATCGGTTCGTTCGCTCCTGCGTCGTAGCCGAGCGTCGCCAGCGCGGTGAAGAGTTGCGCGCGCAGCGGCACCGCAGTCGTCGCAATGCTCGACGCGATCACCTGCAGCGACGTCGGCGAAGGTCTCGGCTGCCGCGCGACCGCGCTCTCCTTCGCCCACAACGGCAGGAACTGCGACTCGGACGGCGGCTTGATCGGCGTGTTCGAGAGATTCGCGAGCGGGATGGCGTCGGGGCCGGTCGGTTTCGCCGTCTGCGGCGCGAAGCCGTCGATTCCGACGAGTCGGTTGGGCAGCGTCTCCGCCGTCGGTCCGTTCGGCGTCGCCCCTTCAGGCAGCGGCTTGCCCCACAGCGCCGCCGGGACAGCGCGCGCAATCGGCGAGAAGTTCCACTTCGCCCCGAGATCCTGACCGGCGATTCGGACGGTCAGCTTCGAGGTCACGCCGCTGATCCCCATCGGCCGCACCGCGACGAAGTAGTCCGGCGCTTGCGGTTTGATCTGCGCTGGCGTCGCGCCGCCCGCGAGCTCAATGACGGTGAGCGGGAACGCCGTCTCGAGCGAGAAAACCACGGAGTCGCCGCGCACCACCCAACGATTGCCCGGAAGCGGTACCCGCCCCTCGGCGACCGACGCTTTGATCAGGTTGGTGAGCGGAACCGGATCGGCGTTCGCTTCGCCCAACAAAGACGCGGGATCGTTCGCCGGGAGCAGCGATTGAAAGTCGTTCCACGGCAGGAATCCCGGCGTCTGTTTGCGATCGGCGCCGAAACTGACCGTGAACGAGATGATGTACCACGACACGTGGACCTTCCCGCCGGTCGGCGGTCCCCACAGCTCGAGATCGGCCCCGAGCTCGACGCTCACCGTCGTGGTCGTGAAGAGAAGATTGAGCTTGTACGACGCGCCGATCGACACGCCGACCGAACCGATGAAGTAGAACGGCTTCCACTGGAAGAGGAAGTCGGCGTGGGCGCGGAACCAAGCCCGCAGATTGCCGGAGTGAAACTCGACGTCGAGTGATCCGCCGGCCATCGCGCACGACGGCGTCAGCGCGAAGTACGCGCCGCCGCGGATCGTGATGTTGCTGTTGACCTCCCACGAGAATCCGAGCCGCGGCACGTCGGGGTAGTGATCGGGCTTGATGAACGCCGGGTGATAGCCGCCGAGCGTGATCACGAAATCGCCCGCGTGCTCGCCGTCGAACCACAGCCAGAAGGCGAAGCCGCCGGTGAGATGACATTCCGGCGTGAGGACGAACGAGTTCGGCGAGAGCTGCGCGCTGATTGCGAGAGTGCCGGCTGCGGGATTCAACACCGCGGAGAAGCCGAGCTCCGCGTACGCGAACGGCGATCCTTGCTGCGGCAACTTGATCCGGGAGACGCCGAGGACCGCGGCCTGGAAGTCGGCGCCCGGGATCACCACCAGAACCGCGTTCGACTTCACCAATTGGAACGACGTGAACTGCACGCCGGCCGCGAACCAGTTGGTCCCCTGCGCCGGCGCGATCCAGTCTTTCAAACTTGCGAGCGCCTCGGCCGGAGTCGGATCCTTACCCGCCTTCCCGCCGACCTTCGCAGGATCGGTGATTCCCGCGAGGAGCGGGAACGACGGCACTTCGTCGATCTTCGGCAGCCGCAGCGATCGGTTGTAGCCAAAGCCGGCGCAGAGACCGGTCACAAAGAACACGGGAGGTCCGCCGATCGCCGCGCCAAGACGCGCGAAGACGAACAGCGACGGCTCGCCGGCAATCAGCGCGTACGAGCCGACCGCCGCGATCGACCACCGCTCCGCCTGCACGAGCGCGGCGCCGTCGTACTGGAGCGGCGTGGTGCGGCTCTTGAGCAGCGCGGCGGTGATGGTCAGCGGACCGCTGACGTATGACAGGCCGAGGCCCTGCAGATCGAGCTTGTACTTTTCGATCTGCCCCGGCGCGCGCAGCGGAATACCGACCGACAGTCCCTCCAGCTCGACCGCCAGCGCGGCGAGATTGACGTTGCCGTCGAAGAGAAAGGTCAGAACGAGGTCGGGATTCTCTTCCGGCCACTCCACGCCCATGCGGCGGCATTGGAGCGGACCGAACGCGCGCTGCACGGGAATCCAGATCGTCTCCGCGGCGCCGCCGTCCTGTTCGAGGCGGACGTCGACGTGCGTCGGACGCGCCGGATCGGTGACGCGCGAGATGCCGGCGGAGAACGCCGGATTCACCGGTTCGGTGTCGCCGCGATCGCTGTCGCCCGAGGAGAGGAGATTCTGTGCGATCGGATTGGAGCTCGATCGCGAGAGGCCGTTTCCGAGCGGAATGCCGACCTGATCGCAACGCATGCCGGCGCCCCATGGCACCTTCGAGAGATCGGCCAGATCGAGGGAGAGCAGGAAGCGCGGCTCGACGCTTCGCAGCGTGACGCCATTCACGTCGACGAGCGGCGCGTCGGCGGCCCCCGTGAAATCCAAGCCGATGCTGACGAAGTCGACCTTCGGCCGGAACGTCGGAACGTTCGATGGATTGATGCGCACGAACGTGTACGAGATCCCCGGATCGGGGAACGACGCGGCCGGATCGCTGCGCGAGATCCAACTGCTGCCTTTCTCGTCGCCCGACATCAGCTTCCCGACTTGCAGCAGCGCCCGCCGTCCGCCCGCCGGCGAGAGATCGACGTCTTCGATCTGGATCCGCAGCCCGTAGTCGGTGTCGGTTCCGGCACGCTGCGCGAAGGCCCAGATGCCGCCGTCGCCGAATTTGATGAGCGGCTTCTTCTCAGCGGCGAGTTTCGCGAGCGCCTTCGCGAACAGCAGCTCGGCGATCTCCTTCGGCGACTTCCTCTCCAACGTGTCGAGCGTGCCGAGCTCGTACGCCGTCCCCGATCGCTTGAGTAGATCCATCGCCACGAAGACGTCGCCAACCGTGAACGGCGAGCCGCCGATCTTCTGGTCGAGCCACCCCTTCGCCGTTTCCGTATTGAGGAGGGCGTTGACGGCGATGGTCGCCGCCTTGATGCCGTCGACGGTCTTCAGTTCCGTTTGTGTCTGCCCCTCTTTGAGGAACGACAGCGAAAACGTCGGCACGCCGCTGAAGATGATCTTGGCGTTGATGCGCACGGCATCGAACACGAGGCTGCCGGCCGTCACCGTCCTGCCGAGAGGCATAGTCAACGCGAGCTCGATCGGGAACTCGTTCGATCCGGTGATCAGCAGCGGAGGCGCGACCGGAAGGTTGAAGAGCGGCACGTACAACGACGCCTGAACCGTCGGGTTGTCCTTGGGGTAGTTCGCCAGCAGCCCCGTGCCGATGGTCGACTTCGTTCCGGAGTCGTCCTTCGGAAGGACGACGTAGACGCCGGTCGGCTCCTTCTTCCAGTCGACCGAGTACCAGCTCCGGTCCGCGGGCGTCTTCGGCGCGGGCTTGCCGAGGAGCCTGCGCAGGAGCTTCAGGATCTCGGAGCGGCGCGACGGAATCGCCTTCAACCGCGCGATCGGATCAGCGAAGAAGTCGAGGAGGAAGAGGAGTTGGTCGCCGCGCTTGGCCAACAACCCGGCCACGAGCCCGGCATCCTGTACCAGCGGAGGGACTTTGTCCGACGGAATCTGCACTTCGGCCAAGGGAAGACTCCTTCACCGATCGATTCACTGCACGAACTACGGATTGGGCTTGCCTGCTGAAGTCGGGGGACCGGTCGGGAGTATAACTCCCTCAACGTCGATCGCCGGCGATCAACGCCACGCGCGAGTGCTCGTGATAGACGTGACAGGTCACGCACGTCGTTGTTTTTGCCGAAGCGTGACACGCCACGCACGCCTGCCGGTTCGGCATGAGGACGTCGGCGGTCTGCGCGCTGGTCCGCGCGTTGCGGTGACACGCTTCGCAACGGATGTGGCCGTGGTCGGTGTGGCTGAAGAGCGCGTGCGGCATCCACTTAGCCGGAAACGCGGGCGGTGTGGCGACCATGCGTTCGCCCTGCCGCGCCACGGGATGACAGAGGCTGCACGTCGAGGTGAAGACATCGTCGGCTTCCGACATCGCCTTCTTCACGACCGCGGGCGACATGCCGTCCTTCGCGGCGAGCGTTGTCAGCACGAAGCCGTACACCTCGCTCGGATCGCCGCCATGCGGGACCTGAAGATCCGGAAAGCGCGGGTCGAAATTCAGCGCGTGGCAACGCTGGCAATTCGTGGCGAACTTCAGCGGAGCCGGCTCGATGCGCCCGGCCGTCGTCTCGACCATCTTGTGGCACGACGCGCAGGTGATGCCGTCCATTGCCAGGTGATCGGCGTGATTGAAGTTGAGCGTGTTGGTGTCGGCAACGGCGTGAAACTCGGGGTGATGGAAGCCGAAGGCAGTCCCGCGATGGCAGCTGGTGCACGCCGTGTCGGCGACCGCCGTCAGGATCGGCTTGCCGCTATGTTCCGCGTGACACGACATGCACGGCGGCGGAGAGGCAACGCGCGTCGCGTGCGGCGCGTTGCCGTGGCATGCGCGGCAGCGGACGTCGCGGACGCGATGCCACGGATCGTGGCAGTCGTTGCAGCGCGTCGCCACCGGGTGGCCGTGCGCGTCGCGCGCGATCGCGTGCGCCGACGACATCGTGCCGGGTGTCAGCAGCGGCCGGTTGCCGGCGCGCGTCAGGGTAGCGATCGCGAGCAGGGTGACGATGAGTGCCGCTGCGCTCAGGGCCGCTTTCATCGCACCCCACCGTAATAGAACGCGACGATCACGTGCGCCGTCAGCGCGGCGAGGAGCGCAAGCGTCGCCGGCACGTGCACATACAGCCACACCCGGAGCAGGTTCCTATAGCGGCGTTGCGCCTGCAGATTCGGCAGCAACTCCTTCCGCTGCCGCGAGACGATCAGCATCTCGCGCAGCTCGCCCTGTTCCGACGGAGGAACACGAGCGAACAGCGCGGCTAAGTCATCTGCGCGGCGGGAACGGAGCAATTCCGCGCACACCTTCTGGAACGGTGCCGACCGACCCGACGCCATTCGCTCCATCGTCCGCGCCATCTGGTCGAGCTGTTTCGAAATCTCGTCGGAGGTCGACTCACTCTCGACGCGGGTGAGCATCGGCGGCACCGTGCGATAAAGCACCGCGCCGACGATCCCGCTCACGACCACGAACGCCATGAGCAGCAGCGCCAGGAGCGCCAGCCGGTCGTGCCAACGGAAGCCGCTATGAAGAAGCGCGACGACGGCGGCGAGCACGCCGAGGTAGATGTGCGACTTCACCCACACCTCGCCGCGCCCGAGGTCGACGCGGTAGAGACGCTTCTTCACTCCGAGGAAAGAGAGGAGAAGGACGAGAAGCGCAGCGACGATGCCGCAGAGAAGGCTCGCTCCGCTCAACCAGTGTTGCCTCGCTTGACCATGTGCGCGACTGTGTCGCGGTACTCACCGGGCGTGAGCCGGATCGCGGCGCCCGTCGGACAGTGCCGCACGCACGCGGGGCCGCCGCGGATGCCGCGGCAGAGATCGCACTTCACCGCCACCGTCGGTGCCGTCGCCGTCTCGTGCGCCGGCTGAAAGAGCGATGCGATCCAACCGAAGAGAGAGAACTTCTCCTTCTTGTGGACCATGAAGATGTTGTCGTACGGGCAATTGCGCTCGCAGTTGCCGCAGCCGATGCAGTTGCTCTTGATGTAGACCTCCCCGTGCGGGTCGCGCGCGATCGCGTCGGGCGGGCAGTCGAGCATGCAGAGCGGGTTCTCGCACTGCCAGCACGAATTCGGCGCGAGGAGGTTGTAGAAACGGATGCCGGTCAGCGAGAGCCGCGCCTGCCCGTCGTCGTGAACGCCCTCGCACGCCTCGATGCAGTGGTTGCAGCGGACGCAGAGATGTTCGTCGATGAGGAGCGTGTGCGTCCCCATCACCACTTCTTCGCGAATGAGCTCCTCGAGGACGCCGCTCGTCTCCGGCGTCGCCTCGGCCACCAGCGACGCAATGCGGTTCTCCTCCGCCTTCCTCACGTGCATCTCGCGGAGTTGCGGATGCCGCTCGAGAAAGTCTTCGAGCGAGCGGCCGGAGATCGTGATGAGCTGCGAAGGGAAGATCGCCGTCACCGTCGCGGTGCGGATCGCGCGAGGCAGGATCGCCGCCTCGCCGAAGACGTTCCCCGCCACGAGATACGAGAGGACGACTTCTTTGTCGCCGAGCGTACGGCTGATCTTCACCATGCCGCTGCGAATGAGGTGAATCGAATCGGCAGCGTCGCCCTCCCGGAACACGACGGTGCCTTTCGCGAGCTCGGTCACGGTCGCCATCGCGGCGAGCTCGCTCACGATCGATTCCGCGACGTTCGGGAAGAGGTAGCCGCCGGGTGCGCGCTCGAGGAACGCCTGATCGATCACCGCCTTCACCTCGGGAGCGTTGGCCATCAGCCGCAGGATGGCTTTGCGCGGAACGACGATCACACGGGTGTTCCCGATCGCGCGCGCGGTGGCGTTCCGGCGCCGTCCGGAAATCAGGCTCATTTCGCCGAAGAAGTTCCCGGCCGTGAGCTCCGCGACCGGCACCTCGGCGGTGAGTCCGACGCGTCCTTCCGCGATGATCATGAATTCGTCGCCGAAGTCGTTCTGCCGGAAGATCGTCTCGCCGTCCGCGTACTCGCGGACGCTCGCCGTCAGGAACATGCCGCGGACGAGCGCCTCCTCGGCGGCAGCGAGAACGGGCGCGCACGAGCGGATCTCCGCGAGTCGTTCGCTGACGGTCCCTTTCCAGAAGTGCAGCCGCTCGCGGAGGAGCGCTTCATCGGCCGGCTCGACGTCGCGGCCCGCGAGGTGCTCGACCACTTCGAACGCTTCGTTGACCGCAAGCTTGATCAAGTCGGCGCCGCCCGCGGAACCGATGAGAAAAAGGCCGGGCAGCGAGGTCTCGTGCTTGGAAGTGAGCAGCGGCCGCGCACCGCTGTACGCGACGCCGGCTGACTCGAGGAACTTGCGGGGCGGCTCGGCGCCCAGCTTGAGGAAGATGTCATCCGCGCGCACGCGGATCGTTTCGCCACGAACGGAGAGGTCAGCTTCACGCTCGTCGACCCGCAGAACGGATGCTTCGTAATGAATCCGCATCTGCCCGCGCGCCGCACGGGTCAACACCTCGCGCGTGAGCGACTCGTTCGCGCGCGTGATCTCGCCGGTGCGGACGACGAGCCCGACGCGGTTTTCGTCCGACAGCGCAATCGCGATCTCCAGCCCCGCGTCGCCCGCGCCGACGACGAGAACGTCACGATCGCGGTAATCGGCAGGATCGCCGAGCCGGAAGCGAACGTGCGGCAGCTCCTCGCCCGGAACGCCGAGGCGGCGCGGGTTCCCCTGCGTTCCCATCGCGACGATGACCTTGCCGGCAGAGAGCTCCTCTCCACCTTTGATGGTCACGACGAACCCGGAGTTCTCGCGCCGGATCGCTTTGACCTCCGCCTGATAGCGAATATTCAGCCGCCTCTCGTCCGCGAACCGCCGCCACTCCTCGAGCAGCGACTCGCGCGACCCGGAGCGGAACGGAAAGCTGCCGAGCGTCGGAATCGGCCCCGGCTCCGACATGACCGCCTTGCGCGCCTGATAGTTATGGATGGTGTCGGCGAGGTGCGGAGCGCGCTCGAGGACGACGTACCGGAACCCGTTCGCCTCTGCCTGGCTGGCCGCCGCCAACCCGGCCGGCCCTCCCCCAACGATGATGATGTCGTAGTGAATGGCGCCAAATAGTTTGGCTCCAATATTAGTGGGTGGCAAGCTGAGGCGGGGACGCGCCCCTCACTTCGCCGGAATGAACGACATGGCCCTCTCGGCCAGCGCGGTGATGGTCAGCGACGGGTTCACGCCCGGGTTTGCGGAGATGGCCGCACCGTCGATCACATAGAGGCCGTCGTAGCCGAAGACGCGGTGACGGGAGTCGATCACGCCCTGCTCCGCGGTCGCGCCCATGCATGCGCCGCCGAGGATGTGCGCGGTGGTGGGCGTGCCGAGGATGGTTTCGCTGAGAAGGCTACCGGCGAAGCCGTCGATCTTCTTCTCCACCCGTTTGGCCAGTTCGGTCGCCTCGGGGATCGCGGCGCTCGGCGCGCGGCCCTCGGCCAGCGCGGTCGTGAGGCCGAACTTGCCGAGGCGCAGGCGCAGGTGGCCCTCGAGCGTGCGCATGTAGAGCAGGATCATCGTTCGCTTCGCCCAGTCGTCGACGAAGTAGGCGCGGAGGAAGTGGATCGGGTGCCGCAGCATCGCCGCGAAAACGCGGATCAGCCGCACCGGGGCGCTCTCCCCCGGCACATGCGGCGACATCAGCAGCCGGAAGAAGCCGGAACCTTTCGCGTATCGCACCGGCTCGAGGTGGGAGTGCTCGTCGGTGTGGAGAATGCTCGTGATGGCGATGCCTTCGCTGAGGTCGCGGTCGGCGCGCGTGGTCACGCCGATAAGCGATTCGGAGTTGGTCCGGATGAAATCTCCGACGCGATCGGAGAGCCGCGGCAATCCGTCCCTGCTCGCCTTCAGCTTCAGCAGGAGCGGCACGGTTCCGAGCACGCCTCCCGCGAAGATCACGTTTTGCGCGGTCAACGTGCGCCGTCTCTTGCCTGTGACGGCGTCGATCCGGTAGCCGCCTCCGTCCAGTTCGCGCACCCACGTCACCTCGGTATCCGGCTCGATGCGCAGGCCTCGTTTCTCCGCGAGCCAGAGGTAGTTTTTGTCGAGCGTGTTCTTGGCGTTGTGGCGGCAGCCGGTCATGCAGGCGCCGCATTGGATGCATCCGGTGCGGTCCGGACCCTCGCCCCCGAGGTACGGGTCCGGCACCGTCTTCCCCGGCTCGCCGAAGTAGACGGCCACGCGCGACGGCTCGATCTGATCCGGCCGGCCGATGTCGTTGGCGATGTCACGGAGTACCCGGTCCGAATAGGTATCGAGCGGATACTGCACCGCCCCCAGCATCCGTAGGGCCGTGGCGTAGTGCGGCTGCAGTTCCCGCTTCCAGTCGGCCAAATCCCCCCACGACGGCAATGTGAAGAACTCGTCCTTCGGAGTCGGCAACGTGTTGGCGTAGACGAGTGAGCCGCCACCGACTCCGACACCCGAGAGCACGGTCACGTGGCGCAGGAAGGTCATCTTGAAGATGCCGCGGAAGCCGGCTGCCGGCATCCACAGCCACCGGCGCAGGTTCCAGTTCGAGCGCGGAAAGTCTTCGGCCCGGAAGCGCCTCCCCTTCTCCAGCATGACCACGCGGTAGCCCTTTTCGACGAGCCGCAAGCCCGAAACGCTTCCGCCGAAGCCGGAGCCGATGATCGCGTAATCCCAATCCATCATGGGTATTGCGAGTCGGAGCAGGACGGCGTGACTTCGTCGGGATGCGTGAGCACGCGCTTGCCGGGATGCTTGAGGATGTCGGCCATTCCTTCCATCGCCCGCGCCAAATCGTCGCTCGTGGCGGAGACGAGGTTCTCCTCTTTCATACCAGGCGTCAGGTGGGTGATGGTGTGGCGGATGCCGCCGATCGAGGTGATGTAGTGCAGGAGGAAGTCGAACGCGCCGCCTTGAAAGTCGAGCTTGCGTTCACGGTCGGCGATTTCGAGATTCTTGACGTGCAGGGTGACCTTCGGCGCGTCGCCGAGGGAGAGGCGCGCGCAGCGCGCCGGAGTCTTAGACGCCCTGAGCAACGAGACGAGCAGCTCGGGCGGCCCGTCGGTCGTCACATCCACGAACGTCTGTTTCGCTCCGCCGCGAACGGTCTTCGTCGAGACATTGCCGCCGTAAAGGTCGAAGTAGACGGCGGCGCGGCCGCTGAACGCGACGTCGCTCGACGGCGTGTAGTTCGAGACGAAGTCCGTGAGCCGGTGGCTCTCGCCGGCATACTTCAACGTACGGTCGACCGCGTTGCTCACCTGGAGACGAACCCCCGCCATCACGTTGCCGTCGACGACCGGCGGCCCGGAGGTCTGGTCGAGTGCCGGTACGTCGAGCTTCACCTTTGCCCCCTCGACCTCCAGCTGCGCGAAGTGCGGCATCAGGTAATAGAGCAGTGTCTTCGGCTGCGCCGGCGTCGTCACCACATTCAGCAGCGCCGCTGTGAACTGGGACGCATCCGGAAGGACGACGCGATGCGGCACTCCGGCAGCCACGCCCTCACGAAAATGCGTACAAATCCCGGCGAACCGAATCCTCAGTTTGTGTTTGCTCATGACCTCATCTCTCCTTTGAGTGTCTCGATGCGAGTGGTGACCAGCGCGATGGAGCGCCACACCTGCGACCCCGACCGGATCGCGGCGACCTGTGCGGATTGAAGAGCCTCGCTCGCGCTCTCGCCTGCGACGAGGCGCCGATGCAGGTCGCGGAAGAACGCGCGGGCGTCGCGGTCCCCGACCGGCGTGAGCGTGCCGATGACGTTCGCAACGCCGGCCGCGACGAAGGCGCCACCGAGGCTCAGAGCGTGGGTATCGGTGGAGTCGGGCGGCCGCAACGTCTCGCACGCCGCGAGAACGAGCAGCCGTCCGCCGAGAGACGCCGCGGCGACGGTTCGCGAAGAGACACGCTGGCCGTTGAGCAGGAGCGCGTTTTCGCCGCCGGCCGGCTGGCGTTCCGTGTGGCCCGCAACGTGGACGACGTCGGCGGACGTCAACGCGTCGCGGAGCGCGGCGAACGTCGCGTGATCGGGCGAAATGGGTGTCACGCTGCGGTACAGCGTTCCGATGTCGGCGACCTCCTCGCCTGCTTCCGGCAGCGCGACCGCGTCGCCGGTCGGAAGGCTGACTGTCACGACCGAACTGGCAGCGCGAGCATCCTCGGGTCGCAACGATCCCGCGCTCAGCGCGGTCGCAACGGTGACACGCTCGACCAAGTAGCAGTGATGCACGCGGTCGTACAACGCGGCGAACGGGACGGTCGCCAGCCGCGGGTCGGGCACCACGATGACGTGGCGCGCGTGCGCGAGGACCGCGTCGACGGGGCGGATCAATTCGTCGTAGCCGAGGGCGGTCTCGCCGCGGCGCCGCGCGACGCGGAAATCGTCGTCGTCGATCGCGAAAGTGACCGTCTCGTCGCCTAGCATCGCGATCTCGAGGACCGCGGTCTCGCTTCGCGCCAGGCGACGCTGCAGCTCCCCGACCGTGATGGCCGCGCCGCGCGCCCGCTCCGCGATCGCGAACGCTCCCGCACTGTCGCCGCGGTCGAGCCGCAGGCGAATCGCGTCGGTAAAGAGCGCGCGGTCCGCGTCGAGGATGCCGCTGCCGGCAGCCGCCGCGCGCCCGCGATGCCGTTCCACGATCGCCATCCCCTCTTCGAGGTCGCGATTCGCGGTGTTCCAGTCGCGGCGCCGCACGGCGCATCGCGCCCGCAGAAGCAGCGGCTCGGGAAGCGCGTACGGCAGATCGACGCGGCGATAGAAGTCGATCGCGCGCGTGAGCGGCTCGGGCGCTACGGTCGCGGCACCGATCGCGACGTCGACATCCGCCAGTCGCCGCGCGCGCAGCGAGGGATCGGAAATGCGGCGCGCGAGGCTCGCGGCGTGTTCCGCCGTCTGCAGCGCGCCGGCTGAGTCGCCGCTCTGGGACTCGATGATCGACTGGAGCGACAGCACGTCGAGAACGAGCGAGAGCTGCTGCGCGTCCGCCGCGACCGGCTGCGGGATGCGAGCGAGCGCCAGCGCGGCATCTTTCCGGCCGGCGACGAAATCGGCGCGCATCGCCCCCTGCATCGCCGCCGCAAGACGCGCCGGGTTCCCCGCGGCGCTCAGCGCGCGGAGCGACTCGATGCGCCACTTCCACGACTCGTCGCCGCGTCCTTCCGCGGAGAGGCTGGCGGCGAGAATCGCCTCGACGAACGCTTCATTCGTGCGATCTCCTTCCTCGCGAAACATCCGCGCGCCTTCCGAGAGCGTCGCAATCGCGTGTGTCCAGTCGTAGTCGAAGAAGTACGCGCGGCCGAGCTCCCACCGCACGTGCGCCGCGAGCGCGCGATACCCGCGCTGCGCGCCGACGTCCTGCATCACCTGCTTCAGCTCCGCGGCCGCGCCCGGATCCTGCTGCGCCTGATGGATGCCGGCGATGTAATACCGCGCCGCGAGCACCATCGGCGAGTGCGTTTCCCGGAACAACGCCTCCGCGCGCCCGAGCTGCGCGAGTGCTTCGTCGAGCTTCTGCTGCCGGTACGCCATCCGGCCGGCGCGATACGCGGCGTGCGCCGTCGCGAGGGTGCCGCGTTGCGACTCGGGGACGATGTCGATCGTCCTCGTCACGTCGCGGAGCAGCAGCTCGCCGTTCTTTTCGGCGGCGAGGCCGATCGAGCGCACCGTCGTCAGCCATCGCGCCGCCTCCGCATCGTTCTTCTGCAGCACGGCGTCGCCCCAGCGCCCGAGGTATTCGACCTCGGCCAATGCGTACGGGTCCGAGGATGACGCTTTGGTCGCCGGCAGTTCGGCCAGCCGCTTGCGCGCTTCGTCCGCCCACTTCGATGACGGATCGACTTCGAGGTATCGCATCCACGCCACACGCGCGGCGTCGGCGAGCCCGATGCGCTGGAGGACCAGGCCTCGATTGAAGAGCGCCTCGGCGTTCTTCGGATCGAGACGGAGCGCGGCATCGCACGCGGCGAGTGCCTGCGGGTAGAGCGCGTAGCGCCCGCGATCCGACGCGGCCGCGTAACGCGCCGCCGCGAGATCGTTCCACGTCTGCGCCGAGGGCGACTCCGCCGCCGCTTTCTCGAGGCGCGCGATCGCCTCGTCGTCATTCTGCGTCAGTACCAGCGCCACTCCGGCAGCGTGCTCCGCCTGCGCGCTCGCGTCGTGCTGCGCGCGCTCGATCAACTCACCCGCGGCGCCGGTGAGCTTCATCCGCTCCGGATCGCTCGACGGACTCCCGATCGCGCGTTGCGAACCGTGATAAGGAGCCCACGCGAAGCCGCCCGAGAGCCGCGGCTCGATGATGCGCGCCGAGCGCGGCGCGAGCGCAGCGAGCGTCTCGATCGGCGAACGCGAACGGCGCACCTGCCACACCCACGCGGCAGGGACGATGACCAGGAAGACAAAAGCAGCCGCGGCGGCGAGCCACCACGATCGCCGCGGCCCCGCCTCCTCCGCCTCTTCTTCCAGTGTCAGGCTGGCGAGGCGCAGTTCTTCTCTGCACGCAGCACAGTCTTCGATGTGATTCAGCAGCGGCACGATTTCCCCGCGTGTGAGCTTCCCTTCAGCGAGTGCGGCGATGACTTCAGGAGGCGGGCAATCCATCTTCACCACGATCCTCCTTCTTCTTGAGACTGAGGCGCCAGGTCGGTTTTCCCGGACGCCAGCCCGAAATCGAGAGCCAGAACGGACGAGCCGACCAGGCTTCCGGCCGCGCGCGTGTCGATGCCCGACGCCACGAGCGCGCCTCGCAGTTTCGTCGTGATCGACTCGATCCGCCGGTAGAGCGGGCGTTGCGGCAACCGCAGCATCCGCGCGATGTCAGCGATGCTCATCCCGCTGCCGAAGTGACAGCGGATGATCGTCCGATCCTCGGCCGGCATCGTCGCCAGCGCCTCGCGGACGATGCGACTCGTCTGATCGGAGAGCCGCTCTGCCTCTTTCTCGAGGAGCGGGGCATCGGCGGCGTCGGGCGCGCTCACGCTGTCCAGCTCCACCACGTCGAGCGGAACCGGACGCGGACGCGGTGCTCGCTCCGGCACCGCCGCGAGCATCGATTCGACGTCGGTGCGGCTGAGCGACGGATCGATCGCCTGCACGAGCGGCAGCGCCTCCTCGAGCGGGCGTCCGTCGGGCACCACGGCCGTCTCGGGCCCGACCGCCGCCGCGCCGCCGCGGCCTGCGGCCGCCGAAGGCTCCCATCGCCCGCGCGTGCGCATCCGTTCGTCGGAGAGGAGCCGCTGGATCACGACTGTGAGATACGTGGCCAGCGACGATCGTTGCTGCCAGGCGCGCAGCACCGCGTAGTCGTCCTCGATGAGCGCGACCTTCACGATCGACGCGAAGTCGTCGGCGTCCGCGTTGCGCAGGCCGCCGGCCCTGCAGACTCGGCCGATGACGCGATCGATCAGCGGAAGGTTCTCGCGGAAGATCTCGGCGCCGTTCATCAGGGGAGACGGAAGGAATTCTAGCGGAACCGTGCTACAACGAGTTCGTGGCCGCTCTCAAGGTCATCTACCTCCTCGCCGTCACCACGTTCGTCTTCGCGATTCCGTCGATCCACGCGCTCCGGCCGTGGCGGTGGCAGATCGTCCTCGGCGTCGCGGCGGTCCAGATCGTGACGCTCTTCGTCTGCAGGGTGAATGCGGCCGACGTCGTGCGATCGACGACACGGCTCAAATGGTTCTTCGCGTTTCTCCTCGTCTGCTACGGACTCCTGCCGGGGAACTACGGCGCTCAACATACGAAGGTCTGGTTGTTCAACGTCGGCGGACTCACGGTCGCCGCGTTCATGTGCGTCGAGATCCTCACCGTCGTCCTTGTCTCGGCGGTGGTCCGGCTCACCAGCAAGGGGACCGATCTCGCCGACGGTCTCGCGCGACTCGGCCTTCCCAAGCTTTTCGTCCACGCGTTCGATCACACGCTCACCCTGCTCGCGGGACGTCCTCGTCCGAAGCGCGGTGAAAAGCGCGGCGGTGGACCGACGCTGCGCCGCTTGCTTCACGGTGACGTCGGCTTCCTCATCCAGTCCGTTCGGGACAACCTGGAGCACGCGCGCACCGAGGTGACGCGGGAGGCCGGCGGTCGACTCGACCAGCGGATGGCGCACGACGTCGCGGTCGTCAGCGGCACCGCGCTGGTGATGACGTCGCTCAAGATGCTGAAGTTCCTGCCGGGCGTGCCATTCGCTCCCGGCATCAAAGGGGTCGTGCTCCTGCCGCTTTACGTCCTCGCGTCGCAACGCACGTACTCGCGGTGGGGCGGAACGGCGGCCGGCGCGATCATGGGAGTCGTCGCATTCCTGCAGGGCGATGGCCGCTTCGGAGTCCTCGACATCCTGCAGCACGTCGCGCCGGGCATCGTCATCGACCTCGCCATGCCGCTCGTGCGACGGCTGCCGCAGACCGCGTTCACCTACTGCGCGCTCGGATTCCTCGCCACGATCACGAGAACGACGACCGCGTTCGTCGTCGTGCTGCTGCTCGGATCGCGCGCCGAGGTCTATCTCTATCCGGCGGTCGGAATGATCGCCATGGTGATCGCCGGGACGCTCAGCGGCTTCGTCACCATCTATCTATTGAGAGCGTTCCCCGAAACGGAAGCTGAAGCTGAACCGGCCGAAGAGGAAGAAGACGATGTGGTTCGACGGGCAAGCGAAAGAGTTTGACGACTCGGCCGGCCTCGAGCCGGGAGTCGGCCGGCGCGTTGCGGAGGCGATCGTGGAGCTGAGCGGCGCAACGGGCGACGACATCATCGTCGACGTCGGAGCAGGCACCGGAACGATCGGCTCGCACTTCGCCGATTCTCCTCGTCGCTACCTCGGCCTGGAGCGTTCGCGCGACATGCTGTCGATCTTTCATCGGAAGCTCGAGCCGCTCGC
>JACZCU010208435.1_pt1 | contig 18683 bp, 22 predicted proteins | sample 8641851 | NCBI WGS metagenome assembly JACZCU01 (sample SAMN15324605, study PRJNA640507) | soil metagenome | isolation source: monocropping sugarcane control | place: China: Luxin town, Laibin City, Guangxi Province | collected 2019-07-25 | depth 10cm m | reverse complement strand
CGTTGGGCTCATAACCCAAAGGTCGCAGGTTCAAATCCTGTCCCCGCAACCAACGCGAATGATTGAACGGCCACCGCAAGGTGGCCGTTCCTGTTTTCTCGAGTTCGCGAGCGATTCTGCTACTTCGCTTCGGCGCGGGCGGCGTCGATTGCGGCGCGGAGGCCCTGCTTCGCGCGAATCTCGTGAATGCGCGCGTGCGCTTTCTCCGGGAGAGAACGCAGCAGCACAATCAGCGTGCCGGCGGGGCCACGGACGTGACCTTTCGACTTCGATCCGGACGATTTTTTCGTCGCGGACGATTTCGGCGCGGACGCTTTCACTGCCGCGGCGGCCGGTCGCGCACTCGGCGCGGGCTTGCTCGCAACCGCGCCAGATCCGCGCAAACTTGCGAGTCGTGCCTCGATCGCTGCGATCTCCTGCGGAAGACGAGCGAGGATCGAATTGATTTCGGCCTGCGTGACTTTTCCGTCCGCGCGCAGCCCTTCGAGAACCCATTGAGCCAGTTCTGGTTTCACCATAGAACTGACATATTACAAGTTCGGCGGGTCAATCGGTTCCGGAGATTATTCCTAACCCGGCTTTTTTGCTGCACCGGACCCTGTGCATCTACGCGTCAGAACGTTGCACGCTGTGGGAAAATCGCGCGCTTCATGCCCCTGCTCCCCGCAGTCCTTCAAGTCCTCACAACATCCGCTGCATGCTGGGGACTCTGGTGGCTCTGGACGCGGTTCGCGACCGAATCACGCGCGACGCAACTCGTGATCGCAGCAGGATTCATCATTCGCGGCTTAGCGGGAGCAGCGCTGTTCTGGATCTCGTGGCTCGAGCTGCCGATCGCTCGCTCGCTGCAGACCGGCAAAGGATTGTGGTTCTTCGCCGTCGATGGACATGCGTTCATGAACGTCGCGACACAGACGGCCTCCGAGGGATTGCTTGCAGTTTTTCAGTTGCATGGACTCGTCTACTCGCTCGAGTTCGTGCGATGCCTCGCGCTCTTCTGCTGGTTCTTCGGCTCCGTCGCATCCGTTGGCTTACTTCTCAACGAGCTCACGTTCCTGTTGCTCGCTCTCGCCATCGTGCGATGGGCCGCACGCAATCGAATCGAATCGCGTCACGTAACGCTCGTTCTCGCCGCCGTGAGTTTTTTTCCATCATGGATCCTGTGGTCGCTGCAGCCGCTGAAAGACACGACGTTCCTGCTGCTGATCGTTGTGTTCGCGTTGTTGTGCGATGGGTTCTGGCGCGCGTGGCCCGATCGCAAACGCGCCGCGCTGCACATCGCGATGATGGCCGCGACGCTGTACCTCATCGCCGGTATTCGCTGGTACTACGCCATCCTCGCCGGCGCGGCGGCACTGCTGGTCAGCGTGATGATCCTGCGCGCGCCGCGACATGTTCTCGCGACTCGCGCGATTGCGCTGCTGGTGCTTGCACTCGCGATTCACACCGCGATCGTGCAAGGGGGTGGCGTGTACAACCCGCCGGCAGTGTTGTCCGTGCTCGAGCCCTGGAAGCCGGAGCATCCACAAGTTTCGAAACCCGAAGTGGTGAGCAGCGTGTTTCTGGACAACCGCCGCTTGTTCGAAGATCTGCGCGACGCATCCACGCACATCAAGCCGGGACCGGTGCTCCTGCGTCTCGATGCCTTACGTTTCGACCGCGCGCATCTCCTCGGCAATACGCTGCGAAAAACAAGCGTCGGCCTCTGTGGCATCTTTCTCCCGCAGTCGATCGCGAACCGCCTCGGCATGATCTCGGTCAGCGGCGGCAGAGGTCTGCTGTTCTTCACCGATGTCGATTCGCATTGCATGCTGGCGCTCGTCGCGATCGTCGCGATCAAACTTGCGCGGCGCGGACGAAGCGCATGGCGCGATCCGCTGATCGTCTATCTCGTCATCGTGACGCTTGGTCTCACGCTCTCACTCGCCTACACCGTCACGAACCTCGGCGCACTGGTCCGTTATCGCGCCATGATCGTCGCAACGTTGCTCCTGTTGATGCTCGTCACGGAACGACGCGGTGGCGATCCCTATAATCCCGGCATCTCGAACAGACAGGCGGAGCCATGACCCGTAAAGTTCTCATTGCAGCACTCACTCTCGCACTCGGCACATCACTCTTCGCCGACGTCACGATCAAACAAACGACCAGCGGCAAAGGCATGGGCGTCGCCGCATCCGGCACCTCGACAACGTACATCAAAGGCATGAAGATGCGCGCCGACGTCGAAGCGCGCGGCACGGTGATGTCGACGATCTTCGACGTCGAGAATCAGAAGATGTACGTCTTCGACTCGAAGAAGAAGAGCGTCGACGTGTGGGACATGCAGGCGTTCTCCGCCGAGCTCGCGAAGAACGTCGAGACCGGCGAGATCAAAGCGTCGGTGAAAGCGAACGGACAGAAGAAAGAGATCGCCGGCAAGTCCGCGACCGGCTACGACCTCAGCGTCTCCGTTCCCGCGAAGATGGGCGGCAGCGACGACATGATGATGACCGTGAATCTGCGCGGGCCGATGTGGGTTGTAAAGAACGCGCCCGGCACCGCGGAGTACATCGCGTTCTACAAAGCCGCGGCGGACAAGGGATGGATCTTCAGCGATCCGCGCGCCGCGAAAGGCTCACCGGGACAGGCGAAAGCGATCGCCGAAATGCAGCGACAACTCGCATCGACCGGCGGCGTACCTTACGAAACGACGATGGACGTTTCGATCGAAGGCGAAGGACCGATGGCCGCGATCATGTCGCGCATGGGCGGCATGTCGATGACGACGACGATCACCAGCGTCGACACCAGCGCGATCGATGACTCGCTCTTCACGCCGCCGGCGGGCTACAAACTCGTTCCGAAAAAGTAAGTGCCTCGATGAAAGCAGAAACGATTCGCGCGCTCGTCACCGGCGGCAGCTCCGGCATCGGAAAAGAAATCGCGAAAGAGATCGTGGGTCGCGGCGGTAAAGCCGTGATCTGCGGTCGCGATGCGCAGAAGCTCGCGGCCGCGGCCGAGGAGATTGGTGCGATCGCGGTGGAAGCGGATGTGTCGATCGAAGCGGATGCGATTCGCGTCGTGCAGCAGACGATCGAGAAACTCGGCGACTACAACGTCCTGATCAACAACGCCGGCTTCGGCACGTTCGCGCCGCTGCTCGAAACGAAACTCGACGAAATGCAGCGCGTGTTCGCGACGAACGTCTTCGGCGCGATGGTCGTGGGACGCGAATCGGCGAAGCACTTCGTCGCGAAGCAAACCGGTAACATCATCAACATCTCTTCATCCGCGGGACGTCGCGGATTTGCGGGAGGCACCGCGTACGTCGCGAGCAAGTTCGCGCTCTCCGGCATGACCGAATGCTGGCGCGCGGAGTTGCGCAAATCGAACGTGCGCGTGATGCAGATCGATCCGAGCGAAGTACAGACCGAGTTCTTTCAGGGACGCGCGTTCAGCGAACGCAAGCTGCGCGCGTCCGACATCGCGCACGCGGCGATCGCGATGCTCGAGATGGAGAACCGCGGCTTCATCACCGAGCTCGCGGTGTGGGCGACGAATCCCGACTAGAAGAGATCGCGAATCAACACGTAGTTCTTCATCGCGTCGACGGTCTTCGGCGAGATCTCTTCGAGAAAGAAGGTCAGCGCTTCGATCGTCGTCGCGGGAATCGCGTAACGCGTGATGAACTCGACGCTCGTCTCGTGACTCACGGGCGCGGGATCGATTCCGAACAAATCATCCACCGCGCGTTCATTCGGATTCACGACGATCGCGTCGATGCCTGCATCGCGAAACGCGGCGATGAAATCGTCTTTGCGATAGCCGTAGTGCGTACACGCGAGACACGCAACGACCGGCACATCGCGGCGCGACAGTTGCGCGATCGCGCGATTCACCCACATGCGAATTTCCTGGCGTGTGCGCGAGCCTTCGCGATCCTCGGAGATCGTGTCCGCAAGTCCGGGACACGCTTGCGAGATCACGCGCGACGCATCGACGCCACGCGATCCGAGCAGTCGCGGATACGTGCCCGCGTCGATCGTCGTCTGCGTGCCGAAGATGATCGCGGTGCGATTCGTTGACAACCCGCGCAGCAGCAACTCGACCGCACTTTCGACGATGCCTTTCACCGGCACCGTCGTCGCGACGAACGGCAACAGCACCGAGAGCGTGTTGCACGCGACGTAAATCGAATCGGGCGCAAATCGCGCGGTGACGTTGCGCAGAAAGCGCTCGAACGTTTCGATCTTCACGTCACGCGACGGCATCGAGTTGTAGCCGTAGTCGTTCTCCGGCGCGGCATTCGCGAACGTGAAGCGCACCGGCTCGGTGAAGCCGTGCTCGCGCACGAAACGTTCGGCGTATGCAACGACGGAGAGTCCGCCCACTCCGGAATCGGTGATGAGGATGTGCATCACTTCGCCTCGAGCGCGAATCGATTGGTCATGAGGTCGAGCAGGATCGGGACGTGGCGATCTTTGAGCGCGTACAGCGACGCGTCTTCGAGCTCGAGCGTCACGAGATTGAGTCCGCGCTCGCCCGCCCACGTGCCCATCGAGCCCGGTGTCGGATAGCCGATCTCGGTGAGAAACGGCAGCGCGCAGCGATCGGCGAGTTGTCGGCCGAGGTGCGAGGCGCCGGAGTCATCGACACATGCGAGCGCCGAATGCAGGCTCACGACCGCGCGCGGCTTCAGCTCATCGATCAACGCGATCAATGCTTTCGTTTCGGGTTCCGATGCCGGCTCGCGTCCGGTCGTGAGCAGTTGGTCGCGCGCATCATTCGCGCGGCTCTTGTAGAACACGGGATCCGCGCTCCAGTTCGACGTCGGAAAATTGCGATTGAGATCGACGCCACGCGCATTGCCGCGCGTGCCACGAATCGTGCCGTCGGGATTGCCGCAGAGAATCACCGCCGCCTGCAGGTCTTCATCCGGCAGACAACGCAATGCTTCCGAAACGACGACCGTGGTCTCGGTCTCATCGCCGTGAATCGCCGCGAGAATCAACACGTCCGCGCGATTCGATTCGGGCAGATACACGTACAGCGGCAGCCCATCGACCGAAGTGCCGTAGGTCGTGCTGCGATGACGAATTACGCCGCGGTCGCGTCTCGCGACGAGTCGTTGCTCACTCATGCGCGAATCCTAACGTGGCGACGTTGCAATCTCTGCATCCGAAAACTGCAACGCCTCACTGATCGCAAGCAGCAACCCACCCGGTCCGTAATTCACGTTGATCGCCGGATCACTCGACGCGATCTGCGCGCAACCGGGACCGATGTCGGGCGGCTGAATGCCGTTCACGACGCCATCGCGTTCGACACGCCGCAGCAGCACCGTCATCGCGCGCATCACGATCGGGATGTACGTCGCGCGGTCCAGCCATCCTTCATTCACTCCGCGCGCGAGGAAGAACGTCAGGAGGGCAGTGCCCGACGTTTCCGAAACGCCGCCGCATTCATTCGGACGCGAAAGCGTCGACGGCCATCCACCATCCGCAACACGACGCGCGATCAATGACGCCGCCGCGCTCTGCAACATCGCACGCAGCTCCGATGAGGTGAGCGTTTGATCGTAACGACCGCCGGTGTACGGCGCATCGATCACTTCCGCGGCTCGCGACAACGCGATCAACGCCCAGCCATTGCCGCGCGACCAGAACGCATCATGGCCTTGCATGTCCGCGGCATGTTGAAAGAGATCGTGCGTGTCGTCCCACAACAAATCGCCACGACGCTCGCGCGTCACAGGCAACGGCGTCGACGGCACGCGATGTTCGTACACGTACGATTCGATCCATTCGTACGCGAGGTTGCGCGCGAGCTCGTTGCCGGGCAGCGTGTCCTGCGACGAGCCGTACATCGAAAGCCACGGCACGAGCATGTACAGATCGTCCTGCCAGAAGCGCGCACCGTATCCTCCTTCGATCCACCACGGATCGCGCGGAGCTCCATTCGATGGCGTCACGCGCATCGCATGTTCCGCGAATCGCATCGGTCCATCGAGCTTCGTGAGCAGCACCGCGCGACGCGGGTCGCTCGGCGGAAGTAATCGATACAAATCGAGCGCGGGCTGACCGAACGCGGTGCCATCGCCCCACCACACGGTTTCGATCGGATCGTCACTGTCGAGCAGCACCGACGCGACGCGCTCGATGTACTTCTCGCGAACCTCGGGCACCTGCTCCGCGAAGAGCACGAGCCCATCGAAATACACGGCGTTCTCCCAATGCAGTCGCGGATGGTAAGTCCAGGTCACGCGATCGGCGACGTTCGTCGCGGTCGCGATGAGTCGCGCGCGATCGAGAGGCGCAGGCGGCGCTACGGCGCGGCGCTTCGGAGCAGCAAAAACGGGAACGGTGAGAACCAGGAGCAGGGGAAGAATCCGAGGCACGGTCACGCGAACAGATACGGATTCCAAGGGTATTTCGATGAGGCGTGTACACCAACGCTCGCCTTCCTCGTATCAATCGAGCGAAGGAGACACGACACCCATGACCCTCGTCACACGAACCGTTCTGCTGCTGACGCTCATCGCCGCGCTCGCCAGCGGCGCATTCGCACAGGAAGCCGCGAGCACGGCCGCGAGCACGGAAACGACCGCGACTACCGCGAAGACCACGACGTCCGCGGTCGAAACGACACCGACGTCTGAGCCGCAGAGCAGCCACGAAACGCGCAGCCAGTTTTTCAGCCTGCTCCAGCAGTATCCGCCGGAGCTCGGCACGATCCTCTCGCTCGATCCGACGCTGCTTTCGAACGACGCGTTTCTGAACGGCTATCCCGAGCTCGCGCGTTACGTCGCGACGCATCCGGAGGTGCGCCGCAATCCGCGATTCTTCCTCAACAACTATCAGGAGAATCGCAGCACGATGATCGACGATGTGCTGCAGGGCATCTTCATCCTGCTGATGCTCAGCTTCTTCGCGTTCGTGCTCGCGTGGATGTTGCGCACGGTCATCGAACAGCGCCGCTGGAGCCGTCTCTCGCGCACGCAGACGGAAGTGCATACGAAGATCCTCGATCGCTTCGGCACGAGCACGGAGCTGCTCGAGTACATGAAGACGCCGGCGGGCACCAAGTTCCTCGAGTCCGCACCGATTCCTCTTCGCGAAGCGCCGGTGCAGAACGCATCGCTGTCGCGCCTGTTGTGGTCAATCCAGGTCGGCATCGTCGTCGCCGCCGGCTCCCTCGGCACGCTGCTCGTGAGCGCGCGCTTCGACAAGGACTCGGCCGCGGGTCTCTCCGCGATCGGCGTCATCGGTCTCTGCATCGGCTTCGGCTTCATCGTCTCCGCGATCATCTCGCTGATCGTGTCGCGCCGCTTCAACACGTGGCAAAGCGGTGACGCCGCGGCGCTCGGCGACGGGTCCATGCGATGATCGAAGGGATGAACTTTCCGCTCGTGATCGGAGAAATGACATCGGCCGGTACGCGTTCGGCGAGTGGCGCCGTGACGCTCATGAGCGAGGACGAGTTCCGTGCGTTCTATGAACGCACGGCTCGTCCGTTATGGTCGTATCTCTCGCGCATCACCGGCGACCGGCAGCAGGCCGACGATCTCCTTCAAGAGGCCTACTACCGTTTCTATCGCGCCGGACGCACGCACGAGAGTGAAGCGCATCGCCGCAACTCGCTCTTTCAGATCGCCACAAATCTCGCGCGCGATGTTGCGCGACGCGACAAACGGCACGGCGAAGTGCAGCTCGTCGATGAAGATGACTCGCCGCTGCCGCAGCCGGTGAGCGAAGTGCCGCATCCCGATCGCGAGATCGCGGTGCGCACGGATCTCTCACGCGCATTGACGAAGCTCGAGCCGCTGCAGCGCGAGATGTTGTGGCTCGCGTACGCGCAGGGCGCGTCGCACGAAGAGATCGGCGCGATTCTTGGAGTGCGTGCGATCAGCGTGCGCACGCTCTTGCTGCGGGCGCGACGCAAGCTCGCGAAGATGCTCGACGGAGGTGCGCAATGATCTGCACGCGCGAAGACGAATTGCTCGATGCGTTAGGCCGCGGCTACGTCGGCGCGGAGCTCGAGTCGCACGTCCGCGGATGCGAGTCGTGCAGCGAGCTGCGCAACGTCGCCGGCGCGCTGCTCGATGAGCAAACCATTGCCATGACCGAGGCGCCGATCCCGAGCGCGGGAACGATGTGGTTTCGCCTGCAACTGCGCCATCGTCAGGAAGCACAAACCGCGGCGCGTCGCTCGCTGTACGCCGGCCAGGCAATCACGATCGCGATCGCATTGATCCTCGCCCTGCTCGTGTTCCGCCCGCAGTTCATCGCGGAGATGAGAAACGTGACGTCGATTCCGATGCTCATGACGATCGTGGTCGCAACGCTGATCGCCGTGGCCGCCCCAATCGGCGGCTGGTTTGCGCTGCGATCGAAGTGCCCTGTCATCCCGAGCGTGAGCGAGGGATCTGGAGCTCGGGTGGCGGCACCAAGCATGTGATTCGCCCCGCCCACACACCCAGGTCCCTCGCTACGCTCGGGATGCATGCATGTCATCCCGAGCGCGAGCGAGGGATCTGGAGCTCGGGTGGCGGCACGAGGCACGTGATTCGCCCCGCCCACACACCCAGGTCCCTCGCTACGCTCGGGATGACATCACTTCAACACCGTCACCATCGCGGTCTTGAACTCCGTCTCACTTCTTCCCAACCCTGATCCCGACGATTCCAGCGATCGCGCCGCAACGACGAGACGTTCGCCCGCGCGCAGAAAGCGCCACTTCTCTTTCTTCGCGAACTCCACGCCGATCACGACGATGCGCGCCTTCATCTTCATCGTGCGCTCCGCGGCAACCGGCACGTTGCCGGGACCGAGCCACAACAGCAACGTGTCGCTGTAGCTCTTGATCCACTTGTCGCCGTCTTCATCCTTCTCGCGCACGGGCACGATCTCCACGAGCGTCACGGCATTGCCATCGAGCACCGTCGGCGAGACTTTCTTCAGCGTCGCGCCTTCGAGCGTCTTGAGCAGCGACGGCGCGAAGTTCATCAACTCGAACGCCTCCGCCGCAGGCACGCTGTGATCGGTGCGATCGCTCGATGGTTTCGCGAGTTGCAGCCGCAGTTCTTTCTTGTCGTGCACGATGCGAATGCTCGTGCCGTCGTCTTCCGCGATTGCGGTGCCGCGGCTGTCTTTCTTCTCCTTGCCTTCGCCGCGGCGATGCGTCGAATCGATCTTCACGCGAAACGGCGTCTGGCCATCGAACGATGCGAGCGTACGCCGCAATTCATCGAGGGTGAGCGCATGCGCGGGCAGAGCAGCAACCAGCAGAACGAAAGCGAGAAGACGTGCGTGCATGGCTCCTCTGACGCGAAGTCCGTACCCGGAGTTTCGCCGCGTACAAGGCTTGTAAAAAGCGATCGCGCGCGCGTCGCAACACGAGCGCGGCTGTTCATACTCGAAACAGGAGGCTTCGATGGTTCGAGGATTCGCATTCGTCCCCGTCGTCATTTTTTCGCTGACGCTGTTCGCACAAACTTCGCCGCCGTCCGTCACGACTTCCGGAACGGCGGAACTGCTCGTCGATCCCGATCAGGTCGAGATCTCGGTCGGCACCGAGACGATGCACGCGACGTTGCGCATCGCGAAGGAACTGAATGACGCCGCGATCGCGAAAACGATCGCCGCGGCGAAACGCAACGGCATTGATGCGGCGTCGATCCAAACGGACTACATCAGCATCAATCCGAACTACGTGACGCGACGCACGACGCCCGATTCGTACACGGTGCGGCGCTCGCTCGGGATCAACTCGAAGGATGTTTCGCAGTTCGAGCGTCTGCTGACCGATCTCATCGAGGCGGGCGCGAATCAGGTGCAGAGCATTGAATTTCGCACGTCGAAGTTGCGCGAGCGGCGCGACGAAGCGCGTCGCATGGCGACGAAGGCCGCCCAGGAGAAGGCTCAACTCCTCGCCACCTCCCTCGGCCGCACCGCCGGCAAAGCGTTGCAAATCACCGAAGGCAACGACGGCTGGAGCGCGTACTCGTCGTGGAGAGGCGGATGGAGCGCGAACATGGCCATGAATGTCTCGCAGAACGCGGGAGTCGCCGAGACTCCGAGTGAAAGTCCGCTTGCGCCGGGACGTATCTCGGTCCGAGCGACCGTGAGTGTTGTCTTCGCGCTCGAATGAATTCGTTGACCGCCGAGGCATCGTGCTCTTAGGGTGTTGCTGTAAAAAGCGATGACCCCGAAAAACATCCTCATCGTTGAGAACGACGCGTCCACTCGCAAGCTGCTTGAAGTGTTGCTCGTCCACGCCGGACACTCCGTCACGACCGTGGAAGGCGGCGAGGCAGCGCTGGACATCCTCACCCACAATTCTTACGACCTGGCGATCGTCGACCTGATGATGCCGAAGATCTCGGGGCAGGACGTCATCGCCTTCATCGAGGAGCACGCACCGTCGACGCCGGTCATCGTCTGCACCGCGGCCGGACCGGCGGTCACGAACATGGTTTCGAAGAACGTGCGGCTGATCATCCGCAAGCCGTTCAATATTCTCGAAGTGACGAGCGCCGTCGACGAATACGCGCGCGTCACGCGCGAGCCGTCGATGTCGGTCCTGATCGTCGATGACGACGAGAGCTCGCGCTACATCATCCGCTCGATGGTCGATTCGAATAATGTGATCGAAACCGAAAGCGCGGAAGCGGCCTTACGCGAGATCGCGGCAAAGCATCCGGACGCGATCCTGCTCGATCTCCTGCTCCCCGGGATGCCCGGCGATGAATTACTGCGCACGTTGAAGGACAACCCGGACACAGCCGCGATCCCGGTCGTCGTCGTGACGTCGCGCAAGCTCGATCACGAGACGCCCATTCCACCCGCACTCGAGCGCGCCGACGGCTACATCTACAAAGGCGATCTCTCGCGCGAGACGATCATGACCGTGCTGCAGGTCGTGCTGAAAACGCGTCCGTAATGCGTTAGACGACGTGGTGCTTCAAAACGTCGTCGCGATTGCGCGCAAAGTAGATCAACACAATCGCGGCAAACGGCACGAGCCACTGCCACGCCGTAATCCGCGGCAGATCATCGATCATGATGATTTGCGCAATAAACAACACCGGCAGTACGAATAGAACCACCCAGCCGAACCAAAAGAGCGCTTTTCGCATTGCAGCCTCCTGACCACAATGTGCGCCTCAGCGGCCGGGCGTTATGTGTGGCGGGACACCGTTGTCGTTTGATGCGGATCACAGGGGATTGGTCGTTACATATACGGCCTGGTCGTTACGAACTGGATTGCACCAGCGAACGATGCGACGCCCGGCAGCAACAGGAAGAGCTTCGCGACGTTTAGCGGCATCTCGTGGCATCCTAACGGGCATGCCGATGCGACAAACGGTCGCGCTCGCCGCGTTGCTGCTCTTTGCGTGCTCGCGCGATGCGCGGAGCGCACCTCCTCAATCACCCACGGTGATTCTCGAGCTCTTTACATCGCAAGGCTGTTCGAGTTGTCCGCCCGCCGATCGTCTGCTTACGAAGCTCGGCGCTGAATCCTTCGAGCACGGCCGCGTGATTCCGCTCGCATATCACGTCGATTATTGGGATTCCATCGGCTGGCGCGATCCGTTTTCGTCGAAACAATGGACGAAGCGACAGACGGATTACGCGCGCACGATCCAGGGCTCGCAGGTCTACACGCCACAACTCGTGATCGGCGGAACGACGCAACTCGTCGGTTCCGCCGAAGGACAAATCCGTAAAGAAATCGACGCGCAATTCGAACAACGGAATCGCGGCGTAGTGAAAATTGATCGCGCGACTCGCATTGGCAATGAATTCATTGTCGAGCTGCATGCGCGCACAGAGCAGAATCGCGCAAGCGTAATCGTTGCATTATTCGAGAACGGGATTACGACTGCCGTACAGTCTGGCGAGAACGCACATCGCACACTGACCAACAATTACATCGTGCGATGGGAGCGGCGCATCGGCGACGCCGATGCAAACGGATTCAGATCCACAGTGAAGATTCCGCTCAATGACTCATGGAAAACGATCGGCGTGGCTGCATTTCTCCAGGAGCCGTCGCTCGCGATCGTTGCGGCCGATGCACGCACGCCGTGACGCTGTTATCCTGCCCCAATGCTGTGCAGACTGACGCTCCTCTTCGGCCTCACGCTCGCCGCCTTCACCGCACTCGGCGACGACGTGCAATCGCTCCACGCGCTGTTCGATCGCGAGTGGGAAGCACGACTCCAACGCGATCCGCTCTTCGCGACGTCGGTCGGACGCCACGAGTGGAATGACCGGCTGTCGAGCGCCACGCCGGCGGCATTGAAGGCCGAATACGAGGAAACGAAATCGTTTCTCGCGGAGCTGGAGAAAATCGACTCTTCGAAACTTCCCGACGAGGAACGCATCAACTACGACATTTTCCGCCAGCGCCTGCGCAATGGCATCGCGGATTACGAGCTCGGCGAATATGAAATGCCGTTCAATGCCGATTCCGGATTTCATTCGGGATTCTCGCGCCTCGCTAAGGAAGTCCCGCTAAACACGGTCAAGGATTACGAAAATTACATCGCGCGCATGAACGCGTGGCCGCAGCTCATGCACGAGGAAATCGTATTGATGCGCGGCGGATTAAAGCGTGGATTCACAGTACCGCGCGCGACGCTCGACGGCTACGACACTACGATCTCCGCGCACGTTGTAAGCGATCCAACGAAGAGCGTCTTCTATGAACCGTTCACGAAGTTTCCAGCGACCATCCCCGCAAGCGAACAGGAACGTTTACGCACCGCCGGTCGTAATGCTGTAGCAAACAGTGTCGTCCCCGCCTATCGCGAATTTCTAGAATTCTTTCGCACTGAGTATCTGCCGAAGTCGCGCACGTCTCTGGCCGCGGCCGAATTACCGAACGGACGCGCGTACTACGCACAGAAAATCCGCGAATTCACGACGCTCGATCTGACGCCGGAGCAGATCCACAATACCGGCAAAGCTGAAGTGGAACGTATCTCCGCCGAGATGCAAGCCGTAATGAAGCAGGTTGGCTTCAAAGGAGATTTCGCGGCATTCCTTCAGTTCCTGCGTACCGATCCGCAGTTCTATGCGAAAACACCCGAGGCGTTGTTAGAGCGCGCATCGCGCATCGCAAAAAGGATGGACGGCAAATTACCGTCGTTATTCAAGACGCTGCCGCGATTGCCATACACCGTCGACCCGGTTCCCGACGATATTGCGCCGAAATACACGTCGGGACGGTATGTCTCCGCACCACAGGGCGGCACACAGCCCGGGATTTACTGGGTGAATACCTACAAACTCGAAAACCGGCCGCTGTACAACCTTGAAGCATTGACGCTGCACGAGTCTGTGCCGGGACATCATTTACAAATCTCCCTGAGCCGCGAGCTCGAGAATCTCCCGAATTTCCGCCGTTTCTCGTACATCTCCGCATTCGGCGAGGGCTGGGGGCTCTATTCCGAATACCTCGGCATTGAAGCCGGTTTCTACACGGACCCGTATTCGAATTTCGGCCGCCTCAGTTATGAAATGTGGCGCGCCTGCCGGCTCGTAGTCGACACCGGCATTCACTCGATGGGCTGGTCGCGCCAGCAGGCGATCGATTACATGGCCTCGCGCACGGCATTACCGCTGCACGAAGTCACGACTGAGATCGATCGCTACATTTCCTGGCCGGGACAGGCGCTCGCCTACAAGCTTGGCGAATTGAAGATCAAGGAATTACGCAAACGCGCCGAATCGCACCTCGGCGACAAATTCGATTTGCGCGAATTTCATGATGTCGTGCTAGGCAGCGGATCGATTCCATTGACAGTACTGGAGACGAATATCGATCGCTGGATCGAAAAGAAGAAGCGCTAGACCAGCGCTCGAACCTCGTTCCACAATCGATCCGCAAGCTCCTTACGATCGGCGGCGACTACACTGCCGCCGAATTGCAGCCTCACGTCGATGTGCGGCAATTGCAATAACGTCCACGCGTGCTCCACAAGACCGATCTCACCAACCCACGGCACCTGCTCTTGTGCATAGCGAATTCCCGCGTAATGCACGGGCAGGCCATTGCGCGCCGCGCCGTCGAGCAGCGCAGGCTTGAACGGCAGGACGTCCTTGCCATCTCCGTTCATGCCTTCAGGGAAGAGCAGTACGCCAAGGCCGGAGCTCAATGCTTCTTCGATGATGCCGCTGACGCGCACTGCATCGCGACGAGACGTGCGATCGATGAAAATCGTTCCGACAGAGCGCGCCAGTAAACCCAATCCCGGCCAGTTGCGCACTTCCGATTTCGCAATGAACGCCACGTCGACGAATTGCGAGAGCAGCAAGATGTCGAGGTAGCTGACGTGATTCGCGACCATCAGGAACGCGCCGCGCGGCGGCTCGCCCGTTCTGGTGATGCGCATGCCGAAACAACGAGCGAGTGACCGCGCCCACGCGCGCACCATGCGATTGCGCCAGCGCAGTCCGCGCCGAAACAGCACGCGGCCGCCGATGTAGACGAAATAGAGAATCGCGCTCGACAGTGCGATTCCGGCCGTCCGCGGAAAGGCGCGCAACTTCATGCTGGAAGCGCGGATGTTAACAGGCGTCCTCGAAACGTGCGATGCTCCGCGCATGAGCGACCGAACCAAGACGCTGATCATCACCGGCGGTACCGGCGGCCTCGGACCGGATGTCGTCGCGCGACTCTCGCGCGGTTACCAGTGCGTATTGCTCGCGCGTCACGCGGATGCGCCAAACGTTTTGAACGCCGACCTCAATGACGAGACGAGCGTGCGCAATGCGATTGCGGAGGCCGTACAACGTTTCGGCGCGCCGTATGGACTCGTGCACATGGCCGGTGGATATGCGGGTGGTCATGTGACGGAGACGTCGCTCGATGTGTGGCAGAAGCAGATTGCGCTCAATCTCACCGGCGCGTTCGTCGCGATTCGCGAAACGCTCGCGGTAATGAATCGCAATGAGCCGGGACGCATTGTGGCGATCAGTTCCGAGGCGACAGTGGCGAAGGCGGCGTTCGCGGCGGCGTATACGATCTCGAAGACCGGCCTCAGTACACTGATCGAATTAACCGCGAAAGAACTGGCCGATACAAAAATCACCGCCAACGCCATTGTGCCCGGCACGCTCGATACGGCTGCATCACGCGAGTCGATGCCGAACGCGAAGCGGGTCCCGCTCGACCGCGTCGCCTCGGCGATTGAATATCTGTTGTCCGACGACGCGTCGAACATCAGCGGCGCGTTGATTCCGCTGCGCGCGTCATGAGACCAGCACTTCGTCGATCTTGATCTCGTTCTGCAGTGTTTTCGCGACGGGACAGCGATGCGCGATCGTCAAGAGCTTCTGGCGCTGCTCCTCGCTGAGCGTTCCTTCCAGTTTGATCTCGACGCGGAAGCGGTGAATGAATCCCTGTGTCGATGTGCAATCCGCACAGTCGCGCACGTGCTGTCGATCGTGTGAGACGCGCACCTCGACGCCTTCGAGCGGAATCTTCTCGCGCTTCGCGTAGAAATCGAGCGTCATCGCCGTACAGCCGCCGAGTGCGGCCGCGAGCATGTCGTATGGCGTGGGACCTTCGCCTTTGCCGCCGACATCCGCCGGCTCGTCGAGGATCCAGTGATGCGGACCCGCTTCGACTTCGCTGCGGAACGAGCCATGCGCGCGCACAACCACGGACTTCGTACTCATGCATTCATTGTCCGCGATTTGATCTGCGCCTGCATGGGTAGGGATTTTGCCCGCTGCTCACTCTCCTCAGGTGGCGCAATGAACGATCTCGAAGTTCCGGTCCTCGATGAGTGTCTGTCGTGCGCGACGACGCTCGATTCTCACGCGGATGAAATTCTCTGCGATCGCTGCTCGCACGCACTGCAGGAGATGTGGCTCGCGATCGGCGCGATGTCGAGCGAGGCGATGTACATGACATAAAGAAAACGGCGGGCCAGAGCCCGCCGTTCACTTCGTGTGTCGTGAATCTCGCGCCGCTTACGCGACGCTGACTTCGCGCGGTTTGTGCGCATCGCGCAACACACCCGGCGCGCGATGCGACAGATACTCTTCCTGCGAAAAGTCGTCGACCTGAATCGCGGCGTTGCGCAACTCTTCCGCGCGCAAGAGCACCGCATGTTCGTCGTTCGTGATCAAGCCCTTCTCCAACGCCGACGCGTACAACGCCGCGCCCTTCGCCTTCGGCAAGGTCTTCGCCTTCACCGCGGCGCGCACTTTCTTGTCGATCGCTTCGGCGCGCTTCACGACGCGGAACGCTTCTTCGAGCAATCCAAGTTGCTCGACGCTGTTGTCCGGCACGTAGATGCCGTCGGTGTGACGCAGTCGCTGTTCGCTGTCTTCGAGAATCAGTGACGCGATCTTGTGCGTGTGTTTGTCGTTCGCTTCACCCGCGAGTGCATTGAGGTTCGACCACATGCGCAGCGGCCCCGCGAAGAACCACGTCAGTCCCGGCACCGGCAGATTGCCGAAGATGCCGTCGAACGCTTTTTGAATTTCGTACAGCGCGTGATTCATCGTGAAGTGGACGAACGGCAGGTCTTCCTTGCGACGTCCTTCTGCTTCATAACGACGCAGTACCGCGGTACCGATGTACATCCACGAAAGTACGTCCGCGAATCGGCCGGTGAGTTTTTCCTTGAGCTTCAACGAACCGCCGAGCGCGCCCATGGCGATGTCGGCCATGATCGCGAACGTGGCCGAGGCCCACGCGAGTTTGCGGTAGTAACGCGCGGTGCTGCCGCTGACGGGACTCGATGCGAGCAATCCGCGCGTGAGCGAGAGTCCGATCGCACGCGAGAGGTTGCGCACGATGTGGCCGATGTGACCCCAGAACGCTTTGTCGAATGCCTTGAGATCGCGCGCGGCGATCGCTTCGACTTCGGCGAGCGCGTACGGATGCGCGCGCAATGCGCCTTGTCCGAAGATGATCAGCGTGCGCGTGAGGATGTTTGCACCTTCGACGGTGATGCCGATCGGCGTCGCGACGTAGAAGTGCGCGAGGAGATTGCGCGGGCCGCGCGAGATGCCGGAGCCGCCGGCGACATCCATCGCATCGTTGATGAGTTTGCGGCCGATCTCGGTGGCGTTGTATTTCGCCATCGCGGTGACGACCGCGGGCTTGATGCCTTTGTCGATCGCGCCGAGGGTGTAGCGGCGCATCGCTTCGAGGAGATAGTTGAAGCCGGCGATGCGCGCGATCGGCTCTTCGATGCCTTCGAACTTACCGATCGGTAACCCGAACTGTTTGCGAATGGTGGCGTATGCGCTGATGACGCGCGTGCCGACCTTCGCGCCGCCGGTGCTCTGCGCGGGGAGCGAGATGCCGCGTCCGGCCGCGAGCGATTCGGTGAGCATGCGCCAGCCTTTGCCGCAGCCTTCGACACCGCCGACGACTGCATCGATCGGAACGATGACGTCGTGTCCCTGGGTCGGGCAGTTGTAGAACGGTGTGCCGAGTGGATCGTGGCGACGGCCGATGACGACGCCTTGCGTGTTGGTCGGAACGAGCGCGCAGGTGATGCCGAGGTCTTCGCCCTGGCCGAGAAGGTTTTCGGGATCTCGGAGTTTGAACGCGACGCCGAGGAGTGTGGCGATCGCGGCGAGGGTGATGTAGCGCTTGTTCCAGTTGAGGCGAATGTAGAGCTTTCCGTCTTCGCCTTTGAAGAGTGTGCCGTTCGAAGTAATGGAGCCGGCATCAGAACCCGCGCCGGGTTCAGTGAGTGCGAATGCAGGGATGTCTTCGCCGCTCGCGAGTCGCGGGAGCAGGCGTTTTTTCTGTTCGTCAGTGCCGTAGTGCATCAACAGTTCCGCGGGTCCGAGGGAGTTCGGAACCATGACGGTGATGCACAGCGGGATGGAGCGCGTGGCGAGTTTCATGATGACTTCGCTGTGCGCGAGTCCGCTGAATCCGAGGCCGCCGTACTCTTTCGGGATGATCATGCCGAGGAAGCGCTCGCGTTTGATGATGTCCCACGCGGCCTGCGGCAGTTCGCGGCCTTCCCACACTTCCCAGTCGTCGACGACGGAGCAGAGCTCGTCAACGGGTCCGTTGACGAAGTCCTGTTCTTCTTTCGTGAGGGATGGATAGGACTCGGCCATGAGTTTCCGGAAGTCCGGTTTTCCGGAGAAGAGCTCAGCCTCGGCCCAGACGCTGCCGCTTTCGATGGCGGTGCGTTCGGTCTCGGAGATCGTGGGCATGATCGGTCCGAGGATTTTCATCACGATGCTCGAGACGAGCGCGCGACGAATGGGGGTGATGAGGAAGATGAGCATGATGGCGGCGTAGGTGGCGAGCAGCCACATCGGCGCGCCAAAGCCGATCAGGATCGCTGCGCCCGCGAGAGCCCAGACGAGGAGCGGTGCGCCGGCGAATCCAATCGCGAGCAGCACGAGGAGCGAGCCAATGACCCAGAGCGCGGGCAGGCGCTCGAGGAACAGGCCGTGGAATGAGTTGAAGATCTGCACTTGTGCCTCCGTCAGTCGAGAGCAACAAGCTTGACTGAATGGCTATTCATTTTGCAAGGCCGGGCCGGGCCGGCACGGCCGGCAGCGCTTGTTGCTTCGCTGATGCACGTACGGCTGCCAAGTAGGCGACTGTCGTGCGAAGGCTCATCCGTAGCGAAGCTCGCGCCAAGAGGAAGCGCGAGATCGAAGGCGATGCGCGAGATCGAAGGCGATGCGCGAGATCGAAGG
>JACZCU010017694.1_pt1 | contig 18703 bp, 20 predicted proteins | sample 8641851 | NCBI WGS metagenome assembly JACZCU01 (sample SAMN15324605, study PRJNA640507) | soil metagenome | isolation source: monocropping sugarcane control | place: China: Luxin town, Laibin City, Guangxi Province | collected 2019-07-25 | depth 10cm m | reverse complement strand
GAGGGGGGGGTTCTGGGGGGGGGGGGGGAGACCGGGGGGGGGGGGGGCCCCGGCGTGGTATTGGGGGGGCTCCCCGCGCGGGACGCGAGGCACCTGGGTGGGCGGGTGGCTCGAGACGCGTTCCTCACACCCGCCCGGGTCCCTCGCTACGCTCGGGATGACAGCGAAAAGCGGCGGAAATTGTTCCACGTGCCACAACTCCTGTGCAGTCGGACGCCGCTTTTCCACACACTTCCGTCCACCGCTTTCTTTTCGCCATTTTTCTCTCCGGCTGCGTCTGCTATTAGCTGCGGATTTCGACAGAAATCGTTGCGGAAAATGTCGACGGAATCTCAACCGTAATCCGTCATCGAAAACTTGTGCAGAACGTGTGGAAAATATGCGGAGATTGTGAGGAAACTCATCACTTTCCCCTGTGCAAAAGCCTGCGGATAACTTGCGGGGAAGTGGCGGAACGCTGGCGGAGAACTCGCCTGTCCGCCTCCGCCGCTCCTGTGCGTAACTTGCTGAAATCTTGTGGCTTACTCAATATGTTGTGATCGTCAGCGATGCACACCACAACATCTAGTGCACATCCCCTTGACATCACTATCCACCGGGCGTAGGTTGTGTCGCATACAAGACAACCGGTGATAGCGAGGGAGGACAATGAAGGATTTGAAGCAGCAATCACGTCTTGCCACTCGTTCCCCGATCCGCTCCGTTTCCCTCACGATTCGGGACTATCAGGTGACGCTCAAGGTCAAGTCGGCCGTGCCGCAACTCAATCCCCAGTTGTCTCGCCAAGCTGTTCGCTAACGCTGTTTTGAGGAAGCTGACGGCGGACCGGAGGCCCACTTCCGGACGCCAGTGAAGGGGAGGATGGGGGATGGAAGGTCGGGCGTAGGGACATCGGAATCCACGCGCGAGCGTCTGAAAGGAACCGCAGACCACTCGCCGCCGATATCCTTCGACAGTCTCGAGCTTCCCTCCTCTATTTTTTTCTCCGCCGAGTAGGAGAAGCCTGAGATGACAGCCATCGACGTTACCAATTCCTCTCTCCGTCCACGCACCCCGGCCCGCCCGCCGAAAGCTGCGAAAAAAGAGACCAAACCGGGCGGCATCACGGTCGAGCGCGTCTTCACCAAGCCGGGCGTCGACGTCTACGACACCTGCGAATGGGAGATGCGCAGCGCCGTCATCACCAACGAACGCGGCGAAGTCGTCTTCGAACAGAAAGACGTCGAGATGCCGAAGTTCTGGTCCCAGATGGCGACCAACGTCGTCGTCTCCAAGTACTTCCGCGGCCACATCGGCACCCCTGAGCGCGAGACCAGCGTCCGCCAGCTCATCGGCCGCGTCGCCCGCACCATCACGCAGTGGGGACGCCAGGGCGGCTACTTCGCCACCGAGGCGGACGGCGACACGTTCGGCGACGAGCTGACCCACATCCTCCTCTACCAGATGGCCTCGTTCAACTCGCCGGTCTGGTTCAACGTCGGGATCGAGCCGCGGCCGCAGTGCTCGGCGTGCTTCATCAACTCCGTCCAGGACACCATGGACTCCATCCTCGGCCTCGCCAAGACCGAGGGGATGCTGTTCAAGTACGGGTCGGGGACGGGGAGCAACCTCTCCAACATCCGCTCCTCGAAAGAGCTCCTGGCCGGCGGCGGCACCGCCTCGGGGCCGGTGTCGTTCATGCGCGGCTACGACTCGTTCGCCGGCGTCATCAAGTCGGGCGGCAAGACCCGCCGCGCCGCCAAGATGGTCATCCTCAATGCCGACCACCCCGACATCGTCGACTTCATCGAGTCGAAGGAAAAAGAAGAGAAGAAGGCGTGGGCCCTCATCGAGTCCGGCTATGACGGCGCCTTCAACGCGCCCGGCGGCGCCTACGACTCCGTCCAGTTCCAGAACGCGAACCACTCCGTCCGCGTCACCGACGACTTCATGCGCGCCTACGAGAAGGACGGCGACTGGCAGACCCACGCCGTCACCGACCGCCGCGTCATGGGCACCTACAAAGCGCGCGACATGATGCGCCGCATGGCCGAGTCGGCGTGGGTCTGCGGCGATCCCGGCATGCAGTTCGACACCACCGTCAACGACTGGCATCCGTGCCCGAACACCGCGCGCATCAACGCCTCGAACCCGTGCTCGGAGTACATGTTCCTCGACGACTCCGCCTGCAACCTCGCGTCGCTGAACCTGATGAAGTTCTACAGCGAGACCGAGGGCTTCGACGTCGAGGCCTACCGCGCGGCGCTCCGCGTCGTCATCACCGCGCAGGAGATCGTCGTCGACTACGCGTCGTACCCGACGCCGGCGATCGAGAAGAACTCCCACGCCTTCCGCCCCCTCGGCATCGGCTACGCCAACCTCGGCGCGCTCCTCATGGCGCGCGGCCTCCCGTACGACAGCGACGAAGGGCGCGACTACGCCGCCGCCGTCACGTCGATCCTCTCGGGCGAGTCGTACGCGCAGTCGGCCCGCATCGCCGAGAAGCTAGGGCCCTTCGAGGGCTATCCGGTCAACGAGGAGCCGTTCCTCCGCGTCATCGACAAGCACCGCCGCGCGGCGTACCGCATCAACAACCGCGCGATCCCGGCCGACCTCGCCGACGCCGCCGCCACCGTGTGGGACGAGGCGTACGCCCTCGGCCAGCAGCACGGCTACCGCAACGCCCAGATCTCCGTCCTCGCCCCGACCGGGACCATCGCCTTCATGATGGACTGCGACACCACCGGAATCGAGCCCGACATTGCGCTCGTCAAGTACAAGAAGCTCGTCGGCGGCGGGATGCTGAAGATCGTCAACAACACCGTCCCGACCGCGCTCAAGCGCCTCGGCTACGACGACAAGCAGATCAAAGAGATCGTCCAGTACATCGACGAGAACGACACCATCGAAGGCGCGCCGCACCTCATCGACTCGCACCTGACCGTCTTCGACTGCGCGTTCAAGCCGGCCAACGGCACGCGCTCGATCCACTACGCCGGCCACCTCAAGATGATGGGCGCCGTGCAGCCGTTCATCAGCGGCGCGATCTCCAAGACCATCAACATGCCGACCAGCGCCACGGTCGAAGAGATCGAGCAGGCGTACTACGAGGCATGGAAGCTCGGCCTCAAGGCAGTCGCCGTCTACCGCGACGGCTGCAAGCGCTCGCAGCCGCTGTCGACCGCGAAGGACAAGACCGGCCTCGAGCAGCTCGGCGTCGGCGCGACAGCCGTCCGCCGCAAGCTCCCCGACGAGCGCGAGTCGATCACGCACAAATTCTCCATCGGCGGCCACGAGGGCTACATCACCGTCGGCAAGTACGAGGACGGAACGCCGGGCGAGATCTTCATCACCATGGCGAAAGAAGGCTCGACTATCTCGGGCCTCATGGACAGCTTCGCGACCATGACGTCGCTCTCGCTGCAGCACGGCGTCCCGCTGCAGCTCCTGGTCGACAAGTTCACGCACACCCGCTTCGAGCCGAGCGGCTTCACCAAGAATCGCGAGATTCCGATGGCGAAGTCGATCATGGACTACATCTTCAAGTGGCTCGCGATCAAGTTCCTGCCGCGCGAGAGCCAGGCCGAGGCAGGCGTGATCCTGCGCGAGGAGCCTGCCCCTGCGGCTCCCGCTTCCAATGTCTCCGCCCCCACCCCGAAGGACCTGACCTTCATCGACAGCGTCGCCCAAAGCGCCGCCGTCCCGGTCACCCTCCCGCCGGCCGCCGGCCGCGACCTGCCGGCCGAGGCGCGGGTGGTGGGTTTCATCATGCCCCCGAAAGACGCCGACGCCCCCAACACCAAAACCGGCGCCCCGATCCGCTTCCAGCAGGACGCCCCGTCGTGCTCCGACTGCGGCTCGATCATGGTGAGAAACGGCGCCTGCTACAAGTGCCTAAACTGCGGCAGTACCAGCGGGTGCTCGTAGGCGAATGGCTTAGTCCCGTCTAGGGGCAAACGTAGGGATGTGAAGAGGGCGGCCGCGAGGCCGCCCTTTTTACATCCCGCGACCGATTCAAAGGGCTGAACAAGCTAGAGTTCGGCGCCACCGAGCTCGGGTAACAACCCTGCGCATGGTCGTTGCAAAAAAAGTATCGAGTGGAGGGTAGGGAATTCTTCCTTGCCGTCACTCCTTGGATCGGAGGCGCTCTGCCTCGGTTCCAGCTTCAGCACAGTTGACTTCGCGGCAAGTACCGTAGTAAAAGGCAACCCCTTTTCTTGGAGCAACGTCTCATGTTTGGTCGAACACTTTTTCCCGAGATGCGTGATCTTGAGGAGTTCCTATTCGGCTCGCCGGAATCGGCGGAGCATGTGTTTGACCTCGACGAGTCGTTTCACTCGGTGCCTACGCGACGGCGAACGGCCAACACCAGTCAGGAACCGAAACCACAGCAGGGTGACGTGTGGTACTTCATCGTCGATGACCCGCAAGCGGATCAAGTGACGTACGAGGTACCAATGTACACGACTCGTTGAAGAGATTTCACCTTTCAGTCGTTCAAGAGGCTTCCCGAACCACTGTCGCAGTCACGGAGGAGCATCCGGCCGCGACTGCTAATCGCGGCATATTTCGTTCGAGCCCCATATTCTCCCTCGGCGCTGAAGACGCCGCTCCCCTTCTCGCCGGGAAACGATACGTATCGTTTTTCTATTCGGTCGACGCGTTCTTCGCACTCGGTCGCCTCCGGGAGGCCCTGCAGCCGGACGAATTCGCACGTCTCTTTCTCTCTCACGGACTCGCGTCCATTCTGTTGTTCACCGACGACGAGATCGGCCATCGAGCGATCGAATCGTGCGTCGGCGATCAATTGCTCGGCCGCGAGAGTTGGACCATCGAGGATGGGGTACTTGTCGAGGTCCTGAACACGCTTCAAAACAACTCCCTCGCCGCCGGCTTCGCCATACCTTCCGGACTCGATCCAGCTGATGACGCGATGTTTGTCGAGGTCAGCGCCGCACTCAAGGCCGCGCAGGCGCATGCACAAAGCTACGTGCCTGCGCTGGTGCCGCTTTTGAACAGCGTCACGCTGACGACGCACACACTTCTTGGCCTCCTCCAAAAGCTCACATCCGCTGCATCGACGCCAGACGTGTACGTCACTCTTCCAGAAAGTGCTCGGCAAGACATCGATCGCGAACTTGAACACTTGAATACTCCGCTTGCGCGACTCAAGCGAGCCCGCGCTGTGCGTGATGAGGCGGTGCAGATCTCCGCAATCCTGAGAAATCTTAACAGCCAAGTATTCGTAGGAGTGCCATCGATACTAAACTCCAGCTACGAAACTGGCAATTACGCCCTCCTGGGATTCGGTGGCGCCTTCGTCGGTTATCTCGCTCTCTATGAGTTCACCAGAGCAGCCTTCGCAAACCTCCGGCTGGACTGGGTGGTCGCCACGGAGTTTCCAAGAATGCACGCCCCGCCACTCCTTTGGTCTCCGACTGACTACACTGAGTGGCGAGACAGCCTTCGTGACGTGAAGGGTGTCGACTGCGACATCGACCCACCGGAGGCCGAACCGGCAAGGCACCTCTTATATTTCAGTAACCGCTTAGGTTTCCGCGAGACGAAGCTCTCTATGAGTGCTGCTTACCTATCGCTTCGTCTCGGATATCTCCCTTCCTGGACTCTGTTCACATTTACGCACGAGTTCATGCACGCACACACCCGTGGATTCTTCGCATCTCTGATGCCCACGTCCACACCCGACTTCGACGCAGCGTATGCCGCGTACTCGAAACGGAGAGACCGCCCCGCGAGCACCCTTAACCTGCGTGTATTCCTTCAGGCTACGATGATGGATGCCGCGCACCAACTTAGAGCTGTCGAATCCGGTGGGACAGCGGACAACGGTGGCAGGACTCGATATGGGATTGTCGAGGCATTGCCTGCTGACGAGATGCGGCCCCTTCTTCGCACTTACTACCACCTCATAAACGAACTCGCCACGAGCGTACTGGACTTCAATTATTTTTATGATGCTGACCCGTTTTTGTACGTTCAATCAGTGTGGTCCTCATGGCTTCCTCTACCGATAGTTTTCCCGCGCATTTTCGAGTACCTTTTGCGCACATTGTGCGCGGTGTCGTCAATCCGCGGAGGCGACCAAGCCGAAAAGTTCGCCTGGGCGTATAGCGAAGTTCATGCTGGCCTGAAGGCTTTGAAGGGGCGGCCTTGGGTGGACGACCACGCAATTGACGTCGTCATCGCAGATCTGGAAGCTCTACGTAGCCGCCTTCGCCTTCACTTTTTTTGCTGGTGCAGCTTCGTCGATTCTGTCTACTACTTTCTCCTATCCTCGCAAGCCCACGCGGAGCTATTCGCCGACAGCACCGCCGCGGAGCAGGACGATGGCAGCTATGCGTACGACCTGGATGTCGGGACCTTCGAGGCTCGCCGAATCAACAGCCCACTCGCATTCCTGCTCGATCTTAAAAGGCGTACGCTCTCGAACTCTGACAGTCTCACAACCGCTGATGCGGAGGCGGCTACCCTTTGGATGTATAGCGTTCTCGCATCTGCACTGCCTTTTCTCTGAGGTGCAACATGTCATCTACGCCCGCAAACCCCCTATATTACCGCGCAATAATGGTTGAACGCGGCGAGTTCCCCCCCGTGGGGGCTCGGGACCGAGTATTGGGTCGCAGGGCTATACGCGTGGGCCAAATTGGTGATGACGGAGCGTACTGTCATGTCAAGCTGCAGAGTGAAGCGCCGCCGCCGCCGTACCTTGAGAGCCTCGTTAAGAGCGAACGTCACGGCAACACGGTGCTATATACGTATGACGTTTGTGTCGCAGACACGATCATCGCTGACCACGCCGCACTGATCCTGGCCGGTCCAACAAGGCGCGTACTTTCTGAATTGCGGCCGCCGAACCTTCTCTTCGTCAGGTTCAATCTGGAGCGTATTTGCGATGACCAATTTTCATCGCGAAGCGATCCTCGGGTCACACTGGCGCGCGTCCATGCCCGGATATATGGGGAAAAGGGTGAGGCCGTGAAAAGTATCACCTTTTACGGCCGCGACGTACTGAAGTCGCAGGCCTTGCGGGATGTATTACGGGGCATGCGAATCGCCGTTGACAGCCCGCCGTTTGTGAGAATGCTCGGCAGCCGCTCTATCGGGCGGCGCTTAGAAATCCAATCTTGCCGACTACTATGGGAAGATGGCGAATCGCTATTCCCGCTCAATATCGATAAGTTTGGCAATCTGTCTTTCAGATTCGACGGCGCTCTGAGCCTTTTGGCTGTGAGCAATTTGCTTCGCTACGCCGCAGATGTTCAGGCAGCCGAAATCACTACCGCGGATCCGACGAAGCGTTCAGAGGCGGCGCTACGGGCGGTCCAATCATGACTAAACAAGACCGAGCTAAGCCGATACCACTAGATCAGAATCCAAAGGTCTTCGACGAGCCGGGCGCTATTGCCAGCCTGGCAAAAGCTCTTCGCCAGGGCTCTCTAACACTTTTCATTGGTGCGGGCGTGTCGCGATCCGCATCAGAGAATTTCCCGAGCTGGGTGAAGCTCGTGTATTTGTGCTGCAAAGCCAAGGCGATCCCCTGGGACGAGACACGCGCGTTACTCTCGAATGAGTATCTTCGCAAGAAGATGCTTGAGGTGCGCCGGAGCGTGGCCCCGTCCGAGTACGTCAAACTGGTCCGCAGCGCCCTCTATGAGGGCGTCACGTACAACACGGCGCTTATGAGGACAGATTTGCTCGTAGCGTTAGGTTCGTTGACCATGAGCTCCATTCGCGGAGCCGCGCGCGGGGTCGTCACGTACAATTTCGACGACGTCCTCGAATGGTATCTAGGTCAGCACGGGTATCATGTCAACATCACCGCTCGCATGCCTAGCTTGAACTATCGAGCCGACGTCACACTGTACCATCCACACGGATTCCTTCCGCTAATTGACGAGCATCTGAAACATGTAAATGAAGACTTGGTTCTAGACGATGCTTCTTACAAAGAGCGCGCGGCCGCCGCTGGTGATCCTTGGAACGAGCTTCAGCGCACGCTGCTTGGTACAAGCGTAGCGCTTTTCGTTGGGATGTCAGGCGACGACCCACAGGTAGGCCAGCTATGCTGGCACGTCTACAACAAAGTTGTGCAGAAACGCCGTATCCTGGGTTTTATCTTGCTTAAGCGAGACGAGAACTCGGTAGACGTCCATCATTTCGAAAACGGCCTGGTTCCAATTTATTACGACGATCACGGCGATTTGCCAGAGCTGCTGCTTGGGATTGCGCGCGCGGCGGTAACTGTCGAGGGGTGACCAATCATAAGGCGTCGGCGTCCGGAGACCGGGTTGGCGCTAAGGCGCGTATTCACGTCACACCAGCAATGCGTCCGGACTGGCCCTGAGACGAAGCTCGGGGCCGAATGCGAGGGTTCGGGGTGGCAATGCAATGGGCGGAGGTGTGATCCAGGTCTTGGCGTAGGATGGAATAGCCATGAGGCGGCAACTGGTCCAGACCGGCAACCGCGTGACGCTCGAGCTCGAGGAGTCCGAACTGGAGAAGTTTGGCATCGGCGAGAGAACGGAAGTCGACGTTGCGATCGACAGCGGGGGCGTGGTGGTAATGCCGGTTGAGAGCGGAGCGGGAGACGATGCTTTCGAGCGCGCCGCCGAGAAAGTGAACGGCCGCTACGAAGGGTTGTTCCGCCCGCTGAGCAAGTAGCGGCACCGCGCTTTCTTTCGACCGACGAGGTGCTCGCACTTCACGGGCAGCAGATCCGGCTCTTCGGCGGTGCTGCGGGGGTTCGCGATCCGGGATTGATGGAGTCGGCGATCGGGAGCGCTGCGGCCACGTTCGGCGGTGCGTTTCTCAACGAGACTCCCCTCGACATGTCGGCAGCATACCTGTACGGGATCTGCCGGAATCACCCGTTCGTCGACGGCAACAAACGGACGGCGACCGCGACGGCGCTGGTATTCCTCGACTTGAACGGCGTCTGGGTCGAGGCGGACGAGGACGAGTTCTACGACCTGGTGATCGGTGTGGCGGAGGGGAGCGGCGAGAAGGCGGCGATCGCTTCATTCTTCGAGAGGCACGCGACCCGCAGCTCGTCGTAAACGGGGGTCACATCTCGTGATCGCGGCACTCCTTCGTCAGGAGCCTTCATGCGGGCCCGCTCTCGATCTGTCTCGTTCCTCGCGTTTCTTGTCCTCGGCGCGTTCAGCCTCTCCGCCGACACCCGAACGACGCTCTCGCGGGCACCGCTGCACGTCGCGCCGGCGGCCAGGTCGCGGGTCGTCGCCACGGTGCCGCCGGGCACGCAACTCTCGATCGGGACTTGCTCGAAAACCTGGTGCAGGGCCTCGTGGAACGGCGCGAACGTCTGGGTCGCAAGAAGCCATCTCAGCGCGCCGAAGAGCGGCCAGACGAAGCCGAGGAGCTACATCAACTCCGATGGAAAGAGAATCCCGTCGCCTCAGATGAGCCCCTCCGGCCCGCCGCCCGGTGCTTCCGCGCAGTGCAACGACGGGAGTTACTCGTTCTCCACGCACCGCAGGGGGACCTGTTCGCATCACGGCGGGGTGCGGCGGTGGCTGTGAGCCCGACCGCCGGGACTTCGAGGCGAATGGCGCCGTACCTGCGGCGAAGTTCGCGGTAAGTGCGGCGAGGCTCGCGGTAAGTGCGGCGAGGCTCGCGGCAAGTGCGGCGAGGCTCGCGGCAAGTGCGGCGAGGTTCGCGGCAAGTGTGGCGAAGCTCGCGGCAAGTGCGGCGAGGCTCGCGGCAAGTGCGGCGAGGCTCGCGGCAAGTGCGGCGGGGCTCGCGGCAAGTGCGGCGAGGCTCGCGGTAAATGCGGCGAAGCTCGCGGTAAGTGCGGCGAGGCTCGCGCTAAGCCGGAACTCGCACCTGACAGCGCGGCGTCAGCTCGCACGGGCGGGCCGTCAGCACGCACAGGCGGGCCGTCAGCACGCATGTGCGGACCGTCAGCTCGCATGTGCGGGCTGTCAGCTCGCACGTGCGGACCGTCAGCTCGCACAGTTGCGCCGACGGCACGCCACTTTGGGCCGGGCGACCGGTGCGGACATCGTCGGAACGTGTGCGGACATCGTCGGAACGCGTCCCGAAGCCGCCGGACGGGTTCCAGGACGCGGTACACTCCTCCGCCACCACCACAAATGGAATGTACGGAGGACAGATGAAGCGAATCATCACTCTCTCGGCGGCGTGTGCGCTCTTCGCGGCGACGCTCTCGGCGGGGCCGGTCAAGGAAACGGTACATGTCGTCGTCGCCAACGGTCCGAACGCGGGAACTTACGACGGCGAGACGGATCGGGGCGGCTGTTCGGCGGGACTCACCGGAGTCGGAAGCTTCGGCAACCAGTTCTCGCTGCCGAAGGAGAAGGACCCGAAGAAGTTCAACAGCCTGCAGCTCATCGTGCCGAACGCGAAGGCGGCGGCGAGCGGGACGCATGAGTTCGAGCTGCACGTCGGCTTCGGGCCGATCATGAACCGCAGCGCTGAATACGACGTCGTGCCGGCGAAGGGGAAGGGCACCGGAACGGTGACCGTCGCCGACCATGGCACCACCGCGATGGTGACGTTCGAAGGGACGACCGCGGCGGGCGTGAAGGTGCACGGGACCATCGACTGCAAGAGCATCCTGCGCGCGCATTGATCTGCCACAAAACTGAAGGGCGGCCTCGCGGCCGCCCTTTTCGACTCGCTCGATGAGGTCGAGCGTCACTCCCCGTTCGATGTAATGCAGGTCGTCCTCGCCGCGTTTGTCGGGCCAGGCGACGTCGCGGACGAAGGCTTTGACGTCGTGGATGCCGAGGAGCAGGCGGCGCGGTTCGCCTTCCACCTTGCGGCTCTTGATCTCCGCGTTCAGCGCGTGATGGAGGTCGGGCGCGATGCCGAGGGCGCGCTTCAGGCGGAAGGTGGTGCTGTCGACGAAGCTCTGCCGGTCCCGCCGCGACCCGGAACCGTACCAGCGGTACAGCGGCTTGCGCACGGATTCCCAATGGCTGTACGCGTGATCGCCGATGAGGGACGCCGGAAGGATCGAGCGGACGTAGCTGAGCGCATCGTCGGTATCCATCCCTTCGGTTTTCGCCCTGCACCAGCGCATCAGCGGATTCACCTTGTCGCCCAGCCGGCGGCCGAAGACTACGTTCGACAGCCGGGCGTCGCGCCGGAAGTCCACCTTCGACTCGTCGAAGTCCTCGGCGTGCAGATCCTGCCGTACGCGGCGCCGCACCTTCCGCTTCTCCTCTGCCTTTGCCGCGCGCGCGTACTTCCGACTCGTCGACGGGAGGACGCTGCGGATCATGTCTTTGACTTTGGATCGCATAAATCCCGTTCTAAGAATGGAGAGGCGGACGACGGCGTCCGCCTCTCCGGGTTCAAACCAGCTTCATGACCTTGCTCGTGAGGCCGTCCTCGCCGAGCAGCACCGTGAGATTCGCCTTGTGGGCGACCTTCTCGAGGACCTCGAGCTCCTTCAGCTTCATCAGCGTCGGGCTCGACTCGAGGATCTTCGCGGTGTTGGCCTGCATCCGCATTGCCGCCGTCTCCTCACGACGCGTGATGAGCGACGCCTCCGCGGCCTTCTTCGCCTCCGTGACCTTGTTCATGAGGTCCTTCATGTCTCCCGGGAGAATGAGGTCCCTCACGCCCGCAGTCACGATGGTCATACCGAGCTCGGTCGCCCGCGGCTCGAGCGCCTTCGCGACTTCCGCCGCCAGTGCGTCCTTCCCCGCGAGCAGGGTGTCGAGATCCTTCGCGCCGATGGCCTCCCGGAGCGCGAGCTGCACGGCCCGGTAGAGCGCCTGCGCCGCGCCGTCGACCACCGTCACCGACCGCAGCGGATCGGCAATCCTGTAGGCGACCAGCGCATTGAGACGCAGCGTGACCTTGTCGGCGGTCATGATCTCCTGACCGCTGATGTCGAGCACCTGCTCCTTGAGGTCGACGTCGATGACCTTGAGCTTTCCGACGTTCTTCCAGAAGGCGTACGTGCCCGGCGGCAGCGTTGCCTGGTATGCACCGTCCCTGTACCAGACGCCGGCGTGGCCCGGCTCGACGTTCACGAGCTCGAGCAGCGCCCCTGCTCCTGTCGCCGTCCCGGCCGTCTTGAGGATCGACGGGAGCTCCGGATGGACGAGCCGCATGGTGCTCGCGTCGACGGTCTCGACCCGGACCTCATGCTCCGACGTCCAGAGGGCATAGAGACCCGGCGCGAGAACCGACGCCATACGGCCGTCGATCCAGACGAGCGCCCGCTCGTTGTCCTTGAGGTCAACGACGATCGCCTCGCCGGCGAGTTTGCCGGACTTGACGATGATGTCGAGGTCCTTGTGGACGAGCCACGGATCCCGCGGCGACACGACCTGCAGCCTCATTTTCCAGAGCAGATCGAGGTACCAGTGGACACCCGGCGTGAGCACGGTCACGAGATCGCCGTCCTTGAACAGGAGACCCCGCTCGTGCGGTTTGATTTTGTAACGATGCATCATGATTGTAGGTACCTCCTTTCGCGGTTTACCTGTGCACTGTGCACAGTGCACTGTGCACAGCCGTTGAATCCATAAGAACCGGTCGAAGCGACTTCCAACGGCGATCCACGCTTTCGCGGCGGAGCGTCGCGTCGTTTTCGCTTTCACGGTTCCGCAATCGCACTACGGGAACGTTTCCGCGACACTGCACGCACGCCTCAAGGCCTCTACACACGCCTGCCGATACGCACTCTTCAGCGCCGGCTGGATTCGCCGCGGTCACCCCCTCGGCCGGTGACCACTTACGGCGGTCAGTCGTCTACCAAAGCGCCTCCACAGGGGCGTCAGGATTCGAACCTGATTCGAGCAACACGTGCTCACCGTGGCGGGACATTCACCCTCCTTCGTCAGAACCCGCAGACGGAACGCGAAAGTGACAGTGCCACAGAGCGCCGCACGGACCCGGACGGTCTTATCCCCAAAATCAAAAAGCCCCTTCGACGGTATGCCGAAGGGGCTCGCGAGAGCAGCGATTCAATAAAGAATCTACGTTCTCGCGACACCTCCGGCGCAAAAGCGGCCGATCTGTGAATACAGTTTTGTTTCGTTCATAGTCGTTGTAAGGGCGCGCAGTATGCGCCTATGATTCCGAAGGCGTCAAGAGTTTTTTTGTGGACTGGCATGCGATGTCGTCATCGGTAATCGCGCGCGTGGCCTATGACGAGGAGTCGCACACGCTGCACGAGGAACTGATAGAGGCCGAATCGGCCGGCGGCTATTTCGCCGACAACATCAGGAACGTCTATCGTTTCGAGCGGCGGTAGAATCGGCGCATGGCGGCCGGACGTCCCGCGGATACGAGCGAGCGTGCTGACGAGGTTCAGTTCGAGATCCTGCGACGGATGACGGTCCAGCAGCGTGCGGAAGTCTTCACGCAACTCTGTCTCTCGGTGCAGGAGCTCGCGATCGCCGGGCTGCGGCGGCAGTATCCGAACGCGACCGAAGACGAGCTGCGCCTGCGCCTTGCAGCGCGCCGCCTCGTAAACGATGTCGTTCGGCGCGTCTGGGGCTGGGCGCCCGACGAGCCGTGACGCCGCGAGCGACGCGGCCTTACGCCGTAGGCTGCCACAGCTCGATCGGGTTCCCCTCGGGGTCTTGGAGGCGGGCGAAGCGGCCGTAGGATTCTTCCGGAGCGACGGTCACTTCGATGCCGGCGTCGCGGAGCTGCGCGACGATCGCGTCGAGATCGCGGACGCGGAAGTTGAGCATCCACTGCTGCGACTCGCGGCCGAAGTATTCGGTATTCGCGGGGAACGGCTCGAAGGCGGTCGGCCCTGCTTCCTGCTCCCACGGGTCGTACGGATTCTCCGGCGATGCCGGCCCGGCGCCGAGGTGCTTCGCGTACCACTGCTTCAGCGCTTTCGGATCTTGAGCGCGAAAGAAGATGCCGCCGAGGCCGGTCACTTTTTCCATGCGACGAATGGTACTGCTCAACTTTTGTCATCCCGAACGTTAGTGAGGGACCTGGGCGGGCGGGTGGCGCGATGTGCGTGCCCCCCGCCCGCCCAGGTCCCTCGCTACGCTCGGGATGACAGGCGGTATGACGATCATCATGGTGTTGCGTCGGACGGCGACGCATCATCGGTTCGTGGACACACCGAACTGCATCTTCTGCCAACGTACCGCCGAGGCGGTGCCGCTCATCGCGCTGGAGTACCGCGGGAGCGACTTCCGGATCTGCACGCAGCACCTCCCGATCCTAGTGCACGATCCGGGTCAGCTCGTGGGGCTCATCGAGGGAGCGGAGAGCCTTCAGCCATCGGAACACCGCGACTGATTACTTCGGCAGGCGCTTGAACGCTTCGACGACGCGGAGGTCCTTCGGCATCAGCATCGCCGCGCGGTTGAGGAACGCCTCGGCTTCGGGCTTGTGGCCGAGGACGGACTGGGTCTGGCCGGGGTAGAGGTAGGCGATGGAGGCGTTCGGGTCGTTGCGGATGGCGTTCTTGAGCATCTTCATCACCATCGGGGCGGGCGACACCCGGCGCAGGGAGCGGAACCACGCCACCTCTGCGGCGTACGTTCCGTTCTGCGCGTCGCACTCGGCCGCCATCTCGAACGACGACAGCGCCTCGCGCGTCTTGCCGGCCTGCATCATCGCCCGCCCGGTCTTGCACAGCTCCTCGGGATCGATGAGCGCGGCGGCGCTTCGCTGGGCGGCGGCCGCTTCTTCTTCGCGCAGCTTCTGGCGGCGCTTGACGATGCGCTCGCGCCGCTCCGGATCGGCGAGCTCCGTGTACGCGCGCGCGGCGGCGAGGAAGACTTCCTGCGCCTTGTCGCGGAGCCCCTCGGATGCGTTCTCCGGGAAGTTCGCCGGGAGGAACTTCTCGGAGGTGCTCACATAGGCGCGAATGACGTCGGGCAGCGACGCTTCCTCGGAGAGCGCGAAGAAGTCGAAGGGATCCTTCCGGCGGAAGGAGAGATACGCGTTCATCACTTCTTCGGCGCTGGTGGAGGGCTTCAAGACCGCAGGCGCCGCCACAGGCTCGGCTGCCTTCGCCTCGAATGGCGGCATCCAGATCACAGGTTTGTCGGTGACGCTGACGATGCCGAGGAGCATCAGCGCGTAGACGATGCGATTGAGGTCGTCGGGATCGATGCCCGACTTTTCGCGAACGGCGTCGAGCGCGGTCCCCTTCTTCGCCGCGTCGACGACGCTCTGCTGCTCTTTGGTGAAGCGGATGTCGCCGAGGGCGAAGAGCGGGTCGGAGGCGATCGCGAGGTACTTCCCGGCCGCGACGGCAACCGCCGCGTCGGCGCTCTCCTGCTCCTCGACTTTGACGATGCCGGTGACGATGAGCTGCGGCGCCTTGACGCGGAGCGCCGAGGAGGTGGAGGGGACGTCGTAGGAGATCGACCAGGTGCCGCTCTTCCAACTGAACGGCTCGAGGAGCTTGCGGCCGAGGTTCTGCTGGAGGACGCGATAGAGCTCGGTCGGCGCGAGGAGCTTGCGCTCGATGAGGATCTCGCCGAGGGGGACGCCGCGTGAGGTCGACTGATTCAGCGCGGCGTGGCAGTCCTGCTCGGAAATCCGTCCCTGCGCGACGAGGAAGCGGCCGAGCGTCTCCGTCGCGATGTTGGAGCGGCACTCCACCGGCGAGCCGGCGTCGAAGATGATCCGTTTTTCGAGCGGCGTGCGGCGGAGCTCGAGAACGGCGGTTCGCTCGCGCAGCGCCAGCGCGAGCAGGAGGATCGCGTAGGGCGTCTCCTGCAGGTCGCCGCCGCGGGCGCGGAGGATCTCGTCGAGCTGTTCGCGGGTCGGCATTCGAGCGCGCAATTATGTCCGCTCCCGTACCCTTCCGCAGACACCAATGTCCTCGCCAGAGGAGGAACAGCGGGGCGTCAAATAAGGTTGTAGAGAGAACCCAACTGGCTCATCGGTCGCATGTGAGCGCATCGGACTCGAAAGGAGACTCGCAGTGAAGCGACTGACTTCTCTTGCTGTTCTGGTAATTCTGATTGGGGCGGTTCCGGTCTTCGCACTCGACAACAACAATCGCGACGACCGCTCCGCCAACTACCAACGCGATCGCCACACGGTGATCGACGACGTCATCCGGATGTCACAGGCGGGCGTGAGCGATGAATCGATCATCCGGTTCGTCCATCAGTCGCGCGACCGCTACGTGGTGGACGCCGACACGATCATCGCGCTGAACGACGCGCACGTCTCGAAGGGCGTCATCAACGCGCTGATGGACGGCGCGTATGACCGCGGCGACCATCGCGACGGCGACCGCGTGGTGCAGGAGCGGGTGGTGGTGCAGCAGCCGTATCCGTACTACAGCTACTACCCGTATTACGACCCGTACTGGTACGACCCGTACTGGTACGCCCCGCGCCTCTCGATCGGCCTCGGTTTCGGGTTCGGCCACTATGGTCACTTCGGCGGCCATCGCGGACATCGGTAGTGTAGGGTGCGGCTCTTAGCCGCACCGCGGGCCGGCTGAGAGCCGGCCCCTACACGTCGATAACGACCCGCGGGACGGTGGCGACGAAGTCAGCGCCGAGGAGTTTCGCGGGAGTGAATGCACCGGGGCGCGTGCTTTCGAGCACGCGCTCCACGGCGTTCAACGCCGAAACGATCGTGAAGGCGTAACCCTCGGGCGTCGTCATGGTCATGGAGCGCGTCGCGCCACTCGCGTTCCTCACCTCACCCCACAAGTACATCCTGGCGTTCGCGCGCACCTGCGCGTCGGGACCGCTGCGGCGGTTCGCGAATTTCTGGAGCAGGCGCCGGACCGGCTTCAGTCCCGCGATCGGCAGCAGCGGACGCATGAGGCGCATCCGCTTCACGGTCTTCGCATGCGTCGCGATGTAGACGCGGATGTTCGGGATGCCGGTGGTGTGGTACGCGGTGGCGACGTCGCCCCAGGGAATCGTCATCGCGGTGCGAGTGCCGATCGAGAACGGGACCTGGCGGATGTCGTACGCCATCGGGACGCGCACGATCTTCCCGTTCTCGCGAATGGCGCCCCCTTCGCCGATCGACTCGAGCATGGTCTTGGTGGTGCCGCGGCTCAGTGAGGTTCCCTTCGGGTAGAACGCGAGCGCGAGGTGCGTGGCGTCGGGCATCCGCTCGGCGAGCATCGACGCGAGGCAGTCGGTGGGGACGACGTCGAAACCGGCGCCGGGCAGCAGCGTGACGCCGCGTTTCGTTGCCTCATCGCTCCGCGCGAGGATCGACTCGAACACGCCAATCTCGCCGGTGATGTCGAGGTAGTGCACTTTGGCGTCGAGGCAAGCGTCGACCATCGGTTTGCTGGTCTGGATGAACGGTCCCGCGCAGTGGAGGACGAGCTTCACTCCGCTCAGGTCGGGCTTGTCCAAATCGAACACCCGCCCATCGCACTCGAGCTCGTCGGCGAGCTTCTCGATCGCGTCACGACTCCTGCCGGCGAGCACAGGACGATGTCCGCGCCGCACCGCCTCCCGCGCGATCAACTCGCCGGTGTAGCCGTTGGCACCGTAGATGAGGAACTGGTTACTGGTCATTGGTCACTAGTCACTGGGAGAACCACTCAGGCCCAGTCACCAGTCACCAGTGACTAGTCACCCGTCACTCACTTCACTTCAATCGCGTTGATCGTCGTGGCGCCGGTGCGCATGCCTTGGGCGAAGTTCTCTTCGCGCCAGGCGAAAAGGAGGCCGCCGGACATTTTGTAGTCGTGGTACTCGGTGACGAACTTCATCCCCATCCCCTCGCTGCCGGAACGGACGATGTAGCCGGTCTTGGGGTCGATGGCGGCGATGACGCTCATGGTGCTCGAGAGCGGGATCTCGATGACGCGGAGTCCTTCCTTCTCGCCGAGGTCCTTCAGCTCGGAGCGGTGCTCGATGAGCATTGCGGGGATCGCGAGGCGTGCCCACTGGAGCACCATCGCGTCGAAGCCCATTCCGGTGACCGGCTCGCCGTTGCGCGTGCCTTTGTCGCCGCTGAGGTCGCGCACTTCTTTGTTCTTCGCGTACTGGATCTCGACGCGGAGCTTCCTCCCGGGCGCCCAGTCGCGCGTCGTCTTCCCCTCGCCGCTCATCGGCGACTCGACCACGCCCGCCTCGTGAATCGAGGCGACCTTCTTCCACGCCGCTTCCCCACCGTACGTCTTGATCGTCTTCGCGACGACGGCATCGAAGTCGGAGGCGGCAAAGGCAGAGGTCGCGACGAGAAGCGTTGCGGCAAGGAAAGCGGTTCGCATCCGCTGATTCTATGTCGTATAAACGGCCCCCATGACCACCGAAGCACCACCGCGAAACCTCGACTTCATCCGGGAGATCGTCGAGGAGGACCTCCGGACGGGGCGGCACAAGAGCGTGATCACGCGCTTTCCGCCGGAGCCGAACGGGTATCTGCACATCGGGCACGCGAAGTCGATCTGTCTCAACTTCGGCGTCGCCGCGGAGTACGGCGGGCGCTGCAATCTGCGCTACGACGACACGAACCCGACGAAGGAAGAGGTCGAGTACGTCGACGCGATCGAGTACGACGTCCACTGGCTCGGGTTCGACTGGGGCTCGCACCTCTACCACGCGTCCGACTACTTCCAGCAGCTCTACGACTGGGCCGAGGACCTGATCCGCGATGGGAAGGCGTACGTCGACAGCTCGACCGCCGACGAGATCCGCGCCATGCGCGGGTCGCTGACGGAGGCGGGGACGAACTCGCCGTATCGCGACCGGAGCGTGGACGAGAACCTCGACCTGTTCCGGCGGAT
>JACZCU010144716.1_pt1 | contig 18710 bp, 19 predicted proteins | sample 8641851 | NCBI WGS metagenome assembly JACZCU01 (sample SAMN15324605, study PRJNA640507) | soil metagenome | isolation source: monocropping sugarcane control | place: China: Luxin town, Laibin City, Guangxi Province | collected 2019-07-25 | depth 10cm m | reverse complement strand
GCGAACGCTTCGTCGATCCACTGCAGGCCGATCGACATGCCGCAGCCGGCGCAGTTGGTGTGGCCCGGACGGAGGAGCGGTTCGGCGGCGCTCATACGGCCACCTCCTGCCACACGGGGTCGGCGGCAACGTCGCGCTGATTCAAGTCATCGATGATGTTGTCGAGCACCTTCGGCGTGACGTCCCCGCCGCCGAGGCCGACGATGTAGTCCTGCAGGAGGACGTCGCGATCGTGGAGCGTCGCCGCGACTTCGTTCCAGAAGATGCCGCCGGAGCCTGGCGAATGATTGCGGTCGAGGACGCCGACGCGTTTCGCGTTGCCGATCGCGGCGAGCAGCTCGCGGCGCGGGAAGGGACGGAACTGTTTGATGCGGATCATGCCGATCCGCTCGCCGCGCAGGCGCCGCGCGCGAACCACACGGCGCAGCGTCGCGGCGATGGTGCTCGACGCGATCACGATCGTCTCGGCGTCTTCCGTGTTCTCCGCGACGATCGCGCCGTCCGGCCGCCGGTCGAAGACGCGCTCGAACTCGTCGATCGCCTCGAGCAGCACGCCCGGAACGCGGTTCATCGCGTCCTCGATGTCGCGCCGATGCCGCTCGGTCTCGCGCGGCCACGTGAGGCCGCCGATGGTCGCCGGGTGTTCGTGCCGCAGCCGGTGCGGGACGTCGCACGGCGGCAGGTAGATGTCGGCGTACTCCTGCGTCGGCAGGTCGACGACCATCTGCGTGTGCGACGTGACGAATCCGTCCATGCAGACCATCGCCGGCAGCATGACTCGCGAATCCTCGGCCACGCGAAACGCGAGGAGGATAGTGTCGACGAGGTCCTGGTGTGACGAACAGTAGAACTGCATCCACGGGGTGTCGCGCAGCGCGAGCGAGTCGCCCTGATCGACCCAGATGTTCCACGGCGGGCCGAGGGTGCGGTTGACGGCGATGAGGACGATCGGCAGCCGGTAGTAGCCGGCCGCGAAGACGTTCTCGGTCATGTAGGCGAGGCCGTTCGACGAGCTGGCGGTGAACGCGCGCGCGCCGCTGAGCGACGCGCCGATGCAGACGCCCATCGCGCTGTGCTCCGACTCGACCGGCACGACGCGGCCTTTGGTGAAGGCGACGCCGCGGAGGTATTCGATGATCTCGGTCTGCGGCGTGATCGGATACGCGCCGCCGCAGCAGCCGCGCGCGGTGCGGTTCGCCTCGCCGGCGACGGCGAGCGCGTGTCCGGCGGCGTAGTTCCCGGTGCAAAGCGTTCGTGTCATCTCAAAGCTCCGCCATCACGATCGCGCCGCGCGGGCACTCCGATGCGCAGACGCCGCAACCTTTGCAGTAGTCGTAGTCGAACGTGACCTGGTCCGCCCTCGTCAGAATCCCCTCGGGGCAGTGCTGCACGCAGCGATCGCAGGAGTTGCAGACGCCGCAACTGAGGCAGCGCTGGGCTTCGGTTCGTGCGTTGGTTTGCCTTCTCTGATGGGTGAACAAACGGGGATGGATATCGTCGATGGTGGCTGTACGCGGCCGAGCGGACGAGACGTCCGCTCCCCTTACGAGCGACGAAAAGATCGTTTCCGCGGCGCGGCGCCCGCTGCCGATGGCGGCGGCGACGGTGCCGGCGTTGGTGTCAAAGTCGCCGCCGAACCAGGTGCGCGTCGGACACGATTTGTCGAGGATGGAGCGGTCCGCTTCCTGGCCGAGGGCGAGGATGACGTGATCGCACGGGATGGTGAAGTTCGACGTCGGATCGACGATCGGGCGCCGGCGGCCGCTCGCATCGAGCTCGCCGAGGATCATTCGCACGCAGCGGAGTTGCCGTTCGTCGAAGCGATAGGGAAGCGCGAGCTCGACGAGCTCGACGCCTTCATGGATCGCTTCTTCGACCTCTTCGCGGATGGCCGGCATCTCGGCTCGCGACCGGCGATAGAGGATGCGAACGCTTGCGGCGCCGAGGCGGAGCGAGGAGCGCGCGGCGTCGATAGCGGTGTTGCCGCCGCCCACGACGACGACGTGCTGGCCGTGCAGGACGACGTCGTGACGATGCACGCGATCGAGGAAGACGATGCCCTGTTCGACCGGACCGCCGAGGTCGAGCGTGCGCGCCGTCTGGAGTCCGGTGGCAACGAAGACGGCGTCGTAGTGGTCGGTCAGGTCGCGCAGCGCGGCCGCGTTGATCGTCGCGTCGACGTAGGCGCTGACGCCGTGCATCAGCACGAATCCGATCTCGCGATCGACGACGTGCTTCGGGAGGCGGAAGTCGGGGATGCCGTTGCGAAGGACGCCGCCCAATTCGTCGGCAGCCTCGAAGAGCGAAACGTGGATACCGCGCTTCGCGAGCTGATACGCGGCGCTGATGCCGGCCGGTCCTGCACCGACGACCGCGACGCGTTCTTTTCGCATCGGGACGGACGGCACTGGCCACTGCGCGTTGTCGCCGGCGAAGCGCTCGATCTCCCGGACGTCGATACCTTCGTCGATGAGATTGCGGTTGCACGACTCCATGCACGGCGCGGGGCAGACGCGCCCGCAGACGCCGGGGAACGGCGTCGTCTCGAGCAGTACGGCGAGCGCGCCGTCGAAGTCGTTCCTCGACGCCGCCTCGATGAACCGCTGCACGTCGTTGCCGGCGGGACAGATCGCGTTGCATGGCGGCGTCAGCGAGCGGTTCTGCGGCCGACGCGTCGCCCACGAGCCGGTGCGGATCGTCGGACGTTTGCCGACGTCGGCGTCGAGCAGGCCCGCGATCGGCGACGTGTTGCGCGCCGGTTGCACGAGGAGCGGCTCGCCTTCGTATTCGTGAATGACGATCGACTCGAATGCCTCCGACGCTGCGTCGACGTTCGCGCCGCCGAAGCCGAGGCTCTCGAAGACGGCGAGCACTTCGTTGAATGAGAAGCCGAAGACGCGGGCGATCGCCCCCATCATCGTCGTGTTGACGATCGGAACCGTGCGCGTGCCGAGGCCGTGGCGCACGGCGATGCCGGTAGCGTCGATCGTCGCGACGTGGCGTCCGGAGAACGCCGGCTGCTGGGTCGTGTTGAGAATGACCCAGCCTTGCGGCGATGCGCCGGCGAGGATGCCGTCGCCGACGAGCGTCGGATCGAGGACGATCACGTGATCCGGCTCGCGGATCTGGTTCGTGTTCTCGATCTCCTCGTCATCGACGCGGACGTACGCCTGGATCGGCGCGCCGGAGCGCTCCGCCGCGTAGACGCCGAATGCCTGTGAGAGTTTTCCGCGTTGGAAGTAAGCGGTGGCGATGAGCTTCGCGAGTGTTACGCCGCCCTGACCCCCGCGGCCGTAGAGCGTCATCTCGATCATCAAGACGGATCGTCGCGCTCACGCCACGAGGTGACGGTGCGGATGCTCACACGCGAACGTTTGTGCCGCGCGGCGTTGCATGAACATCATCGCGTGACACGCCTCACGCCCAGATCCCCGCGACCGCCACAGCCCCGCGTGTGATGGGTCTTTACGATTTGCTGCATCGGGAGGAACACCATGCCGGCCATCGAGCTCCCCACCATCACACGCGAACGTCAGCTCCACCGACTGGTCGATACATACGCGGCCACCGAGGCGGCGACGGCGCTGCGGAAGGCAGCGACGCATGAGCATGCGGTCGTCGCGGCGCAGGCGCTGAAGGCGATTGCCGCCGATGACATCGATGGTTTCGTCGACGCGGTCACCGCGCCGGAGTTCGTCGGCCTCGTTCCGCTCTGGATCCGCGAGCTGCGCGAGCTGGCGTCGAAGAAGCCGGAGACCGGGGCATGTACCGTTGCGACGGCGCTGAAGCTCTGGCTCTGGACGATGAAGCACTTCCGCGTCGGCGACGCGGTTCGCGCGGAGCTGGCGCAGGCGCTCTCGCCTCTCCTCGCCGCGCGGGCATTCGCGCTCGAGTCGGCGAAGGACGGGCAGACGCAGCGCGACCTCTCCTTTGTTTATGCAGCGCCCACGGCGGCTGCCGCCGGCGCGACGTGCGCGGAGCTCGTGTTCGGGTACCGACGGCACCTGATTTGGGATGCAGAGGGATGCGCGGCGTGCTACGACGCCGACGAGCTGGATGAGCTCGAAGGCTTCATCCCCGGTATCGCGAGCGGTGCGCGGACGGAGATCGACGTCATCGAGTCGAATGGCTCGCATCCGAAGAAGGCGGGGCCGTGCGCGAAGTTCGACGGTCTCGACGAGTTTCTGCGGCTCCGTCGCCGCCTCGACGGCTGCCTCACCGGCGCACGCGTCGCGAAGGACCGCGCCGCCGCCGCCCTCGGAGGCAGCGCGCGATGACGACGTACACGCGCCTCGAAGCCGACGACCTCGAGCTGATCATCGGGACGCTCAAGGAGTTCACCGATCGCAACGCGCCGTGGGCGCGGCGCATCGAGTGGGACGAGCACGACACCTGTCCCGCGGACGTGGTCCGCGAGATGTTGTCGCCGGAAGTCGGGCTGCATCTGCCGTTTCTCCCGGCGGAGTACGGCGGGATGGGCGGCGGCGCGTACGACATCTACCGCCTCTCCTGCGAGTTCGCTCAGATCGACCTCGGCCTCGCGACGTCGATGCTCGCGGTCGCGCTCGGCACGGACCCGATCCGCGTCGGCTGCACGGAAGCGCAGAAGCAGCAGTGGCTGACGCGCATCGCCGGCGAAGGGCTGATCGTGGCGTACGCGGTGACGGAGCCGGAGGCGGGCTCGGACGTGCAGAACCTGCAGACGGTGGCACGTCCGATCGCCGACGAGAACGGCCGCGTGACGCATTACTCGATCACCGGCATGAAGCAGTTCATCTCCAACGGCTCGATCGGCGATCTCTACACGGTGCTGGCGAAGGCGCCGGGCGGCCCGTCGTTCTTCATCGTCGAGCGCGGGACGCCGGGCCTCACGCCGGGCAAGCACGAAGTGAAGCACGGCATCCGGCTCTCCGATACGGCGCAGGTGCTGCTCGAAGACGTAGTCGTTCCGGCGGACCAGCTCATCGGCGAGAAGGAAGGGGAGGGGCTGAAGCAGGCGAACGAGGTGTTCGGCTTCACGCGCCTCATGGTCGCGGCGTTCGGCCTCGGCGCGGGACTCGCGGCGCTGAGTCGCGCGATCGCCTACTCGATGCAGCGCCGCGCGATGGGGACGCTGCTCTGCGAGAAGCAGGGCTACACGCACAAGCTGCTCGTCCCGCACTCGGTGCGCCTCGCCGCCGCGCGCGCGTACATCGAGCATGTTGCCGACCTGCTCGACTCCGGCAACAAGGACCGTCAGGTCGAGGGGGCGATCGCGAAGATCTTCGCCACGGAGTCGGGCAATCTCGCCGCCGACGACGCCGTGCAGGCGCTCGGCGGCTATGGCTACTGCGTGGAGTTCGAGGTCGAGAAGATCCGCCGCGACGCGCGCATCCTTCGCATCTATGAGGGGACGTCCGAGATCCTGCAGAACATCGTCGGCCTCTATCGGATGCGCGAGAGCGTCCGGAGCAAGGGACGGTTCTACGGCGCGATGGCCGAGCAGGTCGAGCCGTTCGAGAACGCCGGCGGACCCGCCGTCGCGAGGGTTGCACGTCTTCTCTCCGAGACGCTCTCCGTCCTCTTCCACAAGAAGCTCGCACAACAGCAGCACGCGCTCTTCGAGTGCGCGACGTCGGTCGTGGAGGTCGAGACCGCCGTCGCCCTCGTGCGCGCCGCCGGCATCTCCGGCGACCCGCTCCTCCAGGCGCAGTCGCGCGTCCACGCGAGCGACGTCGCGCTGTCCGTCCCGGTACGCCTCGCGAAACTCTTCTCCGGCGCCGGCGTCGAGCCGCCCCCGATCGATTTCGCCGCGCTCCTGGCATACCAGTCCGGCCGCCTCGCCGACCTCGACTTCATCGCAAGAGCGATCACGCTGGGCATATAGTCTGCTCGAGTTTCGAGCGGATGATCGCACTCGTTACCGGGTCGAGCCGTGGGATTGGGCGGGAGGTGGCGCGGCAGCTCGTCGAACGCGAGTACGAAGTGATCGTGACGGCGCGGAAGGCGGCGGATGCGGCGCGGGTGGCGAAGGAGATCGGGGCGCGGTGGTCGCACGCGCTCGACACCTCGGATGCGCGGTCGATCGAGGCGCTCGGCGGATTCGTTGAATCCGAGGTGAAAGCGCTCGACGTGCTGGTCAACAACGCCGCGACGCTGCTCGACGAAGGGAAGAGCATCGTGAACGTCGACCCGGCCGTGTTCGAGGAGACGTGGCGGACGAACACGCTCGGGCCGTTTCTCATGACGCAGCGCCTCGCGCCGCTGCTCCGCAAGAGCGGTCACGGGCGGGTGGTGAATGTCTCGTCGGGGGCGGGGCAGTTGTCGAGCATGTCGAGCTATGCGCCGTCGTACTCGACGTCGAAGGCGGCGCTGAACGCGATCACGATCCTCTTCGCGAACGCACTGCGGCGCGACGGTGTCCTCGTCAACTGCGTCGATCCGGGCTGGGTGCGGACCGACATGGGCGGACGCTCGGCGCCGCGGTCAGTGGCCGAGGGGGCCGACACGATCGTGTGGCTCGCGACGCTGCCCGATCGCGGCCCGACCGGCGGCTTCTTCCACGATCGAAAACCGATCGCGTGGTGAGCGTCACAGCTCCTTCGTCATCTCGAGCATCGTGTCGCGGAAACCGAGGCGGTGGAAGAGCGCTTGCGCGGCCGTGTTCGGGGCGGCGGTGCCGAGGACGACGCGGGGTGCGCCGTGGTCGCGGAGCCACTCCATCGCCGCATGCATCAGCATCGTCGCGACGCCGGTGCGGCGGTCCGGCTCATCGACCGCGACATCGTGAATGAATCCTGCCGGCCCGCGGAGCTCTTTCCACGACATCGGCTCGAGCGCGGCGAAGAGATACCCGGCGATGTGGCCGTCCTTCTCCGCGACGAGGATCACGTCGTCGGGAGAGTCGATGCGGCTGCCGAGGAACGCGGCGTAACCGTGTTCGACGCCGGGATGAGGCGCGAGGAACCGGAGGCGGTCGAACGCGTAATGCGTGTGCATCAGCATCGCGCCGAGGCGGCCGAGAGACTCGAGATCGCGCGGTTCCGCTTTGCGAATGACGACCGGCATCACCCTTCGGCGCGCAGTCTATCGAGAACGACCTTCACGCGGTCGCGCTGCTCGCCGGCGGGAAGCACGTTCACCGTCGCCTTGAGGTGATCGACCATCCGGCGCCGCTCGTTCGGGTCGGCGTGGCGGTACTTCGTGGAGAGCACGTACCCGACGATCTGGGCCTTCGAGTCGGACGGCCTCACGAGGTCCGCGATGTCGTGGAGCAGGCGGTCGATCGGCCGGCGTTCGAGGTCTTTCGTGAACTCCTGCAGTTCCGTGAACGTCGTGGCGTCGATCGCCTTCATCACGATTGAGGAGGTGGAGACGGGCGCTTTTGGGTCGTTCATCATCGGCTCGGCAAATCGTACAACTTCCGTAGATACGGTACTGCGACGGTTCTGTGAATCGCGCGCTACGGCTCGTTCCGTTGCGTCGCGATGTAGACCACCGAGTCCCATGCGTTATGGATGCCGATGAAGAGCAGAGCCACCGCGATCGCGGCGACGACGTAAAGAGAGGTGGCGGCGAAGCGGAAGGTGGCGGCGCCGGTGGCGAGCAGAACAGCGTACACAACGAAGGGGAAGCCGACGTGCCACAGCCAGTCCTCGAACACCGGCTGGTAGTTCGACTGCCGCTTTGCGCGGCGCGCGGTGAGGAGCGAGTAGACGACTCCGCCGGCGCCCAACAGCATCAGGAGCGACCCAAGGGAGACGGCGGTCTGGCCGGGGACGCACATGAGCGCCGCGATGGTGAGAACGATGCAGAAGTGGACGATGGTCGGCGTTCCGAACGCCTCGACCGCCGCGGCGTCGCGCACGGCCTCGAACTCGGCGCCGAGGACGACCACGACGAACTGCAGGCCGGTCAGCGCCGCCGCGGACGAGCCGACGATCACGTAGAAGTTGTCCCACTCGTGCAGCGGCATGGCCGGAGCGTAGCGCAAAAACGTGGTAGATGGTCTTCGAGGCCTCGGTCGCCGGACCACGGACTACGGAGATTGAATGTCGAATGTCGAATGTCGGATGTCGAATGTCGAATTGAGAAGCGGTTCGCTCGCCACTCTTCATTCTTGATTCGTCATTCGACATTCGTCATTCAATCTCCCGGTGCGGACCGAGGACTGAGGCCCGAGAACTGAGGACAGATATGCGCATCGCGGTGGTCGGAACCGGAGACATGGGAGGAGCGCTCGCCGTCGCGCTCTCCAGCAAGCATGACGTGTTGGTCGCAGGTTCCGCCCTCGGCAGCAGGAGCGCGGCGGTAGCGGTCGAGGCGAGCGGTGGGAAGATTCGTGAGATCGCGGTCGAGCAGGCCCGCGACGCGGACGTGATCGTCTTTGCTGTTCCGTGGGAGGCGGTCGACGACGTCGCTCGGCGCCTCGGCGACCTCGCGGGCAAGGTGGTGATGGTCGTGACGGTGCCGTGGATCGAGGAGAAGAACCTCGCCGTCGGCACGACTACCTCGGGCGCGGAGATCATCGCGTCGAAGTTGCGCGGGGCGCGCGTGGCTCAGGCGTTCAACACGATCTCGAGCGCCACGGTGCGGGCGGTCGACTCCTATAACGAGAAGCCGACCGCGATCGTCTGCAGCGACGACGACGACGCGAAGGCCGTCGTGCGCCAGCTCGCACGCGACATCGGCTTCGACGAAGTCGACGGCGGCCCGCTCCTCTCCGCGCGTTTCACGGAGCCGATCGGGATGATGTGGGCGCAGCTCGCGTTCGAAGGGGACTACGGCGAGAACGTCGCGTTTCGCGTGCTGAGGCGTTGAACCGACGCGCGTGACACCGCACACCGCTCGTTCGGCGTTGCGCGCCGATATCGAAACCGGAGGTGAGTATGCGCATCGCCCGGTTTCTTGCGCTCTTTCTCGTTCTTCTTCCGCTTCCTCTCTTCGCGGTGACGCTGACGATGGGGAACACCGTCGCGGCTCCGAACGCCAGCGACGGCAACATCGGAGTCATTCGGACGGACATCGATCTCGTCCATCCGGCGTCGCACTCCGGAACCGTCAACTCCGCGACGGTCTACTGGTCGCTCACCGGATGCTCGAACGCACTGAAGATCAAGTTCTTCCGGCGCGTCGGCGACACGCTCACGATGACGGCCGAACGCGGCCCGTTCACCGCGGCTTCGAACGTCAACACGTTCAATCTCGTGCCGTCGGTGAGCGTGCAGCAGGGCGACCTGATCGCGGTCGCGCGTATTGCGGCGTGTGGCAATGCCGCGGCGCTCGTGGCTTTTCCGAGCGAGGGATACCTGCAGTACAGCGGCGACGTCAGCGGCGCGGTCGACGTCGGCGCGGCCGTCCAGCATCAGGGCGGCGTGCTCGCGCTGACCGCGACCGGCACAGCGACCGAGTGGATGGCGCGCGTCATCCCGGTGGTCGGATCGCTGGCTGGGAACTTCGGCTCGCAATTCAAGACGGAAATGCAGTTCTTCAACCCGCAGTCGACCGGTTCGATGACGTGCAAGCTCGTGTTCCATCCGGCGGGCGTCGCCGGATCGTCCAACGACACGACGCGTCTCGTCATCCTCGACCCGGGGGAGGTCTTCTCGACGGCCGACGTCGTCGCCGCGATGGGGCAGACCGGCATCGGGAGTCTCGACGTGAGCGTGCCGGCGAATCAGGCGGTCCCGATGCTCATGACCCGCGTCTATAACGACGCCGGTTCGGCGGGGACGTCGAGTCTGACGGAGGAGGCGATTCCGTACACGACTTCGGTCGACGTCGACATGAACGTGCTCGCCCGAGGGGTCACGGCGTTTCTCGTCACTCCGCGCGATCCGAACCGGACACGGTTCAACATCGGGATCCGGACGCTTTACTCGGGCGCCACGATCCAGGTGACGGTGCGGAACTCCGACGGCACGACGGTGCGGACGGTCTCGCGGACGTACACGGCGAATTACTTCGTCCAGACCGATGCGGCGACGTTCGTCGGCGGCCCGATCAGCGGCGATCAGACGGTGCAGATCACAGTGTCGAGCGGAAGCGCGATCGTTTACGGATCGTCGACCGACAACACGACCAACGATCCGGCGATTCAGTTTGCGTACGGCGTCTTCGCGATCGCCTGAGGCTACGGCTCCGCCGACATCGCGTTGATGGAGTCCCACACCTCGGTGCGCTCCGCGTTGTCATGCGCGGCGTTCATCGCCTGGTCGTAGTACTGGCGCGCCTTCGTCTTGTCGCCCTTGGCGGCGTAGACGTCGCCGAGGCCGTTGTAGACGCGCCAGAGCTCCGTGCTGCTCGGATGCGCTTTGGCGTAGTTGTTCAGCCACGTCTCCGCCTCGTCGTACTTCTTCGCGCCGACGAGGGGTTGGTAGGCGAGGACGATCGTCTCTGGCTCGGTCGCGACGGCCTTGGCGCGTTCGCGCAGCTCGGCGGCGCCTTTCCGGTCGCCCTTCTTGTCGAGAATCGCGGCTTTGGTGCGGAGCGTCGTCGTGTTGACGCTGAGCGAGAGGGCATGATCGGCGTACTTCAGCGCCGTGTCGGGATCGCCATTGCGCAGTTCCCAACGTGCGGCGGAGGACCACGCAGAGGCGTCCCAATGCTTCCCGCCGCGGAGGGAGCTCACGATTGCCGTGCGCACGGTCGACGGCAAGTCGACTTCGATCTTCATCGGGACGCGGAGCTTTTCCCATCGGATCGAGGCGATCGCGGAGTTGTTCGTGACATCGTCGAACGTGTAGGAGAGACGCTCCTGCGACTCCGCCACCGGCTGCGGCGTCACGTTCACGCGCAGGACGTCCTCGGCGGGGTCGTAGTTGTATCCGCCCCAGTCGCCGGTGAACTTGCTGAAGATCAGCGTCCACTGCGACGACGTCGGAATCGCGTAGAACGCGTACGTTCCGGCCGGGAGGTCTTTTCCCTCGACCTTCACGGGCGTCGAGAACGAGATCGTCGTGTTCTCGTTTGCGCCCGCGCGCCAGAGCGAGTCGTATGGCACGAGGCCGCCCCAGATCTTGCGCTTGTTCACCGCCGGGCGGTGGTAGGTGATCGCGACGTCGGTGACGCCGATCGTCTGCCCGACCGACGCCGCCGGACTCGCCTCCGGGAGGGGGATGGGGGCCTGACCGAAGAGTGAGAACGCAAAGAGACACAGCGCGGTGGCGATCGCGGCGTTTTTCATGATGCCGAGAATGTAAACGCGGCGAACCGGCGCGGTGTCACGATCGTGCAAAAGAGGGCCGGCTGAGAGCCGGCCCCTACACACGGAAGCTAGAAGCCGAACGAGTATCCGAACTCCACCTCGGTCTCGTGCATCTTCAGCTGGATGTTCTGCGCGCCGGGGGCTTCGAGCGGGTTGGGGCCGCTGACGCTCTTCGACGGCGCATACATCACGGCGAAGTTGAAACGGCCGCCGCGGCTCATGCTCTTGCTGAAGCCGGCGGTGATGTGGTCCTCGACGACGCCGGGCGCGAGGATGTTGAACAGCACCTCGCTCGCCGGGATCGGCTGCTTGGTCTTCGAGAAGCCGGCCCGCCAGGTCCACGTGTCGCTCGACTTGTACTGCACGCCGGCCTTGTAGACGTTGATGTCGCGCCATCCGAAGCCGGCGCCGGTGTCGGTGCCGAGCGGGGAGCTCACCAGGTTCGGGAAGAGCGGGTTGCCGACGGCCGCGACGTCGCTGTAATGGATCCGCTGGAAATCGCCCGTGAGCGTCAGCGGCTCGATCGGCGAGTAGGCGAGTCCGGCATTGGCCGAGGCGGGGATGTTGAAGCGTCCGTCCTGCGCGAAGAGGCCGCAGTACGCGCCGAACTTCGACATCACGATCTCCGGGCTGTACGAGAGGCCGAACGAGAGGTTCGGAAGCACCTTGGCGAGGTAGCCGGCCTTCACGCCGACGCCTTTCGACCACTTGTAGCCGTTGTTCGTGAGGCAGTCGGGATCGGACGAGAACGCCGTGAACGCCTCGAGGCCGCTCGCTTTGAAACGCTGGCCGGCGACGACCGCGCTGATGCCGAACGACTGGTTCTGGGTGAGCATCTTCGAATACGTCGCGGTCAGGAACATCTGCGCGAGATCGACGCCCGTGTGGTTCGAGCCGTAGAACGTGTCGGTCCGGTAGTCGGTGTTCATCCCGCCGTGCGCCGTGAAGTTGACCGTGACGGCGCTCTGCGGCGTCGGGCGGAAGTTGAAGCCGGCCGCCGGCATCGGGAAGTATTTCGACTTGCTGCTGACCGTTCCCGGCGCGAGGCCGAACGTCTGCGGGTAGCCGGATGGCGCGCCGGTGACGGTGTACTGCCGGTCAGGATTGAAAACGGCGAGCGAGAACGAGTAGCCGCTGTTGACGAAGACGCCGGCCGCCGGGTTGGTGTCGGCGTCGAGCGCTTCCTGCGGGAGCGCGGTCGTCGCGCCGGCGAGCGCCTTGCTCGTCGTGCCGATGCCGTGCATGAAGTAACCGTTGGTGGCGAAGAGCGGTGACGCGAGCACCAGGATCGCGACCGCCAGGATGATCCTTTTCATGTCGTCTCCTTTCAGATGAAGAGAATCTGCGAGCCGGCCGCGAGGTCGAAGAAGTCGACGACCGAGAGCACGCCGTCGACCTCCGGCACGAGGTCCGTCTGTTTCAGCTTGAACATGTCCATCGCCATGCGGCAGGCGTAGATCTTTGCGCCGCTGTCCTTGAGGATCTGCAGCAGCTCGCGCACGTTCGGGATCTCGATCTTCTCGATCTCCTTTTTCATCATCGTCGTGGCGAGCGCCTCCATCCCCGGCAGGCCGCCGAGCATGGTCGGGACGGGAAACGCGGGGTTGCCGACGGTGGCGACGTGCAGGTGGTCGACCTTCTTCTCCGTGACCGCGTCGAGGCCCCAGAAGGTGCAGAAGATCGTCGCCTCGATGCCGCTCATCCGCGCGCCGTTGGCGAGGATGAGGGCCGGGTAGACCATGTCGAGGCTTCCCTTCGACAGGATGATGCTCACCGCCTGAATCGGCTGTTTCGCCGGCGGCATCTGTTTCTCCAGTTCCGCGATGTACGGGTCGGCCGTGACTTGGGTCATGACTCTCCTCCTTTCAGATGCATCCCTGCGGCTTCGGCAGTCCGGCGATGCGCGCGGCGAGCTTGCCTGGGCCCTTCGGGAACAGTTGATAGAGCTCTTTCATCTCGACGCCCGAGAGCTTCGCGATCCGCCGCACTCCCGGCGGCTGCCCTTCGCGCGCGGCGTCTTCGCGGCAGAAGGTGATCACCTGCCAGTGCTTGTCGTTCAGCGCGCCGATTCCGGTCTCTTTCGCGATCTCCTCGGCGACGCCCGGCGTCCACTCCGAGGCGTTCGTGAGGAAGCCCTCACCGTTGAGCGAGATCTCCTTGCCTGCGTAGGTTCGAGTCGGCATACAACCTCCTTTTTCCAGCCATGGACATCTGTTGGGTCACCGGCAGCGGACGCTCCGGCAGAAGGACGTTCCAGTAGAGCCATCGGAACGCGAGCTTTCCGATGTGGTTGACGACGCTCTCCTTGAGGAGCGCCATCGGACCGAAGAGGGGGAGCGGATAGGTGCCGGGGAGCGGCTCCGTGTCGTAGTTGAAGTCGATCAGGATCGCTTTGCGATCGCCCGTCTCGATGAAGCAGTTCGTGTGGCCGTCGAAGCGCGGCTCGAGGCTCTCCCCGCGAACGGTGTGAAGGATGTTGTCGACGACGACGTGGCCTTCGAAGTGCGCGACCGAGCCGGCTTTCGACGTCGGCACGTCGGTCGCGTCGCCGATGACGAAGATGTCGTCATGGCCTTTCGCGACGAGGCTCGCTTTGTCGGTTGGTACGAACGCCGCGTCATTGCCGAGGCCGGAGCGCTCGATGAACTCGGCGCCGCTGTGGCTCGGGATGGTCACGAGGAGGTCGTACGGGATCTCGCGGTCGTCCCACGAGCGCAGCGTGTGCGTTTCGGTGTCGACGGTTCCGGCGTTGAACTCCGTCTCGATCTTGATGCCGTGCTCGTCCAGCATCGAGCCGAGGACGCGCGAGCATGCCGGCTTCGTGAACGCGGAGTCGAGCGGCGTCGCATAGACGAGCTCCACGCGGTCGCGGATCTTGCGGTTGCGGAAGTGCGCGTCGGCGAGAAAGAGGAACTCCAGCGGCGCGACGGGGCACTTGATCGGCATGTCGACGATGTTCACGACCAGCCGTCCGCCGTCGAAGGACTGCAGCGCCTCGCGCAGCTTCAGCGCGCCGTCCGCGGTGTAGAAGTCGAAGACGCGCTTCTGCCAGTCGCCGTCGAGCATCCCCTCGGTCAGATCGGGGCGGATGCGCGAACCCGATGCGATGACGAGCAGGTCGTACGGCACGCGGCTCTTCGACGTGACGACCTGCTTCTTCTCGGCGTCGATGCCGTCGACGCTCTCCTGCAGCCACTGCACGCGTCTGCGCAGCGTCCGCGCGCGGCGGCGCCACAGTTTTGATTCGTCGTAGATGCCGAAGGAGAGGAAGAGGAGTCCGGGCTGGTAGAGGTGCAGCGTCTCGGGATCGATGACGGTGATATTCCAGTCGCGCGGCAGACGCTTGGCGGTCCCGTTCGCGACAATCGTCCCGCCGGTGCCCGCTCCGAGGATGACCAGGTTCTTCATGCGTTCGCCTCCGGACGCACAAAGAGCGAGCGCATTGCCACGCGTAAGTGATTGAGTTTGTTGGGAGCGTTTCAGCGCCTGGAACCGCTCGTTTCAACGAGCCGTTTCACTTTGAAACGAGACCCGCTTCGCGCATGCGGCGCCACAAAGTCGTGCGGCTGATGCCGAGGGCGCGAGCGGCGGCTTCGCGGTCCCAGCGATGTTCGTCGAGCGCGGAGCGGAGGATGAAAGTTTCGTCCTTCGCCTCGGCAGGTGTTTCCGTCAGCACCGGCAAGTCCTCGGGTTGGATCGTCTGTCCGCGTCCGAGGGCTACGGCGTATTCAGTCGCGTTCTCGAGCTCGCGCACGTTCCCCGGCCACGAATGCCGCAGCAGCGCGCGGACGGCGTCGGGCGAGAAGCGCAGCTCCCGTCCGTGACGCGACGCCACGCGCGCCAGCAGATAGCGGGCGAGCGGCTCGATGTCCTCGCGCCTTTCCCGCAGCGGCGGAATCTCGATCGGGACGACGCGCAGCCGGTAGTAAAGGTCCTCGCGGAATCGCCCCTCGGCGATCGCTTTGCGCAGATCGACGTTCGTCGCCGCGATGATCCGGACGTCCGCCTTGCGCGTGTGGCTGTCGCCGACGCGCTCGAACGTCTTCTCCTGAAGGAATCGGAGGAGCTTCACCTGCAACTGGAGCGGGATGTCGCCGATCTCGTCGAGGAACAGCGTGCCGCCCGTCGCCACTTCGACGCGGCCGATGCGATCGCGCACCGCGCCGGTGAACGCGCCGCGGACGTGGCCGAACAGTTCGCTCTCGAGCAGCTCCGCCGGAAGCGCCGCGCAGTTGACGGCGATGAAGTGGTGTCCGCGGCGCGGCGAGCGCGCGTGAATGGCGTGCGCGAGGACTTCTTTTCCGGTACCGCTCTCGCCGGTGAGGAGGATCGTGGCGTCGCTCGCCTGCAGGTTCTCGACGAGGTGGAACAGCCGCGCCATCGCGGGCGAGCGGGCGATCATCCCGGAGAAGGCGATCGGCGCGTTCGTGCCGAGGGAGTTGTCCTCCTCGGCCGGCCGGACGATGACCAGAAAGGCGACGCTCGGATCGCAGACGCCGCGCGGATCGGGACGGAACGGCGCGGCGCTGCACGACACGAGACGCGTCGAGCCGTCGGCGCGCGCGAGCGAGGCGCGCCATCCCTCACGCATCTCGCCCTGGAGCAGGTCGTTCCGCAGCGTGCCGCCGGGCGCGAAGAGCTCGTTGCCGAGGAGCTCGTTCGCGGGACGGCCGAGAAGGTGATCCGCCGATTCGCTGCCGATCAGCTCCGCGAGACCAGCCGAGTAGTGGACGATCCGGAAATTCTCGTCGAGACAGAGGAGCGCGCGGTGAAACGAGTCGAAGACCGCGCTGACCGCCGTCAGCACCGCCGCACTCTGATCACGTTCGCACCATGCGGATTCCATCGGGCCCATGGTGCGGCTCGTTTCGAACCGGGTGACGTGATCGATGCCCACACCCCTGCGTGGCGGCCGATACGCCGCTCATGTGAGCGGGCCTTTACGTTATGAGCGTGCGAGCAAATTACGGAATCCGAGCCGACATGAAGGCATCGTTCGACGAAGCGGTGCAGAAGACACGCGAGGCGTTGCAGGGGCAGGGCTTCGGCGTGCTGACCGAGATCGACACGCGGGAGAAGATGAAGGAGAAGCTCGGCGTCGACATGCCGCGCTACCTGATCCTCGGTGCATGCAACCCGCCGCTGGCGCGAAAGGCGTTGCAGGCAGAACCCGAGATCGGGCTGCTACTGCCGTGCAACGTGATCGTCTACGAGTCTGCGGCAGGCGAAACGGTGGTTGCCGCGATCGATCCCGACGCGATGCTGGCGATGATCGGTGACAACGCTGCGGTCGCCGAGGTCGCCCGCGATGCGCGAACGCGGCTCACTGCCGCGATCGACGCACTTCGCGGGGACTGAGTCACTTCGCCAACTCGTACAAATACTCGACGAACGACATCACCGCACCGTCGTAGCCCTGCACGTGCGGGTTGGTCGAGTCGATGACGTAGTACTCATCAGGCGCGTGTGCGCCGCTGCCGTGGCCGAGGCCGAAGTGGCCGGCGGCGAGGGTAAGCGGCGGATCGGTGAAGACGTAGCCGGGATACGAGCCGGCGTTGCGCGGCCAGAGGACGGGGTCAATTCCGGCGCGCTTCAGGACGGCGATCTGCGACTGGATCAGCGGCGCGTTCGCCGAGGTGCTGGTCGGATCGTAGCCGCCGGTGACGTTGACTTCGATGTCGCCGAATCCGTGCTTCGCAAGATGCGCCTTCAGCGCGGCGACGGCGTCGTCCTTCTTCATGTTCGGCACGAGCCGCATGTCGATCTTCGCCACGGCGCGATGCGGGAGGACCGTCTTGCCGCCCGGTCCCGTGTATCCGCCGACCAGGCCCTCGATGTTGACGGTCGGCTGCGACTCGAGCCGTTCGTTCGCCTGCTCCCACGGAAGGTCGTCGATCCAGTGCTGCACGCCGAGCGATTTCTTCGACTGTGCTTCGCTGCGCCGCTTCGACGCCTCGTCGATCATCGCCTTCTCTTCGGCCGTCATCGGACGCGGCGTCGGGTAGTTGTCGATCGTGATCGTGTTGCCGTCCGCTGACACGAGCGTGTCGAGCGCTTTCACGAGGTGCCACGCCGGGCTGTCGACCATTGCCTTGAGAGACGAGTGGATGTCCTTCGCCGGACCGCGGCCCCACTTCTCGCCGCTCGAGATGAGCTCCAGCTCGACGACGCCCTTCGACCCGAGGCTGACCGTGACGATGCCGTCGAGGTCCTGCGACGCGGCAGGCATGAAGATGCCGACGGTTTTCTTGAGCGCGGCTTCGACCTCGGGCCGATGAACGAGCTGCCCGATGTGCGGCGATCCGATCTCTTCTTCGCCTTCCGCGACGAGCACGAGATTGACCGGCATCTTCTTCCCTGCGCCGCGAATCGCGTGCAGCGCCGCGAGGAATGCCGACTCTGGACCCTTCTGATTGACGGCGCCGCGGCCGGCGACCGCTTTGCCGATGCCCGGCTTGTCGACGATGCGCGCTTCGAGCGGAGGTGAGGTCCACTCGGACGGGTCGAACTGCTTGACGTCGTACATGAAGTAGAGGCCGACCGTCTTCTTCGCGCCGGCGTCGAGCGTCGCGTAGACGCCCGGCTTGCCGTCGGTGGTGAGGACCACCGTCCGCTGGAAGCCGGCGTCGCGCGCGAGCTGTGCCATGTACTCCGCTCCGCCGGGATAGTTTCGGTTCTCCGCCGCGATCGACGGGTGCGCGATCCAATCTTGCAAGCGCTTCACTGCCTCGTCGTGACGCTTCACGACTTCGGCACGAATGTCGCCGAGGTCATCGGCGTAGACGGCGAACGCGGTGGACGCGGCGATGAGGAGTACGACAAGCTTCTTCATGAGGCCGGCATTTTAACGGAGGGCACCATGCGCATAGGGATTATCGGGGCTGGGAAGATCGGATCGACGGTCGGCAAGTTGTGGGTCGACGCGGGGCACGAGGTGAAGTTCTCGTCGCGTCACCCGGAGGAGCTTCGATCGATGGCGGAGGAGATGGGAGCCTCTTCGGGGACGCCTGAAGAGGCGGTCGCGTTCGGCGAGGTCGTGATGATCACCGTGCCGCTCGAGGCGATGCCGGAGCTCTCGCGCGAAGTCGGTGCGGCGCTCAAAGGAAAGATCGTTCTCGACACCGGCAACGCGTACGAGCAGCGCGACGGCGAAGCCGCGCGCGAGGCGAAGCGCCATCCGGGCGGCTCCGCCGCGTGGGCCGCGGCGATGTTCCCCGGCGTGCGGTGGGTAAAGGCGTTCAACACGGTCTACTTCAAGACGTTGGAATCCGAGGCACATCGCGAGGGCGACCAGGTCGGCATTCCGCTGGCGAGTGACGATCGCGCCGCTCTCGACGTCGCCGCACGACTCGTCCGCGACGCCGGTTTCGATCCCGTGATCGCAGGCCCCCTCGCCCGCGGAAAAGAGTTCGAGCCGGACACGCCCGTCTACAACACCGGCATGTCCGGCCCCGAGGTGCGCAAAGCGCTGCGGGTGTAGGGGTCGGCTCTTAGCCGACCCAGGGCCGGCTGAGAGCCGGCCCCT
>JACZCU010064880.1_pt1 | contig 18779 bp, 13 predicted proteins | sample 8641851 | NCBI WGS metagenome assembly JACZCU01 (sample SAMN15324605, study PRJNA640507) | soil metagenome | isolation source: monocropping sugarcane control | place: China: Luxin town, Laibin City, Guangxi Province | collected 2019-07-25 | depth 10cm m | reverse complement strand
GGCCGGCGGGGGGCCCCCCCACCCCCCGCCCCGGCGCGCGGGCGGGGGGCCCGCGCCGCGGGCGCCCTCACCGCCCCCGCCCCGGAAGCCGAGCACGCTGCGTGCTTATAATCGAACTCAATGGCCTTTCTCGAAGGGCGTCAACTCTCGAAGACCTATCGCAACGCCGAAGTTCCCGTCGCCGTGTTCAGCGACTACGAGCTCTCCGTCGAGAAAGGCGAAATGGTCGCCATCGTCGGACCGAGCGGCATCGGTAAATCCACGCTCCTCCATCTGTTAGGCGGACTCGATCGTCCCGACAGCGGCATCGTGCGCGTGGACGATCGCGATCTCACCGCCATGACCTCCGACGCGCTGGCGCGCTTTCGCAATCGCAACGTCGGCTTCGTCTTCCAGTTCCATCACCTGCTTCCCGAATTCACCGCCGTCGAGAACGTCGCGATGCCGGGCTGGATCGGAAAGATGCCGGAAGACGAAGCGTTGGGCCGTGCGAACGACCTTCTCGGCGAGCTCGGACTCGCCGCGCGCGCGAGCCACTATCCGAATCAACTCTCGGGCGGCGAACAGCAGCGTGTGGCCATCGCGCGCGCGCTGCTGGCAGATCCCGTGCTGTTCCTTGCGGATGAACCTACGGGGAACCTCGATCTCGCGACCAGTGAAAGAGTGTTCGATCTGATGCGGCAATGCCACAATAAACGCGGACTTACGTCGGTTATCGTCACTCACAACCCGGAGCTGGCCGCGCGGTGCGACCGGACCCTGGTCATGAATCAACAGCGGCATCACTAAACCAATGTTCGAAAAATACAACGAGAAAGCACGCCGCGCCCTCTTCTTCGCCCGCTACGAAGCCTCGAAGCTCGGCTCGCGAGTGATCGAATCCGAGCACATCCTTCTCGGCGTTCTGCGGGAAGGCGAAGAAATCATCAAAGAGATCTTTTCCCGCTTCAACGTCAAACCCGAGCAGATCCGCCGCGAAGTCGAAGGCGACCGCCTGTTCGTCGACCGCATCTCCTCCTCCGCGGAATTGCCGCTCTCCGAAGAATCGAAAAAGATCCTTGCGTACGCGGCGCATGAAGCCGAGTCGATGCTGCATCAGTACGTCGGTACCGAACATTTACTGATCGGAATCCTGCGCGTCGAAGCGTCCACTGCCGCGCGCATCCTCACGGCCAAAGGCCTCAACGTCTACGGCGTTCGCGAAGAAACGATCTCGATCCTCAAGGAGCGCGAAGCCGACAAGCAGAAGAAAGAACTGCCGTTCCTCGCGGAGTACGCGCGCGATCTCACGGCCATGGCTCATCAGCAGCAGTTCGATCCGCTGATCGGCCGCGAGAAAGAAGTCGAGCGCATCATTCAGATCCTCTCGCGCCGCACGAAGAACAATCCGATTCTCCTCGGCGAGCCGGGCGTCGGAAAGACCGCGATCGTCGAAGGACTCGCGCAGCGCATCGTCGACGGCAACGTGCCGCTCTTCATCGCCAACAAACGCATCCTTTCGCTCGATCTGTCGCTCATCGTCGCCGGAACGAAGTACCGCGGCCAGTTCGAAGAGCGGCTCAAAGGCATCATCAAAGAGCTGAAGGAAAACCAGGACATCATCATCTTCATCGATGAGATTCACTCGCTCATCGGTGCGGGCTCGGCCGAGGGTTCGCTCGATGCGGCGAATATCCTCAAGCCGGCGTTGTCGCGCGGCGAAATCTCCTGTATCGGCGCGACGACCATTCGCGAGTACCGCCGCTACATCGAGAAAGACCGCTCGCTGCTGCGCCGCTTCCAGGCCATCATCGTCAACCCGCCGAGCGAAGACGAGACCCTGCAGATTCTCGAAGGCGTCAAGGAACGCTACGAGAGCTTCCACAAAGTCAAATACAGCGACACCGCGATCAAGAGCGCGGTGTATCAGTCGAACCGCTACATCACCGATCGCTTCTTCCCCGACAAAGCGATCGACATCCTCGACGAGGCCGGCGCGAAAGTGAAATTGCGCCGCGTCGCGGACACGCAGAACCTGCGCAGACTCGAAGCCGAGACGCGCTCGATCGTCAAGGAGATGAAGAAAGCGATCTCGGACAAAGACTTCGAGAAAGCCGTCTTCCTGCGTGAGCGCGAGATCGAGTTGAAGGAAGAGATCGAGCGTTTCAAGGCCGAGCGCGAGATCGCCGGCGACGAGATGATGGAAGTGACGCAGAAAGACGTCGAGGAGATCATCAGCTCCTGGACGGACATTCCGGTCACGTCGATCGAAGCCGACGAAGCGGCGAAGCTCATCAACATGGAAGAGATCCTGATGCGGCGCATCGTCGGTCAGGACAAAGCGATTCGCGCGATCTCACGCGCAATCCGCCGTTCGCGTCTCGGCGTTGCATCGCCGAATCGTCCGATGGGCTCGTTCATCTTCCTTGGCTCATCGGGCGTTGGTAAGACCGAAGTCGCGCGACGTCTTGCGGAGTTCCTCTTCGGATCGCAGAAGCATCTCATTCGCTTCGACATGTCCGAGTACATGGAGAAGCACGCGGTGTCGAAGCTCATCGGCTCGCCTCCTGGATACGTCGGTCACGAAGAAGGCGGACAGCTCACGGAGCGCGTGCGCAGAAATCCGTACTCGGTCGTGCTGCTCGACGAAATCGAGAAGGCGCATCCCGACATCTCGAACCTGCTGCTGCAGATTCTCGAGGACGGCATCCTCACGGATTCGCTCGGCAATCAGGTGGACTTCCGCAACACGCTGATCATCATGACCAGCAACCTCGGCACGCGTCATCTCGCGACGAAGGGCCACATGGGCTTCCGCGAGAAGGGCAACGACGTCGATCAGAAATCGGCGGAGCAGCTCATTCACACGGAGCTGAAGCGCGAGTTCAGTCCCGAGTTCATCAATCGCATCGACGAAGTGATCATCTTCAATCCGCTCACGGATGAAGAGCTGCGCGCGATCTGTCAGTTGCTCATCGACGACGTCAATCACGCGCTCGTGCACAAGAACGTGCAGATCGCCGTCGACGACTCGGTCGTGGCGTGGCTGCTCGGCAAGGCGAAAGAAGAAACGAACTCCGGTGCGCGTCCTCTGCGCCGCGCGATTCAGCGCCACATCGAAGACGAACTCTCCGAGTTCATGATTCGCAACAAGGACAGCGTCCCCGAGCGAATCGAGTTCACGATGGACGGCGACAACGTGGTGCTGGTCGCGAATCGTCCGGAGCCGGAGCCGATCGCGAACTGACGAATCATCATCATCGATTCACAAACGGCCACGCCTCGGCGTGGCCGTTTGTTTTGGGACATGATTCGCGCGTGCGTCGCTTCGCCATCCTGTTGATTGTTCTGACCGCGTGCAGCCGGACACCGGAACCACGTGCCGAGCTCGCGGAAAACCCGCCGGTGATCCTCATCTCCGTCGACACGCTGCGATCCGATCATCTTCCGATGTACGGCTATCGCGCCGTTGCCACGCCCAACTTCGATGCATTGCGCGCGGACTCGATTCTGTTCGAGCGCGCGTACAGCCACTGCCCGATGACTCTGCCGTCGCACCTGTCGATCTTCACCGGTCTGCTGCCGACGGAGCACGGCGTGCGCAACAACATCGGGTATCAGTTCGACGCTGCAAAGCACCGCACGCTGGCGAAAGTTTTACGCGAGCGTGGATATCGCACCGGCGCGGCGGTGTCGTCGTACGTGCTGCGATCCGAGACCGGCGTGTCCGACGGATTCGATTTCTACGACGATGCAATTCCGGTCGCGGCAGCGGGAGCGGTGAGCGCGCATCAACGTTCGGGTCGCGAGACACTCAAAGCGGCGGAGCCATGGCTCGCGGCCGAGCCACAGCGTCCGTTCTTTTTCTTTTTTCACATCTACGAGCCGCACGCTCCGTACGCGCCGCCGGAACCGTTCCGATCGCGTTACGCCGCATCGCCGTACGACGGTGAGATTGCAACCGCGGACGCGATCGTTGGCTCGCTCATCGCGCAACTGAAGGCGTCGGGCGTCTACGACCGCGCATTGATCGTGTTCCTCTCCGATCATGGTGAAGGGTTGTGGGATCACGGCGAGGATCAGCACGGAATCCTGCTTTATCGCGAAGCGCTGCAGGTGCCGCTGCTCGTGAAGTTGCCGCGGTCGGAACGCAAGGGCACTTCGATTGCGCAGCCGGTTGCATTGACGTCGGTTTTCGCGACGATCACTGGTGGCGAAGGGTCGCTGCTCGCGAAGAATCTTCCGGTGAAGCCTGTGTATTCGGAGACGCTGTATCCACGCATTCACCTCGGCTGGAGCGAGCTTCGTTCTCTCATCGACGCGAAGCATCACTACATTCAAGGGCCGCGCGCTGAGCTTTACGACCTCGCCGCCGATCCCGCGGAGACGCGCGATCTCGCATCGACGGAGCGCCGTGCGGCCGCGGCTCTGCGCGGTGAGTTGGAGAAATATCCGTCGAAGATCGAATCGATTGGTGCGATCGATCCCGAGGAGGCAGCGAAGCTCGCGGCGCTCGGGTATGTCGGCAAGGCCTCCAATCGCGAAGGTCCGCTGCCCAATCCGCGCGACGAGATCGCCAGTCTCGCCAGCGTCAAAGCAGCGTTCCGTCTGGCGGAAGAGCGTCGCAACGACGAAGCGATCGATGCGCTGCGTAAATTGCTCGCGCACAATCCGCGGCTCGCCGATGTCTGGTCGAAGTTAGGTGAAGTGCTCGTGGGCGCGGGACGTCCTGACGAAGCAGTGGCCGCGTATCAATCCGCGATCGCACAGAGCGAACGATTCTCGCCCGATCTCGCGTTGGGACTCGCGTTCGCGTTGCTCGAAAGCGGCAAGCCTGCAGAAGCCGTGAAACACGCCGAGCTCGCGATGAGCTCCAATCCACGCGAGTCGCACGAGCTACTCGCACGTGCGATGCTCGCGCAGGGACGCGTCGTCGATGCGGAACGCCACGCGCGCGCGGCGATCGACGCGGGCGATCATCAGCCGCGCTCGATTCTTCTGCTGGCCGAGGTGCAGCGCGGCGCGGGTCGTTATGCAGAAGCGCTGCAGACGATTGATGTTGCCGAGGAGCGTGCGCGCTCGCTCGAAGTCCCGCATCTCTACGGAGCCGACTATTTGCGCGGCGATGTGCTCGCGCGTCTCGATCGTCCCGATGATGCGATCGCAGCGTACCGTCGCGAGATCGCGAGCTCACCCGATCATCTGCAGTCGTACGCGAACCTCGCGCTCATTCAACTGATCCTCGGACAGCGCGATGCCGCGATGAAGACGTTGAATGAGATGGCCACGAAGAATCCGCATCGTGGTGCGTATCGACTGGCCGCGAAGACGCTGGATGCCGTTGGCGATACGCGCGCCGCGGCCGAGTGGCGCAGGCGCTGAGCGAGGACAGGCGATGTTCTGCCTGTCCTCGCGCGAGTTGAATTAGAAGCGCACTCCAAACGAAACGCGGTACGTTCGCGGCGTCTGGTAAGCGAGGTTCGACGTCGGCTGACCGAAGATCGGACCCTTCTGCCAATGCACACCTTCGACGGGCGTTTCCGTGAAGGGATTGAATGCATCGCAGCGCACGGTCGAGTTGGTTTTGAGGCAACGCGCGGCCGACGTGTTGTTGCGACGTGTGAGCACCGTCGAGTTCACGAAGTCCGGATCTTCGATGCCCTGCTCGCTGAACAGATTGAGCACATCACCTTCGACGAAGATTTCCGAGCCGCGGAATGCCTTGAAGTAGAAGTTGATGCCGAGATCCGTCGACGTGATGTCGTCGACGCGGAACGCGCCGCGATCGCTGAAGAAATACGTCACCGACGACGGCGGCGTTTCGTAGCCGGGATTCGCGATCCCGTTGGCCGGACCGTTTGCCGCGCCCGCGCGCACATCGATCGTCGCGGCCGCCGAGTACGAGAGCGCCGAGTGGTAGCGCTCCAGCAGCGAAAGATTCACTCGTCCGAAGGCGAACGAATGATCGTAGGTCAGCCAGAGATTCGCGCGATGCCGCATGTCTGATGAGAGATAGCCGACTGGTTTGTTCTGCGCGAAGTCCGTGTACTCCGGGAAGTTGTGGAAGTCGGTGAACGTCGTTGCGAAGCTCGCCGATTCTCCTTCCACGTTGCCGCGCAGTTTTCCGTACGTGTAGTTGCCGCCGAATCCGAGGGACGGCAGGAAGCGATAGTTGCCCTGCAACTGGAGTCCTTCGTACCTGCGCTCCAGCCCATCGCCGCTGTTCTCGATGACGCCCTGATCGAACGTATCGCCATTTGGTCCCACGGCTTTTCCGGTCGCGAGCGTTCGGCGGATGACGTAGAAATCGGTCCAGTCGCGATGAATGCCGTCGACGCGCACGTAGCCTTTGGTGCCGAGTTCCATCGCGTAACCAAGCGTGTACTCATTCATGCTCGGCGCGCGCAGTGAGTGATCGAAACGCGTCGTCGTTCCCGGGATGTTCGGCGGATCGGCGAGGAGATCGAGATTGTTCGTGCCGCCTGCGCTCTGGAACCACGCGAACACTTGCTGGATCAGCTCCGGAATCGCCACGAGCTGATTGTTCGGCGTTCCCGGCGGGTTGATCGCGGGGCCGCCGTAGTTGAAGTAATACGACGCATAACGACCGGCAGTGGCTGTGTTGTCCGCGGGACCCTGATCGACTTTCGCGACGTACTTTCCGTAGGTCGCGCTGAATCGATGATGACCGTCGCCGCGGAGATCGAACGTAGCCGCAAGGCGCGGGCTGAACGCGGAGTCATCGACGGTCTTGTGTCCCGCCTGATCCTTACCGTCCGCGCGGTCGTAACGAACGCCCACGTTGAAGTTCCAGTTTTTATTCAGGTCCCAGCGATCGTTGACGAATACCGACTGCACGCCGAAGTCGGACGTCTGAGACAGCGCGGGCACCGGATCCCATTCGATCTGCGAGGCATCCGGATCGACGCTGAAGTATTGCTGTCCATTCACGAAGAGGAAGTTGCCGTGGATGCGGAAGTCACTTCCCGATTGATAGTTGTTTTCATTGCGCAACTGACGGAACTCTTCGGCACCACCGACGAGCGAGTGGTTGCCGAGCGAGCCGGTGCCGAGGAAGTACGAAGCTTTCGCCACCCAGCTCTTGTTGTTGCGCTCTTTCGGCGGACACGGCGAGCCGCAGAACGTCGGCGACCAGCCGCGGACGCCGAGGTCATCGTCCACGAGCAACGTGCCGTTCGTGAGATCGCGCGCTTCCGCGCCATTCGTGAACTGATCGTTCATCCGGCTGTACTGCCCTTCGATCAGCAGGCTGTCGGTGAGCACGCCGCTGTAATTCGCTGAGAGCAGCGACTTCGGACGAAGGTACGGGGCGAGACTGCGCAGATCGACCACGCGGCCGCCGCTGACATTGTTCTCGCGCTTCTCATCGCTATCGATGTACGTCGCGACGAGTGAGTGTCGCGGCGTGATCTGACCGGTCAGCTTTCCTTCGAAGCGCGTGTCTTTCGTTTTGAAGACGTACGGAATGTTCGTCAGCGTGGTCTGGCGTGACAGCGACGAATTGTTGATGCGTCCGGCGCCGAAGAACCACAGCCGGTCGCGAATGATGCGACCGCCGAGTGTTGCTTCGTACGCGCTGTTGATGTCGTCGATCGGCTCCGCCTGTGCGGCGTAGTCCGATTTCGCCGTCCACTTCGGATTCGTCAGTGAATCGCGCAGCGATCCGCTGAAATCGTTGCCGCCTGACTTCGTGATCGTGCTGACCACGCCGCCGGTGAAGCGTCCGAACTCCGCGGATACGCCGCCGGTGAGCACGGTCGTTTCCTGAATCGCGTCTTCGATGTACAGCGGGTTTGGTTGTCCTCGAAGATTCTCGTTCACGATCACGCCGTCGACGAGAAAGAGGTTGTCGTACGAGTTCGCGCCGGAGATCGTGATCTGGTTGTTCGGCCCGGCTTCGTTGACGCCCGCGGCGAGGCGCGTGATGTCGTCGATCGTGCGGCCGGTCGGCAACTGATTGATCTGCTCGGTGAGAAAGTTCGTCGCGACCTCGGTCGTCTCGACCGCGGGCGCGGCGGAAGCCGTGACCGTCAGCGACTCGGCGACCGAAGACATCGCGAGCTCGATGTCGGCGCGATTCGTCTGCGCCAGGCCGACGGTGACGCGCTTCGTGACGTGTTGCATCCCGCTCAGTTCGAACGCGACGCTGTAGACGCCCGGCGGTAATGCCGGAAACGAATAACCGCCCGCGTCATTCGTGACCGCGGTCCGGCTTCCCTGAAGAACAGGAGACGTCACCGTGACGGTCACACCCGGCAGCGGGTTGCCGCCGCTCGTCACCGTTCCGGTCAGCATTCCCGTGGTTCCCTGGGCAAAGGCGGAAAAAGCAAATACGAAAACGAGGACGGACACGACCGCACATCGGCGGATCATCAACATTCAAACCTCCTGAATTCTGGAAGTAGGGGTCAACGCCGTTTTGAAGTGTTCGGGATGTTCTTGATTGTAGCGGTGCTTCCGTCAGAATTTGCGAGTGACGTGGCGCCGCGGATCGCACGGATACAATGCGCGGCCATGCCGCTCGTCCGCATCTCGCTTCGCAAAGGGAAATCGCCGGAGTTTCTGCGCGATCTCTCGAATTCCGTTCACGCCGCGCTCGTCTCGCAGGCCAATGTTCCGGCCGACGATCTCTTTCACATACTCGAAGAGCTCGAGTCGCATCAGCTCATCGCGCATCCCACGTATGGCGGCGTGAATCGCGGCGACGGTCTCGTCGTCATCCAGATCACGCTCAACGCGGGACGCACGGTCGAGATCAAACGAGCGCTTTACGCCGACATCGCGAAGCGGCTTCAGGAGTCGATCGGCGTTCGTCCGGACGATGTCCTGGTCAGTCTCGTCGAGGTGACGAAGGAGAACTGGTCCTTCGGGAACGGTCTCGCGACGTACGCGCAGCAGTGAACCGCCTGTAGAATGCGCCGTCTTTTTCCAGTGTTCCGCCTGGGACGTAGCTCGTGTGACTTCGAGTGAGGGTCACGCGTCTCAAGCAAAAATCCGCGTCTTCGACAGGACTTATGACTCGAATTCTAGTGATGCTCGTAGTGATGCTGCTCGCGGGCCGCGTCGCAAGAGCACAGACCAATACCGAACAGGAACGTCCGAAGCCGAGGGCGGGGTCCATCCTCGATACGACGGGCGGTGGCCGTGTCACCGACGCGCCGGCACCAACCCGCGCGAACGTACAGACCGTCGAGCGATTCGAGGTCACAGGCAACACATCCGTCGCCAGTGACACCATTCGCGTCTACCTCGGCATCAGTCCCGGCGAGCCGTACCTTCCCGAAGTCATTCAGCGTAACTTCCTCAACCTCTGGCAGACCGGTCTCTTCGATGACATTCGCATCGAGACCGAGCAGGGCGAGACCGGCGTCATCGTCCGCGCTGTCGTGCAAGAGCGCCCGCGCATCGGCTCCGTCGAATATCGCGGCAACAAAGAGCTGAACGCGCAGAAGATCGGTGAAGCGCTCGAGCGCGAGAAGATCGATCTTCACGTCGGCAACACCATCGAACAGACGCTCGTGAAGCGCGCCGCGGAAGCAATTAAGCGCGCGTACAGCGAAGGCGGCTTCGAAGGGGTGCAGATCGACACGATCACCGAAGACCTTTCCGAGCCGAACGAAAAGAAGATCGTCTTCGTAATCAACGAAGGCATCAAGGCGAAGGTCGCCGCGATCGACTTCGTCGGCAACAAAGCCTTCTCCGACCGCCGGCTCCGCGGCGCGATGAAGGACGTCAAGAAGCACAACATCTACACGTGGATCCGCAAGAAGAACCTCTACATCCCGTCGAAGCTCGATGAGGATCTCGAGCGCGTCAAGAACTACTACCAGGATCACGGATACCAGAAAGTCGCCTTCGGCGATCCGCAGATCACCACCGTCGGCAAGCGCGTGAAGATCACGATTCCTGTGAAGGAAGGCGAGATCCACACGTTCGGCGAAGTGTCCGTCAGCGGCAACACGGTCTTCACGAACGAACAGATCATCGGCGACTGGCCGCTCAAGAAGGGCGAGACGCTGCGCCGCAAGCCGATTCAGAGCCGCGTCGATGCATTCGGCGAGGCGTATCGCATGCGCGGCTACATCTACGCGTACGTCGATCCGGAGTACATCGACAAAGGCAACAACGTCATCGACGTGAACATGAAGGTGTACGAAGGCGAGCAGTTCCGTCTCGGCCGCCTCGAGTTCGAAGGCAACACCACCACGAAAGACAAAGTGCTCCGCCGTGAGATCTTCCTCGAGGAAGGTCAGATCATGGACATGGAGACCTTCAAGCAGTCGCTGTACAAGCTCGGCCAGCTCGGCTACTTCAAAGTCACGGACAATCCGGACTTCAAGGTCAATCAGGACACGAAGACCGTCGACATTACGGTCAAGGGCGCGGAAGAAGGCAAGAACGACATCCAGTTCGGCGGCGGTTACTCCGAGGGTGGCGGCTTCTTCGTGCAGGCGCAGTTTGCGACGCGCAACTTCCTCGGCGAAGGTGAGAACTTCTCGCTCGGATATCAGCGCGGCAGCCGCACCGACTTCTTCAGCATCTCCTACGCTGACCCCTGGTTCATGGATACGCCGAACAGCCTCGGCATCTCGCTTTACAACCGCGCTACCGTTTATCCGCGTTCGCTCGGATACGAACAGCGCGGCAAAGGCGGAACCATTGCGTACGGCTATCGCCTGCATCGCTTCGACAGCTTGTCGCTGCTGTACGGCTACGAAAAAGCCAACACGCTTTACGACACCGTCGAGCAGCCCGACGCGAACGGCAACATTCCGGTTGGCGGCGTGACGCGTCTCAACTTCACGACATCGACGATCGTTCCGTCGTATCGCTACGACTCGCGCGATAACCCGTACGACACTTCGCGCGGTTCGCGCGTGAGCCTCAGCCTCGCGTACGCGGGTGGTCCGATCGGCGGCACCGTCAACATGTTCAAGCCGACCATCGGCCTGACGCGCTTCTTCAAACTTTCGCGCAAGAGCTCCATCAGCGCGAACGTCGAAGCGGGCTACATTTTCCCGTTCGGTGACGATGACGAGTGCGCTTACGCGTACAGTGACCTCTCGACGGAAAAGCCGAACCTGTGCGTGCCGACCTCTGAGCGTTTCATCGTCGGCGGCGAGTTCTCGGTGCGCGGATTCCAGTACGGCGTTCTCGGACCGTATGAGAACTATCCGAACTACGGTCTGCGTCCGGCGGGTGGCTACAGCCATCAGACGTACAACTTCGAATACATCTACCGTGTGAACGATCCGATTCGATTCGTCCTTTGGGCAGACGCGGGCCGTGCATATGGTTATAAGGAAAAGTTTGATTTCGGAGCTCTGCGTTACTCGGTCGGTGCCGAGATGCGCGTGTTCCTTCCGGTCTTCCAGTTCCCGCTGCGCTTCATCTACGCGGTGAACCCGGCGCCGGAGGATACGGACAAGGGCAGGTTCGAGACGTTCCAGTTCACCATCGGGAATACGTTCTAAATCACGCCGGCTTAAGGCCGTCGTTCAACGGATCAGAAGAAGGGGAGACCTCATGAAGAAGTTCCTGGTTACGGTTGCTGTCGCCGCGCTGGCGACTCCGATGTTTGCGCAGAGCGCACCGCAGCGTGTGGCGGTCATCGATGTGCAGAAGGTTCTGACGCAGTCGACGGCCGGCAAGGCCGCTTACGACAAGCTCAAGAAGATTCAGGACGACCGCGTCGAAAAGGCGAAGCAGATGGACGAAGAGATGCGCAAGCTCGATTCCGACATCAGCACGAAGCGTCTTTCGCTCAGCGAAGACAAAATCGCCGAGATGCAGAAGCAGCTTTCGGACAAGCGCATCAGCATGCAGCGTTACGCGCAGGACGCCGACCGTGAGATCGGCGAGGCGCGCGATCGCGAGCTGCAGGCGCTCGAAGCGAAGATCAAGCCGGTCATCGACGCCCTCGGCAAAGAGATGGGTCTGGCCGCGATCTTCAACAAGTTCGAGTCCGGCCTCGTCTACGCGTCGGACGCGATCGACATCACCGACACGGTGATCAAGCGCTTCAACGACGCCGCGCCGGCCGCTGCCGCTGCGAAGAAGTAGGCGCGAATCGTTCGATCGCACACGAAAGCCTCCCGCAAGGGAGGCTTTTTGTTTGTTGGGAGTCGCAGGCGAAGCAACCCCTCAATCCTCAATCCTCAATCCTCAATCCTCAATCCTGAATCCTCAATCCATTACAATCCGCCCCCGCCATGCCCGCCGTCTCTCTCTCTGACATCATCGAATTCGTCCGCGGCCGCTACGACGGTCCGCGCGACGTGATGATCGACGGCGTGCTTCCACTGAGCGAAGCTACCGAGCGTCACATCAGCTTTCTCTCGAATCCGAAATACGCGCCGCAGATCGAAACGACAAACGCGATCGCGATCCTCGTCTCCAACGATCTGCCCGGAGACTCACCGCGCTGGATTCGCGTCGCCGACCCGTACTACGCGATGGCCACCACCGTCGCGCGCTTTTTCGCGTCGCGTCCGCAACCGCGCGGCATCTCGCCGCATGCATCGATCGCACAGAGCGCGAAGCTCGGCAGCAACGTGGCGATCGGCGCGTTCGTCTCGATCGGCGAGAACGTCGTCATCGGCGACAACGTCGTGATTTATCCGAACGTCACGATCGAAGACGGCGCGGAGATCGGCGAGAAAACGATCCTCTATCCCAACGTCTCGATTTACTACGGCTGCAAAATCGGCCGGCGTTGCATTCTGCACAGCGGTGTCGTGATCGGATCCGATGGCTACGGCTTCGCGACCGATGCGAATGGCTATCACCACAAGATCCCGCAGGTCGGGATCGTGCGCATCGAAGACGAAGTGGAGCTCGGCGCCGGCACGACAGTCGATCGCGCCGCGTTAGGCGAGACCGTCATCGGCGAAGGCACGAAAGTCGACAACCTCGTGCAGATCGGCCACAACGTGCGCATCGGCAAACGGTGCCTGCTTGTCGCGCAGGTCGGCATCGCGGGGTCGACAACCCTCGGCGATCACGTGCAGGTCGGCGGGCAATCGGGATTCGCCGGACATCTGAAGATCGGCGATCGTGCGCGCATCTATTCGAAAAGCGCGGTGTTCGACGACGTGCCCGAAGGCGTGTGGGTGCGCGGCATCCCCGCCGTCAATCAGCGCGACTACGTACGCCAGCAGCGAATTCTTCAACAGCGGGACAAAAACAAATGAGCATCCTCAACATCACAGACATCATGAAGCTCCTGCCGCATCGTTATCCGATGTTGCTGGTCGACCGCATTCTCGAGATCGAAGACGGCAAGCGCATCGTCGGTCTGAAAAACGTCTCCGCGAACGAGCAGTTTTTCCAGGGACACTTTCCCGGCGCGCCGGTGATGCCCGGCGTGTTGATCGTCGAAGCGATGGCGCAGTGCGGCGCGGTCCTGTTTCTGCGCGATCTGCCCGATCGCGACACGAAGCTCTTCCTCTTTGGCGGCGTCGACAAGGCGCGCTTTCGCCGGCCGGTCGTGCCCGGCGATCAGCTCATCATGGAGTGCACGGTCCTGCAGAAACGCGCGAACACGGTCAAGCTGCAGGGGACCGCGCGCGTGAATGACGTCGTCGTCGCCGAAGCCGAGATGCTGAGCGTGATGACGAATCGTCCCGAGTAACAAGACCCGGAGTAATCAACGAAATGGCAGCTATCGCAGAAACCGCAATCGTCAGCGCCGATGCTTTGCTCGCGGACGACGTCGTCGTCGGTCCGTACGCGGTCATCGGTCCGCACGTCACCATCGGCGCCGGATCCGTCATCGGCCCGCACATGCGCATCGAAGGTCCCACCACGATCGGCGAGCGCAATCGCTTCATCGGTCAATCGTCGATCGGGACCGATCCGCAGGATTTGAAATTCAAAGGCGAGCCGACGCAACTTCGCATCGGCAACGACAACACATTCCGCGAGTTCGTCACGATCAATCGCGGCACCGTTGGCGGCGGCGGAATCACGACTATCGGCAACAGCAATTTCTTCATGGCATACGCGCACGTCGCGCACGACTGCCACGTCGGCTCGAGCACGATCTTCGCGAACAACGCGACGCTCGCGGGTCACGTCGAAGTCGGTGACTTCTCGAATGTCGGCGCGTTCTCCGCGGTGCATCAGTTCTGCCGCGTCGGCAATCACGCGTTCATCGGCGGCGGCTCGATCTGCACGCAGGACGTGCTGCCGTTCGTGAAGACGGTCGGCAATCGTCCCGCGAAGTCGTACGGCATCAACACGATCGGCCTGCAGCGCAAAGGCTTCCCGAAAGAAACGATCGAAGCGCTGCAGCGCGCTTATCGCATTCTCACGCGCTCGAAGATGCTGCTCGCGGACGCGCTGATGAAGATCGACGAAGAGCTCGGCGAAGTGGTCGAGGTGAAGTACTTCGTGGAGTTTGTGAAAGGGAGTCAGCGCGGGGTGATTCGATGATTTGGTTGTCGGTAGTCAGTAGTCGGTTGTCGGGAGACGACCGACCACCCACGATCCTCGCCTGGCTCCTCGTCTCTCCCGACAACCGACTACCGACTACCGACTACCGGGTGCGCCCATGAACGTCCGCATCGGCGTCGTCGGCACCGGCTACCTCGGGCGATTGCACGCCCGCGTCCTCACGGAAATCCCGCACGCGCAGATGGTCGGTTTCGTCGAGCCGAACGACGCGATCGCGGCGGAAGTCGAATCCGCGCTGAAGATCACGCGCTATCCGAACGTTGCGGCACTCGCGCGCGACGTGCATTGCGCCGTCGTTGCGACGCCGACGACATCGCACTTCGACGTTGCATCGCAACTGCTCGATGCCGGTTGCGACGTCATGATCGAGAAGCCCATCACCTCGACGATCGAAGAAGCGCGCAAGCTCATCGACATCGCGAACGAACACGGCCGCATCATCCAGGTCGGTCACGTCGAGCGCTACAACCCCGCGATCATGGCCGTCGCGGATCTCGTCGGCAATTCGCGTTACGTCGAAGCAGAGCGCCTCGGCGTCTTCGTCCCACGCTCACTCGATGTCGACGTGCTCCTCGATCTCATGATTCACGATCTGAATCTCGTGCTCTCGCTGCTGCGGCAGAAGATCGTCGCGATTCAGGCCGTCGGCGTTCCGGTGCTCACCGACAAAGTCGACATCACCAACGTGCGCCTCGAGCTCGAAAACGGCGCCGTTGCGAATCTCACCGCGAGCCGCGTCTCGCAGGATCGCGTGCGCAAACAGCGCTTCTTCGGATCCGACGCGTACATCTCCGTCGATTCGAAAGAGCAGGAAGTGAAAGGCTATCGACTCGTCGACGAAGGCGGTACGCGCGTCATCAAACCGCTCGAAGTGGCGGTGACGAAGAAAGAGCCGCTGCGCGCGGAGAACGAAGCCTTCCTCGATTGCGTGCACAGTCGCACGCGCCCGCTCGTCTCCGCTGAAGACGGACTCGAAGCGGTGGAGCTCGCGATTCGCGTGCGCGAAGCGATCGAAGAATCGCTGGGCAGATTCAGGAACTAACGATGGACATTCAAATCGGCATCATCGGCGGCTCCGGCCTCTACGCGATGGATGGCGTGAACGTGGAGTACGAGCGCACGATCGAGACGCCGTTCGGCACGCCGTCAGATCCGTACGTCATCGGCGAGGTCGACGGCATCGGTGTCGCCTTTCTCTCGCGTCACGGCAAAGGTCATCGCTACACGCCGAGCGAGCTCAATTACCGCGCGAATCTCTACGGCTTCAAAGTCCTCGGCGTGCACACGATTCTTTCCGCGAGCGCGGTCGGCTCGATGAAAGAGGAGTACCACCCGACGGATCTCGTGTTCCCGCACCAGTTCATCGATCGCACGCGTCATCGCGCCGATACGTTCTTCGGCAATGGTCTCGTCGCGCACGTGCCGTTCGCGGATCCGATCTGCGCCGGCGTTTCGTTTCTGATGGGCGAGGCCGCGCGCGACGCCGGTGCGAAGACGCACATGGGCGGCACGTACCTCTGCATGGAAGGCCCGCAGTTCTCGACGCGCGCGGAATCGAATCTGTATCGCACGTGGGGCGTCGATGTGATCGGCATGACCAATCTCACGGAGGCGAAGCTCGCGCGTGAAGCGGAGATTTGCTACGCGACGATGGCGCTCGTCACCGACTACGATTGCTGGCACCCCGATCACGACGACGTCGACATCAATCAGATCCTCGCCTATCTCCGCGCGAACGCCGAGATGGCGCAGAAGGTTCTGAAGACGTCGATCACGCGCGCCGCGAATCGCAAGCGCGATTGCGCGTGCGTCAATGCGCTGCAGTTCGCGATCCTCACCGATCGCAGCGCCATCCCTGACAAAGTGAAAGAGGACCTCGCTCCTCTGATTCGCAAATACATCCAGTAGGAGAACGAATGTCCATTCTCGTCGTCGGCAGCGTCGCGTTCGACGCGCTGCAAACGCCCTTCGGAAAAGTCGATCGCTGCATCGGCGGCTCCGCCACCTATTTCTCCGTCGCCGCGTCTTTCTTCACGGACGTCGATCTCGTCGCGGTGGTCGGAGAAGACTTCACCGATGAAGACGCATCCGTGTTCAACGGACGCAGGATCAACATCGAAGGGCTCGAGCGCGTGCAGGGCGCGCGCACGTTTTTCTGGAGCGGCGAGTACGGCTACGATCTCAACGTCGCGAAGACGCGCGACACGCAGCTCAACGTCTTCGCCGATTTCAAACCGCGCATCAGCGAGAAGCAGAAAAATCCGGACGTGCTGTTCCTCGCGAACATCGATCCTGTGTTGCAGTACGAGGTGCTGCAGCAGGCGGGCCGCCCGCGTCTCATCGCGCTCGACACCATGAATTACTGGATCTCTTCGAAGCACGACGATCTCGAGCGCGTGTTTCGCGCGGTCGATCTCGTGATCATCAACGAAGCGGAAGTGCGCCAGTTCACGAATGAAGCGAATCTCGTGAAGGCCTGCCGCCAGATTCTCGACCTCGGTCCTTCGACGCTCGTCGTGAAGCGCGGCGAGTACGGAGTGCTGATGATCACGAAGACCGCGATTTTCGCGGCGCCCGCGTATCCGCTGGAGAACGTGTTTGATCCCACCGGTGCCGGCGATACGTTCGCGGGTGGTTTCCTCGGCTATCTCGCATCGCGCAGCGAGATTCACGACAAAGAGCTGCGCCGCGCGATCATCTTCGGCAGCGTGCTCGCGTCGTTCACGGTCGAGAAGTTTTCACTCGACCGGCTGCGCGAGATCTCGATCAACGAGATTCACGAGCGCTATCAGGATTTCCGCGCGCTCACGCACTTCGAAGATTTCGAAAAGTAAGTGGAGCGGCGTGCTCTCAGCCCGCCGAGTATCGACAAGCGGCGGGCTAAGAGCCCGCCGCTCCACGTTTACGGATAAACAACCTCTCCGTTCACCACTGTCATCTTCACTTTCGTCTTCCACAAATCGCTCTGCGGTGCGGCGAAGAGATCGCCTTCGACGATCGTGAGATCCGCGAGCTTGCCCGGCTCGATCGTGCCGCGCGATTTCTCTTCGAACGCGGCATACGCGGCATCGCTGGTGAATCCGCGAATCGCCTCGGACAGCGAAAGACGTTCGCTCGGCATCCATCCGCCTTCGGGCCAGTTCTTGTGATCCTGTCGCGTCACCGCGGAGTGCAGACCGAAGAACGGATTCACGAATTCGACAGGGAAATCCGAGCCTAACGCCAGACGCCCACCTGCATTCAAAACCGTGCGCCACGCGTACGCGCCCTTCACGCGCTCGGGACCGAGGCGCGCTTCCGCCCAGTACATGTCGGACGTTGCGTGCGTGGGCTGCATCGACGCGATGATGTTGTTCTTCACGAGCCGCGGCACATCGGCGGGTGCGATGACCTGCAGGTGCTCGATGCGAAAGCGATCATTCGCGGTCACGCCCGCGCGCTCGTACGCATCGATCACGTTGCGCACGCCGCGATCGCCGATCGCATGCGTGTTGATTTGAAATCCGGCCGCGCGTCCGCGCTTCGCAACGTCTTCGATGTGCTCCGGTCGCGCGAGCATCAAGCCCACGTTCTTCGGATCATCGCTGTACGGTTCGAGCAGCGCGGCGCCGCGGCTGCCTAATGCGCCGTCCGCGTACAGCTTCACGGAACGCACCGTGAGCCGTCCGCCGTAATCGACGATCGGTCCGCTCTTGAACCACGTTGCGAGCAACTCGGCGTTGTCGCCGAGCATCGCGTACACGCGGATCGGAAACTTTCCTTCGTCGATGAGCTCCTGCACCGCGGTGACGGTCGCGCCGTCGATGCCGGCGTCGTGCATCTCCGTGAGACCTTCGGCTGCAATCGCATTCGCCGCAGCGAGCACGCGTGCTTTGCGCGTCGCCTGGCTCGGCGCCGGAATCGCGTCATCGATCAACGACATCGCCGCGTCGACGAATACGCCGGTGGGATTGCCGTTCGTGTCACGCTCGATGCGACCGCCTTCCGGATCCTGCGTCGATGCAGTGACGCCCGCGATGCGCATCGCCGCACTGTTCGCGAGTCCCGCGTGTCCATCGATGCGACGCAGCCACACCGGATGATCCGGCACCGCGGCATCGAGTGGTTGCGCGGTTGGAAACGCCTTTACAGGCCAGTCGTTCTGATCCCAGCCGCGACCCTGAATCCATTCGCCGGCATTCGCTTTCGATGTGCGTTCGCGCACGAGCGCGATCACCGCGTCATACGACGTCGTGTCGACGAGATTCACGGTATCGAGCGAAAGCCCGAGGCCGTAGAGATGGCCGTGAGCGTCGGTGAGGCCCGGAAGAATCGTCGCGCCT
>JACZCU010219401.1_pt1 | contig 18825 bp, 14 predicted proteins | sample 8641851 | NCBI WGS metagenome assembly JACZCU01 (sample SAMN15324605, study PRJNA640507) | soil metagenome | isolation source: monocropping sugarcane control | place: China: Luxin town, Laibin City, Guangxi Province | collected 2019-07-25 | depth 10cm m | reverse complement strand
GGGCCGCGTTCGTGGAAGCATTTTACGTTCGTTGAGGGTAATCTGCTGACTCTCGACCTGGTACCGGTGCTTGATGGTGTGGACTGGATTTTTCACCAGGCTGCCCAGGCAGGAGTGCGCGCCAGTTGGGGGCGAGAATTTGCACGTTACGAGGATTGTAATGTGCTGGCGACACAACGTTTGCTTGAGGCAGCGGTACTTGTCAAAGGATTACGGCGCTTTGTGTATGCATCCTCCTCATCAGTCTATGGGGAGACTACTGCTCTGCCGGTTAACGAGGCGGTAACACCTCACCCGGTCTCCCCTTATGGCGTGACGAAGTTAGCGGCTGAGCACCTGTGTATGTTGTACCAGCGCAATTTCGGGGTGCCGGCGGTGTCATTGCGCTACTTTACGGTCTATGGGCCGCGCCAGAGACCGGACATGGCCTTCCACCGTTTTTGTAGAGCTGTTTTAGAGCGTCGACCACTTGTTGTCTACGGTGACGGTCAGCAGACACGTGACTTCACATTCATTTCTGATGTGGTCGAAGCGAATGTTGCTGCGGCTAGCAGCGGGAGCGCCATTGGTCATGTGATGAACATTGCGGGTGGATCACGTGTTTCCCTGCAGTATGTCATCCAACTCTTACGAGAAATCAGTGGTTTTTCTCTTAAGGAGACATTTGACGCTGAGCAGCATGGAGATGTCCGGGACACCTTCGCGGATACAACACTGGCAGAAAGTCTGATCGGCTATCGTCCTGTAGTTTCTCTGTGCGAAGGTCTTGCACAAGAGTTTACATATATCGCGTCGCTGTATGAGAGCGTGAAGCAACCACAGACCAGCGCTGTGACTGTGGGCTAAACAAACTCGCTTCCTAACGGGATGGGAGGAATATCTTGAACTCTTCATATAATAAACGAACATTTCCACTTGAGCCATTGAAGCCATCTTCATCAATGGTTCATCCTGAACCGATGTTCGTGCAACAACCAATGGCCAGACTTGAACCAGCGCTTCCGCCTAAACAAGCTCCACGTTCATCAATGCCAAGGCCACCAATGCAAGAGTTGAAGGAGAGTTCAGAGAAAAAATGGCTACGGTTTGCTCTACGTGCCGGTCTGACCATATTGCTCTTTGCTTTCCTGTTAAGATCTATCTCGTGGGCCACACTATTGAAGACGCTTATCCAGGTGCATCATTCCTTTCTGTTGATGGGATTGACAGCCGGCGTGCTTTGCCTGTTCTTCAGTGCCTATGCATGGCGCAGCCTTGTTCTTGCCGAGGGCATTCAGGTAGATCTCGCACGCCTGATCAACCTCTACCTGGTAGGCATTGGTTTCAGTCATTTTCTGCCTACCAACATGGGTGGGGATGCTGTCAAGGCGTTTTATGTCGGAAGTGACTCAGGTAATTATTCTGGCGCGACGAGTGCCGTGCTTATGAGTCGCATCACCAGCTATATAGGTATGCTCCTGCTCGCTTTGCCTACGCTCGCCATTATGCATGAGCATTTTTCAGCTGGAGTGAACATTTCATTTGTGCTACTCAGCCTGCTCTTGCTGGGAGCGATAGCCTGCACCATCATGGTTTCTGCGCTCTTGTCCAGAGTCTCCACGAGGCATTTGAAAGGGCATGTGCTCAAGTATCGCGTGCTGGCAACAGCAATCGAGATTGGTAGCGCCTTGAGCGGTGCTGCCCGCAAACCCGGTTCGCTAGGTATGTCAGCTGTATTTGGTATGCTGTTCTGGGTTACGAGTATGCTGAATTACTATGGCTATGGTGCTGCACTTGGGCTCCATGTGCCACTGTATTTCTATGTGATTGCTATTCCATTCGTCTCGATGATTGCTGCCCTGCCCATCTCAATCAATGGATTTGGTGTACGAGAGAGCGCCTTTGTGTATCTCTTCTCAACCATACATATTCCTGCAGCCACATCTCTACTCTTAGCACTTCTGGTGGATGCCCAGATTTTGCTATTTGGGCTGCTGGGTGGATGCATCTATCTGACTATGAGTGGTAAAAAGCCTGCAGCCAAACTTGATAAACAGCATTCACAAATGATGGCAGGCAGCCAGCGTGTTGAGGTTCCTCGCAATTAGAGGCATAGTAGGTCTGGTTAAACTGGACTTTAGATTTTATGAGGCTCGCTTTATGGGTAATCAATATCAACAACAATCAAAGAAGCCATCAACGCTTGTGCAATCATCTGTCTCAGCGGGGGATGAGAAAAAGCGAGGCGATGGCGCGAATGCCTCCGGGCATGCTCACGAGCCAGGTGCAAAACCCCTGGATGGGGAGTCAACCGGGCCTTTACCCGGTGCAAAGCCTGGAGACCGCCCCGGTTTTGCCAAACCGCCGCGGCGGAAGAGACGGCCGACCGTGGTGGTTCTCGGTACACTCATGGTAGTAGCGGCAATTATGTTCGCATTCTGGAAACTCAATGCAAACCCTGTGCCAGATGTGACTCTTTACAACGTGAAGATGCAGCAGATCAACCTGGATGTCGGTGGTGGCGGACTTGTTTTCCCCTACCAACAGCTTGATATTTCGTATCCAGTTGCCGAGCGAGTGATCAAAGTCCTGGTTAAAGCTGGTGACCAGGTTTCCCCTAACCAGTCACTGATTCAGCTTGATCCGTCGCAACTGAATGTGCAAATCAAGCAGGCTGCCGATGACATGGCAGCGGCGCGTGCCTATCTCGATGCCGTTGCCTCCGCCGGTACCGCAGTAAATGTCGCCCAGGCTCAGCAGCAATACAATCTCGCTTTGAATAGATATAATGCTCTAGTGGCGCAAGCTTCTTCGCCCTTGCTACATAACGGCAACCTGATTTCTCCTATGAGCGGGGTCGTTACGACTGTGAATGTGAATCCTGGTGAAGTGTTTGCGGCTGATGTGCCCCTGCTGACGATTATGGATGAATCGATTGCGGTTGTGCGAGTTAAGGTGCCTCTAGCCAATCTCGACCTGGTGCATCCTGGTCAGCAGGCGCTCGTCACGCCGTCGGCTCTACCCTCTACCAGTCTGAATGGCACGGTGAGCGCGATCATACCCCAGGCAGATCCGCAAACCGACACCTTTGAAGTCTGGGTGAACGTCGTCAATACGAATGGGCAGCTCTTGCCGGGGATGAGCGCTTTTGCGCATATTCAAACTCCGGGTGAAGCCCTGGCTGTACCGCGCCTGGCCGTGTTTAATCTCGATTATGCGCCTGCCGTCTTTGTGGTACGCAATCAACGTGCCCACTTGCAGCCTGTACACGTAGTAGGTCGCTCTGTGGAGACAATTTTCATCAACGGTGGACTTACCCCTGGAGACCAGATCGTGCTCGTTGGGGTTGATAGCGTGCAGGATGGTCAAATGGTACACGTTACCCGTATTGAAGGGCAGGCACCATGAGTTTTGTGGAGACAGCAGCAAGTGTGAAGAGGGCCACCTCTGTTCCTCACAAACAGGTAGCGCAAGGAATTCGCGCGCGGCGGGTGGATTACCTTGTTCCGGTAGTTGTTGGCTGTATGATGCTAGTCGCGAGTGTGCTGCCCTGGCTCAAAGACCCGCTGACAGGAGAGCTGTCCGCCTGGCAATTACCCGTGAATATTGGCTGGCATATCTGGCATATACAGAATAGCTTTCTCACCTATGGGCTGCTGTGCATGTGTGACGCACTTCTGGCCTTCGGCATAGCTTTTGCACAGTGGAGAACGAGATCTGGGCGCCTGGCGATTTGGCGCGTACATCTGCGAGTGGGATGGCTGTGCCTTGTACCGATCTTGCTCTTGCTGTGGCAATACCTGTTTATTGATATCCATGCCATTGATACCCTTGCTCAACATGAGATGCAGATGCTACTGATACAGCAGCACTTTGGTTACAATACATTCAGTTTGCTTATCCCTATGCGGCCGTTCGATGTGTCTACTTCGACCCTGCTTGGACGTTTTGAGTTGCTCATAAATCAGCTTTCTTTTGGAGTGCTGCTACCCTGTGCCAGTGGATGGCTTTTCATCGTTTACAAGCGCCTTTTTGGCGTACCGGCAGGAGTGACCAGTGTGCATGAGTCAGGCCGCAGCATCCTGCTGGTCGCCCTGCTGCTTGCCTGTGTTATCGTGCTGGGCCGTGCACCCGCGGCGATGATATGTAACTATGAGGCCAAGATATCGTTAGCTGCGGGCAGCTATGCCGACGCTATGCGCTGGCTCGATAGCGCGCACCTCTTAAATCCGCAGCTTGATCAACTTCCTTCCTATCATGAAGAGCGGGGACAGGCGTTGTATTTCATGCACCCTAATGACCAGACTGATAATACTCGCGTGTACCTTGCCATGGTATATCGAGGGCAGAAGGATTATGTGGATGCCTATAACGAACTCCTCGCGAGTTGGCGGACAGGCCCTATAACCAAATGGATGGTTGATGAGATGAGTAATACGCTTGAAATGCAAGCAGAATTCTTACAATCAATCCCTACTTTACCTTTAAATCAAGCGGATAGCGATGTGCCAGCGCTGCCGTGGTTGGAAATACTTTTACAAGTAGACAGTTCTAATCTGTATGGTCAGTATGTCGAAGGGCGCATTCAATATGAGCTGCATAATTACCCTGCGTGTACAACATATATGCGCAATGTGTTATTTTTAAGTCAGAATCCCGATCTTCAGTCGTCAGCATATACTTATATGGGATTGAGCGCAGAGGGGCAGAGGAATTATATAGATGCGCGAAGAATGCTCCTCAAAGCTATAGAACTAGATCCATACTATAACAATAATATTGCTCGAGAAGAACTCTCGGGGCTGCATTAGGGGTTGGTGGAAAGGGGATGTTGCCCGTGATCTCTGCTGATATCGTAAGACGACCTCCTGAACAGGCACCTGTCGGCGTTAAACGCGGGGCGCCTGAACGCAAGCGACAAGCGCATTGGCTCAGTGCCTGGACTTTCCTGCTGCTGGCGTGTGTGGGGGCCAGCTGGTTTGCTTATCAATACTTTCTCGCGCCAGAACCAAATCTTTTTACAGCGCCCTGGCAGGGGTCGCTATGGGTGCAGGCCGCAGATGGCAACGCTCCTGTTGCCTACTTTCGCGACGTCGTTGATCTCAATGCCTTACCTGATGCCGGTTTTGTCAGTGTAACAGCAAAGCAGGTCTTTCGGCTGTATGTAAATGGCGTCTTTATAGGCTCCAATACTATTGATTTTGTGCAAGGGAGCGGCCCACGAACCTATATCTATGATGTGGCTTCTGCTCTGCAAGTTGGGCAAAATGTGCTTGGGCTGCGCGTGGCTAATCTTGATAAACAGCCACCTTCTGTACGAGCGAATTTTGGCATGGTTCACGGTAAGTCTCTTAGCTATGTTGGTACAGGCGATGGCTGGCAGGCAACCGCGCAAAGTGCTCTTGTCTATCATCGTTACGTCTCAGCTGCGTCGCTTATGGACTGGACAACAAGTACTTTTGATGCCAGTTCGTGGCTGCCAGTGCAAAAAGTAGTTCATGCTCCCCCCACCCCTTTGTTGAGAACCAATCCTTTGCTCTATGAGCAGGCCCTTTCGACACGCTGGATGAATGCTGGTGCCAGCCATGAGGCGTACATGGTACGCACAATTTCGTTACCCCTGGATATAGCGGATGCGTGGCTGCGCATTGTTGCCACCGGGCCGGCCACTATTTTTATCAATGGCAAACTGGATATGGCCTGGAATGGACAGGCCCCTATACCGCTACAACCACAGGTCGACTATCTCAGTGGCCAGGAGACAACGGTTCAATATCAAAAAGGGCTTGTTCTGGGGATCTACAACATTTCACCGTACCTTCATCTGGGTATCAATACGATAGCGATACACGTTACCGCTCCCGGCCTGAGCGCTGCAGGGGTTGGCTTAAGTACGCTCAGCGCGGCGCTGTCGGCTGATATTCTCACTGACAATTTGCATGGCCAGAATACCTGGTTTACGGTGGATACGGGTTGGCATGCATCTGCGCGGCCGGTGGATGGATGGGAAGAGGGATCAAACACCGCTCTGGCGTGGCCCGCCCCTTTCTTAGTAAGCCGACCAGGAGTGAGCCAGGCCGTCTATCTGCCCAACAGCGCCTCTCCACGTGATGTAAACATTTTTCCCTTTGGCTATCTTAGCGAGATTGTGCTGGGCAGTGTAGCAGCAGTGCTCGGACTCTGGCTGCTTATGTCACTGTTCGTCCTGCGTCGTGCCTTTGCCTCAGGTCGTGATGCGCTCCAGACATTGAGCATGGCATATCTACCAGCGCTTGCCCTGGAAGGACTGCTGATAGTGCTCTCGCGCGAGCCGCAACTATCTCAACTCTCACTCTACACGTGGCAGTGGGGTGTAGTTCTGCTGCTGTTCGTGGGCATCGGCTACCTCTGCATCTGCCTGGATGATCGCGTGCGACTTGCGCGGCGTTTAGCGACTCTCTGTAAGGCAGCATTTTTCGAGATAGCCAGGAAAATGTTGCCGGGTGAGATTAGGAGACGTGCCAGAGCGGTGCAGCAAATTAGGCGGATGCGCCTGTCAGGCTGGCTACGCGTGCACTGGGGACTGGTCGTGCTGTTTGTGCTGGCTATACTTATGGTTGGTTACAACTTTAACTATGAGCCCTACTGGCAGGACCCGCTCACGAGTTATTACGCGGCAAAGGGAATCCTGGCTCATGGACTGCCTATCTTACCTTCAGGGTTTTTGTATCCAAAGGCGGAACTCTATTCCTATGTACTCGCTTTGAGTATAGCTATCTTTGGTGAGCAGAATGGAGCGCTGCGCATTCCCAGTATGCTCGAATACCTGGTGAGCTTACCGATTTTTTACGCTGTAGCTTGCTATTTCTTTCAGCGTCGTGTTGCCTTGCTGGCGACAGCAATGCTTGCATTTTCTCCCTACACATTACGTTGGGCTAGCGAAGTGCGTATGTATGAGCAGGCACAGCTCATGGCAATTATTGTCATGTACCTGTTTTATAGAGCATTGCAGGAGCGCCAACGTCCGCGCTTTGTCTATCTGGCGATGCTCTCGCTGATTGCGATGTACTTGAGTCACGAGGAAACCTTCATTATCCTACCCGCGCTTGTACTGTGCGCATTGCTAGCAAGCTGGAGGAGCAGAGATCCAGGCCAGCGCCTGCCCTGGATATTGTACCAGAAACACTGGTGGTGCGCGACTCTGTTGGGCGTAAGTGCCATAGGGCTGCAATTACTGGTTGTCAAAGTGACCCACCCGGCTATTCTTGGCACGGATCAGAGCCAGCAGCCACTGATTGGCCTGAACGTCGAGAACCTGAGTTACTACATAAAGCTCCTGTTTTTACCGAGCGGACTGAGTAGTGCGGTGCCAAACATTCTCATAAATGTTTGCCTGGCTGTGGCTGCCTGCTGGTGGGGCATACGCCGTGCAGACGCACGCACTATATATTGTGCTCTCTTCCTCTTTGTTTCGCTGTTGACGCTGGCTGTGACATTTAGCCTGGCGTCTGATCGCTACATTTATCCGCTTCTACCAGCTATGTACTTAATAGGAGCCCAGGCATTAGTGGTAGGCATACGCGGCATCTGGACACTGGCGCGTGCATTGATTGCGCGGAGACAATTGAGACAGAGGTCCGGGCATGTCGCCCAGGAACCACCTTTTCTGTGGATGCGGCTGATGCTAGGATTTACGACGGTGCTCGTGTGTGCTGGCGTGCTGATCTTCCCGCTGCTGCCTGTAGGAAATTTCAGTCTCTTCATCAGCCGGGTGGCCGGCTTTGACTACCATCGCCATATCAACGATTATGACGCGGTTGGACAATATATACACCAGCATTGGCAGCAGGGAGATGTGGTGATCTGTGTATCTCCGGCTATCTCCAGCCTATATTACGTTGGCCATGTAGACTACTTCTTTTCTGTCAATCGAGCCCTCTACCTGTTTGAGGAGGACAGTCACATTACTGATACTCCTACAGGTTCAATACCCTTGTTTAATAAGAGTGATTTTCAGGCGGTGCTTGCTGCACATTCACGCGTCTGGATCATTACGGATAATGGAACGTATCAGAGGGGGTTGATCAAGGCGCGACAATTTTTATTCCCATCTGATTTTCATATGGTATTTGAAGGATATGGGGCGGTGCTTTATTTTCGTGGAAGTTGATAGAGAATTTGAGTGAGAAATTAATACATAGTTTGCCTGAGTAAGGTTAAAAAAGGATTTTATTATGTGTGGCATATGCGGAATTATGCATCTTGATGGTGAGGGTATAGTTACCGAGCCTATTTTGCGTCAAATGACGGCTGCTCAGAGACATCGAGGGCCTGATGATGAAGGCTACCTGTGCGAAGCGGGTGGTGGTCTAGGTTTCTGCCGCCTGGCAATTATTGACCTGACACCGGCGGGTCACCAACCAATGTCAAACGAAGATGGGACGGTGTGGCTTGTTTTCAATGGCGAGATCTATAATTTTCGGGAGTTAGTTCCTATCTTAGAACGGGCCGGTCATTACTTTCGTTCGCGCTGTGATAGCGAAGTGTTGATCCATGCTTATGAACAATGGGGGGTAGGCTGCCTCCAGCGTCTGAACGGGATGTTTGCCTTTGCTATCTGGGATAGGCGCAAGCGTTCTCTCTTTATCGCGCGCGACCGCCTGGGAGTGAAACCGCTCTATTATTGGAGCGATGGGAAGCGTTTTGCCTTCGCTTCTGAACTCAAAGCTCTCCTGGCATCATCTATGATGCCGCGTGAGCTGAACATGCAAGCTTTGCGGTCCTATCTTGTCTACGAATATGTTGCATCGCCTGAAAGCATCTTCAATGGTATTCAAAAGCTGCCTGCAGGTCATTGGCTACACATACGGCTCGATGGCTCCGCTCAAGGTCGTGTTACCACTGATTGGCAGCCACGCCAGTACTGGGATGTGCACTTTCAAGTTGCAGAGGCGCAGCCACGCTCGCTTGACGACTACGCGTATGAACTGCGCTCCTTGCTGAAGGATGCTGTGGCCCGTCGCCTGATCAGCGATGTGCCACTGGGAGTGTTCCTGAGCGGTGGCCTCGATTCGAGCAGCGTTGTGGCCTTGATGACCAAGGTCAGCAATGGGACACCGAAAACATTCAGTATTGGTTTTGAGGAAGAGAGTTTCAATGAGTTGAATTATGCGCAAACGGTGGCTCGTCACTTTAACACGGATCATCGTGTAGCCATCCTCAAGCCTGACATCAGCGATCTTATTTTGACTATTGCGAGTATCCTGGATGAGCCGTTTGCCGACGCTTCGGCTATCCCGACCTACCTGGTCTCGCGTATGGCGCGTGAGCGTGTGACGGTGGCGCTGGCAGGAGACGCAGGTGACGAGCTTTTCGCGGGCTATAATTGGTACCGCGCTCAGAAGATCGCTGCGGCTACCATGGATCGCCTGCCGCGTGATGTGCGGCAGGGGCTTAGTAGACTGGCCACGCGCATTCCACCAACAAGCAAAAAGAAGGGCCTGCTTAATATCACCCGGCGCTTCCTGGATGTTGCTAACTTGCCAGTTGAGATGCAGCACACGCGCTGGCAGACCTTCTGGGAGCGCGAAGCCCTGGCGCAGTTGCTGACCATGCCAGAAGATGAGCTTCAGCCAACTAGCGATGCACGTTTCCTGGCGCTTTTCGCTGCCAGTGGCAGCAGAGATCAGCTCGATCAGCAGCAATATGCCGATATCAAACGCTATCTGCCTGACGATATCTTATTTAAAGTTGATCGCATGAGCATGGCAGTCTCCCTGGAGGCACGCGGTCCATTTCTGGACTACACGATTGCCGAGTTTGCTGCGCGCCTGCCTGCGTCACTACGCCTGCATGGATTGGATAGCAAGTACCTGCTCAAGCGGGCCATGCAAAATATGCTGCCCGCGGAAATTCTGCAGCGTCCCAAGTTGGGCTTTAACATGCCCTATAAAAACTGGCTGCGGCACGAACTGCGTGACCTTTTGTTAGATGCGCTCGCGCCCACGCGCCTGAAGCAGCAGGGCATCTTTCGCCCTGGGTATGTCGAGGGACTCATTCATGAGCACCTGGAAGGGACGCGCGATCATGCGCATAAGCTCTGGCAATTGCTGATTTTCCAGTTATGGTCAGAGCAATATACTGCTGGCGCGCCTGTAACTACCGGTTCGTCCTTTGCTGAAAGGCAAGTAACGTCGCCATTATAGAAGGGAAGTGTACATAGTATGGCAACAATTTGCGTGATTGGCACAGGTTATGTGGGCCTGGTAACAGGTACCTGCCTTGCCGACATGGGAAACCGTGTGACGTGTGTTGATATTGTAGAGGCGAAAATTGCCTTGCTGAGGCAGGGTATCCTCCCCATCTATGAGCTCGGATTGAAAGAATTGGTGGAGCGTAATGTACGAGCAGGACGCCTGCATTTTACAACTAGCTATAGCACGGGATTGGATGACTGCGATTTTATTTTTATCGCGGTAAACACCCCAACAAACATAAGCCAGGGCGGAGTGGACATGAGCAATGTGGAGAGCGCCGTGCATAACATTGCTCGTGAGCTAGACCACGAGGCAATCATTGTCAATAAGAGCACAGTGCCTGTGGGCACTGGTGACCTTATTGCAGACATTATGCGTAATAATCTTGCGCACCCGGATGTTGAATATGCGGTGGTTTCAAACCCCGAGTTTCTACGTGAAGGTTCCGCGGTCCATGACTTTATGCATCCTGACCGGGTGGTCTTAGGATCATCTGATCAGCAGGCTGCACGTGAGGTGGCGACGCTCTACCTGTCGCTGCGTGCTCCACTTGTCATCACTGACCTCTACACAGCGGAGATGATCAAGTATGCCTCAAACGCGTTCCTGGCGACGAAAATCTCGTTTATCAATGAGATCGCCCAGATTTGTGAACGATTGGGAGCCGATGTGAAAGAGGTAGCCGCTGGTATGGGCTATGATAGACGCATTGGTCGGGCCTTTCTCGATGCCGGGCTGGGCTATGGCGGCAGTTGTTTCCCCAAGGATGTGCGCGCCCTGGCGTATATGGCTGCTGAAGCTGGACTGCACCCGCAGCTGTTGAACTCAGTTATGGAGATTAACAAGGATCAACGTCGCCTGGTGGTGTCGAAACTGGTTGAATTATTGGGTTACCTACGTGGTTGCACAATCGGCCTGCTAGGGCTGGCTTTCAAACCCAATACTGACGATATGCGCGAAGCTCCTGCTATCGACCTTATCCGTTGGATAACCAGCCAGGGGGCTATGGTGCGTGCCTATGATCCGGTGGCTAGAGAAACAGCGCGCCAGGCATTGGAGCACGAAGAGATCTACCTGGACATGGTTACCTTTTGCCAGAACGCGTATGACGCGGCGGATGGAGTTGATGCTATAATTGTGGTCACAGAGTGGAACGAGTTTAACTCACTCAATATGCCTGAACTGTACCGCTTGATGCGCAGGCCAGTGTTCATCGATGGGCGCAATATCTACAACGCAGAAGAGATGAGCCGCCTGGGCTTTGTCTATCGGGGCATAGGACGAGGAACTCCGGATACAGACCTGGCTCTCCTGTCGCTCTCGCCACTACCTCAGCAGGAAGTGAGCGTCCAGTCAGTACATAGCCGCGCTTAGTGGATGATTGGGCCTCTCAATCGTATTCATCTTTCCAGGGCACCTGCAAGGGGCCAGGGGAGGTGCATGAGTTATCCCGAATTTTTCGAAAAAAGTTCTCTCTGGTCAAACTCGACGTGTCAAGGCGCCTGGCAGGCGCCTTGACACGTCGAGTTTGACCTCTTTATTATGGTGATGAAGCGGCTCACAGAGCCGCTTCATCACCATCGAACAAGAGTTTCAAAAATTCGGGATAACTCATGTTTTCTGTTCCTCCAAATTTTGGCAATACAGTCGATCGATATCCCCGATTTTATGCACATAATTATACTGAAAATAGTCATAAAACATGCTATCACACGCTTACGCTCTATTTGTTCCTCCAAATTTTAACAATACAGTCGATCGATATCCCCAATTTTATGTAGGTAATTATACTGAGAATAGCCATGAAATATGCTATCACACGCATATATTCTATTTGCATAGAAACAATCTCATGCCTTGATAGCCATGTCTTTTCCCGCCTGGTTTCGTAAGAATTTAGTCTAAACGTCAAACATTTGGGAGCATTTGATATGAAAACGTTCACTAACACCGGTCTTCAAGAGCAAGAATACGTGAATGCCTACTTCCAGTCACGGCTGTCCAAATGGGAGAACATCTACGCCAGCGATTGTCTACGTGGTGAGATTTACCGGGCCAGGCAGGCTACAGTACTCGACTGGATCGACGGTCTCGTCCTTGAGCCAGGTTCCCGTATGCTAGAGGTTGGTTGCGGTGCTGGTTTCTTGTCTATCGCTCTGGCCAAACGCGGGTTCCGCTTAAATGCAATTGATTCCGTTGAGGCCATGGTCGAACTGGCGCGTCAGCATGCAGCGGATGAGCAGATCACAAACCTGCTCTCCCTGGACATTGGCGATGTCAATTCCCTGGCCTTTGAGGACAGTGCCTTCGACCTCGTGGTCTTGCTCGGTGTCATTCCCTGGCTCGAGAGGCCAGAGCTGGCAATACAAGAGATAGCTCGTGTGACGAGGCCGGGTGGTTATGTCATTCTCACGACTGATAACTGGGCGGGGTTGATCGGCTTCCTCGACCCAGTGCATAATCCAATAGTCAAGCCTCTCAAGCAGGGCTTGAATAAAGTGCTCAGGTCGGTTGGGCTTCATTACAGAGTGCCGATTGTGACCTCCCAATCCTGCCGCGACATAGACAAGACTCTAGCGAGTATCAAACTCGACAAAGTTAGAGGCAAAACGCTTGGATTCGGACCGTTCACGCTCTTCAACCGTACAGTCATCCCGAAGGCGGTCGGTAAGTGGCTCCACATTCGATTGCAACTCCTGGCCGATCGAAATGTACCTGGATTCCGCTCTACCGGTAAACATTACATTGTTCTGACCAGGAAGTCGGCATGAGGGATCTGCCAACAAACCGAAAAAGAAGGATTAGCAATTTTTGAAACTCATGTTCGATAGTGATGAAGGCCCTCGCAGAGGGCCTTCATCACTATCGAACATCTTTGTGTGTTGATGGGGGACGGCGAAGCCGTCCCCCATCAACACACAAAAGGGGTAGAGCCCGCTATGTCAAGGCGCCTGCCAGGCGCCTTGACATAGCGGGCTCTACCCGAAAGAACTTTTTTTTCTAAAAATTTGGGGTGGCTCATACAATTTTTGGTAACGTACACCAGTAGATGCAGCGTTGGGTGAGAAGCCCATGGATTAATCCAGGGGGAGTTGTCACACTAGATACTTGTTGTTTGCCTGGAAGTAGAGTACGCTTATCAGTGTATACTTTCGAGTATGCTTTGTCATACGGATTGGGCAGAAAAGAAGGAATGCACACAATGAAGTACAAGATTGGGATTTATGGATCAAATATTACAGAAAGTAAGGAAGCTGTACAGTTAGCACAGGAATTGGGGAGTGCGCTTGCTCAAAATGACATCATAGTCGTTACTGGAGGATGTAGTGGTATGCCCTATGCGGTCGCGCATGCGGCGAAGCAGAAGGGTGCAGAGGTGTGGGGATTTACACCAGTATGTAATGAAGATGAGCAAAAGCAAGCGTATCCGCTGGATGACATCACTGTTTATGATAAACTTTTCTATGTTCCACAACAGTATGACGAACGCTTCTATTTAGATCAAAAGCTTACCCCTGCTCGTGATTGGAGTGCTAGACTCAAGTACAGAAACGTCATTTCCACCATCCATGTTGATGCCGGGATCATCATTTCTGGAGGCTGGGGAAGTATGAATGAATTCACCAACCTGCTTTATGACGGTAAACCTATTGGCGTCTTGACCGGGACCGGGGGACTTGCGGACGAGTTACCAGATTGGTTCCATAAACTCCGGAAGAAATCTGAGAGCGCTGTTCTCTTTAACAGTTATCCAACTGAACTCGTAGCTTCCCTTCTTAAGGAGTTTGAGTCCTCACGTCAGGCCCCGGTATAACGCAACAATAATAACTCTTCAGGCCCTTGCTGGCGTGACTCCTCAACGCCTGCGCGTTTCGCAAGTTTTTTTGGAGTGCTCCGGGTGGGGCAGCCCCAGGCTGCACCACCCGCAGCACTCCAAAATGGGGTGTGTTTCATTTTTTGCAAGTTGGGGGAGATGGCAGAGGCTGCCTACATCGTCCCCCTATTCCCTCATTACCTCTCCCCCGGAGAGGGTGCCCAGACTGGGTGGCGGCGGCTCTGCCACTACTAACCGCAGGGACAGCGCTGCGCGTGTCCTGATGGGCAAAAACATGAACCGCAGCGCCCAAAATAGGAAGCCACCGGGCTGCTCGCTTTTTATGTTATACTGTATATAGACTTGCGGTGAACGAATCTATATGCGTTCTGGAATGGGCGGCAGGGATGAGGGTAGCGCAACCATCGAGCATAGTTGGTAGCCTCCAGCATCGTATGTATCCTCTTATCGTAAGTATCTTACTTATGGAATGAGCATCTCCTCCTGGCATAAGCATAGGCGTTCGAGGAAGAGGGATGTAAAGGATAAAACTGAAAGGGATATCATTATGTCACCATTCATACTCCTGCTACTCATCCTCGTGATTGTTGTTTGTGTTCTTGGCTACACGACGTATCGTAATGGTGCTGAAAGGCGAGCAAGAGAGAAGAGACGGAACCAATTCCACGATAGAGTCTAATGCATGAAAATGAATCGACAAGCCCAAACCTTTGCCAAGCAAGTCCAGGTGGATTTACTTGCCCTTTCCGATGCTGACCTCTTGCAGGAGGTTCAGCTCTGGGTACATGGGAGACCATCCGGGCCATCTCCTGATGTCCCCGAGGAGACCTGGTTGGCGTTAGGATATACGCCCAGGATACGTGAAGCGCAGACTCTTTTATACAACACCTCGACGGGAAGTGAATTAGCCGCCGAGGTACAGTGGCAGGCTCCTACTCCACAGCGGCTCCGTGAGCTGCTGACAGCAATGGATATTAAGCACTTTATTCAGCATGTGCTCCCACTCGCCTTCCAGACGCTGCATGCAACACATCTCGAATGGGGAGAAGGATCGACGTTCAACGCGCATCTTGCCAATCATCTTCGTGCAATAGGCACGAAGCGGTGAGAATGTACGATAGGCATTATTAAGTCAGGGCACGGAATGAAAACGCCGTTTTCATTCCTTGCCCTGACTTATCTAATACATTATGATCTCATCTGTATGATATGCTATAACTAATTGTCCATACGATTTTGTTTTCTGGCTATGCAACTTGACAAGGAGAAGCGGCGATGACGGGATCTGAAACATCCCTGGCCTCAACGCATGAGAGAAGCGAATGTACAGTTGATGTCCAGGGTATACAAACGCACCTTTTTGAAGCTGGTTCACCTACGGCTCCCCCTTTATTGTATCTGCACGGCACCAATTTGGGGAATTTGTGGCTCGATTATCACAATGCGCTGGCGCAACATTTTCACGTTATTGCGCCAGATACACCTGGTTTTGGCTTGACTGCGCGTCCTGATTGGATGCGTGACATGAGCGATTACATCCTCTACTTCCGTGACTTACTGGACGCATTGGGTCTCGCTAAGCCTTACCTTGTGGGACATTCGTTGGGCGGTTGGATGGCAGCGGAGATCGCAGTCTGGTATCCTGAACGTGTTGGCAAGCTGGTGCTGTCGAACGCCGTCGGTATCCGCGTCAAGGGATCACCTATCGCCGACCTGTTTGCGATGAATGTCCAGGAGGTGCTGGCCGCCTGCTTTGATAATCCTATGGCAGCCATGCCGCTGATGCCCGCCGAGTTCAATACCGATTTTGTCATTACTCAGTACCTTCAACTTATGACACTGGCGTCGCTGGCGTGGAATCCCAACTATGATCCCAAGCTGGAGCGCCGCTTAGCCCGCGTGACGTGTCCAACGCTGGTGATTTGGGGTGAGAATGACCGTTTAATTCCCCACGTATATGGGGACGCCTTCCATAAAGTTATTGCCGGTTCCAGGCTGGTGAAGCTTGCTGGCACGGGTCACATGCCTATGTTTGAGAAACATGAAGAGTGGACAAAAGAGATTGCCGATTTCTTACTGCAGAGCGAGGAGAAAGCAAACGCATGAACAAGCTTACCTTCCACTACTTTCACTTGATGCCGTGGCCCCACCTGCCCGCTGACTTCGATGAAAAGTACGACTCGGCATGGGTGACACTGCCCAACTCAATTTATGATCCCGTTGAGGGCCACAAACTGTACAATCGCTACTTCGATGAGATCGAGCGGGCCGACAAAATGGGCTGGGATAGCGTAATTGTTAATGAGCATCATCAAAACGCCTATGGCACCATGCCTTCACCCAATATCATGGCCGCTGTCCTCACCCAACGCATCAAACACGCTAAAATTGGCATTGTCGGCAACGCGCTACCTCTACATGATGACCCACTGCGCGTAGCCGAAGAGATTGCTATGCTGGATGTCATTAGCGGTGGACGCATCATCTCTGGCTTTGTGCGCGGCACAGGTATGGAATACTTCAGCTATAATGTTAATCCCACCACCAGTCGTGAGCGCATGGACGAAGCGCATGATCTGATCATCCAGGCCTGGACGCGACCGGGCCCCTTTGCCTTTGAGGGCGAGCACTATAACTATCGCTACGTGAACATCTGGCCGCGTCCGATCCAACAGCCGCATCCCCCTATCTGGCTGCCGGGCACTGCTAGCATGGAAACCATCGACTTCGCCGCCAGGCATAAATACCCCTACATGACCGTATTTATGCCCATGGCGCAGCGCCAGCGCGCCTACGAGATGTATCGTCGCCTGGCGGAGGAGAAGTATGGCTACGAGGCGAAACCGGAGCAACTGGCTTTCTGCACGCCCTGTATTATCGCAGAGACCGATGATATGGCCATGCAGGAGGGCGAGAATTATGGAATGTGGCTGTTCAACAAAGCCCTGAAGGTGCGCCCAGAATTTTTTGTGCCGCCGGGCTATATGAGCGCGCGCAGCCTGAAAGGCGCACTGGAGAGTGGGGCTATAGGTCGTCCTAAACCGAGCTTCAAAGAACTAGTGGAGAGCGGGGTAGTGATCGCGGGTAGCCCTGCGACGGTGATCGAGAAGCTCAGTTACTATACCGATGTACTGCATGCGAGCATGCTGGTAACTGGCTGTCACGTGGGAAACATTCCTGATGAGCTGGTTTTGAAGCAACAAGAGTTGATGGCGAAGGAGGTCATGCCGCATTTCCGCGACAATGCGACCACGTCTGACTCGGCTGCAGCCCCGATGGGAACTCCATCTTAGAATGAATCATGTTTGATCACAATCAAACATGATTCATTATTAGCAACTGCCGCAGCTCCTCTGTCAACTGCTGGACCAGCTCTGGTCTGCCATGAAACTGAGCCGGGGTATTCTGAAAAAGGGCGATGCGCCATTGGCCATCACGCTTCGCGGCCACCAGAGTCTGAAGCGTGTTGACTGCAGGATTGAGGTCCGACTGTCCTGGCGGCACCATACCGGCGACCGCACGAAGGACAGCAACATCGGGAGCAAGAAAGCGCACGCTTCTGACTTTCGCCACGTAGGCGGCTGTCGGGTGATTGGCAAAGATCTGCTGAAGCGTCGAAGCGATATCTGCTCGCCCGGTCATCTGACTCCCATCGAATCCGATGACATCACCGTCCTCAATGAACGGGGCGGCGAAGGCATCGGCGCTGCGTTTGTTCCAGCCATCCAACAGTTGTCGATAGAGCGCGCGGACCTCGATCTCAGCGGGAGATGGCGAGTCTTGCGGTCGGAATGTTTGTGAGCTCATGGTTGATTCTTCCTTTCCTGCTGCATGAGATGTTGGTGGAGTGCGTCCAGCCTGGCATCCCATTGCGCCTCAATCTGTGCGATCCAAGCAGCGATCTCCTGCAATGGTTCGGGACGAAGCAGATATTGTCGTTCCCTTCCCTCGACCCGGCTTGTCAGCAAGCCAGCTTCTACGAGCGTGTTGAGATGCTTGGTGACCGCTTGCCGCGTGATGGAAAGACCAGCCGCAAGCCGCGTCGCAGTCACGGCGTCTTCTTCCAGGAGTCGCTGGATAATCAGGCGACGCGTCGGATCGGCCAGGGCCAGAAAGACGGACTGTTCTTGTGAAGTGCTCATTGCTTTAGCCGCGAGCTGGCATCTCACCCTGGAGAGTGTGTTCCAGATTGGTCAGTGCCCCATTCCAGCCACGCTGGTTCAGCTTGAGGTAGCTTTCAACTTCTTCACCAGGAAGAGAAGCAAAGCCTGACTGAACGAGCGTCAAACGGGTCCCTTCCACTACCTCCTCAAGCGTGAATTCCACCAGCGTACTGAAAGTCTGTGTCACTGGAAGTGAGGAGTCGCCACCTGTCTCCTTCGAGGCATGCCAGCGGAACGCAAAGCGATGTGGTGGTTCGACCACCTCAATTACTCCAGTTGGATGATCGCGCCCCAGGCGAATTCCTCCGCCAACACGCAAATCTACGTATGGCATCGGCTCAAACCATTGAGAGAGCTGCTCAGGCTGTGTTAAGGCATCCCAGACGCGCTCGCGTGGCACGGGAAAAATGCGCACCAGTTCAATACGATCAGGAATAGTCATCTCATCCTCCTCTTGGTAGACGAAAGTCGCGCAACCTGAAGGTTGCATAACAAGAATATACCATACATCGAACCAATATGCAATCTTTTGGTTGCGTGGTATCCCTTCTTGACAGTTTTCGCCTCCCTTACATTATTGAGTTTCTTGTGGGCTGAAAGCCCACAAGAAACT
>JACZCU010065417.1_pt1 | contig 18874 bp, 16 predicted proteins | sample 8641851 | NCBI WGS metagenome assembly JACZCU01 (sample SAMN15324605, study PRJNA640507) | soil metagenome | isolation source: monocropping sugarcane control | place: China: Luxin town, Laibin City, Guangxi Province | collected 2019-07-25 | depth 10cm m | reverse complement strand
CCCTCTGCGATCCCATCTTCCACCACGAGGGGTGTGCCCCCCATGTTTAGCCGCGGGGCGCTGGCGGATCCCTTTTAGTGTTCCGGGAAAAGGCGCTCCTCTCTCGCGTCCCGGCTAAACTTGCCGAACTGCACGGACCATTGTGAGAAAACGAGTAACGTACTCGACTGGCCTTTTTCAAATCAGGGGATTACAATTGTTCCGACACGCGGGGCTGGAGGGACGATTTTGGCAACTTCCTCCGAGCCATCTGAACGTATGTTAGACGCGCGTATTGCGCGCGGTCATGGAAGGTTCAGGCCCGGCAATGAGCCACCCGCACACTCCATCTTCGCATTTCCCTGCCGTCATTAGTCATGGCGGCGGCGCCAGCGCTCTGAACGCAAACGTTCTGGTTCTTAATAAATTTTATCAGGCGATTCGCGTCATCAATGTGCGCCGCGCCTTCTCGCTGCTTTGCCGCGATTTGGCGGAAGTGATCCACATCGAGAACGATGCCGAGGGCAAGAGCCAGTGGCAGAATCTCGATTTTGCAAGCTGGGCGGAGCTGTCGCAGCTCAAGCGCGAGTTTGAGCCGGACGGCTACGACTGGATCCATACTGTGCGCTTCCAGATCGCAGTGCCGCGGATCATCCGGCTGCTGGGATACGACAAGCTCCCCCGGCAGGATGTGAAGTTCAACCGGCGGAACATCTACGCCCGCGATGGCAATCGCTGCCAGTATTGCGGCAAGAAGATGCCGACCACCGATCTTTCACTGGATCACGTGGTGCCCAAGAGCCAGGGCGGCAAGACGACCTGGGAGAACATCGTCTGCTGCTGCATCAAGTGCAACGTCAAGAAGGGCGGGCGAACGCCCGAGCAGGCGCATTTGCACCTGATTACCAAGCCGGTGAAGCCGAAGCGCAGCCCGGTGATCAACATCCGGCTCGCGGACGATCGGTATTGGAGCTGGAAGCAGTTCCTCGACAATGCCTACTGGACCGTCGAGCTGCGATAGGTTGGCTCTTAAAATCTGGAGATGAATCGCAGGCCAGGCACTTTATAGTGTGCCTGGCCTGTTCATTTCTTGAGGAAGTTGGCCAGCAGCTTCTCGCCTTGCTCTGTGAGGAAGCTTTCGGGGTGGTATTGGACGCCCTCGAGCGGCCAGGTCTTGTGGCGCACGCCCATGATCTCATTCTGATCGGTCCAGGCGCTGATCTCATATTCGGCCGGCAGTGTGTTGTTTTCGATGATCAGGCTGTGATAGCGCGTGGCGACAAAGGGATTGGGCATGCCGGCGTAGAGCGTGCGGCCGTCGTGATGGATCTGATCGGTCTTGCCATGCATGAGCCGAGCGGCGCGGATGACATTCGCGCCGGCGGTGAAGCCGATGCATTGATGGCCGAGGCAGACGCCCAGCACGGGAAGCTTCGGTCCGAAATGGCGGATCACATCATTGCTGATGCCGCCCTCGCGTGGCGTGCAGGGGCCGGGGGAAATCACGATGTGCGTGGGTTTCAGCGCCTCGATCTGATCGATGGTTACTTTGTCGTTTCGGAACACTTCAATCGTGCGCGAAGGATCCACTTCGCCCAACTTCTGCACGAGGTTGTAGGTGAAGGAATCGTAATTATCGATCAGAACCAGCATCGTGTTTCCATCCAAGCTTAAGCGGCAGATTTGAAAAGTAAAACATGGGTGCAGCGCCGCCGAAAGTTGGCTGCACTACGCAATTCAACGTGCGCTTTCTTCTCCCTCTCCCGGTACTCCGGGGGAGGGCTGGGAGGGGGTTTAAAATCTGCGCGGCTGCGCAAAGAACCCCCACCCCAACCCTCCCCCGCAGTAGCGGGAGAGGGAGTAGGAGCGTTACACTCGCTCGCATGCAGCGCGACGTTGACCAAGTCCTGATTCCACGGGCGCAGATCGCGCAGCGCGTCGGAGAGTTGGCGACGCAGATCACCGCCGACCGATCTGCGGCCGCAGAGGATGGTCAGATCACGATCCTCCCCATCATGACCGGCGCGATGATCTTCTGTGCGGACCTCATCCGCGAGATTCCGATCACGATGCAGATCGGCCTGATCACCGTCAGCAGCTATCCGGGAAGAAGCGTGATCAGCCAGGGGGCGCAGGTGATCGGGCAGCAGCTTGGCGACGTGAAGGGGCGCGATGTGCTGCTGCTGGACGACATTCTCGATACTGGGGCGACGCTTCGGCTCGTGAAAGGCGTCCTGGAGGAAAAGGGGGCGGCGAGCGTGAAAACCTGCGTGTTGCTACGTAAAGACCGTCCATCGGCCCAATCATTTGCCGCGGATTATGTGGGATTTGAGATACCGGACGTGTTTGTGGTGGGATATGGGCTTGATTTTAATAACCATTACCGAAATCTCCCCGATATTGTTACACTAAAGGAGGAGGTTCTGGCACGCCCATGAGAGAAGATAGCGAACGATCCAGGCTGCCTCGGCGCTCGCGCAATGTCCGATGGACGCGCACGATCCCGTCCATGCGTCTCTCGCTGCAAGCCGAGGCGGCTGCCACCGCATCGCCGGCCGTGGCGCCCGTTGTCGCGCCGGCGGCAAGTTTGCTCACCGGCCAAGTCCTTCGCGATGGCGAAATCGTGATGCTCGTTGCCAAGCCATCGCTTTGGTTCATTCCGCTCAGTTCACTGGGGTGGATCGTGGCACTGGTGGTGGCGTGCGTCGCCGCGAGGGCGACCGATCAGCAGCACATCCACATCTGGGTGGAAACGGCCCTGTTCATCGGCGCGGCTCGCATCATGTGGGCGATCGTCAACTGGATGGGCAAGCTCTATGTATTGACCGATCAGCGGATTCTTCGCGCATCAGGGGTGTTCAGCGTCGATCTGTTTGAATGCCCGCTTCGCAAAGTGGCGCGAACGCGATTGCTGCCGACGATCCGCGAACGAGCACTTCGACTGGCCTCGATCGAAATCATTCCTGAAGACGATACTCGACCCTGCGCCTTCTGGCAGACGCTGGCCAAGCCCGCAGAGATCAACGAAAAGCTTCAGCGCGCCATCCGCCGGGCCAAGCAGGGCGGCATGCCCTGGTAGAAGGCCGGGCTGATTCATCCATGCCTCGAATTGAGTCTTCCACTCGACCCGCGCCACCGCAAAATGCTTCGCCTGAATCGCGCGGGATCGAACGCTTCATCCCAGTATTTCTAATCATTGCAATATTCGCTACCTATTGCCCGCTACTCACCAGCGAATTCACGACCTATGACGACAACCAGACGATCGTCACCAATCCCTGGCTGAATCCGCCGAGGTGGGAAAGCCTGGCGGAGTTCTGGAACCCGCGCAAGCCGGTCATGGATATTTATATCCCGCTGACTTACAGCGTCTGGGCGGGAGTGGCGGCACTGTCATATGTGCCGGTGTCCGATCCGACGACGGGGGCTTATCTCAATCCGTGGATCTTTCATGGGGCCAATATTCTGGTCCATTGCATCGCGGCGCTACTGGCGTTTGCGATTCTCCGCCGATTGACGAAATCACCGTGGGCCTCGGCGGCGGGGGCGGCGCTGTTCGCGTTGCATCCCGTGCAGGTTGAGCCGGTGGCGTGGGTTTCGGGGATGAAGGATGTGCTGGCGGGATGTTTGGGGCTGCTTGCGATCTGGCACTACATCGCGTTTGTCGACTCAGCGAAATCGCAGTCGTCGCGTCGATGGATCCATTACGCTATCGCGATCCTCGCATTTGCGTGTGCGATGCTGGCCAAGCCGAGTGCGGTTGTCGTTCCATTGCTGGCATGCGCGATCGATATCGGGCTGCTGAAGCGACCCTGGCGACAGGCGATTATTTCGCTTGCAGCATGGCTTGGCCTGACAGTGCCGATCATTCTCGAAGGCCATTTCGCGCAGCCGGCGTCGCAACTGGGATACATCACGCCGATCCATCTTCGGCCGCTCATTGCGCTCGATGCGCTCGCGTATTACCTATACAAGCTGCTGCTGCCGATCTGGCACAGCATTGTCTATGACCGCACGCCGCAGTCAGTGCTGCGACATGGCTGGCTCTATTTCACGTGGATCGCGCCAGTTGCGGTTGCGCTGTGCGCGTGGCTGTATCGAAAGCGCTTTCCCGCATTGATCACAGGAGTCGCCATTTTCTGGCTGGCGGTGCTGCCGGTGCTGGGACTGGTGCCGTTCGATTTTCAGGATCATTCGACTGTCGCCGACCATTATCTCTATCTGGCGATGCTCGGCCCAGCGATCATCGCCGCCTTCGCATTGGCTCGTGCCAGCGGACGCGCGGTGATTGGAGCTTGTATCATCGCAATCATCGTGATGGCCAGTTGGTCCTTCATCCAGACGTTGCCCTGGCACGATTCCATGTCGCTCTATCGCCATGCTCTAACCGTCAACCCACATGGCTGGGTCCCGCGCAACAATCTGGCGGTCCTGGAAGACAATGCCGGCCACCATGGGCTTGCGTTGCAACTTCTCCAGCAGGCGCAACAGGATGTTCCGCCTTCCGTTGGCGACCGAGCCGCCCAATTCGAAAGCCTCGGCGATGTGTACGCACATATGGGGCAATATCAGCAGGCGTTATCTGAGTACGAGCAGATCGAAGCCATTTCCCCGGGTAATGCGGTCATAGGGCGGAAGATCCAGGCGATGCGCGCTCGTACCGGTGCGTCGCCGCGCCGGTGAAGATGCAACGCACTACACCAGCATCTTCCTCACCACATTTCCCGAAACATCCGTCAGCCGGAAATCGCGCCCCTGAAATTTGTAGGTGAGCTTTTTGTGGTCGATGCCCATCTGATAGAGCATCGTCGCGTGCAGATCGTGGATCGAGCAGATGTCTTCAATGGCGTTGTAGCCCAGTTCGTCGGTGGCGCCGATCGTTTGTCCGCCTCGGACACCGCCGCCGCAGGCGAACATGCTGAAGCCTTTGATATGGTGATCGCGCCCGTTGCCCTGGGCCATCGGAGTTCGGCCAAATTCGCCGCCCCAGATCACCAGCGTCTCGTCCAACATGCCGCGGTTTTTTAGATCGGTGATGAGGGCAGCGGTGGGGCGATCGACCTCTTCGCCTTTGAGCTTGATGTCGTTTTCCAGATTTGAATGGTGGTCCCAGTCGCGGTGATAGAGCTGGATGAAGCGGACGCCGCGCTCAGCCAGCCTTCGCGCCATGATGCAATTGGCGGCGAATGATCCATCAGCGCCCTTCGAGCCATACATCTCCAGAATCTCCTTCGGCTCGCTCGACAGGTCCATCAATTCCGGCACGCTCGACTGCATCGCAAAAGCCATCTCATATTGGCTGATGCGCGTGGCGATTTCCGGATCGTCGATCAGCGTGTTTTCCGATTCATTGAGCTTTTCCACCGCGTTTACGACGTCGCGCTGTCTTTGTGACGTGACTCCGCCCGGGCGCCCCAAATACAGCACCGGATCGCCTTGCCCGCGGAACTGCACGCCCTGAAAGCGCGAAGGCAGGAAGCCGCTGCTCCATTGCCGTGCGGAGACGGGCTGATTCTGCCCGCCTCGCCCCTGGCTCATCATCACGACAAAGCCGGGGAGATTGTCGCAATCGCTGCCCAGGCCATACAGCGCCCACGAACCCATGCTCGGCCGGCCCGAAATCGTCGTGCCGGTGTTCATGAAGGTATGGGCCGGGTCGTGATTGATCGCTTCGGTGACCATCGAGCGGATAATGCAGATCTCGTCCGACACCTCGCCGATGCGGGGAAACAGTTCGCAGATCTCCTGCTTGGATTTCCCGAATTTCTGGAAGTTCCACTGTGGCGCGAAGCAGCGAAGCTGCTGGCCTTGAAGCTGGGCGATGGGCTGCCCCTTGGTGAAGCTGTCGGGCATGGGCTTCCCATTCATCTGCCCGAGCATCGGCTTGTAGTCAAAGGTCTCCAAGTGCGATGGGCCGCCGGCCATGGTCAGCCAAATCACGCGCTTGGCGCGGGCGGGAAAATGGAGTGGATTGACCACGCCATGCCAGTGTTGATGTGACGATGACCCTGTGCTTCCGGCGGCGCGCAGCATCGACGGATTGAGCACTGAAGCCAGCGCCGCAGCGCCAATTCCCCGGCCCATCGTGCCAAGAAACGTACGGCGCTGCTGCAAACGAATAAGCTCCTGCGGGGTCATGGCATCAACCTTCTCTCTCATACGACTCGATCATCGTCATTACTTCGATCGCTCTACATGCGTGTAATCGTCTCATGCAGATTCATGATCACCCGCGCCACGCTGGTCCAGGCGGCAAGTTCTGCTGGATCGATCTTGTCCGGCACCGGTGCTTCACCGGCATGAATCAGCTTCTGCGCAGCTGCCGGGTCTTTTTGGTATTCAGCCAGATGCTGATCCAGCAAATTGGACAACAGGCGAACCTCGTCCGGCCGCGGCTTGCGTGCCTCGGCCGTCATATAAGCAAATTCGAGCCGGCTTTGAACTGAGTCTCCACCTTGCTGGATGATCTTTGCCGCGAAGACGCGCGAGGCTTCGACATAAGTCGGATCATTGAGCAGCACCAGCGCCTGCTGCGGGATGTTCGATCGATTGCGCTCGCAGACCGCCTCCTCGCGCGAAGGGGCGTCGAACGCCAGCAGGCTTGGCTGCAAAAAGCTTCGCTGCCACCAGGTGTACAACCCGCGCCGGTATTGATTGGGGCCGATGTCGGCAACATATTTCCGCACCGGGAAATTCAACTGGTCCCAATATCCGTTGGGTTGATAGGGCTTCACGCTCGGCCCACCAAGATGATCGACCAGCAGCCCGCTGATTTCGAGGGCATCGTCGCGGACGAATTCCGCATCGAGCCGAAAGCGCGCCTGGTGCGCGAGCAGGCGGTTGTACGGATCCTTTTCCTTGTCCAATTCGCTGGGTTTGGAGCTTTCGCGATAGACGTCGCTGGTTACCAGCAGGCGGACAATGTGCTTGATGTCCCATGGATGGCAGCCTTGCGCGTCAAACGAAGGCTCCATGAATTCCATGGCCATCCAGTCGATGAGCTTCGGGTGCGTCGGCCATTCGCCCTGCGAGCCGACGTCATCGAGCACTTTTGAAATGCCCTGGCCGAAGTACATCCGCCAGAGGCGGTTGGCAAAGACGCGAGCGGTCAGCGGATTGTCTTTGCTGACAATCCAATGGGCCAGATCGAGTCGCGTCAGGCGACGCGTTTTCTCGCTTTCGCGCAGCGACTCGGGTGTTAGAAATGCCGGGACGGCAGGTGTCATCACCGCACCGGTATCGTCCATCCAATTGCCGCGATGCAGCAGGCGAACCGTTCGCGGCGGGGCATCAACCGTCACCAGACACTTGGGCGCTGCATCAAGAAAATCCGTCTTCTGCTTCTCCAACGCCGCCAGCTTTTGCCGAGCCGGTTGAAGCAGGGGCGTGATCGAGCGGAAATAGTCCGCCAGGTCCTTTTTCTGCGCGTCGGTGCGCTGATCGGCAGCAACCGCCAAGGCCGATTTCACCTTTTCTGGCAGAAACGTGCTTGCCGGATGCGGCGAGGTCGTCACCGAAAGCCGCAATCGCCCGATGTTGTGCTGCGGAAACTGCGAACGAAATTGCAGCGAGAACAAAAAGATGCTGCCATTCTCGTCGCCGATGGGCTGAGCGGTTTCGAAAACAGCGACATGCGCCTTGCCCGTCTCCGGCAGAATCGCCCAGCCCGTGGTACCTTTTTCCTTGATCGTGTCCGCAATCGAAAACTTCTCCTGCTCATGATCCGCTACCGCCCGGCTGAATTGGATCGGCGTCGGCTTGGCATTTTCCTTCACCGCCGACACAGCAAATCGCGTCAGCACAAAATTCCCATTAGGCGCAGTGCCCGGTCCATGAGCGGGCAGACTCGCATCATCCAATGCTTCCAGACGAAACCCGGTGATTCCATTCAGACGTGTATGGGCCGAGATCGAAAAGGTTTCTTTCCCGGCCGCCTTCCCCGAATCGGCAAGCACATCATCCGCCTGCTCGCGCAAAACCGAAGTGCCTTTGACGCTGAACGTACCGGGCGCCAGCGGCTGCCAGCTAATTTGTTGCGATTGCTCGCTTTCCCATTTTTGTTGCGCAGCCGCCAGTTCGGGCGTATCGGTATCGAGCACCTCTTTCGCATCAGCGATGGTCGATTCGATCTTCTTCAGCTCTGTCTCCTGCTTCGCATCCAGCACCGGCATGCCCGGCTCGCGCCGGCCGACGTCGGCTTCCTTCACGTCCGCGAAGAAGGCCGCCATGCTGTAAAAATCGACCTGCGTGAATGGATCGAATTTGTGATCATGGCACTGGCAGCAGCCCATGGTTGAGCCGAGCCAGGCGGTCGAGACGTTCCGCACGCGATCGGCATCGTACTTCGCCCGATATTCCTTTGGCTGAGCGCCGCCCTCTTCGGTGGTCTGCAGCAGCCGGTTGTAGGCGCTGGCCACTTTCTGCTCGGTCGTCGGGTTCGGCAGCAGATCGCCGGCCAACTGCTCGATGGTGAACTGATCGTAGCCCTTGTTTGAATTGAAGCTGTTAGTGACGTAATCGCGGTAGGGCCAGACGTTCATCGGGTTGTCGCTGTGGTAGCCGATGGTGTCGGCATAGCGCACGATATCGAGCCAGAAGACCGCCATCCGCTCGCCAAAGTGCGGACTGGCCAGCAGACGATCCACCAGCTTGTCATAAGCATCCGGCGATTGATCCTTCTGAAATTGCTCCACCTCAGCCGGTGTCGGCGGCAGGCCGGTCAGGTCGAATGAGAGCCGACGAATCAGCGTCGCGCGATCGGCCGATGGAGCAGGATGCAATCCCGCGTCATCGAGTTTCGCCGCGATGAAGTTGTCGATCGGATTGCGGGCAAATCCCTTCTCTTTCACCTCGGGCACCGGGGGCCGCACCGGCTTGAGATAAGCCCAATGGCCTTGCCAGGGCGCACCCTGCTCGATCCATTTTTCCAAAATGGCGATGTCGTGGTGCGAGAGCCGCTTGTTGCTTTTCGGGTCGGGCATGCGCTCGCTGGGATCGCTGGCCGTCACGCGGCGGAACAGCTCGCTCTGGTCCGGCTTTCCAGGGACGACGGTGATGGCATCTTTGATGTGGGAGAAAATGCCGTCCCTGGTATCGAGCCGAAGGTCGGCCTTCCGCTTGTTTCGATCCGGCCCGTGGCAGAAATAGCAGTTGTCCGAGAGGATGGGCCGAACGTCGCGATTGAAGTCGATCCGGTCGGGAATTGCTGTGGCATCGGCTGCATAAGCGCCGCCAGCCAAAAGACATATCGCCAGAATGCTAAGAAAGGTTCGTCCCACGTTCCTCAATCTCCGATACCGAATTCGATGGTCTGCTGTTGCCACTAAGATGGATCATTCTTCGCAGAAATAACGCACCGCGCAATGATCTGTACAATCTGCGAGGCCCATGCGATCGGTTTATCTTCAAATTTGTTTAGCCAGTCTGCTACTCCTCCAATTTGGAGCGGCCGCCTCGCAAGATCAAAAGGAGCAGCCTCAGCTTCGCCGGCCCGTGGCGATGGTCCTCATCGACAACCATCTCTTAGTCGCCAATCATCAGAGCGGCACGATCAGCGTCATCGATCCTTCAAAGGGATCGGTGAAGAGCGAAGTCAAAATCGGCCAGACGCTTTCCGATCTGGTCGTGTTGCCCAATGGTAGTTCTCTGCTGGCTCTTGAAGACTCAGAAGGGCAACTCGTCGGCCTGCGATACGAACAGGATTCAATCGAGACGACTTTTCGCCTTGATGTTGGCTCATCACCAGTGAGCGTGATGGTCAGCCACGACGGCACGACTTGCTCCATTGCCCAAAAGTGGGCGCATTGGCTGACGTTCCTCTCGCTCCCATCCAAACAATCCTCTCAGCCGCGGATCCTTTGCCGGCTCGATCTGCCGTTTGCGCCGGGCAAACAGTGGCTCTCTCCCGATGGAAAGATCCTGATTGTGGCCGACGCCTTCGGCGGAGATCTAGCAATCGTCGATTTTCCCTCGCGAAAACTGCTTTCGGTTCGCAGGCTAGAAGGACACGAAATTGGCGGCATGGCGACGATGCCGGATGGGAAGTCGATCCTCTTCAGTCATCTCCTGTTGGACCCAAACGTCTCGACGGACCACGACCACATTTTCTGGGGCCAGGTGATGGGAAATGTGCTGCGAGCCGTCACTGTCGATGAGCTGCTGAAGGCTCCGGCGCCGCTGCAATCCGCGCCTGTTCATCACTGGGCCCTGTATGTGATCGGCGAGGCCAACCAAGGCGCGGGCGACATGGGCTCGCTCGCCTACTTTCCCGATGGCCGATTGATCGTGGCCCTATCAGGGGTGAATCAAGTCGCAATTCGTCGCCCGGAAACGGATGGCTTTTTCCGCGTGGATGTGGGAGCCGATCCAACCGCCATCGCGCTCGCACCGGATGGTCGGACGGCCTACGTCGCCAACACGATGGATGATTCGGTCAATGTCGTCGATGTCAAACGGCTCGAAGTCAAAAAGACAATCTCCCTCGGCCCGTCGCCCGCGCTCACCGAAGCCCAGCGCGGCGAGGTGCTCTTTCACGACGCCCATCTGTCGCTCGATGGCTGGTACAGTTGCAGTTCCTGCCACGTCGATGGCCATACCTGCGGCCTGCTGAACGACAATCACACCGACGGTTCCTTTGGCACGCCCAAGCGCGTGCTTTCATTGCTCGGCGCTGCCGACACCGGCCCCTGGGCATGGAATGGATCGAATAGCACGCTGGAGAAGCAGGTACGCCTGTCGATGATCAGCACAATGGATGGAAAGCCTGCCGAGGCCACGCCGGCCACAGTCAATGCGATCGCGGCTTATCTTCGCGCGCTCCAGCCCGCGCCGGGATTGGATGTCGCGCGCGGAACGGTGAACGCTTCTGCTGTCGAGCGCGGCCGGCATCTTTTCGAATCACTCGATTGCGTCCATTGCCATCGCCCGCCGGCGTATACGAGCAGCAAGACGTTCGATGTTGGCCTGCAGGATGAAGCGGGCGTCACAAACTTCAATCCACCGTCCCTTCGCGGCGTCAGCCAGTTGCCGGCCTTTTTCCATGACAATCGCGCGACGAGCCTTCGCGATGTGCTGGTCAAATTCAAACATCCTGATGGCCAGACGCATCTGACCGATCAGGAATTGAACGACCTGCTGGCGTTCCTCCGCGCGATTTGATAATGGAATCGCCATGCGCATTGCACTCACGACAACCAGTTTTCAGGATACGCCGGGCAAACATCACGATGTGCTTTGGGAGTCAGGCTTCGAAGTTGTCTCAGCACGCGGCCCGCTGTCCGAGCAACAGATGCTCGATCTCATCGGAAAGGGCGGCGGATTTGATGGGCTGCTCAATGGCGATGACAAGATTACGGCGAAGGTCATTGATGCAGCGCTCCCTCGCCTGAAGGTCATCGCCAAGTATGGCATCGGCCTCGATTCGATCGACGTCAAATATGCCACGAGCAAACGGCTGCCGGTGCTGTTTACGCCGGGTGTGAATGAAACGACCGTTGCCGAGCATGCGTTTGGACTGATGATCGCGGTCGCGAAAGACTTTTGGTTTCACGTCCGCGCGACGAAGGCCGGGCAATGGAAACGCCAGACGGGCAACGAGCTTTATGGAAAGACGCTGGGCATTCTGGGCCTGGGCCGCATCGGCAAGGAAGTGGTCAAGCGGGCCGGCTGTTTTGGAATGAAGTGCATCGGCCACGGCAACCACTGGGATGATGCATTTGCCAGCGAGCATCATCTTCAGCGCCTGCCGACGCGCGAGGATGTGCTTCGGCAGGCCGACATCGTCTCGCTTCATGTGAACCTCGCACCCGACACGCGCGGCATGATTAACAAAGAGCGCATCGCCCTGATGAAAGATGGCGCGATCCTCATCAACACCGCGCGCGGCGGTGTGATCGTCGAGCAGGATGTCGCCGACGCATGCAAATCGGGGAAGCTCAAAGGCTACGGCACCGACGTGCTCGAAACCGAGCCGATGAAAACGCCGCACATTTTCCAGGAAATCGACAACATTATCGTGACGCCCCACGTCGGCAGCCGAACCTACGAAAGCGTCCAGCGCCAAGGCCTTCGCGCCGCCAACAATCTCGTAAACTATCTCAAAGGCGGCAAGGATTACATCCAGGCGAATCCGTTTTGAAATGTCGTGAAGCTATAATGTCGCGTGCCTTTTGGCTCGCTCAGGATGCACGATGTGGTCCAACAGCTACACGATAATCGTTATCTGCGTTATCGGAGGCGCATTCGCGTTTGCATCTGAAATCGCACGACGGCGTCGCCTTGCGCCGTTGTTCAATCGGCCGTGTGCCGGGCACGAATGGCGTCGTCGCTTTCCTGACGCGCCAAAAGAAGAAGTTCGGCGATTCCTGCAGATGTTCGTCGATAGCTATTCACTTGAACGTGAGCACTACTTGGCGTTTCGACCTGACGACCAGATTATGGAAGTCTACCGGGCAATTAATTCGCCAAAATGGACGGTGGTCGGGCACGAGCGGTATAGACGTTGGAGGGCCAGCACGGCGCCAAGGACCGACGCGGGATAACGATAATCTGGATGTGCGCGGTATCGAATTGTTGACTCAAGTTCGTTCAAACTTCAGCCACTTGTGTAAAATGCGCCCACTGCCGTCAGGAGACGCTCATGCAGGAAACGACGATTCGCCTTCACGTGGAGCCGCTGGACGAAGGCGGCTTTCTAGCCACCAGCCCCGATGTTCAAGGATTGGTTGCGGAAGGTCGCACGATCACGGAGGCCGTTGAAATCGCTCAGGGCTTAGCCCGCAAGATTCTGGAGTCATGCATCGAACATGGCGATCCGATTCCGCCCGCTCTGGCGTCCCTTTCGGGAGACAAGCCGGTCGATCTGCTCGTCCCGGTCGGCGTGAGGTGATATGGGGCGGCTCAGCGGGTTTAAATACCGAGACGTCGTTCAAAAGTTACGCACGTTCGGATTCGTGTACGATCGGCAAGGTCCAGGAAGCCACGAGATTTGGCGACAGACTGAGACCGGACGAAAGGTGACAATTCCGCATCATCCGGGCGACATGAAAGAAGGAACGTTACGAGCGATCCTACGCGAGGCGGCGATTGAAGTAGATGAGTTTTTGAAGCGATAAACGACCAAAAAACAAATTGAAAAGTAGACTATGGCCCTCAATTACATCGTTCCTTCTGAAGTTCACAATCAACTGGTGACGGCGGCGTATCGCAAGCGCGGCTATACCGCCGACGAGGCGCGGGCGGCGGCGGTGACCGCTGAATCAGCGTCGCGGCATGGCATTAAGACACACAACGCGATCAAGGCGCTGCATCTGGATGATCACTTTGGCTCCAAGGCCGGCGGATGCAAGCCGGGCGCGCAGATCGAAAAGCTGCCGACGAAATACAAAGCGGTAGGGCGGTGGAATGCGAACCGCAAGCTCGGGCAGGCAGTCGCGCTCGAAGCGATGAACGAATGCATGCGCCTTGCCGACGAATACGGCATCGGCGCGGTCGCGGTCGATCACGCGTTCCATTATCTGTGGGGCGGCGGGTATGTGATCGACGCAGCCAAGAAGGGTTACATCGCCTACACCTGCTGCACTGCAGCGCTGGCCGAAGTCGTGCCTTTCGGGGGCAAATTCCCCACGCTCGGAACCAACCCGCATTCGTGGGGCTTCCCGACGACCGAAGCCGTTGGATTCCCGATCTGCGTGGATTGGGCGACGAGCGTCGTCGCGATGGGACGCGTGCAGCAGTTCGTGCGCGAGGGAAAGCAGTTGCCGCCGGGTTGTGGCGTCGATAAGGACGGCAATGAAACGTGCGATCCGACGAAAGTGGTCGCGCTGCTTCCGTTCGGCGCGCACAAGGGATACGGACTGGCGCTGATCGATGAGATCATGGGCGCGTACATCGGCGGCTCGCTGCCGACGCTGCGCAGCCGATGGGGCACCGGGCCAGCCGATGAAAAGCGCACGCCGGCCTTTTTCTTCCAGTGCATTCGGCCGGATGCGATCGCTGGTGATTTCGTCCTCGGTCGCGATCAGAAGGCCAACGTGAAAGCGGTCATCGATGACATCCGCAGTAAAGGCAACGAAAAGGTGATGCTGCCGGGAGAACCGGAAGCGCGGGCAGCGGCGCAGACTGACAAGCTCGGCGGACTTGTTTTCTCACCTGCGGAGATTGATGCATTTGAGCAGATCGCAAATGAAGCGGGCGCAAGCTTCGATCGAAAATCGCTGCGAACTGTGGAAATGTAAGTAGCTGACACCGACCACAAGGGAATTCGAGATCATCATGGGCTATCCAGGTTTAGACATCAGCGGAAAAGTCTGTCTCGTCACCGGCGGCACCAGTGGAATTGGCCGCGCGATCGCGCTGGGTTTTGCCCAGGCGGGGGCGAAGGTCATTGCCGGCTCAACCAATCCGCAGAAGGTGGCGGCCATCAAGGAAGAGCTGGGCAAAGGCAATGATGCCGTCCAGTTGGATGTGTCGAACTCCGCGAGCGTGAACTCTGCCATCGATTCGATCCGCAAGGCGCACGGTCGCATTGATGCGGTGGTCAATGCAGCTGGAGTGATCAAGCGGCAGCCTTCGCTGGAGATGCCGGCGGAGGAATTCGAGCGGATTGTCCGTGTGAATCTGGTTGGAAACTTCATCGTCGCCCAAGCGGCAGGACGAGCCATGAAGGATCAGCCAGCGGATCGCAAAGGCCAGCGCGGCAGCATCCTGAATGTCGCATCGCTTAATTCCTTTGCCTCCTTCACCGAGGTGCTCGCCTACGCCTGCTCGAAGAGCGGCGTGATGGGTCTCACGCGCGGCTTGGCCAATGAATGGGCGCAGTATGGCATCCGCGTCAACGGGCTCGCGCCCGGCGTCTTTCCGACCGATCTCAATCGCCCGCTCATCGAAGGCACGCCCCGTGGCGAATGGCTCCGCAGGCATACGCCGCTGGGCCGATTCGGTGATGCCGACGAACTGGTCGGCGCCGCGATCTATCTCATCAGCGATTCAGCGAGCTTTACCTCGGGCGAAACGATCATTGTCGATGGAGGGTTTCTCTCCCGCGCCGTTTAGCGATCCTCGCTCGCGAGCCGTTGCGCGCCGTCGTAAATCTTGGACTGCGGCGGCCTCAACGTTTCCGAACTTAGCGCCGTCAGCTGGCGTTTCTTAAATGAGCAGGCGTGCTTCCCGCGCGCCTTTCTTCCGCCCGGCAGGTCGGTTACAGTCTGTTCTGCTGCGGATTTTTGCTCACCGATTTTTCATCACAGGAGTGCCATCTTGAATAAGCGAGCGTTGAAGTACGCCATCATTGCGACCGTCACGGCAGGCGTTTCTCTTCCCCTTTTGAAGCAGGCAACGACTTCCGCACAGAATCCGCCCTCGCCCGTGCCGACGATCAATCTGACGCCGCCCGCAGCGCCGGCGACGCAGCCGGCGGTTGATCCGGCCAAGGTTGTCGTGTCTTCCGGCGATTTCAAGATCACCGCCGGCGACTTCAATACCTTCCTTTCCGATCTCGATCCGCAGACACAGCAGCAGGTCCTTTCGCGTCCCGATGGCAAGCGTAAGCTGGCCGAGGAACTGATCAAGCTGCGGATTCTCTCGGACGAGGCCAAGAAGCAGAAGGTGGATCAGTCGCCGCGCGTTCAGATCGCTTATGAAGAAGTGCTGGCCAACGCGCTTCTGACCAAGATGGCCAGTGACACCGCGGAGGACCAGAAGTTCTTCAACGATCACAAAGACTATTTCGACGAGGTCAAGGCCCGTCACATTCTGATCGCCGTTGCCGGTTCGGGTGTGCCCGGAGCCAAATACACCGATGCGCAAGCGAAGGCGAAGGCCGAAGAGATCAAGAAGCGCCTGGACAAAGGCGAAGGTTTCGCGGCGATTGCCCGAGCCGAGTCAGATGACAAGGCATCGGGCGTGCAGGGCGGAAACCTCGGCAGCGTAACCCGCGGAGCGATGGTGCCGCCTTTTGAAGAAGCGGCCTTCGCGCTCAAGAAGGGGCAGATCAGTGATCCGGTGAAGACGCAGTTTGGTTATCACATCATTCAGGTGATCGATCGCACGCCCGGAACGTACGAAGACGCCAAGCAGCGCATCTCGATGCGGCGGATCGATCTGCTGGTCGAAGAGATGAAGAAGACGGCCAAGCCCCAGTTGGATGAAGGCTTCTTTGGCGCCGATCCGAATGCGCAAGCCACGCCACCAGCGGGTGGAGCGCAACCGGCGAGCGCTAATGTGCCGGCAAATAAGTAATGATTCATGCGATCAGATAATCGCGAAAAGGCCCGGCTCAGTGCCGGGCTTTTTCATGCGCGACACTCGATCCGGCGCGTAACATGATTTTGCTTTAATGCGCGAATGGGTTGGATTACAATCGCTGAAGCTGGGCTGAATGGGGGTGCTGTCAACCTTGAACGAATCATGCGAAATACTTGCATCTATGCATTTGCCCTGATTCTTGTGACAGGTCTGCTCCTGCTCGCGGGCTGTGGTAAGGAATCACAGAGCGAGAGCCAGTCTTCGGCGCATTCGGGCACTGCGTCCGGTTCAAAGGCCGGCAACGAAGGCATTTCAGGAGACGGCGATGCGGAGGCGGTGGCGGTGGTTCGCAATGAGCTTTTGCAACGTTGGGTGCAGACGCCCGACGGATGGGTCAGTGAGTTTCCTTCCCAAGTGTCCCTGATGACCGGCAAGCGTGCGGGTTCCGAGAGCTATTACCGGCAACTCAAGTCGCTCGATTTTGAAGTGCAGCCGCGGGACGTGAGCGATGCCGACAAGCTCAATGGTCTGACTTATCGCGGCTATGTGGAGCTCAAAAGTTCGCCGATGCGCCTGTACAACGACCCCAATTCTTTTACTCCAAAACAATGGTCGCCGTGGAAGCAGAGCGAGCCGGCGGTGTCATCCTTTGGCGTCAGGAAGGTCAAGGGGCAGTGGGCGGTTTATGGCGATGGCTATCCGATCATGGGCGCGAAGCCGGCAAGTGGCACGCTGGGGCAGCTCAAATAGAAACCGCTGCGATAATCAGTGCAGCGTTCAGGCGCTGAGCACTTTTCCAACATCCTCTTTCATTTCCAGCACCGCTTGCTCGACACATTTCTGCCAATCGGCGCCAAAGCGTTGTGAGTATTTGGGCTCGCGATGCGCGTACAGGATGCTTCGACTCGCGGAAACCAGAGCGCCTTTGCCTTCGACAAATGCGGCTCGGGTCATGTCGCCGGTTGCGCCTTGCGCTCCGTATCCTGGCAACAAGAACATCGATTGCGGCAATCGCTGACGCAGGCTCACCATCGTCTGCGGCTGCGTTGCACCGACGACCGCGCCGATCGAACTCCAGCCACCTGAACCCACCAGGCCCTGCGCCTGCGTGATCGGCCGAAGCTTGTCGGCCAGCATTTCTGACCAGGTGCGTCCATCTTCGAGCTTCATATCCTGCAGCTCGCCGGAGCCGGGGTTGCTCGTGCGCACGAGAACGAAAAGCCCCTTGTCATACGTCTTGGCGGTTTTGACGAACGGTTCGATCGTGTCCAAGCCGCAGAAAGGATTGATCGTGATGGCATCGGGCATCACCAGATCCTGCGACTCGTCGAATGTCTGATCGGCCAGATGTCCCTGCGCATACGCGGAGGCAGTGGAGCCGATGTCTCCGCGCTTGATATCGCCGATGACCAGCAGGCCCAGTTCAGAAGCCTCCGCAATCAGGCTGTAGTAGGCTTCCACGCCCTCCCAGTGATATTGCTCGAAGTAGGCCGACTGGAACTTCACGATCGGCACCAGCGGCGCGACGGTGCGGAGCACGCCAATGGTGAAGGAGAAGATTGCATCGATCGAAGCCTCGGGATCGTTGGCGTTGCGGGTCGCAGACTTGCCAAAAATGGCATCGGGCATCATCTCCAGGATTGGATCGATGCCGACACATATCGGTGCGCCTTTCTTTGCGATCGCTTCATTGAGCCGGTCGGCGAAATTCTCGGACATCAGCAGAGCCTTTCGTTGTCAAATTGGGGCAAAAGTAAGGGAATGATCGAAGCCAAATGGCAATCGCGCTTTGCTCACCTACGGTGGCTGGCTATTGGGCGAAACGGTCATTCGCTGCACAAAAACCGTGCAGCAAATCGACCCTCCCAAAGGGGTCAGGGAAAAATCCTTACGCGAAAAGGAAAACCCGAGCCGGCTCCCGCGACGCACCAAATGGCAGGGCGCGGCAGAGCCGGATCGGGTTGCACAGCCAACTCTTCTGGAAGCTGCAACGAGGCCAAATGGCATTGGCCAGCTTATCGTTTCCGACGGTCACGCCGGGCCTTGCGCTTCTTGCTGCCGATTTTTCGGCGGCCGCGGGGCTTGGACATCCGATCTCCTTTCCTTCGGTCAAAGGGCCGTTGATTGAGGCTGGGTAAGTTATCGTGACCTTCGGTCATCGTCCAGTTCGGGCGGATTTTCCTTCACTTGCCGGGGCGACTTGCTATGCTGGAACGGTCGTGGGCACGTCATTCGCTTTACATCATCATATCTCGCCGGACCAACCCTTTTTGAAGGAGCTTTTTGTATGGTCAAGCTCAATTCAGGGAACGTTCTGCTCAAGCCCTGCCAACGCCGTCAGTTCTTTTCGAGCCTGCGGCGGGCACTTCGGATGGGCAGCCGACTGGGGGATTTCGGACTGACGATTTCGCTGCGGCGCGACGGCCGTCTGTATGAAATGCAGGCCGACGTCCGCGACCGTCACGGCAAGTTCCACTGTCGCTGCAGGCAGAATGACTGGCGCAGCGCGCTTCGTGAGCTGGTTCGATCGATTCTGAACGGGCTTCATCAACAGTCTATTGCGGCGCTGGCGGCATAAGGCTGCCGGCCATTTTCGCTCGAGAGCGCCACGATCAGCCACCGTGGCGCTCTCGATTTCTTTTATCAGATTGGT
>JACZCU010021181.1_pt1 | contig 18935 bp, 17 predicted proteins | sample 8641851 | NCBI WGS metagenome assembly JACZCU01 (sample SAMN15324605, study PRJNA640507) | soil metagenome | isolation source: monocropping sugarcane control | place: China: Luxin town, Laibin City, Guangxi Province | collected 2019-07-25 | depth 10cm m | reverse complement strand
GAGCACCACGCTGAAGCCGACGCGCAACGTGACGCGGGCGCCGAAGAGGATGCGCGAGAGCACGTCGCGTCCGAGCTCGTCGAGGCCGAGGGGATGTTCGTGAGACGGCGGCTCGAGGCGCCGGATGGTGTTCTGCGCGTCGGGATCGAACGGCGCGAGCAGCGGCGCCGCGATCGCGACGAAGATCAACGCAATCGTCAGCAGCGCCCCCACGGCGAACGCGAAGTTGCGGAAGAGGCGTCTCATTCGAGCTTGATCCGCGGATCGACGACTGCGTAGAGCAAGTCGCTGAGGAAGTTCACGAAGATGTAGGTCAGCGCGATGACGAGGATCGAGGCCTGAACCTGCGGGTAGTCGCGGGTGTTGATCGACGTGATCAACAGCCGCCCGAGGCCGGGCCAGGAGAAGATCTGCTCCGTGATGATCGCGCCGGTGAGAAGCGATCCGAATTGCAGCGCGAGGACGGTGATGACCGGAATCATCGCGTTCTTCAGCGCGTGCCGGAAGATCGCCTTGATCCGCGTCGCTCCCTTTGCAATCGCCGTCGTCATGTAGAGCTGGTTCAGCTCCTCGGCGACGCTGACGCGGATCATGCGCGTCAGGATCGCCGCGAGCGCGAGGCCCATCGTTACCGCAGGCAGCACGAGCGACCGCAGTCCTTCGTCGCGGCCGGAGACCGGAAACCATGTGTGATTGATTGCGAACGCGATGATCAGCAGCGGTCCGAACCAGAAGCTCGGCATCGAGACGCCGATCAGCGCGAAGAAACGCGCTACGTTGTCGATCCACGAGTTGCGGTAGATCGCGGAGATCATCCCGAGCGGGAAGGCGACCAGGATCGCCACGAACATCGCCCCGAACGCGAGCTCGATCGTGGCCGGATAGCGCTGCATGATCTCCTGCGCCACCGGGGTGCTCGTCCGGAACGAGACGCCGAGGTCGCCGTGCGCGAGACGGCCGAGGTAATGCACGTATTGCGACCAGAGCGGCTGGTCGAGGCCGAGCGCTTTCCGGATCGCCACAACGTCTTCAGGCCGCGCCCCTTCGCCGGCGATCTGCACCGCCGGATCGCCCGGGATCATGTGAATCAGCGAGAAGATCAGCGTCAGGATCCCGAGGGTGATCGGAATCAACTGCAACAGCCGTCGGATGATGTACTGCGCCATTCCCCTAAATCGACTTGCCTGTGAAGTGCCAACCTCGGATTTTCATGGTCGGAGCGATGGTCCCCCCGAACATGTTGTACCAGGTGGCGACGCGGCGGCGCTCTCGCGTGAGCGACTCGATGTTGGACGTCGCCTCGACCATCGACTGCGTCCAGCGGAGGTTCGGGAGGCGCGCGGCCACCTCGCCGTCGCGGATGAGGAACGTGCCGTCGCGGGTGGTGCCTGTCATGAGGGCGCTCTTTGGCTCGAGCAGCCCGTTGACGTAGTTGAAGCGGGTGACCCAGATGCCGAGCTTCGTCGAGGCGATCATCTCCTCGCGAGTGGCGTCGCCAGCGGCGATCGAGACGTGGAACGACGTCCCGTGATCGGAGGCGCCGAGGTGCCAAGTGCCGCCGTTGGGCGTCAGGCGGAGGCGGTCGGCGTATGCCTTGTCGACCATCGGCGTCCGTGCGACGCCGTTTTCGATGAGCGGCACCCGGCGCTTCGCAAAGCCTTCGAGGTCGAACGGGAAGGGGAGGAACGACGGGTCGACGGCGTCGTCGGCGACCGTGAAGTTTTCGCCGGCGATGCGCTGGCCGAGGCGGTCGACGAGGAAGGACGAGCCGTCTTCGAACGCCTGTCCGGTGAAGGCGATCATCGTCATCCATTCGAACACTTCGCCGAGGGCCGGCGGTTCGAGGATGACGTCGAACGCGCCGGGATCGATGTCTTCGACGTTGCCGAGCCGCAGCATCGCCTTCGTCGTCGCCTCTTCGCCGAGGGAGAGGACGTCGACGTCGGCGACACGCCGGCCGCAGCGCGTCGCGTAGCCGGAGCCGCGGGCGTGGAGCGCGATGACCGTCGAGTCGGCGAACGTCAGCGGCGCATAACGGCGGACGCCGTGTGTGTTCGCGCAGGCGACCGAGGCGCGCGAGGTGAGGTAGGCGCCGGCGAACTGGATGTCGTGCGCACGGCCGCGGTCGAACATCGTCCGCAGGTCGCGCGCCTTTTCGGCCGGTGTGATGGCGGCGGTGCCTTCGTCGAACGTCGCGGCGTCCGGCAAGGGCGCGTTGTCGCGATTCAGGCCGGTAAAGTTCTGCAGCGGGCTCGAATGCTTCGCCGCTTCGCGCGCGAGCTCCGCCGTGCGGCGGATCTCGTCGTCGTCGAAGGAAGTCGTCGACGCGACGCCGATCGAACCGTTCACGACGACGCGCAGCGTCAGGCCGGCGCTCACCTCCGACATGTTCTGGTGCACGTTCGAGTTCGCGTAGCGCGAGATGTTCTGGTCGACGGAGAGGAAGGACGCATCCGCCTCCGTGCCGGCCGTGCTGAGCGCGCGGTCGAGGATGTCGAAGGATTCGCGTTCGGTCCGCATCAGCCCATTTCCACGTTCCGGAAGCGCGCGGCCGGGGCGCCGTGTGCCACCCGCATCGTCTGCATCGGATCGCCCTTCCCGCAGTTCGGAAGGCCCCAGATCTGCCAGCTCGAGCGGTCGGCGACGGCATCGCACGAGCGCCAGAACTCCGGCGTGATCCCGGTGTAGAGAGGGTTCTTCATCAGGCGGCCGAGCTTCCCGTCGATGATCTCGTATGCCACCTCGCAGCCGAACTGAAAGTTGAGCCGCACGTCGTCGATGGACCACGACTTGTTCGTCTCGACGAAGATGCCCCGCTTCGTATCGGCAATGATGTCGGCGAGCGGCGTCCTTCCCGGCTCGAGGTTGATGTTCGTCATCCGGATGATCGGGATGCGCGCCGCGCTCTCGGCGCGGACGGTGCCGTTCGACTTGCGGCCGAGCGCCGGTGCGGTGTCGCGGCCGGTGAGGTAGTCGACGAACATGCCGCGGTCGATGAGCGGAAAGCGCTGCGCCGGCACGCCGTCGTCGTCGAATGCGAACGAGCCGAGGGCGCCGGGAACGGTGGCGTCGGCAACGATCGTGACGAGGTCCGATCCGTAGCGGAACTTGCCGAGCATGTCGGGCTGGAGGAACGAGCCGCCCGCGAGCGAGATCTCGAGTCCCATGGCGCGATCGAGCTCGGTCGGGTGGCCGCACGACTCGTGGACCTGCAACGCGAGTTGCGCGCTCCCGACGATCAGGTCGAATCGACCCGCGGGCGCTTTCGGCGCGGCCAGGAGCGCGAGCGCTTCGTCGCGCACCTGCAGTCCTTTGTGCGCAAGATCGAGCCGGTCGATGAACTCCCACCCCTCTGCCTGGAAGTCGCCGCCGAACGGATTGGGGTACGTGCGGCGCTGAAATTCATTTCCGTCGATCGCCACCGCCTCGATCCCGCCGCCCATCTCCGTCGTCGTCTGCTCGATGAAGCTGCCGAGCGTCGAGGCGAAGGTCTTCTCCTGCCGGTAGCACGAGATCTCGCCCGACGCCTGATGGATGCGCGAGTCGCTCCGCATCGGCTCGGTGGCGTTCATCAGGTGCTCGATCTTCTTCTCGATCGGAATCGACCACGGATCGATCTGGTACTTCGACGCCCAGGTGGCGACGTACGGCTCGACGTCGCTGAGGACGATCTGCTGGGTCGACGCGATGTTGCTCGCGGCCGCCACTTCGAGCGCGCGCTGCGCGGTCGCCCGCATCGACGCCTCGCTCGTGTCGCTCGAGGCCGCGAAGCCCCAGCCGTTGCCGACCAGCACGCGGACGCCGATGGCGCGGTCGACGGTCGACGAGAGATGGTCGACCTCGCCGTTGCGCACTTTCACGTGCTGCTGGTGCGTGGCGGTGTAGCGGATGTCGGCATAACGCGCGGAGCCGAGGAGCTTCAGCGCGTCCGTGAATTGCGACCTATCCAAAGTAATGACACCTCGTGGTGCAGGTTTCCTCGATGGTGACGCGGAAGAGGCCGGGAACGTTGCCCGCCAGCTTCTTCCAAATCCAGCCTGCGAGGAGCTCGCTGGTAGGGTTCTCGAGGCCTTCGATCTCGTTGAGGAGGTAGTGATCGAGCTGTTTCACGACCGGGTCGACGGCGCGCTTGAGATCGGCGAAGTCGAGGATCCAGCCGGTCACCGGGTCGACCTCGCCGCGCACGGCGACTTCGCCGCGGAAGGAGTGGCCGTGCATGCGCCGGCACTTGTGCCCCTCCGGCACGTTCGGGAGCCAGTGGGCCGCCTCGAAGCGGAAGTCTTTGACGAGCTCGATCGGCATTCGCGGCGAATCTTACCCGCGATAGACTCGTCGCATTGATCGGCAGTGGTTTTGCTGCCATGAGGTACGTATGGCAACGCACTTTGCAAGTTCAGACAACCGGTCGCTCGGGCAGATCGTCAAAGAGCTGACCGCGGATATTTCGACGCTTTTTCGCAGCGAGATCGCACTCCTCAAGCTCGAGATCAAGGACACCGTCGCGAAGCTCGGCGGCGGCGCGGCGATGTTCGCCGGCGCCGCGTTCGTGGCGCTGTTCGGTCTCGCGTTTCTCTTCGTCACCATCACCCTCGGCCTCGTCGCGCTCGGTGTGCCGGCGTGGGTGTCGAGCCTCATCGTCACGGTCGTTCTCTTCGTCGTTGCCGGCGTCCTGGCGATGATCGGAAAGAAGAAGTTCGCACAGGTGAACTTCGTGCCGAGCGAGTCGGTGCAGCAGATCAAGGCGGACGTCGAGGCGATCAAGGCCGACTTCCAGCGCGTGAGGAGCAAAGAATGAATCCGACCGAGAAGAAACAGGTCGAGGCCGAGATCGAGCGCGCGCGCGACGGCATCGGCGACCGCATCGACGAGCTCGACGCGCAGCTCCGCAGGAAGCTCGATTTCGACGCCATCGCCCGCGAGCACGCCCCGCAGATCGTCGCCGGCGGCGCGGTCGTCGGCTTTCTCGTCGGCTTCGGCTTCCCCAAGCTCCTCAAACGCGCCATCCAGATCGGCGTCCCCCTCGCGCTCATCGCGTACAAGGTGAAGACCTCGCGCGACGGACACGACGGCGAGGGATACGCGGAGACTTAACGGATCCGCACGTACCGCGATCCCGGCAGCGACCGCACCCACCCGCCCAGCTCGAGTTGCAGCAACGACTCGGCAAGCGCGGGGACGGGGCGGCCGAGCTTTGCGGCGGCGGCGTCGACGTGGACGGCGTCGTCGCGGCTGAAGGCGTCGAGCACGTCGCGGAGTGGCTCGGGTGGTACGGGCGCGGGTTTCTTCGCGAGGCGGCCGAGGCCTTCGATCTCCTCGATGACGTCGTTGGCGTCGTGCACGAGCTTCGCGCCGTATTGAATCAGGCGGTGTGTCCCCTCGGTTCCCTTCGAGAAGATCGAGCCGGGGACGGCGAAGACTTCGCGTCCCTGCTCGGCGGCGGTGCGGGCGGTGATCAGCGATCCGCTCCGTCCCGTCGCCTCGACGATCACCGTTCCGAGCGAGAGGCCGCTGATGATCCGGTTCCGGATGGGGAAGTTCTGCGCCAGCGGCGGCGTGCCTGGAGGAAACTCGGAGACGATCAGTCCTTCGTTCTCGATGCGACGAAATAACGCACGATTCGATTTCGGGTAGACGACATCGATCCCGGTGCCGAGGACCGCGATCGTGGTGCCGTGCGCATCGAGCGCCGCTTCGTGCGCCGCGGTGTCGACTCCGCGCGCGAGGCCGGAGACGACCACGAGCGTTGCTTCTGACGCAAGCGATGCAGCGAGATGCTTCGCGGCGTTGACGGCGTACGGAGACGCGCGCCGCGAGCCGACGATCGCGATCGCGTTACGCGCGAGCAGCGAACGATCGCCGCGGACGTGCAGCGCGAGCGGCGGATCGACGATCTCCTTGAGAATCGGCGGGTAATCGGGATCGAGGAGCGTGATCACCGAGTCGCGAAGCATCTCGTAGCGCCGGTCTTGTAACGGGTTCTTCACCTCGGCCGCCTGCACTTCGTCTATGTTCAGAAGACCCTGGAGAAGGTTGGAAGAGGCATTGCATGCGTCGCAAGGCTGATCGAACCACTCGAACAACAACCGCGTCCGACTCGGAGTCAGGAATGGGAGCAATGACCATGCGATCAGGAGATCGCGCGTGCTTTCTGACATGGGATTCGTTGGCACCGCGAGGACGGGGCGCGGGAAGGGGTGTGGGGGAGCGCAATTATAATCGCGGCACCGTGACAAAATCGATCGGAGCCCTCTTCTGCGTTGCGCTCTTCGTGTCGGCGGTGGGATGTGCGCACCACAACGCCGACCTCTCGCGCCCCTCGGCCCAAGACAACTTCGGCGTCCAGATGGCGCAGATGAACCTCTGGCGCGAGGCGATGTTCCGCTTCCAGCGCGCCGTGCAGCTCAACCCGGGCGACGCGATGGCGCACAACAACCTCGCCGTCGCGTACGAGGCGAACGGCGATTTCGAGAACGCGGCGAAGGAGTACCGCGAGGCGCTCAAACTCGATCGCGGCAACAGCTACATCCAGAAAAACTACAGCCGGTATACGGGGTTCATGTCCCGCAGTAAGATGAAGTCGGGCAAGAACATCCCGAAGGCCGCCACGAAGAGCGACGAGAAGCCGAAGTCTCCGATGCTTCCGCCCGATCAGATGGGACCCGCGCCGCCGGCGCAGATCCCCGGCACCGAGGCGCTTCCGCCGGGAATCGTCTCACCGCCTGACGTCCCGATGCCCGGCACCACGGGGACTCCACCGCGCAAGCCGCCCACTGGAGGTGCCGCATGAAACGGATCGCACTTTTCGCCCTCGCCGTGTTGATGCCCCTCGGCGCCTTCGCCGGCGTCACGGAAGTGAAGCTGAAGCTTCCGACGAAGCCGAAGCTGCAGATCACCGGCGACGAGAAGATCGCCATCGCGCCGTTCGTCATCGTGGCGAACCAGGAGAAGCGAAACGACCGCGCCGCGAAGGTCGACGTTCAGAAAGAGTTTCAGCGCTACCTGAAGAAGCAACTCGGCAAGAGCACCAAGCTGCACCTCGTCGACGCGCCGCAGATGCGCCTTCCCGGCACGGACATGAAGGCCCTTGAAGCCGACCGCGATTACTGGAAGCAACTCGGCGCGAAGAGCGGAGCGGACTACATCATCTCCGGCATCATCGACTTCGACGTCAACGACAAGTCGGGCTACAAGAGTGAGGAGTACGTCTCGCCCGCTGACGGCCGCACGTACTACCGCCAGGTGCTCATCGAGAGCACCGGCTTCGTCTTCGACATCGACATCGCGGTCTTCAACGGCGACACGGGCGAGAAAGTGCTGGAAGACAACTTCCGCGACTTCAAGGAGTTCGACCAGCGCAACTACGACGAGCTGCTCGGCCTCTTCGAGAATCTCCGCTCGCTCGAGACCCAGCTCATCGGCATGTTCGTCCCACAGGAGACTTCGGCCACCCGGTACGTGTTCACAGAGTAGATCCGATCAGGAGGGATCTTGAAGCGTCTCTTCGCGCTGCTCCTCGTCCTCGCCGTCGCGCCCGCCGCATATCCGTTCGGGCAGAACAAGATCGTCTACGACAAGTTCCACTGGCAGATCTACCACTCGACTCATTTCGACATTTACTTCTACGACGAAGAGAAGCCGTCGCTGCAGCGTGTCGTCGACATGGCGGAGAGCGCGTACGACTACCTCTCGCGCACGTTCAACTACCAGATCTCGAAAAAGATCCCGATCATCTACTACGCGACGCACTCCGCGTTCGAGCAGACGAACGTCGACCTGAACTTCATCCCCGAGGGGGTCGGAGCGTTCGCGGAGCCGACCAAGAACCGGATGGTGCTCCCGATCGACACCACCGACGAGAAGCTCCTGCAACTCGTGCAGCACGAAATGACGCACGTATTCGAGTACGAGATCCTCTTCCAGGGGAAACTCGGAAAGCAGGTCACCGCGAATCCTCCAACCTGGTTCATGGAAGGCCTCGCGTCGTTCATGGGACAGGACGAAGACTCGAAGGACCGCATGGTCCTCCGCGACGCCGTCGTCAACGACCACATCCCGTCGATCACGAGGAACCCCGAAGGCTACTTCGCGTACCGCTTCGGCCACGCGGTGTTCAAGTACATCCAGCAGAAGTACGGGTGGGACGGGCTCCGCGACTTCATCTACGAGTACCGCAATACCCTCGGGTCGAGCGTCGACCGCGCGCTGAAGCGGGCGTTCGACGTCACGCCGGAGGAATTCGACACGAAGTTCCGCACGTGGATGCGCCACCAATACCTCCCGGCGTTGATCGAGAAGGGGGAGCCGATCGAGTACGGCGACCCGTTCCGCATCAACACCGACGTGCAGAGCGACGAGACCTCTCCGACGCCGTCGCCGTCGGGTGACCTGATCGCCGGCTTCACGACGTACAAGGATGACGTCGACGTCGTTCTCTTCAAGATGAACGACCGAAAGATGTGGCGGAACCTGACCGCCGGCTACACCTCGAAATACGAGTACCCGATCGTTCAGTCGTTCACGACCGGTCCGGTGATGGGACGCGACATGGCGTTCTCGCCGAACGGCGACCACGTCGCGTTCTTCGTCAAGAAAGAGCGCGGGCGGAATCTCATCATCATGAATCCGCTCACCGGCACGATCGAGCGCTCGACGCCGCTGCCGGTCGAGCAGGAGCTCTCGCCGGCGTATTCACCGGACGGCGGGAAGATCGCCTTCTCCGGCTTCGTCGGCAACCAGGACGACATCTTCGTCTACGACATCAATAGCGGGCAGACGACGAACCTGACGAAGGACGCCTATTTCGACGGCGCGCCGGTCTTCTCGCCCGACGGCAAGTGGCTCGTCTACTCCTCGGTCGTCGACGGATACGCGAAGCTGTTCAAACTCAACCTCGCGAACCCGACGGAGCGCTACCAGCTCACGACCGGGAAGTGGAACGACGTCGACGCATGGTTCAGCCCCGACGGGAAGCGGCTCTTCTACGCGTCCGACAGGCAGACCGGCCGCGTGACGAACGACGAGCCGCAGCCGATCCAGAAGGCAGCCGATACGACGGTCCAGGCGGCGCCGGAGACCCGGCCGGCTGTCGCGACCGACAAGCCGTTCGAGGCGACCTCGAAGACGAGTCCCGCCGCCGCCACCGCGGCCGACGTCACGGCGATCACCGCGCCGGCGCCGCCGACTCCGGTGCCACCTCCCGCTCCGAAACCGGAACCGAAGCGCGAGGGCGACGCGTCGATGCCGCCGCCGGATCCGACGAACTTCGCCGCGTACAACATCTATTCGCTCAATCTGACGACCGGCGACGTCCTGCAGTACACCGACGTCGTCGGCGGATGCTTCATGCCGGTGGTGTTCACCGGCACGAACAACAAGGAGCGCCTCGTCTTCGCGTCGTATTACAAGGGACAGTGGCGCCTCTTCTCGACGACCACCGACCATCCGCTGCACGAGGCGGAGAAGACGACGCTTCCGTCGACGCCGCTGCAGGCCGAGAGCCGGACGCAGTTCGTGGCGCCGGTCGAGGTCGCGGTCGATCCCGACAAGATTGAGGACACGAAGGGATTCAAGCTCTTCATCGAGGACGTCAGCGTCAACGCCGGCGTGACCTCCGACCAGCTCTTCGTCTCGCAGTCGGTGATTTACATGAGCGACATGCTCGGGAATCGCCGCTTCATCGCGTCACTCGACTCGGTGTCGTCGTTCTCGAACTTCGACTTCCTCTACATGGACCTCCAGCACCGCTGGAACTGGGGCGTGCGGCTGTACGACAACCGCTCGTTCTTCAACGCCATCGACCAGTTGTCGAACGTTCCGACGCGTGGCCAGCAGGACTACCGCGAGACCGGCATCCTCGGCATCTTCAGCTATCCGTTCGATCGCTACCATCGGATCGACACGGGCTTCGGGTACGAGAGCCGCGACATCAACTACCCGATCGATTTCTCGCAGGATCCGACCACCGGCAACATCTCGTACATCTTCTTCCGGCGCCATGACAACTTCCCGATCATTTCGGCGTCGTACACCGGCGACACCAGCCAGTTCAAACAGTTCGGCCCGATCGCCGGCCGCCGTTACGAGATCAGCGCCGACTATGCGCCCGATTTGAAGGAGAAGGGGACGCTGACGCAGGACACGAGCGTCGAGTGGCGGCAGTACCTCCCGATCACGTCGCGCTCGCTCCTCGCGGCGCGCGTGTTCGCCGGGTATTCACGCGGTAACTTCTCGAACTTCTACTACTTCGGCGGCCTGAACACGCTGCGCGGCTACCCGTTCCAGTCGCTGATCGGCAATCGTGTCGCATTCGCGAATCTCGAGTTCCGCTTCCCGCTCATCGACGTCATCGCGTTCCCCGGAATCGCATTCCAAGGCATCCGAGGGGACCTCTTCTTCGACATCGGTGCGGCGAATTTCAGGGGCCAGCCGTTCCAATTCATGAACAACCACCAGCTCGTCAACGGGGTCGCGTCGAACGGATGGGGGCTCTCGTTCAGCCTCTTTGGCCTGGAACTGCATTGGGACGTCGCCCGACGCTACGACTTGAGGCACTACTCCGGAGGCAAACAGACGGAGTTCTGGATCGGCGAGACGTTCTAGGCTGCGCGCGGCTGCTTGCGGCGATCGGCGATCGTCTCGCGCAGGAATTTGAGCAACGCCTTCTCCTCGATGGACAGCCCGGTGCGCGACACCGGGCTTCCTTTTCTCGTCTTCCGCAGCGTCTCGAACGGACGCCCTTCCATGTAGTCGTCGAGGAGGCGCGGACAGATGTACGACGAGCGGCAGACCGCCGGCGTGTTGCCGAGTTGCTCGGACGTCGCGACGATGGCGTCGCGGATCCGGCGCTTCCGCTCCTTCTTGCTCGGCGCCTGTCCCTGCATCGCGAGCGCGATGGAACAGAGGAGTGTTCCGGCCCAGGTGCGGAAGTCCTTCGCCGTGAAACGGTCGCCGATGATCGACTGGATGTAGTCGTTGACGTGGCGGTCGCGCACGTTCTTGAAGAGCTCCGCCCCCCTCATCTTCTTCAGCTTCGCGACGATCGCCGCCACCTCGGCGTCCTCGATCGCCCGCGACTGCTTCTTCTTCCACTTTCCGATGTAGTCGAAGAAGAGAGCGTTGCCGTCGACCTTCACGTGCCTGCCGCGAATCGTCGTCAGGCCGTACGTCGACTCGAATTTCGCCGATTTGTCATTGCCGATGCGGAAGAACCCCTGGTCCATCAGCCGCACGATTGCGGCGACGACGCGCTGCCGGTCGAGCGCTTCGCGTTTGAGGTCATTGCGCACGCGCCGCCGCAGCTCGGGCAGCGCTTCGCCGAATTCGACGATCTTCTTGTACTTCTCCATCTCACGCGCGCTGCGGAAGCCGTCGTGGTAGCGGTACTGGGTGCGCCCTTTCTTGTCGACGCCGATCGCCTGGAGCGGCGCCGCGTCGCCGCGGGCGATCTTCACGTCGCGCCAGGCGGGAGGGATGCGTAACTTCGCGATGCGCGCGAGCGTCTTGTCGTCAGTGACAGGCGTGCCGCCGGCATGCAGATATCGAAATCCGCTCTCTTTCGACCCTTCGCGCCGGATGCCGTGAAGGTCGAGATGCCACCGCCGGCGCACCGCCATGCTGTTCCGGCTTTGTGCGAGAGCGCTGCCAGAGGAGAATGCTCGCGGTGAAAGAGTGGTGGCGCTCGCTCGGCGAGGCTCCGGTTCCGCTGACTCCCGGCGAGCGGCTGACCGTCTGGATCGTGACGCTGCTGACGGCGGTCACGCGTTGGCTCGCGTTGTCGCGTTCGCCGTGGGACTGGGACGAAGCGCTCTTCATGCTCGGCCTGCAGCACTACGACGTCCCTCTGCACCATCCGCATCCGCCGGGCTTCCCGCTCTTCATCGGGACGGCGAAGCTGCTGACGATCGCCGGCTTCAGCGACTTCCATGCGCTGCAGGCGATCTCGTTCATTGCATCGATCGCAATCATCCCGGCGATGCTTTTTCTCGGACGCGAGCTGCGGCTGTCGAGCCGCACGTCGCTGATCTCGGGAGTCTTTCTCGCGTTCTTCCCGAATGTCTGGTTCTTCGGCGGAACGGCGTTCAGCGACGTGCCGTCGATGACGCTGGTGATCGTCGCGGTCGCCCTGATGTTCCGAGGCTGCCGCAGCGATGCCGCATTCCTCGGTGGCGCAATCGTGCTCGGCATCGCCGCGGCGTACCGGCCGCAGAACCTGGCGATCGGTTTCGCGCCGGCGGCCATCGCGAGTCTCCGCGGGTTGCCGCGGCACTGGGTCCGGCCTATCGTCGCGGCGTTGATCATCGCCGTCATCGTCGCCGGTAGCTACGGCGTCGCGGCGCAGCTCAGCGGCGGCTGGACGGCCTACCGTGACGCCGTCCGCGCGCACCAGAAGTACATCACGGAGGTCGACTCGTTCCGGAATCCGGACCGAGGGCCGCTCTCACACCTGTTCGTCGACTTCTTCATCCGGCCGTATCGCGTCCCGTCGATCAACATCGTCGTTTCCCTCCTGGCGGCGATCTCGACCGTCGTCTCCGTCGCGACACTGCGGGCGCCGATCCTCGCGAGCATCGCCGCGTTCGGGCCGTTCTGTGTCGTGGCGTGGCTCGTCCTCGATCACTTCAGCGTGAGCCGTTTCTCGATCGGCTACGCGCCGCTGTTCGCGCTCTTCGCAGCGGACGGACTGCAACTCCTGCTGCATAAGTGGCCGCGCGCGGAGATGCTGTCCACGGCGTTCTTCGCGCTCTTCGTCACGGTTTGGATCTGGCCGGTCCTGCGCGACGCGCGCCGGCACGACTCACCGACCTTCGCGGCGGCGCAGTGGATCCGGCAGCACGTCGACATGCGCTCGTCGACGCTCTACGTGAGCGGTGGGATGCAGCCGTTCGTTCAGGCGTTTCTCCCCGGCGTCCCGTTCGTGCTGACCGGCGATACGACTCCGATCGCGACCGCGCGTTCGCATCCTGGCGATATTTTCATCGTCGAAGGACCGACGGCGACGAGCCACGCGACGCTGTTCGCTCGTCCGCGCGGACGAACGGTGCACGTCGTCCGCGACCGCTATTTCGAAGTCTCGATTCTCCGCCTGCAGCAGCTCATCGCATTCGAGGAGGGGTGGTACGACCCGGAAGGCTTCGGTGCGAGCGCATGGCGGTGGATGGGGAAACGCGGCCGCGTGCTGTTGCCGCCGATCGCGGGGCGAGCTTCGCTCGGCTTGAAGATGTACGTGCCGCTCGACGCCTTGCACGTCGCGCCGAACATCGACGTCCGGCTCAACGGCGTGAAGCTGGACACGATCCACGCTTCGGACCCGGATATCGAACGGACCTACGCAGTGACAGCGCGTGGCGACGCGATGAACGAGCTCGTGATCGAGACCGATCGGATCGTGAACCCCGCGAAGCAGCACCTCATCAACGACGCGCGCGACCTCGGTGTGCGCGTCAGCGACATCGAATGGGGTGCGACGCAGTAGCTACAGCTTGAAGATGATCGGCACCGCGAACCACGCCTTCACGCGCTTGCCGTCCTTGATCGGCGCGGAGAATTTCGTGGCGCGCACGGCACGGAGCGCCGAGTCTTCAAAGCCGAACCGTTTGTCGCCGCGGAGCACCTTCACGTCGACGACGTCTCCGTTCTCGTCGACCAGCGCGGTGACGAGGATGGTCGCTTCGGCGCGCTGCCGGAGCGCCATCGGCGGATAGTTCGGCGCCACCTGCCGGATCATGTGCGGCGGCGTGTCGAGATCGCTGACCTCGACGACGTCGCCCTCATGCACCACATGCGCCGGCGCCTTCTGTTCCACGACCGCGGGTGCTTGCTGCTGCGGCTGCTGTTGTTGTTGCTGCTGGAGGACGGGCGGCTGCTGCTGCGCCGGCTGAGGCTCGGCGTGCGAGGCCAGACGCTGCTGGTCGAGCGCGGCGGCGGACGGCGCGTCTTCGGCCGCCCGCTGTGGAGCCGGCGCGGGCGTTACGGCTGCGACCTGGACCGGGGCGTTCTTCGACTGCGACTTCTGCAGCGACTTCGTGTAGTCCTGCTGCAGCTTCATCATCTCTTCCTGGAGCTTCTGCTCCACGGCCGCTTCGAACGCCTTCTTCCGCGCCGCCTCGTCGGCGGTAGCGGGCGGGGCGGTGGTCGTCGCTGCGGACGTAGGTGCAGCGGCCACGAGAGGCGCGGCCGTCACGATCGCCTTCTTCTGCGGAATCATCTGGGCGGCTGCGACCGGCTGCTGCTTCGGCTGCGGTGCCGCCGGTTTGCTCTTCGACGCGTACATGAAGTAGCCGCCGGCGCCGACCGCCGCGATGATCACGGCCGCCGCGATTGCGAGCGGCGCTTTGCTCTTCGCCGACTCCGACCCGGTCGCTGACGCGAACATCGGCGAAGCCGCCGGAGCGGCCGAGGATGCGGGCGCCTCGGCATACACGGCGACGTTGACCTTCAGCTCCTTGTCGCGCTCGACCGCCTCCCCCTCGAGCTCTTTCTTCAGGAGATTGCTGACGTAGAAGGCGAGGTTGAACGTCGTCGCGGAGTACTTGCCGCCGTGCGCGAGAGCGGAGATCGCCTGCTTCATGTCGGCCATCGACGCGTAACGCATCGAAGGATCGATCGAGAGAGAGCGGTTGACGATGGCGCGGATGTCGTCCGGAATCGGCGTCCCGGCCGGCGTCTTCGCCGCGCCGACCGCCTGCATGAACGCGCTCGCCGTCGTCGCATCAGGCGGTTCCACGCCGGTCACAAGCAAATAGAGCAGGGCGCCCATCGAGAAGACCTCGGACGCTTTCGTCGCAACGCCCGACTGCTGCATCTCGGGAGCGACGTAACGGCCGAGCTCCGCGGCGACGCGTGCGTCCTTGAGCGACGCCACGAGGCCGCTGCCGAGGCCCTGGCCGGCGACGCGGATCTCGCCGTCGTCGGTGATCCAGACGAGCTGCGGAATCAGCGCGCCGTGTGCCAGGCGCGCACCGTCGACCCGGTAATCCTCGGTCGTCGCGAGCGAGAGCGCGATCTTCTCGGCGATCACGATCGCTTGATCGAGCGGCACTGGATTCGGCGACGTGCCGGCGGCGCCCCGCGCGCGATCGGCGATGTGCCGCAACGAGCGGCCGCCGTCATAGTCGTGCGCGACGAACGCGACGTTGCCGACGGCGTCGATGACCTGGTTCTTGACGAAAGACGTTCCGGTGAGCTGCGCGACCACGTTCCTGCTCGCGTGCGCCGCCGAGGTGAGGGCGTCACGGTTCCCGCCGGGGAAGCGGCGCAGCGCAACGAGCGGCCCGAGAGAGCCTCCTTCGACGCGTGCGGCGCGCCAGAGCTCCGAGAGCGCATCCGATTCGAGTTTCTTGAAAAGAATGTACGGACCGAACTGCTCGTACGGCTTGTTCTTCGCAGCCATGGCAGGGAACGACCTCTCTCAGTTATTTGTGGACGCGAAAGAATATCACGACAACGTTACTTCGCGGCGGCTTGTCGCTGATTTCTATACCACTGCACCTGATAAATCTGCACGTTACGGTTGTGCTCGGCGATGTTCGTCGAGAACGCGTGCGATCCATCGTGCTTCGCCACGAAATAGAGGAAGTCCGATTTCGCAGGCGCGGCGGCGGCGCGTATCGAGGCGAGCCCGGGATTCGCGATCGGACCGGGCGGCAGGTTGGGGAAGCGGTACGTGTTGTACGGCGAGTCAATCTGCAGGTCGGCTTTGTGAATGTTGCCGTCCCAGCGGTGCGCGAGCTTGAGCGCGTAAATCACCGTCGGATCGGCGTCGAGGAGCATGTGCTTGTGGAGCCGGTTGAGGTAGACCGACGCGACGAGCGGCCGCTCTTCCGGCCGTTGCGCCTCCGTCTCCACGATCGAGGCGAGCGTCACCGTCTGATGCGCGTCGAGGCCCGTCGTGATGAACGCCATCTCCGGGCCGAAGTGCTTCCGGAAGTTCGCCACCATCTCGACCACGATCGTCTTCACCGGCGTGCCGGGGCTGAACTTGTACGTGTCGGGGAAGAGATAACCCTCGAGGGTCTTCGCTTCCGGCGCGACGTCGCGAATCAGCTCGGGATCGGCCGTCGCTTTGTCCCACTCGTCGACTCTTCCGAGGCCGTCGGCGGCGAAGAGACGCCCCACGGCGAAGCGGTCGAGACCCTCGCGAATCGTGACGCTCTTCAGGATCACGTCGCCGCGAACGAGCTTTTCGAGCACGTCCGCGGCCGACAGCGGTTTGCTGAACTCGTAGACGCCCGCCTTGAGCGAGTCGCCGCGCCGGACAAGCTTCATGTAGACGAGCGGCACGTACTCGTCTCGGACGATCCCTTCCTGCTGGAGATGGCGCAGGATCGTCGAGGTCCGCAGTCCCTTGTGCACTTCGACGAGCTTCACCGGCTGCGTGAAGCCCTTGTACGGCGACGTGAGCGCGCGCCAGAAGAAGTACGACCCCGCGATGAGGAAGAGCAGCGCGAAGAAGGCGATCGTCCCGAGCGAGTGCAGGTACTTCGCGCAGCCGCCGCGGGACTTGCGGCGCGAGGCTATGACGTCCTCCGCGCTCGAGCGTCGAGGTACGACTGCAGGATGACGGCTGCGGCGTGCATGTCGATCTCGCGCTCCGCGTCACGGCGGCTGCGGCCTGCGGCGCGCAGCGTCTCCGATGCTTCGACGGTCGTGAGCGCTTCGTCCCAGAGCACGACCACTTTGCAGGTTCTCTGCCGCAGGGAGTCGGCGAAATTGCGGAAGCGCTCTTCGCCCGCGCCGCTCTTCGCGCGGCGGGCGATGCCGACGACGTACAACTCGGCATCGAGCTCGCCTCCCAGGCGGGCGATCTTCTCCACCACGTCGCCTTCGTTGCGGACGACCGAGTGCGGCGTCGCCACGATCCCGCTGTCGCTGACGGCAACGCCGACGCGGCGGGCGCCGAAATCGATTCCGACGATCGACATCAGGCCGCGCATTCTACGACGCTGTACAATCTCGCGAACCCGAGGTCCCGATGAAGAACTTCAATCTCGACGCCATTCTCGAGGCGATGCTGAAGATGTCCGACCGAGTCTCCGACCTCAATTTCTCGGTCGGCCGTCCGCCGCAGGTCGAGATTGACGGCCAGCTCACACCGGTCAACTTCCCCGGCCTGCCGCGCCTCACGCCTTACCAGACCGAGATGATCGCGATGTACATGCTGCGCGGGGACCGGGACCTGACGCGCACGCTGATGACGAACGGCTCGGTCGACCTCAGCTACTCGATCCCGCAGAAGACGCGCTTTCGCGTCAACGTTTTCTCGCAGCGCGGCACGTACGCGATCGTCCTCCGAGTCATTCCCGAGGGCATCCCAACGCTCGAATCCCTCGGTATGCCGGCCGAGTTGCACAACGTCGGCAAATTGAAGAACGGCATCGTGCTCGTGACCGGCCCGACAGGATCGGGCAAGTCGACGACGCTCGCCGCGATCATTCACCAGATCAACCAGGAGCAGGCGTACCACATCATCACGATCGAAGACCCGGTCGAGTACATGCACAAGCACCTCCGCTCGACCGTGAACCAGCGCGAGGTCGGGAGCGACACGAAAAACTTCGCGCTCGCCCTCCGCGCCGCGCTCCGCCAGGCGCCGAAGGTCATCCTGATCGGCGAGATGCGCGACGTCGAGACGATCGAGATCGCGATGGAGGCGGCGGAGACGGGACACCTCGTTCTCTCGACGCTGCATACGATCGACGCCGCCAAAACGGTCGATCGCATCATCGGCGTCTTCCCGAAGGACCAGGAGCCGCAGATCCGGACGCGCCTGTCGCAGTCGTTCCGCTACGTCATCTCGCAACGGCTCCTGCCGAAGATCGGCGGCGGCCGGATCGCGGCGCTCGAAGTGCTGAAGTCGACGATGCGAACGCGCGACTACATCCTGAAAGGGGAGAGCGAGGGACGTTCGCTGACCGACGCCATGCACGACGGCTCGGTCGACGGTATGCAGACGTTCGACGACGAGATCGAGAAACTCTGGAACGCCGGGGTCATCTCGAAAGAGATCGCCCTCGCTTATGCCAGCAACCCCACCAACCTCGCTCTCCGGCTCACCGAAGAGCCGGAATCCGCGAAGAAGACGGAAGACGAAGGCTCCATGCTGTCCATGCTGGAGTAGCCCGCCATGATCAAGATCGTCTGCACCTCATGCCAGAAGCCGCTCTCGCTCGACGAGACGAAGCTTCCGATGAAAGAGGTCACCTTTCCGTGTCCCGTCTGCAAGACCAAGCTGACGGTCGACCGCCGGAACCTTCCGGGCGCCGACGCTCCGCAGAGCGAGCACGCGATGGCCGAGATGCCCGACACGAGCCATCCGGACGATGAAGGATTCGGCGCAAAGGCGGCGCTCGTCGGCGCGGACTCGACGGCGCTCCGTCAGGCGCTGAAGCTGATCGGCTTCATGCCGCTCTACTTCGGGACGGCGCAGGCGGCGCGCGACTTCTTCAACCAGGAAGCGCCGCAGGTGATCGTCATCCATCCGGCGCAGATGACGCCTCCGCCGCTCCAGGACTTCGCACCGATCATCTCGCTGCTGCCGGTCGACCGCCGCAAGACGTTCATGGTACTGGTGGCCGAGAACCTGCGGACGCTCGACGGCAACGCGGCGTTCCTGTACGGCGTCAACCTCGTCGTCGCGACGAAGGACTTGCCGCAGTTCCCGCAGATCTACCGCGATGCGCACGGGTACCACGAACGGCTGTACTCGCAGATGAACGCGGTGACGGCCGGCGTTCACGAATGAACAAAAAGGGCGCGCCTCGCGGCGCGCCCTCGCAAAGAGTCGTTGGGAAACGACTACTGCGTCTGCATGCCTTCCGGCCACTGCATGAACGAGCCCATCGAATAGACGATGTCGCAATCGAAAGCCTTCGTCTGCGTGCCCGCCGTGTAGGTCGTGCTCTCCTGCACGTTGTCCTTGCCGAGCGAGCGGATGCCGT
>JACZCU010189862.1_pt1 | contig 18947 bp, 20 predicted proteins | sample 8641851 | NCBI WGS metagenome assembly JACZCU01 (sample SAMN15324605, study PRJNA640507) | soil metagenome | isolation source: monocropping sugarcane control | place: China: Luxin town, Laibin City, Guangxi Province | collected 2019-07-25 | depth 10cm m | reverse complement strand
TCACCACACTCCAGCTCGACCCGTTCCAGTGCTCGATCAGCGTCTGATCGATCGGCGTCTGACCGGAAGGGTTGTTGGTGATGAATCCGACGGCCCAGACATCGCTGGCGGAGACCGCCGCCACACTGAACAGCTCGTTGTTCATTGTGGCAGGACTGGGGCTCTTCACGACCTGCCAGCTCGACCCGTTCCAGTGCTCGATCAGTGTCTGCGTGACTCCAGTGGTGTTGACGTAGTATCCCACGGCCCAGGCGTCAGCGGCCGATACCGTGGTTACTCCATACAGGGTGTTGTAGATCGAGCCAGGGTTGGGGCTCGTCACCACACTCCAGCTCGACCCGTTCCATTGCTCGATCAGTGACTGGCCGCCACTCCTTTGGCTGCCAGAGTTGCCCACGGCCCAGACATCATTGGCTGAGACCGCCGCCACTCCGCTCAGGACACTGCTACTGTTCCCATTAGGGCTGGGAACGACGCTCCAATTACAGGAAGTGGAGCTGTACCGGTTCTGGAAAAGCTTCCAGCTCGATGGAGAGGCCTTTGCCTCTGTCGTTTTGAGCGACAGACCACCCAGTAGAACTGTCACCACACACAGCAGCATGGCAACCCTGAGAAAACGCTTCATCATGTGTCCTCCTGACTGCATTTTTTCTTCATAAATATTCAGCAGGGTTCTAAGGGCTAGCAGATCCCTGGTGCGTATTTCCCGTCCAAGAGAGCTATTTTCGATTCCGCCTGTGTTGTCTACCTATCCGCTTGCATTCATTCCCTCATCTCCTGCGAGTACTCATCAACACTATCGTTTGGCAACACGAAATATTACCACCAATTCGCACCAATTTAGCACCCCAAGCTTCTGACCTCAACCCTGTTCAGCTATTTAGCCTCCCCGAATATTACGGGGAGGCTAAATAGGAAGATTGTCCTTTCATATGCTCTCTGTCAGTGCCATTGCCGGGATCTTTCAACCATCCGTGGCGAGGTTTGTTAATGGTAGTCGGAGTTCCTGTCAGGATTTTAGAGGCAAGCGTGCGCGTTAATCCACCTGAGAATGCCCGCCTCACCTTCGACCATGTGGTCAATGACATGCTTCAGGACATGATCGATGGATACTTCAAGTTCTACAAGCAGGTGACTGATGATCCAGAGTTCGCCAAAACATTCCTTGACTGGCTATTCGAGCGCTATCTTGGTAGATCAGAGAAGAGCTAATTTTTACTGAAACCAAAAAGAACCTGGCAGCAGTTCACTACCAGGTTCTTCATCGGGAACCATACTTTTACCAGGGAACTCCTTCATTCCCTTCGAAAAATCCGCCTGTTGGTCCATCGGCAGGTAAGGTGGCAAACGTTACCGGCAGCGTTGCGCCTTGCTGAGGCGTAAGGAAGCCGCTGTGATCGTTTAAGTCCGTGGCAACGTATCCCGGACTGACCGAATTCACTTTGATGTTTGTCGGACGTAATTCGTTGGCAAAGAAGACGGTGATGGCATTGACGGCTGTCTTCGACGAACAGTATGCTAGCAGCGGCGGCATCTGTGCATAGAAAGAATGAGGGTCGCTATTCAAGGTCAAAGATCCCATAGGGCTTGACAGGTTGACAATGCGCCCTGCCTCAGAGCGCCGCAGTAACGGGAGCATCGCCCTGGTCACCGCAAACACCCCAAACACATTCGTTTCGTAGGTTTTCCTGAAGACCTCGACATCCAGTTCGCTGGGCAGAACTCTTCCTTCTCTGAGAGAAATCCCGGCATTATTCACTAACATGTCCAGTCTCCCATAGGTTTCGTCGATGAAGGAAGCTGCTGTATGGATCGTCGCCTGGTCCGTGACGTCAAGGTGTATGGCGGAAGCTTCAATACCCTCGGACTGAAGTCTCTTTGCCGCTTCATCTCCCCGCGCTTGATTCCGCGCGCCCACGAGAACAGTGATGCCTTGCGCTCCTAATTGACGCGCAATCTCGAATCCGATGCCCTTATTCGCGCCTGTGATCAGCGCAATCTTTTGAGTATCTGGCATAGCTGGAACTCCTTGTCTTGAACAGAAGTAACTCTTCAGGTCGTCCCGCCACCTCCGGTGGCTTCCTAATGGTTGGAGGGATGTCCAGCCGCCGGCTGGACATCCCTCCAACCATTGCACCCCGCGTAGTATGGCAGTATGATGACAGTGACAACATTATAACACAATATGTTTCTGTTGTCAACATTGTTTTCATTGTCAACATTCAAATGGGAGAAGAGATGAACAGCGCTGCGGATCGCCAGAAGCCCAAACCCTATCATCATGGGGATTTACGCCATGCCTTGATTCAGGCCGGACTGGAGATGCTCTCAGAAGGTGGGGCGGCGGCTCTTGATCTACGTAAAGTCGCGCGGAAGGCCGGGGTGAGTCATGCCGCGCCGTATCGCCACTTTGCCGACAAACAGGCGCTGGTCGCTGCGATCAACGAAGAGGGATTTCGCCGCCTCGCTGAGCGGATTCAGTCGACGTTGCGAGAAGCGTCCGACGACACGCTTGAACAGTTGCAGGCAATTGCGAGGGCCTATGTCCAGTTCGCTCAGGAGCATTCCTGGCTGATGCGTGAAATGTTCAGTGGATTGACCGTCGAGCGTGAAGCTTTTCCAGACTTGTATACAGCGTCAAAAGCCGTTTTCACGTTCTACATGGAGGTGGTGAAGCGGGGCCAGGAACGAGGAAGTCTGATTGACGGCGATCCAGGCGCGTTGGCCGGCGTCCTGTGGTCGCTTCTCCACGGCGTTGCTATGCTCACCATTGAAAATCAGATGCGCCCCTACACCGATGGACCAGATGGCGCAGAACGTGTGACCCGCTTTAGTGTGCAAATGCTCTATGAAGGCCTGGGTCGCAAGTAATATCTCTGTACCCGGTATGTGTCCTCCTCTAAGGGAAGGGACGAGCCTCAACAGGTATCAAGGATAGAACAAAACTGGGTAAAAAAAATTAGCCTCGACATTTTGCAGATTCTGCAAGGTTGAGGCTAAAAGTTTTACTTCTCATGCAAACTTACAACCCTTGGACATTAAGATTACATCTGAACAGTATCAAATATTTGTACTATTTGTTCTCGTAGTTCTGGTTTGTCTTCATGTCCGTGGTTCTTTACTGCGTGTGTAGTTGCAGCATCCACCAAATCTTCCTTTTGTTCAATTGGTGCCATCATTACGAGTTGGCAATTGTTCTCACTGGGAAATTTTCCGCAATTTGCAACAACCCATGTTCCCCGCGATATTCCCAATTGTCTTGTATCCATTTTTTCACCTCCTTTCCATCTTATTATAGTGGTAACTACATAAGTATATATGGTGAACAAAGCTGAGCGATGTCGCTCGAAAGGAGACATGAAAGCAATTCATCATTACAGAATGTCGATCCTCTGCATTTGCTAAGGAAGAGGTCAAATCCCTTGACAACGAGAATACCCTATGTTATTATTTAGACGGCTAAGCAAAAGGGAGAGGTTTGTGAGACAGATCCAGGACTATATTGGATTCCAGTTGCTCCAGGTCCATAGGGCGCACCGTTCACGCGCTGAAGCGGCCTTGAACAAACTGGGCGTGCATACCGGTCAGGAAATGGTCTTACTCCAACTGTGGAGCGAGGAAGGCATTCCGCAATCACAGCTTGCTGCTAGCATGGGGGTCGAACCACCAACGGCGACAAAAATGCTGCAGCGTATGGAGCGTGCGGGACTGATCGAACGGAGGCCGGACCCCGGGGATGCGCGGATCTCCCGCGTCTACCTGACCGAACGTGGTCGCGCCCTTGAACAGCCTGTTCTCGACGTGTGGAAGCAGCTCGAAACACAGACCGTGGCAGGCTTGTCACCTACGGAGCAGGCGCTCTTACGCCGCCTGCTCATGCAGGTGTCTGCGAACCTTTCCTGAATTCGTCGCCGGTCCGATGGCCCCGTTCTCCTGGTAGAGAGCGCGGCTCTTCTTTCGGCAATATACTTTGCCGACTACTAATATTAAGTAAGTACAAAAGGAGAAAAAGATATGGCATCCACTCCCACTCGTCCAACCTCCCAGGAAGGTTTTGCGATGCGCAAGCTGGTCTGGGTCGGACCGCTGACCATCATTGTCGCTGTCCTGGTCAATCTGGCGATACGGGCCGTCGCGGTCGCGTTCTTTGGCGTCCCTGATGGGTTTGCGTACTTGCAGGCCCCCTTTGTCATCGGCAGTACTGTCGTCTTTTTGTTGCTGGCCCTGCTTGCCTTTATCCTGGTCGGTCGCTTTGCTCGTCGCCCTGTCCGGTTCTACCGGATGCTCGCCCTGGTTGCTCTGCTTGTCTCGTTTAATAATCCCGTCATGGCGCTGGCCGGTCTGTTCCCCGCTCCGGGCATGAACCTGTCCATCTTCTGGACCATGATCGTGATGCACACGGTGACGGCCATTCTTACGGTAGGTCTGCTGACCACGTTGGCCGTAGAATCGTAGTGGAAAAAGCAAGAAAAAATGAGGTCTATGTCAATAGGCTCTGTAGGGCCAATTGACATAGGCTTTTAGATATTGCTGTCTCTTGTTCGGTGGCGGGACTGTTACTGAAGCCATACTCAATTTCTGTCAGGCGAATCATTAACGTGAACCGTTTGCTTCACAATGAATTCATAAACTGCTCAGGAGGAGGCATTTGCCGCAGGTTGTAGAAAGCGCCAGCGTGTCGCGTTTCCCAGGACAGTGGACTCCGGGTTGATTTCTGACTCCTCAAAGTGCCAGCCGAAGGCGACCTGGGGACGAACGGCGTAGAACGGTCCTGACAACTGATGCGGGTCTAGATCCCAGTGATACTTCTGGTTGTACAGGCTCACCACCTGCTCCAGGATGGATGCATCGGCGACCTGTTCAGCCACGCCCTCGATGATTACCACCTCGCTTCCACTCTCCAGGTGGACCGTGATGGCGCGCTGAGCAGCCAGGTTCTGTGCAGCAAGCGACCCTGTGCTGAAATAGAAGGTAGTGTCGAGCCAGATACCCCATACCGGGCGGCTGTGCGGTTGACCAGCAGGACGGGTCGTCGCGATCCAATAGGTGCGCGCCCGGCTGAGTCGCTCTGTAGCCCACCCCCATGACAACTCTGCCGAACCTACGAAGCCGCCAAACATCCGGGGCTGGCCGGGTTCCGGGTCAATGCTCCCACCAATCTCCATCTGTGGTTCCATCGCAAATCCCTTCTGAGTCGAGCTCTTGTGTTTTTCGGGTGCATGTCCTGCACCACCAACTTTTACGGGTAGGCTTTTTCTATACGCTCAACCTGGGCGCTGACACGCTCGAGACGTTGCTCAATGGCAATTGAACGCTCTTGAATGATATCGAGTCGATCGGCCAGCTCGCGGAACTGCTCATTCATACGCTGGAACTGTTCCAACATCTGTGACTCGAGTGGAGCCTGGACTTCTCCGGTACGCTCTATCATCTGTAGTTGAGTTGTAGGGGTCCCCGTAGTTGTAGGCGAGTTGGAGGTAGGCTCTACCAGGGTTCTGGCAATCCTGGCTTGCGACCCTGGTTTCTCGCTTGAGCCACCCCTTGCTATCAAAATAGCACCAAGCATGGACAGTATACCCAGTGCTAGCAGTCCTCCGATAATCAGCATCGTACTTTCCTTTCAAGCCTGTAATGACTTTGTAGTCATTACTCTACTTGGAGGTCAGAATATTGTCAAGAAAAAGGCAAATGTAATATGTTATTTTGCGTATTATAAGTAAAATACACTAATTTAGCTTACGAATTTTACTTTTCTTGACACTTATTCGTCACGTCTTATAATAGGATAGTAACATTCATGTTCTGGTGTATCCCACAAATGTTTGTGGATGTTGCCGAATGTGTTAAGCACTTGAACGATAGGAATATTTCGTTGGAGCCCAACGGTGCACCCCTACGAACCCCTCTCGATCGTCATCCTGTAAAATGGAACAAAGTGAGCCCTGTTCATTGTTTTCATATAGTAGAAATAGATCGGCGGTAGGTAGTAATTTTCGAGGTATCCAGATGATGGCGATCAATCCTGAAGAGTCGCTGGCATCCATACAGGTGCCAGTTTCCCAGCGGGGGAGTACATTACAAGATCTGCTGGCAGAGACTTGCCAGTATCTCGCTCCAAAAGACATGGAGAGGATTGAACGTGCCTACGAACTGGCCAACCTGGCGCATATGGGTACACGGCGCCGCTCAGGTGAAGCGTACATCCAGCATCCCCTCGAAGTAGCACTACTGCTAGCCGATATGCGTACTGATGCAGATGGCATTATAGCGGCCTTACTGCATGATGTGGTGGAAGATACTACATACTCGCTGGAAGACCTGCGCGAGCGCTTTGGAGTGGCGGTCGCCAATATTGTAGACGGTGTGACGAAATTTGATGCGCTTGTTCCTGACGTTGTCGCGCCTCCTGCTCAGCCTGCTAAGCAAAATGGCACGCCTTCGAGTGAAGAAGTCGCTCGTCAACAGGTACAGGATGATGAGCAGCGCACGCAGCAGGCGCGCGAACTGAAACGCCGCCAGCGCTCTGAGACGGTACGCAAGATGTTATTGGCGATGGCCGAAGATCCACGCGTTGTGGTGCTGAAGCTGGCCGATCGCCTGCACAATATGCGCACGCTGGGCGTGATGAATCCCAACCAGCAGCAAAATAAAGCCCGTGAGACCAGCGAAATTTATGCCCCACTCGCTCGACGCCTGGGCATGGCCCTGGTGCAGGCGGAACTGGAAGACCTGGCATTTCTGTACCTGGAGCCCGAAAAGTATGCACGCCTGGCACGCGAAGTGGAAGAGGAGCGGCTCAAGCGCCAGGCATACATTGATGATGTATGCCGCACGCTCCAGGAAGAGATGGATCGAGCTGGCATTCATGCCGAGGTTCATGCCTGGCAAAAACACCTGGCAAGCATCAATCGCAAACTGCAACAGAGTGGAGGCGATGTGAGCCAGCTTCACGACCTGGTCTCTTTCCGCATCCTGGTTAACTCTGACCATGACTGCTACCTGGCACTGGGGCATATACATGCTTTGTGGCGACCCAAAGACGGGCGCATTAAAGATTTTATTGCCACGCCCAAACTGAACGGCTACCAATCTCTGCATACGACGGTGTTCTGCCTGGACAACAGGCTGGCGGAGATTCAGATTCGCACTCATGACATGCAACGCACAGCAGACTATGGCATTGCCAGTTACTGGTACATGCAGGGGCGCGGCGATTCGCGGCTCTCTTACCAGGAAATGATAGCCTGGATCGAACAACTGCGCGAGTGGCAGCGCGAATTGCCACAGAGCGCGGACGAATTTGTGGAGGCGGTCAAAGGAGATATCTTCCAGGAACAGATTTTTGTCTTCACCCCCAAAGGTGAGGTCAAGGATTTGCCCCGCGGCTCTACGCCGTTAGATATGGCATACCGTATTCACACGGATATTGGCGATCACTGCGCGGGAGCACGCATTATTACTAATATGGCGGACACCGGGCGGCTGGTAACGCGCCTGGTGCCGCTAGACTATGAATTGCAGGGTGGCGAGATTGTAGATATTGTCGTCAATCGTACGGCGCACCCGACACGTGATTGGCTCGCCTTTGCCCGCACAGCTACTGCTCGCTCGAAGATTCGCCGCTACTTGAAGACGTATGAGCGCGAGATTAACCTGCAACTGGGCCAGGAGCGTTTAGACCTGGCACTGAAGACCAGGGGCGTCGCCGGTATTAGCGCGGTACACGACGATGACTTGCTGCTCTTGACAGCAGGTAAGAAATACGCCATGCTCGACGATATCTATGTTGCGTTGGGGCGCGATGATTTGCAGGTAGAGACAGTGGTAGAGCAATTGTTACCACAACTACAGACCAGGGGAGATATCCCGTCTGCATTAAAACGCCAGGGAGAGACACAGGCGGAAGACGAACGCAGCGTAGAGAAGCAAAACAGCGAAGTCGGTGCCGCAGATAGCAAGGGCCTGAAAAATGGCACTGCCCCGGCCGTCAAGCTAGCCCATTGCTGTTGTCCTATTCCCGGTGATGGGATTGTGGGCTTTTTCAATCCTGGCAAAGGTATGTTTGTTCATCGTAACGATTGTCGCACGCTGCGCCGCTATCGGGAACAAGCGCGTGAACGTTTTGTTACTGTCAACTGGCTACAGATCGAGCCGCAACAGTACCTGGCCCCCATTACTATTGTAGCGCGTGATCGGGCCGGCCTGTTGCGTGATGTAGCGGCTGTGGTCGCTGATGCCGGTATTAATATGACCGCGGTGACCTCCACCACAAATGCCTCTTCACAAAAAGCAGTGATTACAGCCACGCTGGAGATAGAGGCAGTAGACCAGATGGATCGCATCTTCAAACGTTTACGCCAGGTTAAAAATGTGGTAAGTGTGAGTAGAACTCACACTAATGGGTCAGCAACTAATCGCCGATCTGAATAGAAGATACGTAATTTATGAATATGACAGCTATGTCTTTAGATAACCAACATTCATTGAAAGATCCTGTAGCCAAAACCATAGCTAAACTGCTGGATACAATCAAACAATATATGGGTCCCGGGGAAATTGAACAGGTAATGCAGGCTATTCAGCTCGCGCAGGAGAGCTGTGGTGAAGTGCGCGACCATCGTGAAGCATCCCTACAAACACTGCGCTCAATTTCACCGCTAGAACATGCGCTGGCGGTAACCACGATTCTGGCCGAGATGCATATTGATGCAGTTGGGGTCGCGGCAGGAGTAGTCTTTGAAGCGGTTGATGCGGACCTGCTGACGCTTGAACAGGTGGAAAATGTGCTTGGCTCCCCCGTTGGACGGGTGGTAGGCAGCATGCTGAGATTGAATATCCTGGAACGCAAAAAACAAGCAAGTGCTCAATTCACAGCAGTGCCAGGTGGGGATGCCGACAGCAGCCGTGACCAGAAGAAGCGTCGTATTCGTGAAGTCTTACGCCGACAGCAGGCCGAGACAGTGCGCAAGATGTTTATCGGTATGGCGGATGATCCGCGTGTCGTCCTGCTCAAGCTGGCCTATCGCCTGCACGCCATGCGTATGACGTCGCAATATATTCGTCAATCTCCCAACCAGCGCATTGACCAGCAAGAAGTGCTGGCGATGGCCCAGGAAACGCGCGAGATTTATGCACCACTGGCGGGCAGACTGGGTATGTCACGTGTGGAGAGTGAACTAGAGGACCTGGCTTTTGAAATACTGGAGCCCGATAAATATGCCTGGGTGCTCTCGCAAGCTGAGATGGAAAGCAAGCAGTGGCGTTCCTATGTTGAACGTGTCTGTGACATCTTGCGTAAAGAGATGGCCTCAATTGGCCTGAGGGCAGAGGTATCGGGGCGTGTCAAACACCTGTACAGCTTCTACAAAAAACTCCAGCGCAGCGCCCTGGAATACGGCCGACCGGACGACCTGGCATCTGCGTTGGATGCCGGTCAGATTCATGACCTGATCGCCTTTCGTATTCTTGTGGAGTCAACGCCTGACTGCTACCTGGCGCTCGGCCATGTGCACAGCCTGTGGAAGCCCAAAGAGGGCCGTATCAAGGATTTTATCGCCAATCCCAAACCCAATGGTTACAGCGCCTTACATACCACGGTCTTCTGCCTGGACGACCAGTTGGTGGAGATACAGATTCGCACCTTTGCCATGCATGAAATGGCGGAATATGGCGTGGCAATGCACTGGCATTATAAGGATGTCGGTGATCGCGCCTCGGCTTCAGCTAAGGAATTGCTAGCCTGGCTGCGCCAATTGGCGGACTGGCAGCGCGACCTGCGTTCTTCTAACGCAAGTGACGCAGAGTTTGTCGAAGCGGTCAGAGACGAGATCTTTGAAGAGCAGATCTTCGTGTTCACGCCTAAAGGCGAGGTCAAAGACCTCCCTGTAGGCGCGACGCCGCTGGATTTTGCTTATCGTATTCACTCGATGGTAGGCGACAAATGCGCAGGCGCGCGCGTTATCACTGAAAGTACCAGTGGGGCATCTGACGGTGATCGCCTGGTGACACGTATGGTGCCCCTGGATTACGAGCTTAAAAGCGGTGAGATCGTCGATATCGTAACCAGTCGCACGGCTCACCCGACGCGCGACTGGCTCAATTTCGCGCGTACAGCCGCCGCCCGCAGCAAGATACGCCGCTACCTCAAGACGCATGAGCGGGATATCAATATTCAGATCGGGCGCGAACGGCTGGACCGCGAATTGAAAATTCGTGGCATAGTGCGAGGTGTTGAGGCGCTAAACGAGGATGCTGAAAAATGGCTGGAAGAAGAATACACCGGCAAATCATTTGAAGACATTCTCGCAGCCATTGGCAGCGATGAAATACGCCAGCACGCGGTAGCTGTCAAATTGCTTGAGCGCTGGCAACAATTACGCGAACAACGTGAGGGCAAAGAGAGCAAAGAGGAAACTGAACCAGCGTCGCTGCCCACGACAGCCCCCAAGCAGGGCTCTACTGCCCACCTGCAGGTTGCCGGCGTCAGCGGATTGTTAACGAGCCTGGCGAACTGCTGTAATCCGCTGCCGGGGGATGAAATCGTTGGCTTCATCAGTCGTGGCAAAGGAGCAATTGTCCATCGCGCCGATTGCCGGAATATCGGCCGTTATCGCGAGCGCGAGCGCGAGCGCCTGGTCTCGGTAAATTGGATGGCCATGAACCAGCAGCGCTACCTTGCGCCTGTCCTGATTACCGCGCGCGATCGCTCAGGCTTGATCCGCGATATCGCCACGGTCGTTTCTGAGGTAGGCGTGAACATGACCTCGGTCAGCACAAATCTCAGTACCAGCAAACAGACGGCACTGATCAGCGCTACCCTGGAAATCGAGAGCCTGGACCAGTTGCAGCGCGTCTTCACCAAACTGGAGAAAGTGCGAGATGTACGACACGTTGAACGTGATCTGGGGAAGGCTAAGAAAAAATAAAGTGGCCATATGTTTGCTGACCCTGCACAGGGTCAGCAAACATATGGCCACTTTATTTTTCATTTGTTCCTTAACCGCGTAATCGCTCCAGGACAGGGGGTTGCCGCAATTTTGCGAGAGCACCGGCTTCAATCTGACGAACGCGCTCACGGGTGATACCGAGTTCACGGCCCACCTGTTCAAGCGGATGAGCCTGGCCATTGCCAAGACCGAAACGCAATTGCAGAACCAGCCGCTCGCGTGGAGTCAGAACCGACTCGAGCACACGCTGGACCTCATCCTTTAAGGTCTGGGTGGTGGCAATGTCTTCTGGTGAAGCAGATTCCGTATCGGCCAGCACATCTCCAAGCTCTTGCTCTTCATCCTCACCCACGGGCAGTTCAAGCGAGACAGGAGCACCGGGAGCTGATTGTAGCTCGATCATACGCAGAGGATCTAAACCGGTAGCTTCCGCTAATTCCTGTTCCGAAGGCTCGCGTCCAAGCTCCTGCAAGAGGCGCTGGCGTTCGCGTCGAATGCGATTGAGGGCCGTATTTACGTAGACAGGTAAACGAATAGTGCGTCCCTTATCGGCGACGGCACGACTAATTGCCTGGCGGATCCACCATGTTGCGTGGGTGGAAAAACGATGGCCCCGGCGCCAGTCATAGCGCTGTACAGCTCGAATGAGGCCGATATTGCCCTCTTGAATTAAATCGAGCAGAGTCAAGCCACGGCCAACATAGCGCTTGGCAATGCTGACAACCAGACGAAGGTTTGCTAAGATAAACTGCTTCATCGCGTCGCGATCACCGCGCTCGATGCGCTGGGCCAGTTCGATTTCGCGCTCATGCGTAATCATTGGAACCCGACCTATCTCACGGAGATAGGTCATTACAGCATCTGACTCACCTGCATCAGTAGCGTTGACAGTATTCTCATCCTGATCTTCAGAGCGACGACGACGCATAGCAGGACGCCGAACAGGCGTCTCTCCATCCGTAGCCATCGATGGGAGGGTGAGAACAGAGGCGGCTTCAAGTTCATGCGAGTCTTGTAGTTGAGTCAGGTCTTCATGCATAGCAGACATTTCTTCCAACTCCAGGGAGACTGGCTCCAGACCATGAAGGTCCTCTTCCAGTTCCTGCTCTTCTTTACCAGGCCCCTCTTCTACTTCATCATCTTCAATTGTATAGTCAAGATCCTTAGAGAGTAGCTGTTCGACGATATCGAAGGCTTTCTCTTGATCTGGGTTCGTCTTTGTTTCGTTCAGTGTTAGCGTCGTCCCTGTCATGGCACGCTGTTGTAGGTCTATCATTTTGCGCCCTCCATGAAAAGCAACCTATAATCTTAAACAGCAAGATATATGTTTTGTCGTCTGGCCCTACACTCAAGGAAAGCGATCCTTAGATCGAACACCTGGTCCGAGTAACGAGTGGGAGGAAGTCAAAGACATGCGTTTCCGTTTCTACTATTAGAAACACGGTCAAACAGGAAAATATTCCTTCACTCTTACAATTATAACGTATGTTACCCCTTTCGTTCTAGTCCCTACAATGCGTATTTACTAAGGTATTGTAAATTCGTATGTATATAATACGTCTGAGAAGCCTCTAAGGTGGCAAGTTGATCGCTAATCTCCGAGAGAGGACCTAGATTCTTCAGTTGTGATGCGAGACAGCTTCTTATTTGCAGCCAGTTCGGCCTTCCTTGTAACTCGCACAATCCTTGTAGCTCGCACAATCACGGTGACGCGCACAACCAGGTAGACAACCAGCAATATACCAAGTACGAGGCCTGAAAGGCCTCCAAGCAGATCACCCATGGCTTCCCAACTGGCACCCACAACATACCCGAGTACAAGCGAAGATACGGTCCCTATCGTCTCACCAGCAGCATCGTAGCAGAGAAAGCGACGAAAGGGATAGGGATCTGCGCCTGCCAGCAGGTTAGTAATACCTCCTAAAGCAGAGACTAGAAAACGACTAAGAAATATGGCCCAACCACCATGCCTCCTAAAGTACACACGCGAACGAGTCACTGTTTGCGGTGTAATAAACTGGCGCGCTCGCGTATATTCAAGCCAATCTAGTACTTTTGTACCCCAACGCCGACCAATAAAGTAACCCAGGCTATCACCGCAAACCGAGGCACTGATAGCTGTGATAGCCAGTAAGACAATGTTAAAATCACCAAAGGAGGCGAATGCACCGGCCGCCAGCAAGATCAGTCCTATGGGTAATGGGATCCCAGCAGACGCAACAAATACACTTACCCAGAGAGCAGGATAACCATATTCCTGCAACCAGCTTATCAGATAAGGCAAGAGTAAATTCATCGATCCCCCATTCCTGCATAGGATTTACAGATTCCTTCCCAAACAGATCTACCAGGGCTTCTCAGGCGCAGCGCTTGTCTGGCTCTGTGCCTGGGCGGCGAGTGTAACCTGCGATAGGCCTGGATAGCAAGCTGGATCTTATGAATTAGCTCATCAACTGGATGGTGATAACGGACTGACAGGGCGTGCAAGGTAATGTGGTGGTCCGGCGTCGTTGCGGCGAGATTCAACATCCGGTACAGATAGCTCTCAGGAACATGGTACGTGTGTGAAATATAGGGTATGGTCATCCAGGGACGGATAGTGTAGACATTACCAGACAACGCGAGTGAGTTCTGTTGCTGAAAATCTCGCACGTCTTGCAGCGTTTCAACAGCAAAGAAACTTGTTATACCCAATGCCAGCACTAACAGTGCGCCTACAATGACAATTTTTATCCGCACACTCAACCTGGTGCTCCTTTGCCACTATTGTAGGAGGCGATGGCAGAGGCACGAGGGGCGATGGCAGAGGCAAGCTCTGCCACTACTAACTGGATGGACAGCGCTGCGCGTGTCCTGATACGCAAAAGCATGAGCCGCACCCTTATGATTATTACCCTTGACGTGTAGCTGCTCCTACTCTAGAATAACATTCATGGACGCATTTGCGCAACATATAGAGGTCAGCGTGAAACGCATTGACAAAGATTTACCTCTACCTACCTATGCCACAGCAGGCGCAGTAGGCTTTGATTTGTTGTGCCGTCAAGATACAGAAGTGGCTCCTCGCAAGCAAGGTCTTATTCCAGGGAACGTGATCGTGCGTACACCGCCGGGCTATATGCTGCTGCTCACTCTGCGCAGTAGCACACCGCGCCGCAAAGGACTGCTGATCCCTCACGGCGTTGGTATCATCGACCAGGACTACTGTGGGAAGGGTGATGAATTAATGGTGCAGGTCTACAATTTCCGCGACGAGGCAGCCATAGTCAAGCGCGGTGAGAGGATTGCGCAGGGAATGTTTGTGCCTATAATACGCATCAAATGGCAAGAAGTTGACGATATAGGCGAGGGACGTGGTGGCTTTGGAAGCACAGGAGTGTAGTATACATCATGCCACTACCAGACTATTACGCCATTCTCGAAGTTTCGACCAGTGCCACGCAGGCTGAAATTAAACGTTCTTATCGCCGCCTGGCACGTCAGTACCACCCCGATCTTAATGCCACGGCCCTGGATAAACACATCAAACGCCTCAACGAAGCCTACAAGATCCTGGGCAATGCCTCTAAACGTGCTGCTTATGATCAGCAGCGCCTGCACGAAGAACAGCTGCGCAAAGCCGCTCGCGAGGCCGCACGTCGCCAGCAGGAGCAGGTCACGCGGGAGCCGCAAATGACATGGATAGAGGGCATTTTTGGCTTTGTGCGCGAGCTACGCAAAGCTATGCGCGAGGATTAATATTGTGTTCACACGCAAAAGGGGAGCCGCTGGCTCCCCTTTTGCGTGTGAACACAACACATCATGTATTTGGCAAAAGTTTCTGCAAAGCCTGCTCGAACGCCCGGTAAGATTGCTCACCATAGAGCACCAGCAGCACCTGCTTAAGGCTGCTAGGCTGCTTGATATGCTCAATAATCGTGCGTAGCGCAATGGGAGCAGCTAGCTCCAAGGGATAGCCATACACGCCTGTACTGAGCGAGGGAAAGGAAATGCTTTCTATCTGATACTGCTCGGCCAGGTCGAGACAGCTCTGATAAGCGCTGGCGAGGAGACGTTCATCGTCGGCGCTGCCGCTATAGATTGGTCCTACAGCATGGAAGACATACTTAGCGGGCAATTTGCCAGCTGTCGTTGCCACGGCGCTGCCGGTTGGGCACCCACCAATCTCGCGGCAAGCGGCCATGATGGATGGACCGCCTGCTCGATGAATAGCGCCATCAACGCCGCCGCCACCGGCCAGGCCGGAGTTAGCCGCGTTGACGATGGCATCCGCCTTGACAGTGACGATGTCTCCTTGCATCAAGGCCAGGGTTACACCATTAATGGTATGAGTCGACATAAAAGGTTCTCCCCAGTTATGTATCACAGCACTAGCCCGAACGGCTCCTCCAACAGGCGTTTGACTTCCTGCAAGAAGCGCGCCGCCGTGGCGCCGTCAATAGCGCGGTGATCGGAAGAGAGCGTCACTTTCATACGGTTGCGTACGACCACCTGCCCATCTACAGCGACGGGCGTTGGCGTAATCGAACCAATAGCAAGAATGGCTGACTCTGGTGGGTTGATCACAGCGGTAAAACTATCTACATCGAACATGCCTAGATTGCTGACTGTGAAGGTACCGCCGCTGAAGTCCTCCGGGCGCAGTTTACCTTCGCGTGCCGCCTCTGCCAGGCGGCGTGTCTCACGCGCAATATCGAGAATGCCCCGCTGATCAGCATTGCGCAAAACAGGCACAATCAGTCCCTGTTCCACGGCGACAGCGACACCAATATGCACCTGCTTCTTCTGCAGAAGGCGGTCCTCGGCAAATGAAACGTTCATCTGTGGCATGCACAGCAGGCTTTTAGCCACAGCTTTCACTATCAAGTCATTGAAACTGACTTTAATAGGGGCCAGATCATTGGCAGCATACTCGTTAATTTGCTGGCGCAAAGCGGCCAGTTTGTCTGTATCGATCACACTCGTGACATAGAAGTGGGGCGCAGCCTGCATGCTCTGGCTCAAACGCCTGGCAATGGTGCGGCGCATGGCAGTTAGCGGAATCTCTACGACCTCACCTGTATCTACCTGGAGCGAAGCAGGTTCTGCCACCGGTACAGGTTGAGCTGGCAGGGGCACTGCCTGTACGGGAGCGGCAACAGGCTGGCGATGCGTTAAAGCGGCTTCAATATCCAGCTTAATAATACGCCCGTTGGGGCCTGTACCGCGCAAACCTGCATAATCAAGCTTGTTTTCTTCGGCCATGCGGCGAGCGATAGGCGAAATGAAGACTCGCCCTTGCTGGTTCATGGTGGCAGCGGGAACTGGTGCAGCCTGGGAAGCGGCAAAGGAGGCAGCAGCCTGCACAGGCTGGTGCACAGTTGTACCTCGCGTATTTGCCGGAGTTGGTGTACCAGCAGTTTTTGTCGCTTCTGCGCTGTTGCCACCAGGACTAGCAGGTAGGGGTTCATCTGGTGTGCCTATCAGGGCAATAGCGGCACCGATAGGCGCGGAGGAACCTTCAGCAACCAGTATCTTTCGCAGGGTGCCGCTGGCGAAAGCCTCAATTTCAATATTGACCTTATCTGTTTCGACCTCTGCCAGCATCTCTCCCTTTTTGACCTGCTCACCCTCTTTTTTGAGCCAATGGAGAATCTTGCCCTCTTCCATGGTATCGCCCATTTTGGGCATTTCTACTTTTTTCATTGTTTGTCTACTCCGACTAGGGCGGAACGCGATAATCTATACATTACCTGCGCACGAGGGCAGCAGGTACAATGGCTTTGACCGCCTCAATGACGTCGCTCTTTTTGGGGAGGGCCGCGCGTTCCAGCACTTTTGCATATGGCATGGGAACATCTGCGCCCGTGATGTGCTTGATAGGCGCATCCATGTAATCAAAGGCATGCTCGTAGATCAGGGCGGCCAGGCCCTGGCCCGTACCATAGTATTTCCAGCCCTCTTCGGCGATAACTACGCGATTAGTCTTTTTAACCGAGTCGACGATGAGATCGATGTCTATAGGGCGAATGCTCCTGAGATCAATGACCTCTACATCAAAACCCTCTTTGGCCAGGTCTTCGGCAGCAGGCAAGACGACATGCAGCATACGCGAGAAGGTGATAATCGTCACGTCCTGCCCGGTCCGTTTCACGTCGGCAGTATTCAGTGGAACGGTATATTCAACGCCTTCGTCGGGCACTTCGCCCTTGACGTTGTACAGCAACTCATGTTCGATGAAAAGCACAGGATCGGGATCGCGTACCGCGGATTTCAACATGCCCTTGGCATCATAAGGTGTTGCGGGCATGGCAACCTTGAGGCCAGGAATGTGAGCATACCAGGACTCGAGCATCTGAGAGTGCTGGGCGCCACGCTGCGCGCCGCCACCGCCAGGCATACGTATCACTAGAGGCACAGCAGCCTGACCACCAAACATATAGCGCATCTTGGCGGCACTGTTGACAATTAAGTCAGAGGCAAGGAGGCTGAAATTGATGGTCATCAACTCAAGAATAGGTCTCAGGCCACCCAGGGAGGCCCCAATCGCGGCTCCGGTAATGACCTCTTCGGCCAGGGGAGTATCACGCACGCGCTTCTCACCAAATTCTTCAAATAAACCCTTGGTGACAGCGTAGGTGCCGCCATATCCAGCAATATCTTCGCCCATAATAAAGACACGCTCGTCGCGCAGCATCTCCTCACGGATGGCTTCGCGCAGCGCATCACGATATGTAATTGTACGCATGCTATGCTATTTCCTCTCGATAGCGGTGAGTGAGTGCAGTAGAATCATCAACCATAACATCGGTATAGAGCTCTACGACTTCTGGATCGGGGCTGTTATCAGCAAATTCCGCTGCATCTTCAGAGACCTGGGTCGCACGAGCGTCATTATCATCTAATTCCGCCTGCGTTACCAGGCCAAGGTCAAGCAACTTTTGTTCAAAAATGCCGATGGGGTCGCGTGTTGTGCGCCACTGGTGTTCTTCCTCGCGTGTGCGGTAATAGGAGGGGTCGGTCATAGAATGGCCGCGGAAACGATAGGTTTTGATCTCCAACAGGGTAGGGCCCTGGCCAGAACGCGCATGCTTAACAGCTTGCTTCATAGTTTCATAGACGCTAATAACATCCATGCCATCGATCTGCTCGCCAGGCATGTTGTATGCTTCCGCGCGCGGTAGAAGGCTATCGACAGCCCAGGCTTTATCTACCGCCATACCCATCGAGTACTGGTTATTTTCGCAAATGTATACCACAGGCAGCTTCCAGATGGAGGCAAGGTTGAGCGCCTCGTGGAAGGCTCCCTCGTCAACGGCTCCATCACCAAAGAAGCAGGCAACAACAGTATCTTCTCCCTGGTACTGTGCGGCCAGGGCCACACCAGCAGCGATAGGTAGTTGAGCGGCGACAATAGCATTGCCACCCAGCACCCCCAACTCGTTGCTCCACATGTGCATGGAACCACCCTTACCCTTACTACAGCCAGTGCTTCTGCCAAATAGTTCAGCCATCACCATGTTTGGCTCCATACCGCGCGCCAGGGCATGACCGTGTTCACGGTAGCTGCACAAAATTTTGTCGTCTGGGTGTAGCGCGGCAATGCATCCGACACCGACGGCCTCCTGACCAATATACAAGTGCATAAAGCCGCCTATTTTACCGCGTGTATATTCCTCTGCACTTTTCTCCTCAAAGCGACGGATAAGTCCCATTTGATAGTGCATGCGCAGAAGTTCTGTACGGGTCAAGCCCGCAACTGTTGCATTGCTGATTGCCATAGGCCTCCTCTGATTTTGTAAAGCGTTTTGGATGCCCTGCGCGACATACGTCGTTGTATGACGATGAGGCCCATTAACTCACTACTTTATGATCTTTATTGTTATGTATTGTACCGCATGGTAACTAAGATGCATAGAGAGGAGTACGATTCGAGGGGATAAAAGGGGGGAGTGCAGAATGCAGAATTATACTTGTTGAGTTGGGTGCGGGATTGCAATCCCGCACCCAACTCAACAAGTA
>JACZCU010126940.1_pt1 | contig 18948 bp, 12 predicted proteins | sample 8641851 | NCBI WGS metagenome assembly JACZCU01 (sample SAMN15324605, study PRJNA640507) | soil metagenome | isolation source: monocropping sugarcane control | place: China: Luxin town, Laibin City, Guangxi Province | collected 2019-07-25 | depth 10cm m | reverse complement strand
GGGGAACCGGCCGACAAAGCCGGGTTTCATGGGGGGGGGAGCGGGGGGCTCCAAAGAGGGGGGGCGGCGGCCCCCCGCCCGGCCGAATGTTTCCACCCGGGGGGCGGAGACCCCCCCGCTCCACTAAAGTCCGACGACGTTGTAGCCGCAGTCGACGAACATCACTTCGCCCGTGATGCCGCTCGACATCGGCGACAACAAAAACAATCCCGCGTTGCCGATCTCATTGAGCTCCACGTTGCGACGCAATGGTGCGCGCTCCGCGTGATGCTTGAGCATCGTCGTGAACCCTTTGATGCCGCGCGCGGCGAGTGTGTTCACCGGACCCGCGGAGAGTGCGTTCACGCGAATGTTCTTCGGTCCGAGGTTTGCGGCGAGATAACGCACGCTCGATTCGAGCGACGCTTTCGCAACACCCATCACGTTGTAGCCTTCGACTGCTTTCGTCGCGCCGAGATATGTGAGCGCCAGGACCGAGCCGCCGCCGGCTTTCTCGAACAGCGGAACCGCCGCGCGACTCAGTGCGACGAGCGAGTATGCGGAGATGTCGTGCGACATCTTGAATCCTTCGCGCGACGTGTTGATGAAATCGCCTTCGAGCTCTTCCTTCGGCGCGAATGCGACGGAGTGCAGCAGCGCATCGAGCTTGCCGAATTTCTCGCCGAACTCTTTGAAGACCGCGTCGATCTCCTCGTCCTTCGTCACGTCGCACGGCATCACGACCGCGTTTGGAATCGCCGACGTCAGTTCATCGACATTGTCTTTGAGGCGCTCGCCCTGATACGTGAACGCGAGCTGCATCCCTTCTCGCGCGAGTGCCTGCGCGATCGCCCATGCGATCGAGCGCTTGTTCGCCACGCCGAAAACGATTCCGGTTTTTCCGTCCAGCATTCCCATGGCGGCGGATGATATCAGCGCGCGTGGCGCGCGACTTCGGCGCTCATCTGACCGGTGATCATCTTCCACACCATCACGTAATCCGCGGCGAGCGAATAAAACGGGTGGCCGAATGTCGCCGGTTTGTTGTGTTCGATGACGAAGTGTCCGAACCACGCGAACGCGTAGCCGACGAGCGGCGCGACGAGGAAGAACCACGCGTTGAACGCGATGCCGCTCGCGACGGAGGCGAGGGCGAGAATCGATCCGATGAAGTGTACGATGCGCGTGCCGGATTTCGAGTGCGCACGCACGTAAAACGGCCAGAACTCCGCGAACGAGCTGATGCGTTGCTGCTCTGTCATGACTGGTACGGGCGCGATTCTCGCACGATTCGATCTCTGCTATGGCGCAGGATTTCGAACAGCTCTTCAAGGACATCTTCGGCGAGCCGCTGAGCAAGCTCTCGCAATTTCAATCCGATCAACTCGCGAAACTGACGAGTCGTCTGCAGGACATCGCGCGCGACGCGGTGAAGGACGACCTCACGAAGTTGCAACAGGAAGTGGCGGATCTGCGCTCGCGAATGGCGCGGATTGAACAGGAGAGAGTGCAAGCCGCAGCGGACTCGCTCTGATTTGTCATCCCGAGCGTAGCGAGGGAGCTGGGTGGGTGGTGGCAACGCACTGGTGCCACCCACCCATCCAGGTCCCTCGCTCACGCTCGGGATGACATGGGGTCAGAATGCGTAGCCGAGGGTGATGAAGTACTGATACTTGTCTTCCCACGTGTAGGCGCGCACGGGCATCGCGAAGTCGATGCGCAGCGGGCCGACGGGCGAGAGGTAGCGGATTCCGACGCCGCCGCCGTAGCGAAGCTGATCGAACTTGATGCGGCTTCCGGCGAAGACGTTGCCGATGTCGGCGAACACCGCGCCGCCAACGGGTCCGAAGATCGGGAAGCGATACTCGGCGTTGGCGAGGAATAGTGAGTTGCCGCCGAGCGGAAGGATGCGGCCGTTCGATTGCAACAACGTCGGCTCGCAATCCTCGGGCTCGCGCGGATCGCTGCAGACGTTGCCGAGTCGATCGAGTGCGAATGCGCGGTGCGTCGTTTCACCTCCCGCGGTGAAGCGTTCGGACAGCGGCACGCCTAACAGTTCATCGCTGCCAGCCTTCTTCGCATACGGCTGAATGAATCCGACGCGGCCCGAGAACGCGAGCACCGTGCTGTCGCCGATCGGCAGGTAATACGCGCCCTGCAAGTACTCCTTCAGGAATCCTGCTTTCGCGGAGAACAGCGGGAACGCGTACTCGACCGACGCGCTGGTGAAGAAGCCGCGATGCGGATCGATGATGTCGTCGCGGCGATCCCAGAAGAATGTCGGCGTGATGCTCGAGATCTGAATCGAGCGCAGCTCCGGATCGAGATCGAGCTCGGGATCGATCGGCACATCACTCGCGAGCTGATCGCACACTTCACCGCCTTCGCACTGCGAGATCTTGTACTCGTAGCGCATCGACCAGCGCGTTTGCAGTCGCGCGACTTTCGTCGCTTCGAGCGACGTACCGCGTTGCAGGATCTGAATGCCGGGACGCGTGCGATCGTCGGACTGGAAGATCTGCAATTGCAGCGGTACGTTCCAGCGCGAGATGAATGGCTCGCGATACGTGAGGAACGCTTCTTTTTCTTCGCGGCCGCCGACGAGCTCGATGCCGAGGTACCGGCCGGTGCCGAAGAGATTGCGATGCGCGGCCGCGATCGTGACGCGCTCGTGAATCTCCATGCTGTCACTCTTCTTCGTCGGATCATCGACGTTCGTCGCCGTGCCGCTCTGATCGCCGCGCGTTGCGCGTAAACCAACTGCACCGGTGAGCGTGAGGTTCTTTCCTTCTTCGACGGTGATCACGACATCGCGATCGCTGACCGTCGTCTGCGCCTGCTCCGGTTGCACTTCGACGCGCTGGAAGATGCCGAGGCGATAGAGATCGCGCTGCGCTTCGAGCATGCTCGTGTACGAGAACGGATCGCCCTTCTCGATGCCCGCTTTGCGCAGCACGACGTCGCGATCGGTGTACGTGTTGCCGCGCACGATCACTTCATCGACATCGATGTGCGGACCCTCGCTTACCGTGTACGTCACGCTCGCGCGCGTTTTGTCTTCGCTGATTTGCGTGCGCGGTGCGACCTGCACTTCCGTGTGACCCGCATTCGCGTAGTACGTTTGCAGCGCGACGACGTCGTCGTGCAGCAACTGCGGATTGAGCGGCTTGCCGGCGACGATCTGCTGCTTCGGCAGATCGTGATGTTCAGAGACGCCTTCGACCTTCACATCGGTGACGAGCGTCTGCGGACCTTCGTGAATCGGGAACGTCACGGTCATCGTGCCCGCCGCGTCGTTCGTCGCGACCACCGGTGTGTCGACCGTCGCTTCGCTGAAACCTTGGAGCTTGTAGTACGACTCGACGTTGTCGCGATCGTCGCTGATCTGCGAGCGCGTGACGCCTGTCGGTCTGCGGAAGAGCGATGCGAGCAATCGGCGGAAGCCGCCGCTCGGACTCGTTTCGACGAGCTTCTCGAGCTCCTTCTCGCGCACTTGAATGTTGCCGGTGAACTTCACGTCGGTGATGCGGAAGCGCGGTCCGGGACTCACGTGAAACGTCGTCGTCCAGACGTTGTTCTGCAATTCGCTTTCGGTGTCGACGGCGGCGAGGTAATGACCGCGCTGCTGCAGTCCCGTGACGATCTTGTCCGCCGCCTGATCCACCGCGTCTTCGCTGTACTCCTGGTTTTTCGCGAACGGCAGCCAGCGGCGCACCTGCGAGCGCGGCACGCCATCGACCGCGACTTTCACGATCGGTCCCGCGGTGGCGCGATAGCGCAGCGTCACGCCGTTCGTCGCTTCGTCGTACGTGTGGCCGAGGAACTCGACTTTCGCGCGACGGTAATCGCGGCGCACAAAAAAGTTCTGCATGCGATTCGCGTCTTCGCGTGCTTCGGCGATCTGAAACGCCTGACCTTCGTGGCGTTTCATCGCGTGCAAAACTTCCGCGGGCTGGAACGGCGCGGTGTTGCCTTCGAGCGCGATCTTCGTGATCGTCGCACGCGGTCCCGGCGTCGTGTAGAAATGAATGTCGGCGCTGTTGCGCGCGCGATCGAAATTCGTTTCGGGATCGACGGTCGCTTCGAGATAGCCGTCGCGCACGAGCGCTTCCTGAATGGCACGCGCGCTGTCGTCGACGTCATCGAGTGAAAGGATCTCGCCGTTGCGCACGGTGAGCTCGCGCTGCGCGCGCTGACGATTCTTGCCGCTGATGCCGTCGATGACGATGTCGCCGACGCGGTAGTGCAGGAAGAGCGCGAACGTCAGCACCGTGCCGCCTTCGCCCGGCGTTGCATCGACGCGCACGTCGCGGAAGTTGCCGGTGGCGAAAAGGTTTTTGATCGATGACTGCAACTCGCGAATCGTGACGAGCTGACCGGGACGCAGCGTCACTTCCTGCGCGAGCGTCGAGGTGTCGAAGCCCGCGTCCGCGCGGAAGTTGATCTGCGAGATCGGCTGATTGTCCGCGGCGCGCGTGTTCACGGTCGTCACGCCCGGCATGCGCGGCGTTGCGACTGGTGCTTCGGTCGCTGTCGCTTCGCTGCGGATCACCGCGGCTTCGGCGATGTTGCGCAGCTCGTCGTTGCGGAACTCCCAATGCGCGTCGTAGCGACGACGGAAGCGCGCATCGATGCGGTACTCGTCGGCTTCGTCACGCGTGAGCTGCAGCGTCCAGTTCGGATTGACGAGCCACTCGACGACCTGCTTCGACTGGTTGTCATCGAGGTTGTAGACGATGAGGAATCGAATCTTGTTCGAGAGCCGCTTCTCGAACGTGACGCGCGGACCCGCGCCGGTTCCGGTGTCGAGCGTGCCCGGGTCGTATGCGAATGAATCGACGAAGGGGAACACGCGCGAGCCGATGAGCGAGCCGATGCTCTGATACAGCAACGACGTTCCGTACGCGCCGAGTCCGCCTGCTTGTTGCGAGGTGTCGCGGCTGCCGAGTCCACCGAACCCGAGAATCGAGAAGAGCGTGATGTCGGATGCAGGTGGATCGGACGTAATCGTCGGCGTGAGCCGATCGAGTGTGCCGGTGAGATTCACCGTCACTTCGTACGGCCCGCTTTCCGTTTCACTCGCGCCGAATCCCGAAACCGTTCCTTCGAACGTGATGTCGAGATACGGATCGATGCGGAACGGATTCTGGAACGCGATCGTGCCGCGTGCGACGCGATAGTCGACGTTCTGAATGCGAATCTGTCCGCCTTCGTCGAGCGTGACTTCGCCGAGGATGACGGGATTCGCGACGGTGCCGGTCACGTCGAGTCGCGCGCTGCCGGTGACTTCCGCGATGTTGTTCTTCACCGCGAGCGTGTCGTTCGCGTTGAGATGAATATTGAGACCGACGCGATCCTGCCACGTCGCCGCGCTCACGGTCGTCACGCGACTGCGCGCGAGCAGAATGTCGAGCAGTGTTTGCTGGAAATCGAAATCGCGGAAGTACAGCGCGCGCGTGACGTCGATGTCGCCTTGCAGCATCGCGCGATCGAGTCCGCCGGTCAGCAGCAACGCGAAGTTGCCTTCGAGCGTGAGTCCTTCGTACGCGCGCAACGCGACGCCGGTGCCCTGAATCGTGATACGCACGCTCTTCGGCGTGAGTCCCTCGGTGGCGATAAATCCGCCGAGGACCACTTGTCCGCCGCCGACCGTCGCGCGAATCGATTCGATCTCGATGCGATCGCCGCGGAATCGCAGCGTTCCGTTGATGTCGTCGATGAGTTGCGGGAAGCCTGCGAACTTCACTTCGGCATCGACGAGTTCCGCGGTGCCGACGATGCGCGGCTCGGTCATCGTGCCGCCGATCGAGATCGCAACGTCGCTGTAGCCTTCCGCGCGAAGATCGGCGACGAAGAGTTGCAGCAGCGCCGCTTCGACGCGTCCTCGCACATCGACATCGATGCGTTTCGCGCCGCTGATCTCCGCGGAGCCGGTGACGGTGAATGTCGAATCAGACGCGCGCAGTGCGAACGAATCGATCTCGATGCGTCCATTGCGCAACGCGATGCGCAACGGCTCGGGCGTCGTGAATTGTTGCTCCGCGAATTTGAGATTGAACACCGGTGCGGTGGCATCGACGGTGAGTGCTTCGATCGGATTGAGCTTTCCGCCGAGCTTCATGTCGATGACGATGTTGCCGGCCGCGGGAAGCGATGCGGTCATCGGCGAGAGCGCGACCGCGCGTGCGATGTCGTTGATCGCGATGCGCACGTTGCCGTCGACCTCGAGGTTCTCGCCGACCGCGCCTTCGCCTTCGATCGTGACGATGTCCGCGATCGCGCCGCGCACGATCAATCGTCCATTGCGAATGGCGATGTAAAGATTCGGCGGCGCCGCACCTTCGGGTAATTGCAAACCGGCGAGCGTGCCGCCGGTGAGCGTTGCTTCGAGCACGAGCTCCGGTTGCGTGAACGTGCCGGCGCCGGTGGAGCTCAGCGTGATCGTGCCGCCGAGCATGTCGCGCAACGATTCGAGCAGTTTGAATTTCGAGAGATCGATCGCGGCTGACGAGATCGTGTAGCTGAACGTTTCCTTTCCGAGGTCCACTTCGGCTTCGCCGCGAATCTCACCTGCTGCCGCGCGCACGAGCACATTCGTCGCGCGCATGCGTCCCTGCGTGAACACGAGATCCGCGGATGCGAGCTCGATCGGCTCGCCCTGAATCGAGCCGTGACGCACCGTCACGCTGCCGCTGCCTTCGAGCGATTCCTTGCGGCCCGCGATTTTGAGATTGCCGGTGAGATCGCCGGTGACCGGCAGATTCGCGAAGTCGAGAAACTTCGCGATGTCCGCAACCGGGAAGTTGTTCGCGGCGATGTCGAGATCGAAGGCGACGTTGCCTTCACCCGGCAACCAGTTCACGGTGCCGTTCAATGCGAGCGTTGCATCGGCGCGGCGAATGGTCGTGTTGATGAATGTCGCGCGACCGTTCTCCGGAGTTCCGGCGACGAGCATCTTTCCGGTCGCGAGACCTTCGCCGATTTGCAGATCCAATCCCATCGCATCGATCGCGCGTTGCGCGGGATACGCATTCGCTTCGACCGCGACGTCGAATCGCACGTCGCCGTTTTCCGGAAACGCGACCGTGCCGTTGAGCGCGAGTCGTCCGCCGTTGTCGTTGAACACCGCGCGATCGAAGGTGAGCAGCGAACGATTGCCGTCGTAACGAAGATCGATTGACGCATCGCCGAGCGTCACGTTGTTGTACGCGACCCGCGTTCCGCTGATCGAGGCAACGACCATCGGTTTCTCGAGCGGACCGTTGACGGTGCCGTTGATCGTGCCGCTGCCGCCGAAGCCGAGGAGCGTGAAATCTTTTTTGTCCGCCGATTGCGCGAAGTTGTATGCAATGCGATCGAGCTCCGCGAAGTCGTTGCTGCGGATCGCCATCTGCAGATTCGTGTTGAGATCTTCGATGCGCAGCGAGCCGGTCATGCTCACGTGCGAGCTCTCAGTGTCGAGTTCCATGCGCTTGAACGTGACCACGCCTTTGTTGAGCGCGAAGTCCGTCGACCCGGCGACGGGAATCGGATACTTCGCGCGCGAGAACGCAACCGCGTTGCGCGACAGCGTTGCGGTGCCTTCGCCCGCGCCGCCGAGAATGTCATCCTTGTTCCAGTGATACGCGAGAGTGCCGGTCGCCGCGGCGCGCAGACCCGTGTTCTCGACCGTCCAGTCGCTGAAGAGTTGTTCGATCGAGATGTGGTCGTAGCGCAGATCGACGCGCATCGGATACGGCTCGTTGTAATGCGCGAGCACGTAGTGCGCGCCGATCGTGCCGCCGCCATACGTCGCGTGCTGCACGTCGACGGTGAGATCGTTGCCCGTGACGTTCAGCGTGCCGCGCGCGTTCGTCAATTCGTATGCATCCGCTTCGATGCGCGGCGACGTCCAGTTGCCGGTGAGCGCAAACTCGCCGGATTTCCCTTTCAATCGCGAGTCGATTGCGAAGTCGCCGTTGAGTACCGGCTCGACTTTGAAAATCTCTTTCACGCGCGGCAACGCGATGCGCGCCTGCAACTGCAGGTCATACGCGGCTTCGGTGAGCGGATCGAGCATGCCGCTGACGAAGGCTTCGATGCCTTGTCCGCGCAACGCGATCGAACGCAACGCGAGCTTGCCCGGCGTGTAGCGGAAGCCGCCGTGCATCGCCAGATCGAACTGGTTGTAATCCTGGATGCGCACGCGCACGAGAGAGCTGTTCATCAGCCCTTCGTACAAACCCTCGGCTTGTGTGACGCTCACCGTCGATTCGATGTGCTGCGCGACCGCGGCGATGTCGTGCTTCTGATCGAAAAACGTGAACGCGCCGTTCTCGATGTAGAGCTTTCCGATGTCGACGTGCACGATCTGAAAATTGCTCTTCGGACCGACGTGCCACTTCGGAAAGTTGTGCGTGCCGTCGTTGAAGACTTCGAACCACATCTGCGCGCCGCGCACATCGACGCGATCGATCTTCACGTCGCGGCCCCAGAACGATTGCACGCCGCCGGTGAGCTTCACTTCCTGCACGAGTGCGAAGTCGCGCGACGTGCCGCGCTTGTCGTTGGCAATGCGCAGATTGCGAATGGTGATGCTCTGCGGATGCGAGCGATTGAACTCGACGCGCTCGATGGTGACGTCGCGGCCGAGGTGGAACTCGAGATTCGCTTCGATCTTCTTGCGAACGTACTCCGCGAAGTTCGGCGAGCCGACGTACCACCAGCCGCCGCCGATGACGAGGAGCAGCAGCAGAAACACGCCGCCGAAGATCCAGACCAGTCCTTTGAGACAGCCCCACATCGGCCCGCGGCGCTGACGCTCGCGCGCGGAGCGATGCCGTCCGCGCCGCCGTGGCGGCGGCGTATTCGGCAACAGCGGGTCAGCCGGATCGTTGACGTTCATCGCGTGGGGTGCGCAACCGTGGCGTCTGCTTGCTAATCGCGGGCCACGAGAATCAGGTCGCGAAGGTTGTTGCCCGCAGCCGCAATCATAATCGGCTCACCGAGTTGCGAGGCGATTGAGTAGGAGTCGGAGCGTGCGAGCGCGGGCTCGATTTGTGATGCATCTGCAATCGCTTCGCGCCGCGGCAGATAAATCGCGGCCACGCCCGAATTTCCGTCCACGCCGTCGCTGCTGCCGAAGAGCGCTTCGCACGTCGAAATCATCGCGAAGCGCGCGGCCATTTCGCTGCAGCGCCCGCCGCGTCCGTCGCCACGAATCGTCACCGTTGGTTCACCACCGGCGACGAGAATTTGTCCGCGCTGCAATCGTGCAGCTCGCCGCGCGAGCTCCGCGGCCGCGCTCGATACATGGGATTCAATCTGTTTTTCGACGATCACGGCATTCGCGCCGATCAGCGTCGCCGCGGTGCGCACGAGCGTTGTGTTGTCCGCGATCAGTGCATCGGGTTTCGTCGGTTCGGATGCGACGTCGCTCCATGCGTTCGTCGACACATCGGAGTAGACGAGTGTGATCGCACGACCGCGTACGCGTGCGCCGAGTCGTCCACCTTTGATCGCCGAGACTTCGCGACGTCGTGCGTTGATCTCCGCGATCGTTCGATCGCTCGCGATCAGTTGCGCGTTGATCCTCGCGACTTCTTCTTCCGTATGCGGCGCGAGCGGAACTTCGACACATGCGGAGCCGCCGCCGGAGATGAGAAAAAGAATGTCGTCATGTGCATCGACGAAGCGCAGCAATGCGCGCCCCGCGTCGAAACTCGCGCGCGTCATTTGCGGATGTCCGCCGAGGTGGACCTCTGCATCGACGGATGGCAGTCGATACCCTTCCGGGATTGCGACGAATGCGTGATCGACGCGATGCACTCGCGCGACGCCATCGAGCAACGCGCCCGCGCACTTGCCGATCGCGACGACGTTGTGCGGCATCGATGCGTCGATGTGCGTTCGCACGTACTTTTGTACAAGCACGTCCGGTGCGCAGAGTCGCAGCGACGTGAGATAGATCTCTTTCAGATCCACGGCGACACAGTATCCTCTCGCTCGTGCGCCGGCGGCATCTACGAACACGAGTCCTGCTCCTCACCGGAGCCTTCACGCTGGCGCTGTTCGGCATCACGTTCGGCATGAGCTGGCGCGCGCGTCTCGCGCAGGAGCGATGGACGCGTCTCATCGCCGTCGAAACGAAAGCCGTGGCGGTGCTCGAAGAGATCATTCGCGCGCAGAACGCGTTCTACGCGCGCTTCACCGCCGGACAGGAATCGCCGCGGCGATATCAGGTCGTCGTGCAACTGCTCGCCGATGAATCGTTGCAGCGCATCGATGTCTCGCCGTTGCGCGGGCGCGTGAAAGCGTTTCGCATGGTGATCAACGATCCGGCGCCGCGCCCGCAGGATCTCGCGTTGACGACGCAGGCGATCGTCGATGAAGCACAGTCGATCATCGCCGCGCGAAAGCGGGAGATCGCGCAACAGTTGCCTGCGCTCGAACGCGAGACGCGCTGGATGATGTCGAGCGGACTCGCGGTCGCGTGGATTCTCGCGCTGCTCTCGTTCGCCGCGGTGCAGATTACGTTGCGCAAAGTCGTGAAGCCGATCGAAGAGTTGTCTGCCGCCGCGCATCGCGTTGCGGCGGGTGATCTCTCCGCGCGTGCGCCGGTCGCGGGTGATCACGAGATCGCGACGTTAGGCGTGGCGTTCAATCGCATGGCTGATGAGTTGAAGGCGCGCGCGCGAACGGATGAACTGACATCGCTGCCGAACTTCCGCGCGTTCCGCGAGCGCATCGATGCGGAGATCGAGCGCGCCGATCGTTATCCCGAATGTTTCGGCGTGCTGGTGCTCGATCTCGATCGCTTCAAAAAGTACAACGATTCGTTCGGCCATCTCGCCGGCAACGATGCGTTGAAGCGCGTGTCGCAAACGATTCGTGAGACGGTGCGCGTCGTCGATTTTCCGGCGCGCTACGGCGGCGAAGAGTTCGCGGTGATCCTGCCGCAAGTCGATCCCGTTTCGTTGAGCACGATCGCGGAGCGCATTCGCGCGAACGTCGAAGCGCTGCCTGCACCGCCGGATGGCTCGCAGTTAACGGTGAGCATCGGCGCGGCGATTTTTCCGTTCGATGGAAAAACCGCGGAGGCGTTGTTCGAGAAAGCAGATCAGCGGTTGTACGAAGCGAAGAAAGCGGGCCGCAATCGCGTGGTGATCGGAGCGGAAGCGCCGCCGGCCCTCACGCCTCCTGCTGCGCGATCAGCTTCTCGACGACGCGCGTGACGGTTTGCACGTCGCGCTCGCTGACGTCGCCGGTGGCGAGCGATTTCACCCAGTCGTCGTATGCCGGACGCGCTTTGTCGACGAGCGTTTTGCCGCGACGCGTCAACGCCACGCGCGACGAGCGCAGATCTTCGGGATCGCCATGACGCTCGGCGACGCCGAGCTGTTCGAGCCGGGCGATCATGCCGGTCATGTTCTGCTTGGTGACGGCGAGGCGGCGCGCGAGTGCGACGAGCGTCACCGGTGCGTCTTCATCCGCAAGCGCGGAGAGAACGAGCCACTGCTGCGGCGTGACTTTCGCCTTCTCGAAGACAGGCGCAAGCCGCTTGAGCAGCAGATTGGCGAGTTGGATGACCCCCGTGACCAGGTCACGTTCGGCTGGCATGCTTGGTCAACATCTTGACGGTGTCTCGGAGCGATGTCAAGACGCTCCACTACAGCGCGGCTTTGAAGATCGCTTTGCCCGCGAACGTCGCCGCATCGCCGAGCTCCTCTTCGATTCGCAGGAGCTGGTTGTACTTCGCGATGCGATCGCTGCGCGAGGCCGAGCCGGTTTTGATCTGACCGGCATTCGTCGCGACCGCGAGATCGGCGATCGTCGAGTCTTCGGTTTCGCCGGAGCGATGCGAGATCACGGAGCGATAACCGGCGCGCTTGCCCATCTCGATCGCTTCGAGCGTTTCGGTGAGTGTGCCGATCTGATTGACCTTGATGAGAATCGCGTTCGCGATGCCGCGCTCGATTCCTTTCGCGAAGATCTCCGGATTCGTGACGAAGAGATCGTCGCCGACGAGCTGCGTGCCGCTGCCGAGAACGCCGGTCAGTGAGTCCCATCCATCCCAGTCGCCTTCGGCCATTCCGTCTTCGATCGAGATGATCGGATATTTTTTTCGAAGGTCGACGTAGTAATCGACCATGTCGTCGCTCGAACGATCGACTTCTTCGAACGTGTAGCCTTTCTTTTTGTCGTAAAACTCGGAAGCGGCGACGTCGAGTCCGAGGTAGATCTGTTCGGCGGGACGGTATCCGGCCTTCTCGATTGCCGTGAGGATGAGATCGAGCGCTTCGGCGTTGCTCTTGAGATCCGGCGCGAAGCCACCTTCATCGCCGACGGCAGTGGTGAGCTTCTTGTCGTGCAGGATCTTCTTGAGGTGATGAAACGTTTCGACGCCGGCGCGCAGCGCATCGCTGAACGAAGCGAAGCCGGCGGGGATGATCATGAACTCCTGGATGTCGAGATTGTTGTCCGCGTGTGCGCCGCCGTTGATGACGTTCATCATCGGCACGGGCAGCGTGCGCGCGCCTGCGCCGCCGAGGTAGAGGAACAGCGGAAGGCCGGCAGCTTCGGCGGCCGCGCGTGCGACGGCGAGTGACACGCCGAGAATCGCATTCGCGCCGAGATTGCCTTTGTTCTCGGTGCCGTCGATCTGCTTCATCATCAGATCGATCATCACCTGCTCGCGCGCGTCCATCCCTTCGATCTCACGCGCGATGATCTCGACGTTGTCGACGGCGTTGCGCACGCCTTTGCCGAGGAAACGCGCTTTGTCGTTGTCGCGCAGCTCGAGTGCTTCGCGCGAACCGGTCGACGCTCCGGACGGCACCGCCGCCCGGCCGAGCGCGCCATTGGCGAGAAGGCAATCGACTTCGATGGTGGGATTCCCGCGAGAATCGAGAATCTCGCGCGCGAAGATTTCAGCGATTTTGAACATGGGCGCGGATTATATGAAGTGCAGTGGCGTACATTGAAGACATGCGACGCCTGTTGCTGATCCTCCTGCTCGCAGTCAGCGCAAATGCCGACATTCTTCACGTCGAAGTCGATGGCGTGATTCATCCGATCTCGGCGGAGTACGTCGGCCGTGCGATTGATGCCGCGGCGGCGCAACGTGCGGATGCAGTCGTGCTCGAGTTGCGCACGCCGGGCGGACTCGAAACGTCGATGCGCACGATCATCGAGAAGATCATCAAGTCGCCCGTGCCGGTGTTGATCTGGGTTGGTCCTTCGGGATCGCGCGCTGCATCGGCGGGATTCTTCATTCTGCTTTCGGCCGATGTCGCGGCGATGGCGCCGGGCACGAACACGGGCGCCGCGCATCCAATCCTCGCGAGCGGCGGCAAGATGGACGACGTTCTCAAACTGAAGATGCAGAACGATGCCGCGGCGTTCATGCGCACGATCGCGCAACGACGCGGACGCAACATCAAAGTCGCGGAGAGCGGCGTGCGCGAGGCGAAGTCGTTCACCGAAGACGAAGCACTGCAGCAGAAGTTGATCGATGTGATCGCGACCGATGTGCCGTCGCTGTTGAAGTGGGCCGACGGCCGCACGATCAAACGGTTCGACGGCAAGCCGCAGGTGCTGCACGTTGCGAACAAACGCATCGTGAACTACGACATGACGCTGAAGCAGAAAGTGATCGGCTGGATCATGGATCCGAACGTCGCGTTCCTGCTGCTCGCGTTAGGCGGGCTGGCGTTGTACGCGGAGTTCAATCATCCCGGCGCGATTCTGCCGGGCGTTGTCGGCGTGATTGCAATCGTGTTGTCGATCATCGCGCTCAATCTGCTGCCGACGAGTCTCGCTGGGTTCGCATTGATCGCGGTCGCGTTCGTGCTGTTCGCGCTCGAAGCAAAGTTCACCTCCTACGGCATCCTCGGCACCGGCGGCGCCGTCTGCATGATCCTCGGTGCGATGATGCTCGTCGATGGACCGATTCCGGAGCTGCGCGTGAACCTCATCACTGCCATTGCCGTGACGATTCCGATCGCGCTCATCGCGATCTTTCTGATGACGCTCGTGCTGCGCGCGCAGAAGCATCGCGTCGCCACCGGCTCGGAAGGAATGATCGGCGAGATCGGCGTTGCGCAAACATCGCTCGCGCCGGACGGAAAAGTGTTCGTGCACGGCGAGCTTTGGAACGCCCGCGCGAAGAGCGAAGTCGCGGAAGGCGCGCGCGTGCGGGTGAGAGAAGTGGATGGGTTGAGAGTGATCGTGGAAGCGGCGGATTGATTGGGGGCCTCATGTCACCCCGAGCGTGAGTGAGGGGCCTGGGGCTCGGGTGGTGGTATGAGGCACGTTCTTCGTGCCGCCCTCCCCCCCAGGTCCCTCGCTACGCTCGGGATGACAGGCGCTACTTTTTTACCCACGGCAATTCCCAGCGGCCTTCATCGAAATCGAATTTCGGTAGCGGCACGGGTTTGCCGAGTTTCTCGAGTTGGCGCAGCTCCCATAACTTCGCGTACTTCCAGAACGTGTAGTACACGTGCATGCCGACGGAGATGATGCCGCGCGCGCCGTCGAGAAATCCGAGGTTGATGATGTAGTCGCGGACGAACTTGCCGAAGGCGTGGCTGAAGATGCCCCACGCGCTCGTGTGCTTGCCGTCGATGTACATCTGCGCCGCGTTCCAGTACGCGTAGCGCGTCATCTTCGCGATCATGTGATCGAAGTCGCGGATGTAGAAGTGCAGCATCTTGTGGCGCAGATCGATCGTCGGTCCGTCGACGACGAGATCCGCGTGCACGCGTTTGTTCGGATAGCGTGCGTGGCCGCGATGAAAGAGTCGCGTCACGCGATCGCGCTGCAGGCCGCTGTACTTCAACTCGCCGCCTAACATGAAGTTGCGGCGGCCAACCGAGTACGCCCACGCATCGAGCGGACCTTCGAGCGTGCGCAGCATCTCGTCGCGCAGCTCCGGCGTCACGCGCTCATCGGCATCGATGACGAAGATCCAGTCGTGCGATGCGCGATCGATCGCGTAGTTCTTCGTTGCGGCGGCGCCGAGGTATTCGCGCTCTTCGATGCGGACATTGGGGAACGCGTTGCGCACGACCTGCACCGTGTTGTCTTTCGACAGCGAATCGATGAGATAGATCTCGTCGGCCCACTCGACCGTGCGCAGACACTCTTCGATCTGCTCGGCTTCGTTGAGCGTGTGGATGATGACGGTAAGCGGCGGGCGGGCCATCGGCGCGTGCATTTTAACGGTGAGAGAATCTGCGTATGCATCGACAACTGCTCGCCGTCGTTCTCGTGGCCGCCGCATGCGCGCATCAGCCTGCACCGAAAGTCGAAACGCCGTCTGAGTCGACGATTCGTTCCACGGTGTTGATGAGCACGAATCGCGCGGGCTCGCAGGTCGTAACGCGACGCGGCAACGAGAGCATCGTCGACTTCGAGTTCAACGATCGCGGTCGTGGTCCGAAGACGCACACGGTTGTACGCGTAGATGACCGCGGCGTACCGGTGTCGATGGAGACGACCGGCAACAACTACTACAAGGTCGCGATCGAAGAGCGCCTCGCCATCGATGGCACTCGCGCGCATTGGTCGAACACTTCGGAAGAAGGCGATGGCGCAACCGGCTCGTTCTACTCGTCGATGTATGGACCGCCCGAGGAGAGTGCGATGCTCGTGCGGGCGGCGCTGCGGAACGGCGGACGGGTGGCGCTCCATCCGTCCGGAGAAGCGACGGTGCGGAAAGTCGGAGAGCTGGATCTCCGCGGCACGCACATCACCGCGTACGAGATCAACGGCCTCGGATTCACGCCGAGTGAAGTGTGGCTCGACGATCAGCAGAATCTCTTCGCCGCGCCATCGTCATGGCTTTCAGTCATTCGCGAAGGATTCGAAGACGACGTCAAGACGCTCATCGATGCGCAGGACGCGCGTGCGAACGCGCGCATCGCGGACATCGCGCGCAAGCTCACGCACACACCCGCGAACAACAAACTCACGATCGTCAACGCGCGTGTGTTCGATCCGCGCAGCGGCACACTCTCGCAACCAACCGCGATCAACATCGAAGGCGAACGCATCGTCAGCGTTGGCGTGGCGCAGCAAGGCAACGAGACGATCGATGCGAAGGGCAACGTCGTGCTGCCTGGCTTGTGGGACATGCACACCCACCTCGGCTCCGATGACGGCCTGCTCAACATCGCCGCGGGCATCACCTCGGTGCGCGATCTCGGCAACGACAGCGATTTCGTGCTCGCGCTCAAACGCGATTTCGACAACGGCAGTGCGATCGGACCGCGTGTCGTGCTCGCCGGTCTCGTTGATGGACCGGGACCGTTTCAGGGACCGACGAACATGCTTGCGGGCAATGAAGAAGACGCGATCAAAGTCGTCGACTTCTTTGCCGCGCATCACTACGAAGGGCTGAAGATCTACAGCTCCGTGAAGCCGGAGCTCGTGCCCGTGCTCACGAAGCGCGCGCACGAACACGGCATGCGCGTGAGCGGTCACATCCCCGCGGGCATGCGTGCGACCGACGCGATCGATGCGGGCTACGACGAGATTCAGCACGCGAACATGCTGCTGCTGAACTTCATGCCGGACGTAACGGACACGCGCACGCCGGCGCGATTCACGGAAGTCGGCAAGCGCGCCGCGGATCTCGATTTGAAGTCGGACGAAGTGCAGGCGTTCATCAGGAAGATGCGCGATCGCGGCATCGTCTCCGATCCCACGGTCGCGATTTTCGAGACCATGTTCACCGCGCGGCCGCGCAGCGTCTCACCGTCTTACGCGAGCGTTATCGATCGCATGCCGCCGCAAGTGCGCCGCGGATTTCTCACCGGCGGATTGCCGGTCGATGAGACGAACGACGCGAAGTACAAGGCGTCGTTTCAGAAGATGCTCGATCTCGTCGCGGAGTTGCATCGCAGCGGCGTGAAGATCGTCGCGGGAACCGATGCGCTCGCGGGCTTCTCACTACATCGCGAGCTCGAGCTCTACGCGAAAGCCGGCATCTCGACCGCCGATGTGTTGCGCATCGCGACGCTCACACCCGCCGAGATTCTTCATCGCGAGAAAGACCTCGGCACCATCGAACCCGGCAAGCTCGCCGATCTCGTGATCGTGAACGGCGATCCGCTCGCGAACATCAGTGATGTGCGAAAGGTGGAGACAGTGGTGAAAGGTGGGAAGGTGTTTGATTCGCGCGCGGTGTACGCGGAGATGGGAGTGAAGTGAGAAGCGAGTGATGAGTGATGAGTGATGAGTGATGAACCGTGTTGCTAGTGCAGCAGATGCCGAGATGACCTCATGACTTGGCGATGAGTGCTGCGCTTGCGACGCTGTTCATCATTCATCACTCATCACTCGTTACGAACCCTAGAGCGTGTAGTTCTTCTCCAGCAACACCCTCGCCCTCCGATCCCTCAGGTTTCGAATCTGCGATTCGATGTCGCGTTCGAACGGGATCTTGCGATGGCTGGCGTACACCGGCGCGTCGACGGTGATTTTCTTCAGCTCTTCGCCAAAGGTGTACGGCGTGAGGTGCGCGGTTTCGTCGGCGAGGCTTTGCTGATCGTTCGGGAACGATGCCTCGGTCACGACCGCGACGACGTTCTCCGTCTTGTTCGTGCGCTTCCAGATCTCCGACGTCGGGCCCGTGTCGCCGGTGAAGACGATCGACTGTCCGTTCATCTCCAGGATCACGCCCGATGCCGGGATCTGATGATCGACATTCACCGCGGTGATGCCGACGTCATTGAAGACGATGCGTTTTCCCGGCGTCAGTGGTTTGTATTGCACGGCGGGTTTGTTGGTGAGCGGCGAAACGATCTCGGAGAAATCGGGCCACACGATCCCGTTGAAGACATCGCGATTGAGCAGCTCCATCACTTCCTTCGATGCGAAGATCGTCAATGGGCCGGTGCTCTGGCTGAAGCGATTGTGGATGAGATGCGGAAGGTCGCGAATGTGATCCGCGTGCGGGTGCGTGATGAAGACCGCCTGAACGCGAGCCTGTTGCGCAAACGAGAGTTTCGAGGTCAGCGTTCCCGCATCCACCGCGAACCAGTCGTCGATCAGGTACCCGGTCAGATTATGTTCTGCATCCGACGCCCCATAGGCGCCGAGCACCTTCAGCCGCATCTCCCGTCCTTCACTCAACTTTCGCGATGGGGGACTGGCCACTATTCTTGCAGCGGACCCACGGGTTGTCCAGCGAAGTGACATTTCTCACATGGCCCGTTCGAACAAAGCAAGTGCCGCCCTCTCCGCGTTTCACCCCGCTGTGCGGGAATGGTTCCAGGCCTCGTTTTCCGCACCGACACGCGCGCAGCAACTCGGCTGGCCGTCGATCGCCGATGGCCAGTGGACGTTGATCTTCGCGCCGACCGGCAGCGGAAAAACACTGACCGCATTTCTCTGGGCGCTCGATCGACTGATGTTCACGCCGCGTCCCGCGAAAGAACGGCGCTGCCGCGTGATCTACGTTTCGCCGTTGAAGGCGCTCGCGGTGGATGTCGAGCGCAACCTGCGCGCGCCGCTCGTGGGCATCGCCAATGTTGCGCAGCAGCGCGGCGATGAATTTCACATTCCTGAAATCGCGATTCGCACCGGCGATACGCCGCAGAGCGAGCGCGCACGGTTCGCACGCGAGCCCGCCGACATTCTGATCACGACTCCGGAATCGCTGTACCTCATGGCGACGAGCAACGCGCGCGATGTGCTGCAAGGCATCGAGACGATCATCATTGATGAGATTCACGCGCTGGTGCCGAACAAACGCGGCGCACACATGGCGCTGTCGCTCGAACGACTGGCGATGCGCTGCGAGCGCGAACCGCAACGCATCGGTTTGAGCGCAACGCAACGGCCACTCGATGAAGTCGCGAAGTTTTTAGGTGGAGCGGCGGGCGCTCTGCCCCCCCCATCGGTCGGCCACCCGGGGGCGGGGGGGCCGCCGCCCCCCCCGCGGGCCCAAGTTTCCCGTCCCCCTCGCCCCTCCCTTCCCCCCCG